>ERZ1370068.3565-contig-2675_pt1 | contig 51161 bp, 70 predicted proteins | sample MGYA00561227_ERZ1370068 | MGnify/ENA primary metagenome ERZ1370068 (study PRJEB38410, sample SAMEA6850437) | metagenome | study: Metagenomic assessment of the ecological functions of the soil: analysis of the soil microbiota associated with the... | reverse complement strand
CAGTTACGTATTATACCGATGACGACCGGCGACGGTCGGCTGGCCCGCCCGTGCGCGTCGGCGAACTGGGCCAGCGCATCGCCGGCGATGCGCCCGGCCGCCGCGTTGTCGAGGCTGTAGAGCGGCGCACCGGGCACCGCTTCGTTGACCGCGAGCACCGGAATGCCTGCGGCCTTCAGCTTCTGCGCGATGGCGGCATTGGCGGCGCCGCCGCGGTGGTACTGCACGTAGAGATCGACCTTGCGCGCGATCGCGGCCTCGGCGTTGGCGATGGCGCGCGCATCGTCGCCGCTGGTTGTCGTAGAAGACCAGGTCGATCGGCAGCGTGCGCGCCGCGAGGACGAAGCTCTGGCGGATCTCGGCGCCGGTGAACCCGGTGCCCTCGACGCGTGACGCCTGGCTCCTCGGTCGCATTGGCGAAGGCGATGGTGCAGCGGCGCTCGGGCGCCGCCAGCGCCCGGCCGCCACGGCGAGCGACGAGCGCCACCACCGCCGCGATGGCGCCCTGCACGGACGCCAGGCCCGCGACAACCACACGATCGCCGCGGGCCGTGATCGGTCTACTGAATGCGCGTCGATGGCGACGAAGTTGCCGGTCAGGCCGACCGCCTTGGGCACCGTCATGTTGACAGAAGAAGGTCGCGCGCTTGGTGGACGCGGCCTCGGCGGCGATCAGGTCGGTGCGCACGTTCTCGATGATGTGGATGCCGTTGTCGGTGAGCAGGATGGTGTGCACGGGAAGCGCTTCCTTGGGGTCCTCGCTCGGGATCACCTCGACCGCCCAGGTGTCGGTGCCGACCGCCACCACCTTCTGCGGCTGCCAGCCAGGTCGCCGCCTCCTTGCCGATGCCGGGCTCGCCGCTGTTGTAGAGCGCGTTCTGCGCCGGGAACTGCTCGAACAGGTCGCCCCAGCCGGTGTGGATGATGACGATGTCGCCTTCGCGCAGGGTCACGTTGTACATCTTGAGGCCGGCCTGCAGGTCGGCCGCGGTGATGACGGTGCCCTTGTCGAGGCAGGGCTTCTTGCACGCGGCGTTGGTCTTGAGCTTGCCGGCGTCCTGGAACACCTTGACCATGTCGATGATGACGCCGCGGGTGGCGAACGACTTCAGGTGCTCGAGGCCGAGCTTGGTCATGTTGTTCTGGTTGATGAACTTGCCCATCGGGGTCTGGTTGTAGTAGCAGTCCTTGATGCCCGATGTGGCCCATGCCGTCGAGGTGCGTGCCGACGTGGCTCTGGCTGAGCCACGTGTCTTCCATGTAGGTCAGCTGGTTCTCACCGAACGACGCGCCGGGCGCGAGGCTGGTCGCGGTCAGGATGGTCTTGGTGAAGCGCGAGCCGAAGCAGCGGCACGCCATCGACCAGCGGATACGTCATCGTTGGTGACCTTGCCGGTCTGGATCTCGGCGGCCGCGGCCTTGGTCACCGCCGGGGTGACGCGATTGGTGGCGCCGGTCTGGTCATTCGGGCCCGCAACGGCGAGGGCTTCACGATCGACTTGCAGTCGCTCTGCGCGAATGCGACGGGACTCGACGACAAGGCGATCACTGCGAAAGCGGATATCAGCGCTGCGCGAAGCATGGTGGAGACTCCTCTGTTGTGGTTCGGGTTCGAAGCTGAGAGCTGGTGTACGTAGGCGATCAAAACGCCGCGGTGTCGATCAGACGGCCTGCTGGCCTCCGCGGGCAGGGGCCAGAGTCGGGCGCCTGGGCCGGCGCCGAGTGGCTACGTGTTGGGCGGACGATCCAGCCGGCGGCCATCGCCCGTCAAGACGGCGATGGCATGGCTGTGGCGCGGTGGCGACGACGCTGCCGCCAGTGGCGCGATCGGCACGGGCGGCACCAACGCAAAATCCGAACGCCGAGGCGGCATCGGACGCGTCGTCGGCGACGAATCGAACCGCGCGCATCGAGCGCGGCGACCGCTGCAGGCACTGGACAACGCCTCTCGGGCTCGAACAGTGAAGCTGCGCGCGCGAGACGTCGTGTCCAATCGCGAACGGAACGTCGTGCCAGCCCGCAACGGCTGGTCGAGGTGAACGGCAGTGCGACGCGCTTGCTGCGACCCGATCACCTGCGCGACACCCGAGGACACCGCGTACACCGGCGCCGCGATCAGCAGAAGCACCACAGGACGGTGCGCTGCACGGCTCGTGCAAAGGCGCTCGAGGCATGAGGGCGCGAGTGTATGCCCGGCAGGCTGCACTGTCGATGGGTGCCTATGCGCTAGACCGTGCGCCCGCCGTCGACCGGAAACTCCACTCCGGTGATGAACTCCGCGTCGTCGCTGGCCAGATAGACCGCGGCACCCCCGATATCCAGCGGCGTCGACAGGCGCCCCATCGGGGATGGTGACGACGAATTATCTTTGCGGTTCTCCGGCGAATCGGGCATGCCCATGAACTGCTCGAGAGGCCGGTGGCGCCCATCACCGAGCAGATCGCGTTGACGCGGATGTTGTCGCCCCCGAGCTTGTGCGACCACCAGCGTCTTGACCACGACATCGAGCTCGGCGCCGTCGGGTGCAAACCGAGCCCAGGCTCGTCGATTCGTGATTGCGGTGATCGGGTGGTGTGGCTGTTGCAACGGCTGGTGTGAAGGGCAAAAGGTGGCGACCCGGCGTTCGTTCAGCTTCCGTTCAGCCAGCCTGTGGCTGATACAGCAAAACGGACACCCACAGCCCACCCACCTTGGGGATGCCCGGAAGAGGCCGATGACGCATGCTGGCGCAAAGCACCCGGCGACCACATGAAGCTGCTTGCACTCGGTCCGGTGACAGTGGGATTTGGCTTCTGCCTGGCAGCGCTATGGGCCACACGAGCCCCCATCGTCCACGGCTGGCTCGGCAAGCTGCGCGACCGCCTTCAGCAGTTGACAACGCGCGTCGATTTCAAAGCCATCAGCGCCCACGAACTCCAATGGTCCAGAAATCAGCTGAACCAGCATGTGGTCACCTATTTCATGAAACCGCTGTTCCAGAATCAAGGACCGGCGAGGTCACCATGCTGGTTTCGGTATCCGGCGGGCCAGCTGAATCCCAGTCACGTCCATCCGGTGGGCCACAGCATGTACGTGCTGCAGGGGTCGCTGGTGACGCACCGCGGTACGCGTTTTGGGCCCCACACCTACGTCTGGTTTCCGCCGAACGAGGTGATGCACCACGGCGCCGGCCCCGACGAGGATCTCGTCGCGCTGTTCACCGTCCGGGCGAAATTTCCGGACGGATTACCTTCAGCGCGAACGCTAACGCACCGGGCTCAGCTCGAGCAAGCCCTGATCTGCCGGCGTTGCGTAGGCGGCTGCGGCCTGTTTGTCAAATCCGATGCAGACTCTGCGCTTTCGTTCTGCTGCTCATGAGCGCCACCGACCACGCACCTGCTGGAAGAATCGGAATGGCGACGCGTGGAACGCACTCGTGGCAGATTGCCAGGGCAGCGCCAGCACGCCAGGCTATTTGTCGGCGCTGTGCGAGGCTGCTGTGTGGCGGCTTTCGCATCCTGGCGGCCAAGCGCGGCGACGAGCTGGTGGGTGGCGTTGCAATCTGCGAGCGCCCGGCGGGCACGGGCCTGCGCGTGACCCCGCGCCCGCTGCTCTACTACAACGGCGGCGGTGCTGCGCAGGCGCACCGCCAAGTATCCGTCGCAGGCGACCTCGCGCATCCTCGAGATCAGCTTCGCGCTAGAGGATGCGCTCTCGCGCCAGCTACGGAGAAGCATCGTGCTGGAAGAACCGCTCGTCGTTCACCGATGCCCGCGCGTTCATGTCCAAGGGCTGGAGCGCGCGTCCCGGTTATTACTATGTCGTGCCGATCGGCGATCTAGCAGCCGCATGGGGCCGGGTCGAGCGAAAAACCTGCGCCGACTCGTCAACCGCTGTGCGAACGAGGGTGTAGCTGACCGAGGACGATGATTTCGACAGCTTTTTCCGAATGCACCTGGCCACGTCCGAGCGCGAAGGGCGCGCCGCTGTACCTGCCGCAGCCGGCATTCCAGCGCTTCTTCACGACGTTGCGAGCGTCGGGCGTTTGCCGTCTGTACCACGCACGCCTGCCGCCAGGGCCAGTCGATCTCGGCGCAGCTCGTGCTGCTTGGGCCCTTACCCGGTAAGTCACTCAGTCAGTGCGGCCACCGACCCGGAATACATGAATGCCGGGGCGACGCCGTTCTTGCGCTGGAAGGTCTTCGAAGCGCTGTCGGCTCCCTGGCTTCACATGGCCAGCGACCTCACCGATGCAGCGCTTAACCCGGTGGCGCATTTCAAGAGCCAGTTGGGCGGCAGTCTGGAATTGTGTCTCGTTCTCGAAAAGGAAGGCATGCCGCACAAGCGCTGGCCGCAACGCGTGAAGGCGTCCGTCTCGGCGTACCTCAAGCGGCAAAGCGCTGCGATTCGCGGCCGACTGCGCTGAGGATCATAAGGAGGCGAGATCACTCGCGGCGCCGCGTGGATGGTGCTCTTCCGGCCTGTGCGACCGATCGATCGGGGTGGTCAGCACAACGATCCTTGCGCGGTTGCTGCTGCCAGCGGACTTCGAGGCTCGTGGCGATGGCCATGTCGATCATCGCGCTGCTCGAGATGGCAATGAGCTTCAGCTTCGAGATCGCGTTGATCCAGAAGAGGCAACCCAGAGCGCGACTACTACGACACCCGCGTGGACGCTGAATGTCCTCAGCGCCTTGGCAGGCGCGTGCGTCACCGCGGCGTTGGCGCACCTTGTGGCGTCGTTCTATGCAGATCCCCGCCTGGTCGCAGTGCTGCTGGCGATCGCGGCCACGCGGTTGTAACGGGCTTCGGAGAACGTGGGCACCGTCAACTTCAGGCGCCGCATGGACTTCGCTGTCGAGTTCCGCTTCATGGCGGCCAAGCGGATCATCGCCTTCGTCGTCACGATGGCCGCGGCACTGGCCTTTCGCTCGTATTGGGCACTGATCATCGGCATGGCCACCGGGCGGCTGGCCGGCGTGGCACTCAGCTACTGATGGAGCCTATCGGCCTCACTGGTCGCTCGCACGCAGCCGCGACCTCTTCTCTTTCTCGGGTTGGTTGCAGGCCAACAAGCTGGCGGGCGCGATTCTCAGCAAGACGCCGCATTTCTTCGTTGGCCGCATCTTTGGCGCCCAGAATCTGGGGGCGTACAGCGTGAGGCGCGGAGATCAGTCAGCTCCGCGCACCGAACTCGTGGCGCCGATCAACCGCGCGATGTTTCCGGGCTACGCGCGACTGGTTGGCGACCGACCGCTGTTCAGACGCACCTGCATCGAGGCGACTGCGGCGATCCTGCTGATCGTGCTACCGGTGAGTGTCTTCATCGCGGTGCTGGCCGAACCGATGGTGCGCGTGCTAGCTTGGCTCGCAGTGGACCGATGCCGTGCCGAGTCGTACAGGTTCTTGCCTTTGCCGGCGCAGTGTCGGCGATGACCTCCAACAACGTCACCGCCTACCTGGCGCTCGGCCGCCCTCATTTGTCAACCGTCATCGTGTCGGCGCGGTTGCTCGTGCTCGCTGGTGCGGCCGCGGTCATTGTCAGCGGCCAAGGCATGAGTGTCGGTGGCGTATGCCGAACTGATCGCTGCGCTGGCCAGCCTGCTGGTCAGCCTACCGATCCTCTTCGCGGCAATTGACATACGGCTCGGCGACTACCTGTCGACGCTGTGGCGATCCGCTGATCAGGAACATCGCGATGGGCGCTGGCATCCGAATTGCTTGGACATGCCATCGGCCGCGACGGCAGCTTCGGAAACGCCGCTTTGCGATTGGCGGCGGGCGTGCCGGTCGGCTTGGCGCTGTATGCGTTCTTCGTCTGGGTGTTGTGGTTGTGGTCGGGACGGCGCGAGAGCGTCGAATCGCTGGCGATGCACCGTCTGCTTGCCTATGCGGCGGCCGCGTGGCGGCGAGACCATTGATCCGCTTAGACCGTGCGGCCACCGTCGACCGGAAACTCCACGCCGGTGATGAACTCCGCGTCGTCGCTGGCCAGATAGACCGCGCGCGCGCGCGATATCCAGCGGCGTCGACAGGCGCCCCAACGGGATGGTGGCGACGAATTTCTTGCGGTTCTCTGGCGAATCGGGCATGCCCATGAACTGCTCAAGCAGGCCGGTGGCGCCCATCACCGGGCAGATCGCGTCATTGACACGCACGTTGTCGGCGCCGAGTTCGACCGCCAGCGACTTGCTCATCAGATTGACCGCGCCCTTGCTGCTGTTGTACCAGGTGAGGCCGGGGCGTGGCCGGATGCCGGCAGGTGGAGCCGACGTTGAGGATGACGCCGCTTTTCTGCTTGCGCAGGATCGGCACCACCGCGTGGACCATGTGGAAGATCGACTTCGACGTTGATCGCGTAGAGCTTGTCGAACGTGGCCTCGTCGACGTCGAGCAGCGGACCGTTCTTGTGCGACCAGCCTGCGTTGTTCACGACGATGTCGAGCTTGCCGCCGAAGGCCTTGAGGCGTGGCGGCCACCAGCGCGTCAATGTCGGCACGCTGCGTGACGTCGCATTTCACGGCTAGCGCACCGGCACCCAGCGGCCGGCGACATCCTTGGCGCCCACCTCGTTGATGTCGGCCAGCGCCACCTGGCGCTTCCTTGACGTACTGACGAGCGATCTCGGCGCCCAAGCCGCTGGCCGCGCCGGTGACGATGGCCACCTTGCCTTTGCAGTCTCATGGTGTCTCGCGGGCCGCTCGAAACGACGGCCGGGTGTGAACCCTGTGCAGTGGTATTGCAGACGTGGCGCGAGCCGCCGCGCCAGCGCCGATCCAGTGGCTCTATTGGTCATTCTAGTCCACTTGAATCGCGAGTTGGAGACTTGAAGCGAGCAGAAACGGCACGCGCTGCATCGATGCGGCACCGCCTCCTTCGTCGCGATGACACCCACGTGACAACGCGAGAAGCACACGAGTTCACCTATGGGACAGGCGATCGCGAACAGCAACGCCATCGCGGCGGCCACAGCCGCGAGCGCGCCGATCCCGGCGAGTTGCACCCCGGCCGTGACGGCCGATTGCCTGCGCGCTCTGCCCGACACGGTGGTGCGCACGCAACTCGCGGTCGAGTTCAACAAGGTGATGGCGAGCCCGCCCTCGGTCGATCTCAAGGTCCTGCCCAAGACGATCAAGCAGATCTTCATCGATGGCACCAACAGCAAAGTGCCGGTGCTCAACGGCACCAACGAAAACGAGTACACGCTGCTCATCGCGATCGGCGAGCTGGCTCGCCGGGCTGCGGCGACGCCGCCGAACTTCGACCCGACCAACCAGTCGTTCCTGCTGAGCGCGGCCGGCCTATCCAGCCACGGCGGCCGGCCTGGCCGCGTCCCAGGGCGTCGCGGCGAGTCCGACGCTCACCACCGTCGACTACCCGTTGGCCAGCTTTCGGCGCCGACACGGCATTTGCAGCCCGCGCTGGCCGCCGAGTTCGCTCGGCACCGACGTGATCTTCGCGTGCAACGGCTACAACGTGTCCAAGCGCGTGCTGGCCCAGGGCTGCTGATCTACGCGTATGAGTTCCGCGACCAGACCGCCATCCCGTCGATCGGCCGCAACCCAGCGAACCAAAGCTACTACTTCAGCATGCCGCAGGGCGCCGGCCACCGTACGAGATCCAGTACCTGTTCAAGTTCAGCGACGGCAGGCCGGCCCAGAGTGCCAGCGCAAGCCGCGCTGGCCAGCGCGATGGCGTCCTACTGGACCAACTTCGCACGCAGCGGAAATCCCAATGGGGCCGGAGTTCCCGCGTGGGCGGATTTCGGCGCCGGTGCCGTGCTCGGTCTGGACGTCGCTGCGGGCGGCAGCATCGCGCCGCTCACGTCAGCTGCGTTCGCGGCCGCGCGCAGTGCGACGCCGGCTCGGTCTGGGGCGCGCTCACGTTCTGGTCTGTGTTGAGCCAGGGCGCACGCTGTGCGCCGCGCCTTCAGGCCTGCGGTGGCAAAGCGCGAATGCCCGCTCGATGCGGGCCTTTACGATTCGCGCCCAACTATGCTTCAGCTCACAACCCCTTCCTCCTGGGCGGCAGCCTCGCCTTCGTCGTTTTCTTCGGCATCCTCGCTGCGCTGGCAATCGGGCGCCACATTGGGAAGCGGGCGTACGCGCGCTATGGGAGGCCGAGTTGGCCAGCACCGCATCGCTCGAAACCGCGGTGTTCGGGCTGCTCGGGCTGCTGATCGCGTTCACGTTCTCGGGCGCCCTCACGCGCTTCGACGGGCGGCGCGACCAGGTGGTGAATGAGGCCAACGCGGTCGGCACCGCGTATCTGCGCATCGATCTGCTGCCGCCATCCGCGCAGCCTCGGCTGCGCGAGGCCTTCCGCAACTACCTGGACGCTCGCATCGCGACCTACCAGAAGCTGCCGGACCTGCAGGCAGCCCAGCAGGAACTGACGCGCTCGCAAGCGCTGCAGGCCGACATCTGGGCACAGGCCGTGGCGGCCACCCGCTTGCCGGAAAGTCGCACCGGGACCGACGTGCTGTTGATGCCCGCGCTCAACCAGATGTTCGACATCACGACCACGCGGCTGGCGGCCACGCAGATGCATCCGCCCATCACCGTTTTCATCATGCTGGTCGGGCTCGCGCTCGCCTCGGCGCTGCTCATCGGGCTACCAGTCTGCCGGCGAGAAGAGCGACCACCGGGTCCACGAGTTCGGATTCGCGGCCATCGTCGCCTTCACCGTCTACGTGATCCTCGACATCAGTACCCGCGGCTGGGATTCATCCGCATCGACGCCATCGACCAGGTGCTTCTCGACGTTCGCGCCAGCATGATAGCGCTACAGCGGCGCTTCGCCGGTAGAACTGCGTCAGTTCGCCGGCCAGACCGTCGCCGCCCTCAACTGCTTGCTCTTCCCATCGGGCGCCACGAAGTCAGCCCGGATCTTGGCACCGGGCTGCAGCTTCGACAGGTCGTAGACATGCTCGCCGATATGGACGTTGCCCGTGCGCCCATCGGCGGCGCGCAGCTGCACGGTGCGCGCATAGGAATCGATCGAGAGCACGGAATAGACAGCAGGCTCTGGCGCGTAGTTGATGCCGCCGCCCCTGCATGCGTTGTGACGCCGCCATCGCCCGCTTGCTGGGCAACAACTGGCTGCAACAGCGTCGCGGCCAGCAGGCCAAAGCAGATCCGCCGGGTAAGTGCCTTCATTTCCGGGCCTCCATGTGTTTGACCTTGCCGCGCCGCAATCTTGAGGCCTTCATTCAGGCCGGCGCTAGGCCAAGTGGCCCTAGGTTTCCGACCTGGCTAGCTTTTGATGTCTAGCTGATCGCAGGGATCATCGCCAGGTCCAATCAACCCATAGAGAACCAATGTCCACCACCTTGAATTCGATTGCCATCGACGTCGTCGGCCAGTACAGCGAGGCCGCCAAGCACCTGGTCAACGCGTACCGCGTCGGGTCGCAACGCGCGATCAGCGGCCTTGGCGGGCGCTACGAGCACCTGCTGGAAAGCCGCAAGCTGCCGCTGGTCACTGAGGAGCTGAAGGGCGCCTTCATCGTTTCCCAGCAGCGCCTGTCCGGCCTCGTGCTGGATGCCATCACGCGCACCACTGATCGCGCCGAAGAAGCTGTCGATCAGCTCTCGAGCCGCGCTGTCAGCAGGATGGAAGCCTTCGGCGAGAAGACGGCCTGGGCGAGCGAGATGTTCGTGGTCAACGCCGCCCGCACGATCAACCTGCCGGCGGCCAAGCTGTCGCTGGGGATTGCCAATCGAGTCAACAGCGCCACCGCTCGTTTGTCGGCGCGCGTTTCAACCCTCGGGGCCGCGAAGCCCATGGCCCGCGCTGCGTCGGCCGTGAAGGCTGCGGCCAAGCGCGCCCGCCGAGTCGCGCGCAAAGCCTAAGGGCAATGCCCTGCGCCGCGATGCGGCGGCTGTTCAAAGCAGCCGCCGCCGCGGTGCTATCGTCAGCCTGCTGCGAGCAGATTCCTGTGAGGACGCGCATGGCGAGCAAGACCGGAGCAGAAGGCGCCCCGCAAGAAAGCGTCGACGGCGACGCCGCGGATGCATAGCGCGAAAGCCGAGCTACCCCCGACCGACGAAGTGCCCGCCTCTGCCGACGCCAGGACACTGGCGCACGCGCGCTCATTCGCGCGGGGTTTGAAGGCCCTGGGCGAAGTGGGCGGCGACATGCGGGCGCGCCAGGCGCGCATCTTTGAATTGCTGCTCGGCATCGGGCAATCGCCGATCTGGAACGCAACAGGCGCGGCTGCCTGCAGGCAGCCGATCCATTCGGCAAGTTCGAGGCCGTGTTCGACCAGCGCGTTGCCAGTTCGCTGCAGCGGCTCGGCATGCCATCGCCTCAGGAGTTGAAGGAGCTGTCCGACAAGTGAAGCTCCTGACGGAGCTATTGCGCAGCTGCAGCCCAAACCGCGCCGTCGCTAGGTCTGCGCCAGATCATGAAGGCCGCCGGTACCGGGACGCGCGACCGCATCCTGGACGCCAGCCTGAAGCTCTTCAACGAAGAGGGCGTCGCCAAGGTGTCGACCCACCGCATCGCGGCGGAGATTGGCATCAGCCCGGGCAACCTGCACTACCACTTCAAGACCAAGCAGCAGATCGTCGTTTGGTTGTTCCGCCGCTTCGAGAACCGCGTGACGCCGTGCATCGACGCGGCCGCGACCGTGACCGCGCTCGACGATCTGTGGCTCTCTCTGCACATCGACGTTCAGGCGGTCAGTGAATACCGCTTCGTGTACCGGGATGTCGACTACGTGCTCAACGAGTTTCCGGAACTCGAGGTGCGCGCCCAGGCGTTGACCGCCAAGAAACCTGCTGGCGTCAAAGGCCTTGTGTTCCGGGCATGGCTGCCGCCGGCGTCATTGAGGCAACAGCCGAGGACGTGGAGATGCTCGCGTTGCAGCTCGTCTTCACGACGACTTGCTGGTTCTCGTTCAAGCGCCTCACGCCACCCACCCGCCGCCAGCATGCCGAAGCCGCACTGGCTGCCCTACTACACGCTGACGATCCTCTCGCCTTATGTGGTGGGCGAGGCGCGCGACTACCTCAACTACCTGCGCGCGAAGTACCTGCGCTAGGCCATGGACAATGGCGCGCTTCGATGACGGCCAGCGCCTCCATACGGCAGACCTTGCGCAACCACCCGACCCTGCGCGGGCTGTGCGCGGGCGGGTCGCTGTACTTCATCGGCAACGCGATGCAGGTGATGGCCACCGCGTGGCTGATGATCGAGCTCACCGGCTCGGCCGTTCCTCGCGGCGCTGGTGCAGACGGCGGTGTTCCTGCCGATGTTCCTGCTGTCGCTGCCGGCCGGTGTGCTGGCCGACGTCACCGATCGGCGCCGCCTGCTGCTGGTGGCGCTGCTGACGCCAGGCCGCGCTGGTGGCGCTGCTCACGGTGCTGCTGCTGGCCGACGTGGGCCGGGCCGACCGCGCTGCTGTTCTTCACCTTCGTCGCCGGCTGCTGCACGGCGCTGCTGTCGCCGGCCTGGAACACGACCGTCGCCGACAGCGTGCCGCGCGACGAGCTGCCGCAGGCGATCACCACCGTGGCGATCGCCTACAACGCGCGCGCGCGCTCGGCCCACGCTGGCCGGCGTGGTGTTCGCCTACGTCGGCAGCGACTGGGTGTTCGGCATCGCGGTGGTCACCACGCTGCTGATGTGGCAGTCGATCCGGCGCTGGCCGCCGCAGCCGCATCCGCCGTCGCGCCTGCCGGCCGAGCGGCTGTGGGGCGGCACGCTGCGCGGCGCTGCGCTTCGCGCGCCACTCCAGACTGATCCTGGCGCAGCTGCTGCGCACGATGGCCTACAGCGCTGCCGGCTCGGCGCTGTGGGCGCTGCTGCCGGTGATCGGGCAGCGGCAGCTCGGCACCAGCGCGGCCGGCTTCGGCGCTGCTGATCGGTTGCCTGGGCATCGGCGCGGTCGGCGCCGGGCTGGTGGTGAGCCGGCGCGCACGCGGCTCGGCCTGGAGGCGCTCGTCCACGGCGGCTGCGTGATCTTCGCCGCGGCGATGGCCATCGCCGCGTGGTCGCGCTGGCATGCCCTGGTCTACGTGGCGCTGGTGGCCGGCGGCGGCGCGTGGATGTCGGTGATGTCGACCTTCAACACCGCCACGCAGACCAGCGCGCCGCCGTGGGTGCGCTCGCGCGCCGCGGCGTTGCACGCGCTGTCGCGCGCTCGGCGCGTTCGCGTTCGGCTCGGCGTTCTGGGGCGCGGTGTCGAGTGCCTTCGGGCTGCAGGCCGCGCTGACTATCGCCACGCTGGCTGATGCTCGCCGGCATGCTGCTGGCGCGGCTCGTTCCCGCTGCGCATGGGCGCAGGAGCAGGACGTGACGCCGGCGCGCGCCGTGGGAAGACCTGTTCGTCGCCCACGAGCCCGACCCGCAGGCCGGCCCGGTGGCGGTGCGAGATCGCCTACCGCATCCGCGCCGACGACGCGACGGCGTTTCTCGACGCGCTGACCAGCTGCGCGCGCCGCGGCGGCGCGACGGCGCGACCTTCTGGCGCCTCTACCGCGACCTGGGCGATCCGTCGCGATACTGTCGAACGCTTCATCGTCACGTCAGCTGGGCCGACTACCTGCACCAGCGCAGCCGCGCCACGCTGGCCGACCAGGAGCTCGAGGCGCGCGGTGCGCGCCTTCGTGCCGAAGGCGAAGCGGTGACGATGCAGCACTACATCGCCGAGCGCTGTGAATGCCGCCGGCGTCGCTTGAAATCCTCGAACCCTTCGTGTCGGTGGTCAGTGTGGATGTGCCGACTCGCCTGCGCCCGAGCGCACTCGTCACCGTCTCGAGCGTGCGCGTCGTGATCTCCTTGCCGAAGGTGCGCTCGAGCAGGGTCATGAACACGGGCCTTTGTCACTCGGCAAGTAGGCCGCCAAGACCTCCGTGCCGAGCACCTCTTGAGGATCCGCGCGCCGTCGCGCTCGATCGCAGCGTCAGGCGTGACTCACTGGGCGGCGCAGGAAGGTGATGATCCGCTCTGCCGCTGCAGAGAGTTTGAACTCGAGGTAGGGATCCGGTCACGATCAACTTCCGCAGGTAACCTCGCGTGACCGGACGAGCAGGTGCCGCCAGCGCAGCGAGTCGGCTCTGGTACTCGGCGCGCGTCGAGGCTATCGATCCGCGAGCTGCCCTGGACGCGACGACGAGTGCCGACCTCGGGAAGCACCTCGAGGATGCTGCCGGCGATGACCATGATGTCGGAATTGACGGCTGACGACACGATCCCTCGGCTCGAACTGAAGGCCCTCCAACCGGCCCGCGGAGATGCCGGTCACCAGCAGCGGGGCCTCCGGGAAGAGGTGGTCGCGGTGGCGCAGATAGAAGCGCAGCGCCGAGCGACCGAGCACCACCACCAGATCGATGCGCGCAGTGCCGTGGTGATTTCGAATGAACTCGAAGAACGGGCGCTCGTCGCTGGGCGGACCCAGACGCTCAGCATCCAGCGACGCCTCATGAAACGCGACCGGCTGCTTCAGCTGCCGCGCCAGCTCGTTGCGAAAGGCGAGAGCGATCGCATTGAACGGAGCGAAGTCACGCCCCCAGGAGTGAATGATGAGAACGCGCTTGGGCTCGACGGCGTCTGGGCGACACTGCCGAGTCGTGAATCAACTGGACCGCAGGCGAAAGGGATCAACATGGACGACGCACCACGGCCGAAGCACTTCCGTCCTGGTGAGGGCACGACCTACCAGCTCGGACGGATGAGCATGACGTTCAAGACAACTGCGGGCGAGGGCTGGAACGCCTACACCGTTTGTGAAGCGATCGAGCCGGCCGGATCCGGCGCGGGCCACCATCGCCACCCGACCTATGACGAGACGTTTGTCATCTGTGAAGGCCACTACGACTTTCGCCTCGACGGCAACCTGCTCAAGCTCGGTCCCGGCGACGTGGTGTTCGTGCCGCGAGGAACGCCACATGGGTTCGTCAGCACGGGTCCCGAAGTAGGACGCCAGATCATCATCAGTTCCCCTGGTGGCATCTTCGATGCCATGATCGCCGAACGTGACGATGCTCGATACCGGCAGCCCGACACGAGCCGCCTCGGAGGAAGCGAGGGCCGTTGCGACGAAGTACGGACTCGAGTTCCTTCCTTCATGAGACTGGCACGTGGAGGAGCGTCTCCGTAATCGTTCTGCCCTATAGCAGTCGCTGGCGGACGGCTGCTCCTGGCCGGCAGCGTGAGTTCCCGGCCTTCGCCGACAGCTGACCTTGGCCGGCAAGGTCCACGTGTCGAATGTCAGCTTCCTGGCGCGCTCGCGAACTCACGGTCCCGGCCAGTTGCAGACATAGGTGCCGCCCGCCTGAAAGCGGTCACTCGGGGTCGATTGATCGAGTGCGGTCGCGCAAGCCGCACGTCATCAACAACATGCCACGACTTCAACGGGCTCAGCGAACATCGAAGACGCTGCTTGAGGTACGCCAGGAAGACCTTGTCCTCACACAGCGTCTTGCCAGGGTCGTCGGAGATCTTTCCCCACCGGCTGATTATTCACCTGCACCAGCTTCATCACGATGTTCAGCGGCGTCACGCCGAGATCGTTCGTCAGCCAGGTGCCGATGCCCGACCCGTGCTGAGCCAGGTCGCCCTGCTTCAGGTACAGGCGAAACGATTCATCAAACGTCAGAGCGTTGGAGAACACGAGCCGCTTGGGTGTGCGGGTCGATGCGCAGGCATTTGTAGTGGTCGAGCACCTTGCGCGCCCACACATCGGGGTCTCTCGCTGTCGTGGCGTACGCCATCGAACAGCTTCGCGTAGAACAGGTCAGAAGTCACGCAGAAACGCATCGGTCGTGATGACGTCGGTCAATGCAATGCCCAGGTCACCGCGGAACTCCTGGACCCATTCCTCCAGCGCTGCGCGGATCGAGCCGCGCAGCTGCACGTGACCGAGCCCCTGATGCTTCTGCAGATGTTCGTGCGCCATGGTGCCAATCGGCACCAGCCCGTACTTGAATGCGAGCTCGACGTTGCTCGTGCCGGCGAAAGTATTTCGGCACCTGCTCCGTCAGCGCGGCCACTAACCCTCCTCGTGCGCACTGGCGCGAAAGCGCCGCCTCGTTCCGAATCTCGAAGAATTCGTAGGCATGCTGGCGCTCGTTTTCCGGGGCCGCTGCAAAGGCCCCCAGGTGCTCGATCTATGGTGCAGCCGGCGCCGGCCTTCGGCCAACACCCGCAGGGTGCTCAGGCGCCGGAAATACAGTTCGTTGACGATCGACAGAATGAAGATCTCGAAGGCAGTGATGCAACCAGCGGCCCGTGGGCCGTGATCTTCAACGCGTCGCCCGCCGTGGAGATGTCCAGGAATTTCATCTGGAGTGGAAGATGCCCAGCCACTCCAGGAAGTCTTTCTTGAAGTAGCTGCGCGTGCCGAGGTGCTGCACGTCGCTTTCTGTGAAGCGTAGGCTGCACAGCCACTCGAGTTGTTGGCGCACCTCGCCTGCCAGTAGCGCCAACGGGTAGTGCGGCGTGTTGCGGCATCATGAACTCGGTGACGCCGGTGGCCTCCGGGTTCTGATGCAGCATCACCTGCCACATGGTGAACTTGTACAGATCGGTGTCGAGCAGCGAGCTGATGGCGGGCTGGAATCCCTGCGTCATGTCAACCGCTCCTGCGCGCCACGCCGGCTCACTGCGTGCGCGAGCGTGCCACCGCCGCCGCCAGGCCGCTCCACGGCGGCTGATTGGGGCGAAAGCGCTGCCGCATATAGGCGGCGAGTTCGCTAATCTGCGCGTCGGTCAACGCATGTCGAAACGCCGGCATGTGGCCGATCTCGATGAACGCCGGGTCCTGGATGCCGTCGAAGATCGCGCGCAACAGATTGTCGGGCCGCACGCTGTGCAGGTTGGGGTTCAAGGCCAGCGGCTGGTTCAGGCCAACGAGTTCTGGGGCCATCGCCGTCATGATGACACGCGCCGCACGCGCTCGAACATGCGCTGCGCTCGGACCGCGCAGCCCTTCGCCGTCGCGGCTGCGCGCGATCAACGATTCGCCACTTGCCGCAGCGGCCATGGGTGCCTCCGCTTGCAGCGACACCAGGTAGTGCGCGATCGCCCGCACGTCGTCTTCCGGCAACGCGGCGAGCCCACGCACCACGGGGGCCATCCGGGCCACCCAGTGATACCGTGCTCGCCATCGTGGCCGCGGCGCAGGTAGCGCACCAGCTGTGTCTTGCCCCAGCGCACCGGCGCACGTGCCAGGTGCCGAGTGCGGGCGCTTCCCAGCCCTTGCAGCAATGCGCCACCGAGGTAGGCGTCGTGGCGGCGTTCGGCGCCAAACGCATTGCGCTCGGTGTGGCAGGTGCCGCAATGGCCGAGGCCGCTGACGAGGTACGCGCCGCGATTCCACAACGCGCTGCGCGAGGTGTCTTCAGGGACCACGCCACGCTGCAGGAAGAAAGAATCTAAAGCGCCATCAGCGGCCGCAGGTTGAACGGAAAGCGGAGCGTGCTCGCCGGCGATGAACTGGCCGCCGCCGGTTGCGGTCATCAACCAGGCGCGTAAATCGCCTGCAAATCGTCGTCGCTCGCCTGCGTGAATGCGGGGTATGGAAACGCAGGATAGAGATGGCGGCCGTCGCGCGCGATGCCGTCGCGCATCGCGCGCTGGAACGCGCTGAAACTCCAGCGGCCGATGCCGTGCTCAGCATCGGCGTGATGTTGGTCGACACCACGGTGCCGAACGGCGTCTCGACGGCGCGGCCACCGGCCAACGCCGTGCCGCCGTCCGCGGTGTGGCAGTGCACGCAGCTGCCGAGCCCGGCGAGCTGGCCCCCGCGCGCGATCACGACGAGGCCGTACAAACCGGCGCTTGCTCAGCTGCACACGGGGCGGTCGCCGGCCGCCAGCCGGCAGCTGGCGCCGAACAGCCTGACGGTCGCGGTGGCGAGCGCCAGCGGTGGCGAACAGGCCTTGCGCGCCCGCTGCGGGTCGCCCCGTGCGCTCGGCCACGACGGGCACTCGGCGGTGCGCTGGCGCGGGTGGCGCTGGCACGCGGTTGATCGCGGCGCGCACCACCTCCGACGTGAACGGCGGCTGGCGAAAGCGCACGCCGGTGGCATCGAAGATCGCATTCGCGATCGCCGCGGTGCCGGGCACCGACGACGATTCGCCCGCGCCGAGCGGCGGCTCACCGGGGCGCGTGCATCGTGCAGCACCTCGATCACCGGCACTTCGCGGAAGCTGATGATCGGATAGCTGCCCCACTCGCGGCGTGGCGCCACCCGAGCGCACGCGGCATCGCCTCCGGCGCGACTGCGGCGCGAAGCGCGACGCGCTCCTTCAGCGCGCGGCTGGTGGTCTGCGATCACGTTGCCGTGGATCTGGTGCTCGACGCCGGCGGGGTTGACCATCAGCCCGGCATCGTGGCCGACAACCACGCGGCGCACGTGCACCTCGCCGGTCTTGACGGTTGCACCTCGACGTCGGCCACCCACGCTGACCACGCGGCGCCGAAGCCGGGCAACTTGCTGTGCACGTAGCGCGCATAGGCAAAGCCCTGGCCGAGCGGATGTCGCCACCCGGCCTGAGGCCGCCGTCGCGTCCTCCTGCGGCGGCTGCGTGCGCATGCGCCAGCCGGCCTTGTGCGGCCGCCTCGCGCACCAGCTCGGCGGCGCGCGGTCGTCGTTCAGATGGCGCAGTCGGAAGGCGACCGGATCGACGCCCGCCGCAGTGGCGAGCTCGTCGACGTAGCGACTCGTGCGCGAACGAGCTCGGCAGCGCCGACACGCCGCGCAACCACGATGCGCGGACGATCGGCGCCATGTCGTTGACCTGTCACGCGCAGGTTGCGCGTAGGCGTACGGGCGGCACGCGCGGTGCGGTCGCCCATCTCGAACGCGCTGCGCCCACCGGGCTCGATGGTGCGCGTGAGCAGCAGCGCCAGGGTGGGCGCGCGCGTTGCTCGGGTACGAGGTCTCGAAGTCGTAGGCTGCGACACGGTGCGCTGCCGCGCGTCGAGCCCGCCGCGCACCTGCATCAGCTGCGCGGCGCCCTTGGGCTCCCACGCATGCTCCTGCTCGCGCGTGAGCTGCACGCGCACCGGCGCACCGACCGCGCGCGCGAGCAGCGCCGCGTCGGCCGCGACGTCGTCGGCGCCGTTGCGGCCATAGCAGCCGCTGGCTTCCATGCCGGACGACGTCGACCGCGGTGTCGTCCAGGCCGGTCAGCTTGGCCAGGTCGGCGCGCAGCACGTGCGGGTTCTGCGAGCCGGCCCAGACGCGATGAGCGACCCGTTTCGCCAATGCGGCCACCGCGCACGACGGGCCGATCGACGCATGCATCTGGTACGGCCACACGTAGCGTGCGCGTCGATCGGCGTTGCGGCGCTCGCAGCGCGCCGCGTCGACGTCGCCCTCAGCTGCGACCACGACGCGCTGCGTCGACGGGTTGGCGCGAATGCGCGCCGTCGAGGTCGTCCAGCGGTGGCAGCGCCGGGCCACGGCTTCCACTGCACGCGCAGTTCGCGCAGCGCCTGCTCGGCGTGCTCCTCGCGCTCGGCCACGATGCCGACGAAATCGCGGATCACGACCACCGGCGCGGACGCCGGGCAGGTGCGCAATCGACGACTCGTCGACCGATGCAGCGTGCTGCCGATGAAGTCACCGTGCGTCCGACGCCGGCGTACGGCGGCCGCACCACGCGGCCGTGCAGCATGCCGGGCACGCGCACGTCGTGCACGAACACCGCATCGCCCGCCAGCTTGGCGGGGATGTCGACGCGCGGCACCGAGGTGCCGACGATGCGGTAGTCGGTCGGTGCCTTCATGGCGCGTGGCGGTGTCGAGCATGCAGCACGACGTGGCGCCCTGCCACCAGCGTGCCGAAGCCGGATGCGCCGGCCGTCGACGGCGCACGCCCGCCGTCAATGCTGTCCACCGACTCCGCGGCGTCAGCCTGCACGCCGAAGTGCTCGCGGCCTGCGTCGAGCAGCCAGCGCCGCGCCTGCGCCGCCGCCTGGCGCAACGGCAGCGCGTGGATCTGGATCGACGCGCTGGCGATCGTCGCGCCCTGGTTCGGCGCGCGCGCCGTGTCGCCGAGCATCATGCGGACCTGCGACATCGGCAGGTCCAGCTCCTCGGCCACCAGTCTGCGCGTAGGCGGTCTGCGATGCCGGTGCCGAGGTCGACGTGGCCGTGTCAGCGCCGTGACGCATGCCGTCGTCCGCAGAACGCCAGCAGCACCTCCGGGCCTTCCGGCGAGATTGCCCGGCACCAGTGCGCGGCTGGCCCTGGCGCAGGCGGCGGCGCGGGCGGCGGTCTCGCGCACGCACCACGCAGCACACCGCTCGGCCTGGAGGAATTCGCTGCCGCGTGCGAAACGCAGCGGTCGGCGCGACGCCCGCGCACTCATGTCGTCACCCATTCGCGCTGAAGGCGACGATCGGCGCACGCTTCGTGCGCGCCGGGTCCGGCTTGCCGGTCCGCGTCGCATCCGCCATCGCGCGCCGCGTGCGCTGCACCGGCGGCCAGGATCTCGACGTGCGTGCCGCAGCGGCACAGGTTGCCGGACAGCGCTCGCGCGCGCTGCGGCATCGCTCGGATGCGGCTGGCGCGTGCAGCAGCGCGCGCGGCCTGCATCACCATGCCGTTGAGGCAGTAGCCGCATTGCGCGGCCTGCGCGTCTTCGAAAGCCCTGCTGCACCGGATGCCAGCTTACCGCGCGTGCTGCCAGTCCTTCGAGCGTGGTGACTCGCGCGCGCCGCGACGCCATGCGCCGGCGTCACGCAGCACGAGCGCGCCGCCACGCCGTCGACCCAGCACCGTGCAGGCGCCGCATTGCGCCGAGCCCGCAGCCGTACTTCGGGCCCGTTCAGCGCCAGGTCGTTGCGCAGCACCTGCAGCAGCGGCATCGTGCGGCTACGGCCACCACGTGCGACGCTGCGTCCGTTGACCATGCAGCGTGATGCGCGAAGCGGCGTCACGCGAGGTCGAGGTCGCCCGACTGGATGCGCTTCGACGCCCTTGGCCGTCATCTGCTCTCCACGCCGCGGCGAGCGAGCCGTTGAGGTCGATCGCGCGCGTCGCGTCCTCGATCACGTAGACCTCGAAGCCCGCCTTGCGCGCGTCCATCGCGGTCCAGGCCACGCAGAAGTCGGTGGCCAGGCCGGTGACGAACACCGTCTTGATGCCGCGCGCCTTCAGGTAGCCGGCCAGGCCCGGTCGCGGTCTTGCGGTCGGCCTCCTCGAACGCCGAGTAGCTGTCGACGTCCTTGTGGATAGCCCTTGCGGATGATGAGCTGCGCGGTCGGCAGCTTCAGGTCCTTGTGCAGCGCCGCGTCGTCGGTGCCCTGCACGCAGTGGTCAGGCCACAGCACCTGCGTGCCGTAGCTCAGCTTGGTGGTCTCGAACGGCTTCTTGCCCGCGTGGGTGCTGGCGAACGAGGCGTGGCCGGCGTGTGCCAGTCCTGCGTGACCACGATGTTCTCGAAGCGCGGCGGCGAGCTTGTTGATGACCGGCACCACCTCGCGCCGCCCTTCACCGGCAGCGTGCCGCCGTCGACGAAGCAGTTCTGCACGTCGACCACGATCAGCGCGCGTCGGCGCCGGCTTGATCTTCGCGGCGCGCGAGCGCGCGGCAGCGCCGCCGACCAGCGCGCGAGGCCGACAGGCCGCCGCAGCAGGCTGTGCGTTGCTGCGAGTGTGGTTCTTCATCATGATGACTCCAGTGGTGTTGCGTGACGACGAGGTCACATCGAACTGAGATAGGCCCGCCGCACCTCGTCGTTGGCCGCAAGCTCGGCCATCGACGCCTGGTAGCGGATCTGGCCCTTCTCGAGCACGTAGGCGCGGTCGGACACCAGCTCCGCGAAGTGCATGTTCTGCTCCGACAGCAGGATGCTCACGCCCTGCGCCTTGAGCTCGAGGATCATGCTGCGCCATCTGCTCGACGATCACCGGCGCCACGCCCTCGCGACGGCTCGTCGAGCAGCACGAGGTAGCGGGTTGCCCATCAGCGTGCGCGCCACGGTCAGCATCTGCTGCTCGCCGCCGCTCATGCGGCCGCCGGGCCGGTCCGGCATCTCGCCGAGGTTGGGAAACAGCTCGAACAGCCGCTCGGGCGTCCACAGCGGCGCAGCGCTGCCGTCGCTCCAGCGGCGCGCGGCCTGCCGGCCGACTTCGAGGTTCTCCATCACGCGTGAGGTCGGTGAACACGCGCCGGTCCTCGGGCACGAAGCCCAGGCCCAGCGCGCGCGACGCGATGCGGCTCGCTCTTGCGAGATGTCGTGGCCGCAGGAAGCGCACGCGCCGCGGCGCCTGGCCGAGCATGCCCATCAGCGCCTTCAGCGTGGTCGACTTGCCGGCGCCGTTGCGGCCCATCAGCGCGACGACCTCGCCGCGCCGCACCTCGCAGCGTCGACGTCGTAGAGGATCTGCGCCGCGCCGTACCAGGCGCAGAGCGCCGCTCGGCGTCCTGCAGCGAACTCATGCGGCTCTCCACCGCCGCTTCACCGCGGCGCCTTCTCTTCTCGAAGGTCTTGCCGCTGCCGAAGTAGACCTCCTGCACCTTCGGATGGTCGCGGATCTCGGCGGCTTGCCTTCGGCGATCAGCCGGCCGCGCGCCAGCACGATCATGCGGTCGGCGTAGGCGAACACCACGTCCATGCTGTGCTCGGTGAACAGCACCGCGATGCCGCGCTCGATGCACGAGCTGCTTGGTCAGCGCCATCAGCGCGTTGCGCTCCTTGCGGCGCCATGCCGGCGGTGGGCTCGTCCATCAGCAGCAGCTTCGGCGCGTTGGCCATCGCGATCGCGAGCTCGACGCGCTTGACGTCGCCGTACGCGAGCACGCTGCAGGGCCGGTCGGCCTGCGCCTTCATGCCGACCTGGTCGAGCAGCGCCAGCGCTTCGTCGCGCTTGTGGTCCGCCGCGCGCGCCGCCACATCGAGAACAGCTTGGCGGTCGTGCGACAGCAGCGCCATCTGCACGTTCTCGACCACGGTCAGCGACGCGAAGGTCTCGGCGATCTGGAAGGTGCGGCCGACGCCCATGCGCCAGATGTCGCGCGGCTTGCGCGCCGATCAGCTCTGCGCCGTCGAGCAGGATCGAGCCGCGGTCGGCCTGCAGCTGGCCGTTGACCATGTTGAAGGTGGTCGACTTGCCGGCGCCGTTGGGGCCGATCAGCGCCAGCAGTTCGCCGGCCGCAACGCTCGAAGCTGATGCCATCGACCGCCCGATTGCCGCCGAAGGACTTGCCGAGTTCGTTGACTTTGAGCAGGCTCATGCCTTCGCCCCCTGCAGCTGCGACCGCCGCGATTCGCCGACGCTTGCGGCGGCAGGCCGCCTGCTCGGCATCGAGCCAAGCTGTCGTAGCGTCGAAGCCCGCGATGCCCTGCGGGAACAGCCAGCACCAGCAGCAGGATGATGCCGCCCAGCAGCGCGCGCCAGTAGTCGGTGTTGCGCGCCACGGTGTCCTGCAGCCAGGTGAACGTGACGGCGCCCACCGACCGGGCCGGCCAGCGTCTGCATGCCGCCGAGCAGCACCATCACCAGGCCGTCGACCGACTTGCCGACGCCCATGCTGATTCGGGCGAGATGCTGCCCTTGGAGAACGCATAGAGCGCACCGGCCAGGCCGGCGCACAGCGCCGGCGATGACGAAGGCCGCCCACTGCATGCGCTTGCACGTCGATGCCGATCGCATCCGGCGCGCAGCGGCGAGTCGCGGCCCGGCGCGCATCGCATAGCCGAACGGCGAGAACAGCGACGCGCCGCAGGCAGCAGCACGCCGAGCGCCGACCAGCGCCAGCGTGAGCCAGTAGTAGCGCGCGCTTGTCGGCCAGCCACGCGCGCCGGCCAGACGCCCGTGAGGCCGTTGCTGCCGCCGGTGAAGTCGTCCCACTGGAAGGTGACCGCCCAGACGATCTGCGCGAACGCCAGCGTCAGCATCGCGAGGTACGACGCCCGACAGCGCGCACGCGAACCAGCCGAAGACGACGGCGCCGAGCCGCGGCGACCAGCGGCGCGAGCGACCAGCGCCAGCTCCATCGGCAGCTGCCAGCTTGACGCACCAGCAGCGCCGCGCCGTAGGCGCCGAGGCCGAAGTACGCGGCGTGGCCGAACGAATGCATGCCGGCCGGCCCCATGATGAAGTGCAGGCTGGCGGCGAACAGCGCGGCGGTCAGCAGGTCGATCGCCAGCACGGTCGGTGTAGGGCGAGCCGGCGGTCGACGAGCGGCAGCGCCAGCAGCGCGATCAGCAGCACGCGGCGCCAGCGCACCTTGACGCGGTGCGTCGGCCGGCGCAGCGGCGCTTCGGCGGCAGCCGATGTTGCGGCTCGGCGCCTGCGGCTTGCCGAGCAGGCCCCACGGCCGCACGACCAGCACCACCGCCATCACCAGGAACTCGACCACCAGCGTCAGCTTCGAGAACGAGAAGCCGATGCCGAGCACGTCGACCGCGCCGATGCCGATGCAGATCGCCTTGATCTCGGCGATCAGCAGCGCGGCCGACGTAGGCGCCCGGGATCGAGCCCATGCCGCCGACCACGACCACCACGAACGCGTCGCCGATGGTCGTGCAGGTCGAGCTCCAGCGTGCGCCGGCTCGCGCGGCAGCCTGCAGCGCACCGCCCAGCCCCGCCAGCAGCGCGCCGAGCGCGAACACGCCGGTGAACAGCGCAGGCCTGGTTGACGCCGAGCGCGCCGACCATCTCGCGGTCTTGCGTGGCGGCGCGCACCAGCGTGCCCCAGCGCGTGCGCGTGAGCAGCAGCCAGACCAGGCCGAGCACCACCGGGCCGACGACGATCAGGAACAGGTCGTAGGTGGGAAAGCTGCCGCCCGAGGATCGTCGACCGAGCCGGCCAGGCCCGGCGCGCGCGGGCCGAGCAGTTCGTCGGGCCCCACAGCCACAGCGCGGCGTCCTTGATCACCAGCACCAGCGCGAAGGTGGCCAGCAGCTGGAAGAGCTCGGGCGCCTTGTAGATGCGCCGCAGCAGCACCACCTCGATCGAGCGCGCCGAGCACGCCGACCGCGAGCGCCGCCAGCACCAGCGCGGGCCAGAAGCCGACGCCGCCACCGAGCTTGCTCGACCAGCGTGTAGGCGACGTACACGCCGAGCATGTAGAACGAGCCGTGCGCGAAGTTGACGATGCGCGTGACGCCGAAGATCAGCGACAGCCCGGCGGCGACGAGGAACAGCGATGACGCACCGGCCAGCCCGTTGAGCAGCTGAACGAGGACGGAGACGTCACGAGAGCACCGACGTCATCGGACAGCGCGCAAGGCGCTTCGGCGCTGGTCACGGCTCCGCCGCTGGACGCGACTTCTTCACCTCGTCATCGCTCGGCTGGAACTTTCGCGCCGTCGAGGTAGACGTAGTCGACCATCACGCCCTTGCCGCCTGTCGTTCTTGGTCTTGCCGACGAAGGCGCCCATCGTCGACTGCTGATCCTCGGCGCGGTACGTGATCTTGCCGAACGGCGTCGTCGACCTGCGAGCCCTGCGAAACGCGGTGACGAGCTTCTCGGTGTCGGTGCTCTTGGCCTTCTTGATGCCGGCCGCGATCGACTTGATCGTGCTGTAGCCGACCACCGAGCCCAGGCGCGGGTAGTCGTTGTACTTCGCGTGGTAGGCGATGAAGAACGCCTTGTGCTCGGGCGTCTGATGCCGTACCACGGGTAGCCGGTGACGATCCAGCCGTTGGGCGCTTCGTCCTTCAGCGGGTCGAGGTACTCGGGCTCGCCGGTCAGCACGCTGACCACCTCGCGGCCCTGGAACAGGCCGCGCGTGTTGCCCTCGCGCACGAACTTCGACAGGTCGGCGCCGAACAGCACGTTGAAGATCGCGTCGGGCTTGGCGTCGGCCAGCGCCTGCACCACGCTGCCGGCATCGAGCTTGCCGAGCGGCGGCGCCTGCTCGGCGACGAACTCGACGTCGGGCTGCGCCGCCTTCAGCAGGTCCTTGAACGCGGCGACCGCCGACTGGCCGTATTCGTAGTTCGGGTAGACGATCGGCCCAGCGCTTCTTCTTCAGCTTGGCCGCCTCGGGCACCAGCATCGCGGCCTGCATGTAGGTGCCGGGGCGCAGGCGGAAGGTGTAGTTGTTGCCGCTGCCTGCCAGATGATCTTGTCGGTCAGCGGCTCGCCGGCGAGGTAGAAGAACTTCTTCTGCTTGGCGAAGTCGGCCAGCGCCAGGCCGATGTTCGACAGGAAGCGCGCCGGCCAGCACGTCGACCTTCTCGCGCGAGACCAGCTCTTCGGCCACGCGCACCGCGTCGCCCGGGCTGCGCGTTGTCGTCGCGCGTGATCAGCTCGATCTTCTTGCCGTTGACGCCGCCCGCCGCGTTGATCTCTTCGACCGCGAGCTCCATGCCCTTCTTGTACGGGCTCGAGGAAGGCGGGCTGCGCCTTGTAGCTGTTGACCTCGCCGATCTTGATCGTGCCCTGCGCGAGCGCGGGCTCGTGGTGACGGCGGCCGAGCGCGGCAACAGCGGCCGCACGGATGGCAGTGCGTTGGATCATCGAAGAGCTCCTGGCGATCGAACGTGAAAGATGACTGGCCGTGGCGCGGCGGCGCTCAGCGCAGGCCGTCCTCGCCCTTGATTTCACTGACCTGCAGGCCGCCGATGCGCGCCAGCGGCCGGCCGCTGTCGGTGATCGACGACCGCGACCACGATCTCGTTGGCGCGCGGCGCATCGGCCGACGCGCGCCTCGATCGCGTCGAAATGGCTGCGCACGAAGGCGGCGTCCTTGTGGCCGAGCGGCACGTCGATCGCGGTGCCGAGCGCCGCCGCGCTTCTTCGCCGACGGCACCAGCGCCGCGCCCTTCTCGACCGCCTTGCGCAACGGCGCGCCGAGCTTGGGGTGCAGGATCGCCGCCGCGTGCTCGAGCTCGCCGGCCTCGCCGACGATCGCCGCCTTGCCGTAGCTCTGCGCCTGGCCCGGCTGCGATGCCGAGCGCCGCGACGCACTTCGTCGCCGAGCAGGCCGCCGAGCTCCTCGCCGATCGCGATCAGCTCGTCGAGCTTCTCTGCATAGCGGCCGGCACAGGGGTTGGCGATCACCGCCATCGCGAGCGCGCGGCGCGTCGGCGGGTCGATCGGCCTGGCCCATTTCGATGCGGGTTTCGTCGCACTTGAACGACGAGCTTGCGGATCTGTGCGGGCATCTCGTAGTCTCACTTGTCCGTGCTAGCGCTGGCCGTCCCACTTGGCGATCGCCGACGCCGCCAGGCCGCCGACGCGTGCGTGCACGCGCGGCCCGGTACTCATGGTCGAGGATGAACACGATCTCGTCGGCATGCGGCGCACCGGGCACGCGCACCTCGATCGGCGTCGAAATGGCTGCGCACGTAGGCTGGCGTTGATGTGCGTGAGCGGCACGTCGAGCGTGGCACCTGGCGGCCCGACCTTCTTGGTCGATCGGCACGATCGCCAGCGCGTTGCCGGTCTGCGCCGGTTGGCCGCTGGCCCTTGGCGTACGACGCGGCGATCGCCCTTCCAGCCCAGCAGCTCGCGCATCGCGTAGCCGCCCGGCACGTGCCACAGCGCACCGTGCTCGAGTTCGCCGGCGGCGCCGACGATGGCGCCCTTGCCGTAGCCCTGGATGCGACTCGGGCGGCACCGCCATCGCCGCGCGCAGCCGGCGTGCCATCTCGCAGGCCCACGGGATTGAGCGCCTCCATCATTGGCACGATGTCTTGCACGTAGCGGCCGGCAAACGGGTTGGTCAGCACCGCGGCCGATTGCGCCGCGGCGCAGCGGCGTGGCCGGCTGGCGGGCCGAACTCGTGGACGATGTCTTCGACCTGGGTCAGGACGCGGCGGATCTCGATCATGGTGCGGCTGCCGTCGTGGCAAGCGCGGATGACGCCAGAGCGGGCGGCGGACAAGACGGCGGCCTGCTCCTGGCAGACCAGCGCCGCCGCGCTGATCAGGCCTGCGCGCCTGCAGCGTCGCGCGCTTGCGCCTCGCCCGCGCGCGAGTGCGGTTCGCACCGCTGCGGGTGGCAGCGGCGGCACGTCGCACCGTGACCGGAATCGTCGCCGAGATCCGTGTCGTCGCGTCAGCTGATTGGCCGCTGCGCGCTGGATGCCCGGCCACTCGACGTCGACCGCGTTGGCGATCACCGTGGCCGCGGCATCGGCGCCGGCGGCGATCGCGCGCCAGCACCGTGACGCTGTCGGCGATGCCGAGCGAGAAACTGCGGCCGCGCCAGCCGCTGGTGGCGACGCCGCGCACGCCGTCGGCGCGCGTGCACCGTGAAGCGGCCGTCGAGTTGCAGCCGCCCTGCGCGGCCCGCAGAGCGGCCGTGGCATCGAGCGCCGCGAGATCGGCGAACAGCCCGACCGTGACGCGCTCGCCGTCGATCAGATGCAGCGCGATGTCGCCGCCGTTGTTGACCCACGCGCGCCGCACGCCCGCGCGCGCTGGTAGCAGGCGATCAGCTCCTGCGCGACCGCACCGGCGACCGCCGCCATCGGCGTGATGTAGCTCGATGAGAACGGTACGCACGCGCCGCCACATGCGGCAGTGCGATCACGCCACGCAGCGGCGTCGGCCCGCTGCACCGGCGTGCGCAGCAGCGGCAGCTCGGCGACGAGTTCGGTCGAGCAGCGGCTCGAAGCGCCGCCAGGCCGCCTCGTGCGCGGCCGCGACTGCCGCCGGCGTCGCCATCGGCGCCGATCACGATGTCGATCGGCCCGTGCGCAAGTGCCAGCGATCGCCAGGCAGCGGGCGTCGTTGGGCTCGCCATCGCTGCTCAGCCGAGCAACGGCGGCTGGCCGAGCGGCCACGGGTTCGCCGCGATCGAAGGCACGAAGCGCCGCGCGGTCGGCGCGCCGTCGCTGTGCCACGCGCCGCTGCGCGAGCACCTGCGTCATCGGGCGCACGAAGCCCATGTGGCCGCCGAGCGCCCGATAGTCGGCCAGCCGCATGCTGAACTCGATCGGCGCCACGATCGCCGGCGTCGGCACGGTGCCGAAGCTCGTGTCGGGCATGCGCATCACGTCGACCATCACGGTGATGCCGCCGCCCGGCCACACATAGGCCGGCGCGCCGCCGCAGGTGACGTTGACCAGCGAACTCTTGATGCGCCCGCGTCAGCAGCACCGGGTTCTGGTGACGCCGGCGCGCAGCGAGCCGCCGGCGCCGCCGACGAACAGCACGGTGCGTCAGCGAGGGCTCGCAGTTCTCGCCGATGCGGTCGACGATCTGCCGCACCGCCGCCGGCATCGGTGCGAGCCGCGGCACAAGCTCGTCGTCGAGCACGTAGTACTGCGGCGTGCTCGCCGGTGGTGCTGACCATCAGCAAGCGCAGGCCCGGCCACGCGAGGTCGGCATCCCAGCCCTCGACGATCGCCAGCGGATCGGCGATGTCGGTGCCGCCCCAGCCGGTGCCCGGGTTCGCGACCTGGAAGTAGCGCCCCGGCGTCGACTTGCGGCCGCGCATCTCGATGCCCTGCGGGCCGCATGTCGAGGCAGCGGCCGGCCTGGTGCTCGGTGAGCACGCCGGTGATGTGATCGTCGACGACGACCACCTCGTCGGCGTGATCCTGCGAACTGCTGCGCGAAGATGCCGATCGGTGGCCGAGCCGCAGCCGACGCGCATGCGCTGCTCCTCGACGCCGTTGACCATCGGCGCCTGGCCGGCCTGCACGCGCAACCGTGCGTGCCGCCGTCGATCGCCAGCTCCACCGGCTGCTTGTTGCCGAGCGACTTCATCATCTCGCAGGTGACGCGGCCTTCCTTCTTGCTGCCGCCGGTGAGGTGGTGCACGCCGCCGAGCGACAGCATCTGCGAGCCGTACTCGGCCGTGCTGACGTGGCCCGACCACCTCGCCGCGCGCAGCGCACGTTGGCCTGCTCGGGGCCGAGCCAGCGGTCGGTGTCGATCTTCACCTTCAGGCTGCAGTAGCTGAAGATGCCTTCGGTGACGACGGTGACCATGTCGACGCCGTCGGCCTGCGACGCAACGATGAACGGCGCCGGCTTGTAGTCGGGATAGGTGGTGCGACGCGCCGACTGCCGGTGATGAAGACGTCGTCGCCCGGTTCGACTGTCGGCAACGTGGCGGCAGCGGCGTCGCCCGACGCCACGAATGGCACCAGGGCACGCCTCGCCTGCACTTGCCGCCTGTGCGCATCAGCAGCACCGGATCGACGCGCACCAGCACGCCGCTCTGATTGGCGTAGCGGTCGCAGGCGCCGACCTTGCCGCTCGCGTGATCTGGCACAGCACCGGGCAGGCGTTGCACTCGATCTTGTGGGCGCCCATGCGCTCGTTGCGCGGGCGCGAGCGCCGACGGATCGCCGCCGGCGACCAGCAGCACCGCGTCGCCGAGGCCGTCGGTCTTGGTGTGCTCGTGCTCGCTCATGCCGTGTTCATGTAGCGGATACTTAACGTTCATGTAGCCTTTGCTACACTCGCGGCGAGTCTATCGCATGCGCGCGGCCACCGCAACGCGCACCGACCTGAAGCCGCCTTTTCTTCTATCGACCGGATTTCCCCGATGAGTGCATTCAGCGAAGAACGCGTGACCTCGGTGCATCACTGGACCGACCGCCTGTTCACTTTCACCACCACCCGCGACGCCAGCCTGCGCTTCTCGAATGGCCACTTCACGATGCTCGGCCTGCGCGTCGACGGCAAGCCGCTGCTGCGCGCGTACAGCATCGTCAGCGCCAACTACGAAGACCACCTCGAGTTCCTGAGCATCAAGGTGCCCGACGGCCCGCTGACGTCGCGGCTGCAGCACGTGCAGGTGGGCGACCCGATCGTCGTCGGCCGCAAGCCGACCGGCACGCTGCTGATCGACTACCTGCGCCCCGGCAGAGCGGCTGTTCACTGATGTCCACCGGCACCGGGCTGGCGCCGTTCATGAGCATCATCCGCGACCCGGCCACCTACGAGGCCTTCGAGCAGGTTGATCCTGGTGCACGGCGTGCGCGAAGTCGACGAACTCGCTTATCACGACCTGCTGGTCGAGCACCTGCCGCAGCACGAGTTCCTCGGCGACATGGTGCGCAACCAGTTGCGCTACTACCCGACGGTCACGCGCGAGGTCCTACCGCAACATGGGCCGCGTCACCGAGCTGATCGAGAGTGGCAAGCTGTTCAGCGACCTCGACCTGCCGCCGCTCGACGCCGCCGACGATCGCGCTGATGACCTGCGGCAGCCCCGGCATGCTGCGCGACCTGAAGCACTCGCTCGGAGGCGCGCGGCTTCACGGAAGGCAACACCTCGGCGCCCGGTGACTTCGTGATCGAGCGCGCGTTCGTCGAACAATAGACCGCGCCGCAGCCGATGGCCCCACCCGCACGCCGCGTCGCCGCCGCCACCGCAGCGCGCCCGGGCGTGCGGCAAGCTAGCGGCACTGGCCACGCGCGACAGCATCCTGCGCGCGGCGACCAGGGTGTTCGCCAAGCACGGCTACGACGGCGGCAGCGTCGACCAGATCTCGAAGGCGGCGCGCTCGTACGACCGCATGATCTATTACTACTTCGGCAGCAAGGAAGGCCTCTTCATCGCGGTCATCGAAGGGTGCTACCGCCGCTTCAACGAAGCCGAGGCCACACTCGAGCTCGACGAAGCCAAGCCGGTGCGCGCGCTCGACAGCGGTGATCCGCTTCGTCTGGAACTACTACCAGAAAAACCCGGAGTTCATCACCCTGCTGAACACCGAGAACCTGCACCGCGGCCGCCACATTGCCGAGAGTCGCTGCGCGCGCGCGAGCTGTCGTCGCCGGTGATCGGCGTCATCGCGCGCGCGTGCTGGCCGCCGGGGTGCAGCAGAAACTCTTCCGGGCCGACCTCGTCGCGCGCGACGTCTACCTGATGATCGCAGCGATGGGCTACTTCTACCTGTCGAACCGCTTCACGCTGTCGGCCTTTCTCGGCGAGAGCCTCGGAGACGCCCGCGGCGCTGGCGCACTGGGAAGCGTTCATGATCGATGCCGTGTTGCGCAAGGTGAGCGCGGCGCGGTAGAACGGCATTCGATTCGAAGGAGCAACGCATGGCAGACATCGCAGCCGGCACCAAGTCGGGCAAGGTGGTGATCCGCAACGTCGGGCTGATGCTGTCGGGCGACATCGATCAGCCGATCCTCGAGGCCGACACCATCGTCGTGAACGACGGCCTCATCACCGCGGTCGGCCGCGAGAAGGACTGCGACATCGATCAGCCGAGATCTCGATGGTCGATTGCCAAAAGACCTGCGTCGCCCCGGGCTGATTGACAGCCACGTGCATCCGGTGTTCGGCGACTGGACGCCGCGCCAGAGCCAGCTCGGCTGGATCGACTAGCACGATGAACGGCGGCGTCACCACGATGATCTCCGCCGGCGAGGTGCACCTGCCCGGCCGCCCGAAGGACATCGTCGGCCTGAAGGCCCTGGCGATCACCGCGCAGCGCGCGTTCGACAACTTCCGCCCCGGCGGCGTCAAGGTGCTCGGCCGGCGCGCCGGTGATCGAGAAGGGCATGGTCGAGAGCGACTTCGCGGAGCTCGCGCAGGCCGGCGTCACGCTGCTCGGCGAGGTCGGCCTCGGCTCGGTCAAGGCCGGTGCCGAGGCACAGCAGATGGTGGCCTGGGCGCGCAAGTACGGCATCCAGAGCACCATCCACACTGGCGGGCCCTCGCATCCCGGGCTCCGGCCTGATCGACAAGGACGTGGTGCTCGAAGCCGACGCCGACATCATCGGCCACATCAACGGCGGCCACACCGCGCTGCCCGGAAGCGCACGTGTGCGAGCTGTGCGAACGCAGTGCGCGCGCGATCGAGATCGTGCACAACGGCAACGAGACGCGTCGCGATCGCGGCGGCGAAGGCGGCGCTGCGAGCTCAAGTGCCCGCACCGCGTGATCCTCGGCACCGACGGGCCCGCGGGCTCGGGCGTGCAGCCGCTGGGCATCCTGCGTATGATCGCGCTGCTGTCGAGCCTGGCCAGCATCCCGGCCGAGCTGGTGTTCTGCTTCGCCACCGGCAACACGGCGCGCATGCGCCGCCTGAACTGCGGCCTGATCGAGGTCGGGCCGCGACGCCGACTTCGTGTTCATGGACCGCGCACAGCATACCGCCGGCACGCACGCTGCTGGAGAGCGTGCAGCTCGGCGATATGCCGGGCATCGGCATGGTGATGATCGACGGCATCGTGCGCTGCAACCGCAGTCGAAACACGCCGCCCGCGCAGGAGATCCCGGTGTGCCGACAGCGGGACGCCTAGCGGAGACTGGGCTTCAAGCTGGCCTTCGTCAACCAACGAAGGCAATTGCACCGCACGCAGGTTCTTTGTACGGCGATAGATTAACGTCGCCATGGTGCTCTCAATGTGGTCACCGGGATGCTCCGGTGGCGCGATTGAAAAGCCGACGCAAGTTCTTGTCACCGTTCGAGATTCAGGTTGAGAGAGCGAATAATGGGGCAGACTAACGCGACACGGATGTCGTCTACTTCTTGTTAGCCCTCACGGAGGAGTCGTGTACCTCTGCCCCCACTGCAACAAACCAGGAATCTCCGTGCTACGAGCGTGCCTCGGTCAGGAATTCCAGCAACCTCGCTACCGCCTGCGGAGCGAGGTTGGGGTTCCGCGGGGCAAGACGCCAGTGCGCTCCTTCCATTTCTCCTCGCTATTCTCATTGCGCCGTTCATGCCAAGCTCGGCCGTATCGGTGCTGGTCTGGTTCAGTTGGAGCCCGGTCGCGATGTTCGTCCTGTTCTTCACGTTCGTGCCACTTGTCAAGAAATGAACTTCCTCTCCCGAGTGGCCGCGAGGCTAACCCTTCGCTGCAGCCGACCTGCTACGGCTGGCTTCGCCCAGCCTCCGCAGGCGGCTGAGTAAACGTTAGACGCCAACTTTACACGACCCTATGTCCCGCAAGCACAGAGCCCATACTCGAATTGCCGCATTGCAGCCTGCGGTGCAGTTCAGTGTTGGCTGGTACACCGACGGGAGTGGGCGGGGTCCGTGCGGCTGCGGTTGACCCCGAATTCTTTGAAGCAACCTACGCACAATGGGTCAGAAATTGGCGGAACAGTCGCTCACCGAAATGCGCGCGCACGTGCCTCAAGTGCCGGGAAGTCGTACGTCACCGCGGAGAAGCTGCATGCTTGGTGTTTTGCGCACGGCAAACCGAAACAACAGCGCCTCCCGTGCTGAGTTTGTCTCTCCGGCAGGCAGCGCGCACACAATGAGCCCAGCAGGTCTAACCCTTCGTTCCACACCGACGTGCTACGGCTGGCTGCGCCAGCCTTCGCGCGCGGGTGAACTCAAACGTTAGGCCGCACGTGAACGTTCGCCACGCGCGTCCCGGCGAAAGCGAAGAGCTTTCGGCCCTCGCTGTCTCAGCAAAGGCGTTGTGGGGCTACTCGGCGGAGCAGCTTGCGTTGTGGTCGGTGAGCTCCGCATCTCGTCAGAGTCAATCGTCAGGGAACCAACCTTGGTCGCCGAAGAGCACGCTCATCTCTTGGGGTGGCGCAGCTAGACACAAAGTCGCTCCCCCTGGGCGGTCAACTGTCTTTGGGTCCACGCTTCGGCAACCAGGCGCGGTGTCGGTACCCTATTGACGCAAGAGCGTCTAGGTGTGAACGATGGTCCGGGTGAAGCCGCAAATGTCCGCTGCGCATCCAAGCGCGTCCAAAAGCGTGGCTCCCCGCTCCGTCTGACCAATGCGTGCAGCGTCGATCAAGGTCGAGCCGACTGCGTAGAGAAGCGTGACTCACACCGAGACGGTCCTGGAACAGCACTGAACATCAACCGGAGAAGCTCAACAGCTTGACAAACGCGCCCGATCAGAGAAGCGGACGCTGACGCTGTTCGTCGCAAGGCCCTTCGTTGCCTTCAGGGCGTCGGCTCAGAGTGCGCGAGTGGCGCGCAACGGTTCACCCATCGGCATCATCGGCTTCGGCCCGGCAGCGGACATCGAGGGCGCACAACTCAACCCCGGGCCAGACCTTCGCCGTGATCAGTAGCCCGGGGCGCGGGCAACACCAGCCTGGCGGCGTTGCTACTTGCCGTGCCTCGAGAACGAGGTTGAAAGGCGTCTCGGTCGCGCGGCGGAAGCTGGAGAAACCCGCCTCAGCGAAGACATGCCGCAGCCGTCGTTCGCCAGCCTGCGCGCCCAGACCAAGCCCGACCTCCTGTGACAGCGAGTTGGGCGTGCAGATGCAAGTCGACGCCGCGTAGTACATCCGGCCGACGGGGTGAGGTTCTGGTCGAGATCGTCGTTGGCGAAGGGTTCGACCAACAGCACGGTGCCTCCCGGCTTCAGCGCCTCGTGCGCGCGCTGGGCGGCGCCCACCGGGTCGCCCATGTCGTGCAGGCAGTCGAAGAAGCACACCAGGTCGAACTCGCCGCCCGGGAAATCGCGTCGGCAGCCTCGGGTGAACTGCACTCGGTCGCCGACGGCGGCATCCGCTGCGCGCTGGCGCGCCTGCTCGATCGAGCGGATCGTGAAAGTCGAAGCCGTGGAAGGTCGACTTCGGATACGCCTGCGCCATGATTACCGTCGACGCGCCATGGCCGCAGCCGATGTCGGCGACCTTGGCACCCTGCTCGAGCCGGGGCACCACGCCGTCGAGCGCCGGGAGCCATGCGCTGACCAGGTTGGCGCGATAGCCGGGCCGGAAGAAGCGCTCGGTGCCGGAGAAGAGGCACGGATGGTGATCTGCCCACGACAGCGCGCCGTTGCCGCGCATCGCGGTGACCAGCTTGTCCTTGTCCAGGTACATGCTGGCCAGAACGACCGCTCCGCCCGCCACGTAGACCGGCGAGTCCTCGTGCGCAAGCGCCATGGCCTGCTCTTCGGGCAGCCTGAACCGGCCCTGGTCGTGTTCGACGTAGCCGCTCGCCGCCTGGCCGTTGAGCCACTCGCGCACGAGCCTGGCGTTGCAGTTGGTGCGCTCCGCCAGTTGCTCTGGCGTTACAAGGCTTCCGTCGGCCATCGCGCGGTACAACCCCAGTTCCTCACCAAGGATCACGTTGGCCATGATGGCTGCGCCACCATATCGCCGACGAGCTTGCCCATGAACTCGTTGAGTTTGACCTCGTCCATTACATCGCCCCTCCGCGGGCTGGATGACAGGATCGGCGCGGGTAACCCGCGACTCGGCCGCCGCGCGCACCACCCGGTGCGCGGGCGTCGATCTTCCTACCTCAGGCACAAGGCAGCGAGTTGACCATGGAGCCAGGCAGTGCCAACCTGACGATCCCACAGACGCCCTTGGTGCGCGCTGACGACGTAGGCGAGTGAGACAGCCACCTCGTTCGGTCAGCAGCAACCACGTGCCTGTCACGTCTCTTTTAAGCATCTCGTCGAGTGTCCGCATTGGGTTGCGGATTCAATCGGTCGATGCAATGGTCTGGTGGAACTTGTCGGCTGGTGCCGTGAAGTTAAGTGTCTTCCTCGGTCGTTCGTTGAGCTTGCGAGCCACCGCATTGAGTTGAGCTTGTGAGTAGCTCGAGATGTCGACGCCCTTGGGAAGGTACTGGCTGAAGCAGGCCGTTGGTGTTCTCGTTGGTGCCGCGTTGCCAAGGGTTCTGAGGATCGCAGAAGTACACCTTGATGTCCGTGGCCGTGGTGCGAAGCGCTTTGTGGGCGACCATCTCCTTGCCTCGGTCCCACGTGAGCGACCGGTACAGTTCCTGAGGCAGCTTGCGAGCGTTCTTGATCAGCGCAGTTGACGACCGTCTCCGTGTCCTTGCCCGCGACCTTCACCAACATGACGTAGCGTGTTTGGCGCTCGACCAATGTTGCGATCTGACTGTTGCGGCCGCCGAAGAGCAGGTCTGCTTCCCAGGACCCGGCACCGCACGGTCTTCAACCGATGCTGGTCGCTCGCTGATGGAGGTCGCGTCCGCGATCTTGCTGTGGTGGCTGGTCTTCTGCGTGCTTGGCGGTCACGATGCGTGCAAGGCTTGGTACTGACTGCCACGGCGTTGGCCAGCAAAGCCCTATTGGTTGCCATTGGAGCATCGGAGCGCCTAGCAAGACTGCAAGGTCCGAGCGCACCAACCATCAGATCGGCAGGACATCTCCTACTGCTTAGGGACATCAGCTGCTTCGATGGAGCGAGCCGGTACGGGCTACCGCGTCGATGTCGCTGTTGCACCGGCTGGAAGCCAAGCTTCCGGGCCGTTCGACGCTGGAGGTGCGTGCGTGACCTTCGGCGTCGCCGGCCCACCAGCTTTGACGACTTGGCTGAGCGGGCCGAGGCTCGGGGCTACCGGGTACTGGGCGACAGCCTGCGCATCACCTTCAGCAAACGCCAACCGGTGTGGCGCTTTTGCGTGGTGGCGCTGGACCGCGCCCGCGCAGCGTCGCCGGCATTGCTCGCGCACGAAATGGCCATGTCTGACGACGTGGCGAGCTTCAGCATCGTGCCGGTGAGAAATTGAGGCCGTCGCCTTGCATTGCGGTCATTGACGTCATGCACGCCGGCTTGCGGGCGAAGATCGCCTCCGATTTCGACATCAGCAGGCTGGAGGCGCACACGGGCGTTCGAGTACCGGCAAAGGTGCACGGCGCGTAAGAAGTCAGATTTGAAGCAATCACACTGGAGAGGGTTCAATGGCGCGTGTTTTTATCTTCGGGGCCACCGGGTCACTAGGCCGAAGCGTGCTGCGCCAGGCCGTGAGTCAGGCCATGACGTCACTGTGTTCGTGCGTGATCCGTCCAAGCTGCCATCCGAGATGTCGACCCGCATCGGTGTTCGGCGTGGTGACTTATTGCAATCGGGAGCCGACGCAATTGCGGACTTGGTGCGAGGTCATCAGGTCGTGCTGAACTGCGCAGGCCATGTGACAGATGGCCAAGGGTTTGTCGACCTTGTGAGCCATCTTGTCGATGGCGTGGAGCGGCTTCAACCGTTGGAGCGCCCGGTATGCTGGTTTTTAGCTGGAGCCGCCCTACTTGATATTGGCGAAAGCGGCCGGCGGGGTGTGGACTTGCCGAAGGTCAAGAACACCTATTGGCCGCACCGCGCCAACTTCGAGCGCCTCCAACGCTCATCGTTGGCTTGGTCGCTGTTGTGCCCAGGACCGATGGTGGACCGGGCGCCAGTCGGACTGAGCACGCTACGAGGTCAGCATCGACCGCCTGCCAGTGCCGATCTCGCGTGTGTCCCGTTTGCTGCCCGCTCCGCTGCTGCTGCCCATCTTCGCATCGAAGATCCCGGAGATGATCATCCCGTACGCTGACGCGGCTGCGCTGATGCTCGCCCATCTTGGCGCGGAAGGCGAACTGGTGCGTCGCCGTGTTGGCGTGGCCCTGCCCTTTGGGGATGAAGGGTCGCAAGAGCACCTGGACTGCCACATCGAAGTAGCGCCGGGGTGCCTCTGGCGTGGGCAATCTGGCTAAGCGCTCAGTCGCGCACACGTGCTGTCCGGCCTGCGAGCTGCGCACGCATCGGGTTTCCTAGCACGCGCATTGTCCGCACACGGACAGTCTGTTCGGCCAGTCGGTGCAAGACTGCCTGCCCCACCATCCACAGGAGGCAGCATGAAGTCGAGGAAAGCCTTGCTGGCCACGATGCCGTTCGCGGCCGTCGTCACTTCCGGCGCATTTGCCGCCCCGATCCCTTGCGAGGGACTTGCGTCACTTGCACCTGCCCGACACGACCATCTCCGTCGCTGCCAGCGTGCCCGCGGGTGCCTTCACACCACCGGGCGCCACAGCCACCCATTGATACGGCGGCATGCCGGGTCGCCGGCATCATCAAAGCCCACCAGTGATTCGAGCATCGTCTTCGAGGTGTGGATGCCGACAAGCGGCTGGAACGGTAAGTTCCTGTCTGCTGGTGAAGGCGGCTACGCCGGTGCCGTCAACTACGGCGGCATCGCCGATGCCTTGCGCCGTGGATACGCGGGTGGATCCACCGACACCGGGCACGTCGGCGGCAATGCCGACTTCGCACCGGGCCATCCACAGAAGGTCGCTGATTTCGGCTGGCGCGCCAAGCACCTGCAAGCCGCGCGCTCCAAGGACATCATCCGCGCCCACTTCGGACAGCCGGCCCAGCATTCGTACTTCAGCTCTTGTTCCAACGGGGGCCGCCAAGCGCTGATGGAGATCCAGCGCTTCGCATCGGACTACGACGGCGTGCTGGTCGGCGCACCCGCCAACGACTGGACCCACCTGTTCGCCGGGTTCGTGTGGAACGAGCAAGCCTCGTTCAACACGCCGGGCGCATACGTGCCGGCGAGCAAACTCGCGGCCGTCCAGGCTGCGACGCTCGCTTCGTGCGACGCGAAGGATGGCGTGGTCGATGGCGTGGCAGAAGACCCTCGCCGCTGCCAATTCGATCCGGCCAGCCTCGCGTGTCCCGCGGGCACGGATGGTCCCAGCTGTCTCACGCCGCCACAGGTGACTGCGGTCAGCAAGATCATGTCGGGTCCGCAGAATCCGCGCACAGGGCGACAAATCTTCCCGGGCTACTTCACGAGCGCTGCGGGCGAGGGAGGTGCTTGGCCGCTGTGGATCACCGGTCCGGCGACACCCGGCGCGTCGGTACAGGCTTTCTTCGGCAACGCCTTTTTCGGACGCGTCGTTCACGAGATTCCCGCGCCCGGCGTGTGGGACTATTCCACCTTCGACTTCGATGGCGACATGATCGCCGCCGACACGAAGACTGCGTTCGACTTCAACGCCAACGAGGATCATCTCTTCGCGTTCCGCCACTTCAACCGGCGCGGCAAGATCATCATGTGGCACGGCTGGGAGGATCCAGCCATATCGGCGCTCAGCACGGTCAACTACTACGAGCGGGTGCTGCGACACAACGACGATGCGCGCGATTTCTTCCGGCTCTTCATGGTGCCGGGGATGCTGCACTGTGGCGGTGGGCCGGGCACGAACTCCTTCGGGCAGTCGCTGCCGCAAGCCAAGCCGCTCAGCAGCTCGCCGCAGCACGACATCTTGAGCGCCCTCGAGCGGTGGGTGGAGCAGGGCGTGCCGCCCAAGCGTATCGACGCGGTGAAGTACGTCAACGATCAGCCGGCCCAGGGCGTGCTGCGGACGCGCCCCTCTGCGTCTACCCGAAGGTGGCGGTGTATGACGGCAGCGGCAGCACAGACGAGGCAACGAACTTCAAATGCCGGCAGCCCAAGCACCGCAATGGGCACGGGCACGGCGACCACGACGAAGACCAAGACGACGACTGATTCAAGGCAGGCCTCCGCTCGCGCCCGGGCTGGACCCGATGGCGCGAGCCCGCCCCGCTTCGCATGCTGTGGCCTTGTTGGCATGCACGGGGCGAAGGTGCACACACTGAAGTCGGTGACGCCCATGGCGGGTTGGCTCGAGGGCACGCCCTGGATGCGGCTGTTGCCTCAGGCAGTCCGCCAGCGAGTGATTGCGGAGGCCTACGAATCGATCCACGCAGAGCGGGAGGTGGTGGCCGCGAAAGGAGAGCCAGCGCACTCGTGGATTGGCGTCGTCGAAGGCTTGCTGAAAGCCAGCGGCGGATTCCGCACCGGCAAGACATTCATCTACAGCGGCATTCCGGCGGGCAGCTGGGTCGGTGAAGGTTCGGTGCTCAAACGCGAGCCGCGGCACTACGACCTCGTGGCGGTGCGCGCGACCCGTACCGTCCACATCCCTCGAGCAACGTTTCGGTGGCTCCTCGAGTCGAACCTCGACTTCAACCACTTCATCATCGACCACATGAACGAGCGGCTCGCGCAGTTCATGGGCATGGTCGAAACCGACCGCATCGACGACCCGCGCATCAAGCTGGCGCGCTCAATCCTGAGCTTGTTCAATCCTATTCTGTACCCTGGCATGGGGTCGGCACTGCTGGTCTCCCAGCAGGAACTGGGCGAGCTCGCCGGTTTGTCGCGGCAACGAACGAACGCCGCCATCAAAGCCCTGGAAGAGGCGAACCTCGTCCAGGCGAGCTATGGCAGTTTGTTCATCAGGGATCTTCAGGCGCTGCGAAACTATGCGCACGGCGGCTCCTGATCGAGGCGTGCGAGGTGGCTGCACCAGTCAATTGCTGGTTGGGCATGCCCACTCCGTGGACTCCCACAGCTGCAGCAGCGCATGAAATTCCTCCTGGCTGATCGGCGGCAGAGTGCGCCCTCGACCCGGCGCCCAAGCCCATTGCACCAGCGGGTCATTGGTCATGTGGATGACCATCCCTCTCGCCTCGCGGTTGCCGTTTCGCTTCTTGTCCAGCAGGGCTTCACACAGATCTTGTCGCCACGCGTCGCTCCCAGCCCATGCTGAGCGGGGCCAGGTGCCATTCGGGTGCTCCCGGCACGTAGCCATCCGGCGTATTGCTGTCCCGATGGCAGGCCGAGCATTGCATCGGTGCCGTGCCTCTGCCATCTGCGCCTCGCATCACCATCTGGTCATGGCGACGCCACGATTGCCTTGACGGGGAAAGTCAGTCACCGTGTGGCAGTTCATGCAGCGTGGTGACCGCATCACCTGCGCGATCTGCTTGAACGCGGCCACCGATTTCTCGCGATCGCTGGCGGTCTTGGCCGAAGACTGCACCGACAGCAGCAAGCATGAATGCCGCGCCCACGCAAAGGTGGCGCATGAACGTGCGGCGGCTTGCGAGGTCCACGTAGGCATCCATCATCGCGCGCGCGAGTGCGCCAGCGCATAGTCCACGAAGGCCTTCAGCTTGGAAGGCTGCTGCCGCCGGCTCGGGGTAGTACAGGTAGAACCCGGGAAACGTCGGCGAGAAGTCACTCAACACCCGCTTCAACCTCTTGGCCTCGAACGTGAGGAAGCGAGAGTTGGTCGAACGTGTACGCCAGACCGATCCCCTCCAGCGCAGCCTCGACCGAGAACATGGAGTCACCGATCGTGAGATTGCCGCCGATCTCGTACTCGACGATGCGGTCGTCGACTGTCAGTTCCCACTTGTGGATGGCTCCGCTGCCCGAAAACCGGAAACGCACGCAGTTGTGTTGCACCAGGTCGGAGGGATGCCGTGGAACCGGATGCCGCTTGAAGTAGTCGGGTGAGCCGACGATGGCCACCGAAACCGGGCCGCCCAGCGGCACGGCGACCATGTCCTTCTGCACGCTTTCACCCAGGCGAATGCCGGCGTCGAACCCTCGTTCGACGATGTCGACATAGCCCTCGTCGTTGGTCAGCTCGATCTGGACGTCCGGGTAGGCCTCCAGGAACCCGGCCAGCAGCGGCTGCAGGACCATGGCGATCGAGATACGCGCTGCATTGATGCGCAGCACGCCCGACGGCCGACCCTGCAGCGCGTGGAGCTGTTCTCCGGCCTCCAGCACATCGCCCAGCGCGGGCCCGATCCGCGACAGGTAGGCCTCGCCAGCCTCGGTGAGGCTCACGCTGCGCGTGGTTCGGTTCAGCAGTCGGACACCGAGCCGCGGCTTCCAGGTGACGGATCGCCTGACTGAGCGCCGATGGCGACACCTCGAGCGCTGCCGCGGCGGCGGAGAAACCGCGGTGCTCGCGCCACCTTCCAGAAAGCGAGCAGTCCATCGAGCTGGTTCAGTCTCATGCTTTGAAGAATATCTTCATACGGTGTTCAGTGTTGAGGTCTTTTTCTTTTCAGTGAGCCTGCCTACAGTCATCGCCATCGACAGGTCCCACAGCCAAAGGCGCATCCCATGACTGACAAGAAGGTTTGGCTCATCACCGGCGCAGGCCGTGGTTTGGGCGTCGACATCGCGAAGGCGGCGCTGGCCGCCGGCCACGCCGTCGTCGCGACCGGCCGCGATCCCCAAGAAGGTCATCGCGGCGATCGGCAACCACCACGACGACCTGCTGGCCGTTGAAACTCGACGTCACCCGCGCCGAGGATGCCCAGGCCGCGGTCGAGTCGGCCGTCGCGAAGTTCGGCCGCATCGACGTGCTGGTCAACAACGCGGGCAACTTCTACGCCGGCTTCTTCGAGGAACTCAGCCCCGATCAGGTCCGCCACCAGATCGAGACGCTGCTGTTCGGCCCGATGAACGTCACCCGCGCCGTGCTACCGGTGATGCGCAAGCAGCGCGCCGGCTTGTTGCTCACGATCTCCTCGACCGCTGGCCTCTCCGGCGGCATGTTCCTGACGGCCTACGCCGCCGCGAAGTTCGGCATCGAAGGGTGGATGGAGTCGCTCGCCCCAGAGGTGGCGCCCGTTCGGCATCCGGACGATGCTGGTCGAGCCCGGCTTCTTCCGCACCGAGTTGCTCACCCGCGGCTCCACCACCTACGCCAAGCCATCCATCGACGACTACGCCGAGCGCACCAGGCGAAACCGTCGCCGCCTGGAGCAGCATGGATGGCAAGCAAGGCGGCGACCCCGCCAAGCTCGCCGACGCCCTCGTGCAGCTGGCCGCGCTCGAGGAGCCGCCGGCCCGCTTCGCCGCCGGCGCCGACGCCGTGCAGACCTTCGAGGCCAGGCAAAGGCGCTGCTCGCACAGGCCGACGCCCACCGCGCTCTGTCCTCCTCGCTCTCTCTTCGACAACACCGTGACCACCCACCATGAACAAGCTCAACGTCAACGGCCGTGACCATACGGTCGACGCCGATCCCGGCCACTCCCATCCTCTGGGCCCTGCGCGACACGCTCGGGCATGACCGGCACCAAGTTCGGCTGCGGCGCGGCGCTGTGCGGCGCCTGCACGGTGCATCATGGACGGGCAGGCCATCCGCTCGTGCATCACGCCGATCTCCGCGGCCGAAGGCAAGAAGATCGTCACCATCGAAGCGGCCACCGACGGCAGCGACCGTGTCGGCAGCCGCCGTGCATGCCGCCTGGGTGAAGCACGACGTGGCCCAGTGCGGCTACTGCCAGAGCGGCCAGATCATGAGCGCGACCGCGTTCCTGAAATCGCTGCCCCGCGGCAAGCAACCCACCGCCGCCGAGATCGACGCGGCCATGGCCGGCAACATCTGCCGCTGCGGCACCTACGCCCGCATCCGCGCCGCGGTGGCCGGACGCCGCTCGCACCCTCGCCTGAAGGAGCCACCATGCTGCCCAACTTCGATCAGCGCGAGATGCCGCGCGCTTTGCAGCACCTGGCGGCCCGCGGCCAAGCCGGCGCGAGCCACCGCGTTGCCACGCCGCAGCTTTCTAAGCTGGCCGGTGCCGGCGGCTTGGTCCTCGGCGCGTTTCCGCAGCTGGCCACGGCCCAGGCCACGGACGCCGCAGTCGGTGGACTCAAAGCCGACGCAACAGCCGTCGGCCTTCGTGCAGATCGCGCCGAACGGCGAGGTCACGGTCACCATCAACCGGCTCGAGTTCGGTCAGGGCGTGCAGACCGGCCTGCCGATGCTGCTGGCCGAGGAGCTCGACGCCGACTGGCGCCTCGTGCGCAGCCGCAACGGCTCGAGCGACCCGGCCTATCTCGACCCGCTGTTCGGCATCCACCTCACCGGCGGTTCGCACTCGATCAAGAACAGCTTCACGCAGTACCGCGAACTCGGTGCGCGCGCCCGCACGATGCTGCTCTCGCGCGGCCGCTGCACGCTGGAACGTGGACGTGGCCAGCCTGCGCACGCAGGCCGGCACGGTGCTGGGCGCGGGAGGCCGCAAAGCGAGCTACGGCGAACTGGCCGAGGCCGCGATGGCGCTGCCCGTGCCGGAGAAGGTGACGCTGAAGAACCCCAAGGACTTCCGCATCATCGGCCACCACCACGACGCCTTGATGCCCGCGCCAAGAGCAGCGGGCGACAGGGACTTCGGCATCGACACGCGCCTCGCCCGGCCAACTCACCGCCGTGGTGGCGCATCCGCCGGTGTTCGGCGCCAGCTCGCGTCGATCGACGACAGCGCGGCGCGTGCCATCAAGGGCGTGAAGGCCGTGCTGCGTGTGCCGATTGACCGCGGTGGCGAAGGCGTGGCCGTGGTGGCCGATGGCTACTGGCCTGCCAAGCAGGGACGCGACGCGCTTAAGCTGCAGTGGGACAGCGCCGACGTCGAGAAGGCGGACAGCGAACGCCTGCTGGCCCAGTACCGCGATCTGGCCGGCCTGCCCGGCCCGCGCGCGTTCGACGCCGACATGGCGCCGCTGGCCACTGCGCCACGGCAACTGCGAAGCCGAGTTCGTCTTCCCTTACCTGGCCCATGCACCGATGGAGCCGCTGAACTGCACCGTGCAGTTGTCCGACGGGCGCGCCCGAGCTGTGGGTCGGCACCCAGTGCCCCGGCTTGGACGCGGCTGCCGCAGCGGCGCGTGCTGGGCCTCAAGCCCGAACAGGTGACGATGCACGTGCAGATGGCGGGCGGTGGCTTCGGCCGGCGCTTCGTGGGCTCGAGCGACTATGTGGTCGAAGCCTGCGAGGTCGCCAAGGCCGCCCGCGCGGCCGGCCTGAACGCACCGGTGCGCACGTTGTGGAGCCGCGAGGACGACATCAAGGGCGGCTACTACCGCCCCATGCACCTGCACCGCGCACGCATCGGCTTCGACGATCGCGGCAACGTGCTGGCCTGGGATCACGTCATCGTCGGCCAGTCGATCACCACCGGCACGGTGTTCGGGCAGTTCCAGGTGAAGAACGGCATCGACGCCACGGCCACCGAGGGCATGCGCGATCCGTACCCGGCTGCCGATGCGCCTGACCGTGCACCACCCCGAAGGTCAACGTGCCGGTGCTGTGGTGGCGCAGCGTGGGTTCCACCCACACCGCCTTCGTGATGGAGACCTTGATCGACGAGATCGCGCGTGCGACGAAGCAGGACCCAGTGGCCTACCGCATGCGCCTGTTCGGCAGACAAGCACCCGCGCCACCGCGCCGCGCTGCAACTGGCGGTGGAAAAGAGCGGCTACGGCAAGAAGCAGCTGCCCGCCGGGCGTGCCTGGGGCGTGGCGGTGCACGAGTCGTTCGACTCGGTGGTGGCGTACGTGGTGGAGGCCTCGGTGCAGCGACGGCAAGCCGGTGCTCAACCGCGTGACCGCGGGTGTGCACTGCAACCTCGCAGTCAACCCGCTGCAGCGTGGAGGCTCAGGTGCAGGGCGCCGCGGTCATGGGCCTGTCGATGTGCCTGCCGGGCGCGGCCATCACGCTCAAGGATGGCGTCGTGGAGCAGAGCAACTTCGGCGACTTCGTCGTGCCGCGCATCACCGACATGCCCCAGTTCGCGGTGCATATCGTGCCCAGCGCCGAGCCGCCCACCGGCATGGGCGAGCCCGGCCTGCCGCCACTGGCGCCCGCGTTCGCCAACGCGATCGCGCGGCTGACCGGCAAGCCGCTGCGCCAGCTGCCGTTCAACTTGGCCTGACCCGGCACGATAGAAGATCTCGACCGCTTCGTCTTGCGCACCGCGCTGAACTGGCAGGTGGCAGGTCTGTGGTACTCGTCATCGTCGCGCGGACCCCGGACCGATGAGCGACCGCTTTCGGGCGGATTGGCAGGTGTCCCCTTCTGGCTGATCTGGCGACCGACACGTTCTGCTATCGGGCGAAGTTTGCTCACGTGCCGCGGTCGGGCGACTCATGATCTGCTGGTCGACTGCGGACCTTTAGGAGCCTGGTCAGCAAATGAGCGAGGGCGATCGAGCGTTCTCGATGACCGCTTCGTGTACCGGCGACGGGGTTTGCTACTGAGGGTCACAGTGCAGCGTGTGCGACATGCAGTTTGCGCCAATCGCCCGGCGCCATCATGCGTCCGCCGGAATGGTTCGATCCAGAGCCTTGACGATCACTTCCCGCGCGCTCGGCCTTCCTCAGGCCAGGGGATGACGGGCGATTCTCGAGGGACCACAGTTTCGTACCGGGATATGCGGCACGCCGCTTCCGTATCGGCGGCAGATCACCAAGAATGGGCAGCGTAGGTCAAGGGAGGGAACCCTTCATGAGCGACAAGCGCATCCTCATCGTGGCGCACCGGACCGCGGCCTCGCCCAAGCTGCTCGCCGCCGTCGCCGAGCGGGCCGCACGCGGGCCGTGCAGGTTCACGCTCCTGGTCCCCCGGCCGTATTGGGACCCGGACACCGAGGAGGCGGCCATCACGCTCGAGCTCGCGATCCCGCTGCTCGACGCGGCCGCGGGCTCGCATGTGCAAGGGATCGTCGGGGCCACTGACCCGTATGAGGCCGTGCGCCAGACGCTCGAGCGCGAGAAGTACGACGAGGTCATCGTCTCGACGCTGCCAGAGCGGGTCTCCCGGTGGCTGCACCTCGACCTCGCCCACCGCATCGAGCGGTTCGGCGTGCCCGTGTTCGTCGTGACTGCGGAGCAGGCCGAGCGCACCCTCTCGCCGGGAGTCGGATCCGGCTGATCGGACGCCGCCGCACCGATCCGAACACGCGTCGCACTGGTCAATCTCGGCCATCAGGCGTTCGTGCCGTCTACACGGCCGGACTAAGCATCTTCTACAGAGCCCCCGGTAGACGCTCGCGCAAGCGAAGACGAGGACATGGCTCGACGCTGATGGACGCGCTCATGTCACCGGCTGCCCACTTACGTCGACGGCACCGAACGACCGCTTTCGGCGTCTAGCGCCAACGTCTGCAACTGGCCGATCTGCGACCGACACATGGTCCGCTGTCGGGCCGCGGTTTACCCACCTACCTCTAGTCAGCGTAACATACAAGCCGCTCCCGACAGCGAACGGCTTTGTGTGGAGTAGCCTACGGCGTGAGTTTCCGAGAGGAACCAACCGGATTGTTGAGGTGAGCAAATTGTCGATCGAAAAGCGAATCCAGGAGCTTGACTTCAACTTCCGAAGGTGCCAGTACCCGCTGCCAACTATACGAACGCAGATGCGCATGGGCAATGCCATCTACCCGTCGGGCACGGTGCCGGGCGAGACCGGATGGAACGATTCCCAAAGGTAAGGTGGGGGCAGATGTCTCGACTGAGGAAGCTCGGAACACGCGCGCCTCGTTGGCTTGAAACATCCTCGCCATCCTCAAAGGGGAACTCTGGTAGCGCCTGGATCGCGCCAAGCGAGTCATCAAGCTGCTGGGCATGGTCATAACGCAGTACCGGACTTTCGCGAGCGAGTTCCCGAGTGATCAATGGGTGCTCGGACCTGTTCGAGCAGGTCTTCGGCGCGCAAGCACGCGAGATCCGCAATTGGAGCTGGAAGCCTGCCGTTCGGGATCACCGGTCGAGATCGAAGCGATCGTCGAGGTTGTGAATCAGTGGAGACATTGAGTCATAAGCTCTGGCGGTGAGTCCGACCGCGAACCCGCGCGGGGACGGCTATTGAAATCAGCACGCACCTCATAGCTCGCTCGACGCTTCGGCTGGCCAGCTGCGCCAGGTGTCTACGGGTGACTGCTTCGCGGTGGCGGTCCGAGCCTCCGCTTCTGGCCCGGGTATGCGTAAACTTCAGTTGTCCAGCTGGCAAAGGTCGTGAAGACAAGTCACACACCCGCCACTTTCCAATCTCGACCGACTGCCACAACACCACTTCATTCCTTTATCCCAGCACCCGCATCGCGGCCGCCAGGTCGAGCCACCTTCCCCGCGCGCGCGATGCCCTGACCCAACAACGCCGCCAGCGCCGGCACCATCGCCAGCGTTCTGCCCACCGCAGCGCCGCCTTCCACCATCAGCCGCGGATCCTTGCGCGCCATCGACACTCTTCGAATGACGGCGGCTCCCACTGGCCGATCCGGACACGGTGCGGGCGCGTGGCGCAGCCATCGCGTGTTCGATCTGTCCGGCGGCGGACCGCGGCCGCACGCCGATGCGGTGGGCGTGCACGGCGTGTGGGTCAACGGGCAGAAAGTGACCGGCGCCGACGGCGTGCGCTAAACGATTGCGCTGCTCGCAGGGTAGTTGATGACGGAGTTAGCGAGCTGACTCTGAGCTGCTGTGCGCACCCTTGTACCAAAGCGCGTGGCCTCGCATCGATACGCCCAGCATTTGTCGGTCCTTGTGCTCGATTCGTTGCCAGCACACTCTGGCGTCCGGTAAAATTGCGCCCATGTGTTTGATCGCCATGACCATGCAGCAGCACGGCCCGCATGACCGTCACGGTCGCGGGTTGCCTGCGCGTGCTTGGGTTAGGGCCGCGACGGGGATAGCACTCCGCCAGCCGGCCGCACATTCCTGAGCCCGGCGGATCGCCTCTTTCACCCTCCACGCGCAAGAACTTCCAGATCGCCGGGCCCCAAGCCTGCGCGATGGTGTGCCCGGCCGTTGGCCGTGTCGCGCTGCATTTTCGAAGGTTGCCCCATGTCCGTGTTAGAACCTCTTCGATCGAACGCTCACCGATCTGGACCACGTCCGGCTCAAGAACCTTCATGCGTCGCGACCTGCGCGAGCGCTTGTCGCCACCGACAGCACTAACCCGGCAGATCGAGGACACGCTCGATGCCTGCGCGCGTGGTGCCCGCGCGCAAGGTGTCGCCCGACGTGGTGACGATGTATCCCAGGTGCTGCTGCTCGATCGCGCCAGCGGCGACACCGCAGCAGCGGTGACCCTGTGCTATCCGGTTGCCGATGCCCAGCCTGCCGACGGCTTCATCTCGGTGCTGTCGCCGCTGGGCTGGAGGCCTCGCTCGGCCTGCGCGTGGGACAAGTGTCGCGCTGGTCCACGCCCTCGGGCGGCGAACGGTGCGGCCGAGGTGCTGGCCATCCTGTTCCAGCCCGAGGCGAGCGGCGACTACTCGATGTAGTCGCCGCTTCAGCACCGCACTGCCCACGACGCCGCCACCGCGCGGCCGACACAACGCCCGTGAAGCCGCGGGCGCAATGGCGCCCGCCTGCGCGCGGTCTGCTTGTCACCTTTGCAACCGATTCGAGGAGAGACCCATGACGCCGATCGCCACGATCCTGGTGGCCACCGATTTTTCGCCCGACGGCAACAACGCCGGCGTGGCGGGCCGCGCTGCTGGCGCGGCAGCTCGACGCACGCCTGAGACTGATGCACGTGGTGCACACCGCCGGCTTCAAGCCGCTGCGCCATTGGCTCTTGCGGCCGATCGACATCGACCTGCGCGCCGCTCAGGCGCGCCCACGCTGCGCCAGCTCAGCGCCGGATCGCGGGCCGCCACGACGGATGGCTGGCCGCGGTGGAGTGCACGTCGGCGATCCGGCACGAGGAGCTGCCTGCGCGCCAGCGCGCAGGCCGACCTGTTGGTGCTCGGGCGGCGCGGCCGCAAGCCGGGAAGAGCCTGGTGATCGGCGGCACGGCCGACCGCATGCTGCACGGCAGCCGCACGCCGTGTTGCGGGCGGTCAAGGCGCAGGCCGATGCTGCGCCGTACCGGCGCGTGTCGTGCCGGTGGACCTGACGCCGCATTCTGATGCCGCGGTGCAGGTGGGAGCCTCATTGGCACCGAGCGCCGCCATCGAGGTGTTCCATGCCATCGAGTGGCGGCGCGCGAAGCGGTGCTGCGCGAGGCCGGCGTGACGCGGGCGATCCTGCGCGGAAGCCAGGGCCCGGCACGAAGCGCGGATCAACGCGCGCGCATGCGCCGCAGCGTGGCGCTGCGTCTGGGCCTCGATGGCCGGCGCGCGTGAACTTCTCGCTCACGTACGGCCACCCGGTGCCGTCCACGCTGCGGATGCTGTGCGCGGCGGGCGCCGACCTCGTGGTCGTCGTCCCGGGCGGTGCATCGGCAGGCATCCGGTTCTTGGTGGGCAGTGTGAGCCACCGTCTGCTCACGCTAACCGACTGCGACACGTTGATCGTGCCGCGCGTCAGGCGCGCGCCGCAGCCGTCACACCCCGCTCGCCGTTCTGCCCAGGCCGCTCGACCACTTCAGCTCAGCACCCAAGGGGTATTGAATGAAGAGCGGCTTCACCCATGGTCCGAAGTCATGCTGGAGGCGCGCTGCGCAGTGCGAGCGCGCCGCTTGCTTCGCGCTCGGATGCCTCGAGCGCGAGCATCGGCTCAACGTCGACGCGTTAGTGGCGTATTGGGTGCGCGCTTCGTTGGCGTGGTGGGCGCCCGCTGCTGCCGCGCCTTGATCAGCCTCCGGCACCCGCACCGCCTGCTGCCACATCGAGCCCACCTTCCCTGCGCGCGCGATGCCTTGATCCAGCCGCGCACCGCCTCGGCCACGGTGGCGCAGGCGGTGACTCCCGCGTCGTCTTTGGCGGCTAGCGCCTGCGATGTCTGGCAAATCGACCCGTAGATGCTATGTAGGACTGCCCAAGCGACACCCGTTGGACTAGAACGGGATTTCCAAACTTCTGTAGCGAAGGAGAACGGAAATGGCGACGATCCAGACAGTCCTACAAGGTAAGGATAAGGCGAGCCGGGGCGAGCTGTACATCACGCCGGTGTGAAGAGAGCTCGATCGAGCAGGCTCGGTCGATCTTCGACACCAACTTCTTTGGGATCGTCCGCATGACCCGCGCCGTCGTGCCGCAGATGCGCCGGCAGGGTGCGGGACGCATCATCAACATCGGCTCGGTGCTTGGTTTCTTGCCAATGCCGTACGGGGCACTGTATGCCGCGACGAAGCATGCGATCGAAGGCTATTCCGAGTCGCTCGACCATGAGCTGCGCACGAGGGGCATCCGGGTCTCGGTCATCGAGCCCGCATACACGAAGACGCCGTTCGACGCGAACTTCCTGGAACCCGACGCCAAGCTCGATGAGTATCGTGAGGTTCGCGCCGCCGTGAACCAGCGCGTGAAGGAAGTGATGGCGACTGCGGAACTGCCGGGCGTCGTGGCTGACGTCGTGCTGAAAGCTGCCAGTGCCGCTCGCCCGAAACTCCGATACACCGCCGGCGGGCTCGCGAGCCGCCTGCGATTGCTGCGCAGATTTGCGCCTGCTGGTCTGGTGGATGCTGGGATTCGAAGAGATCTGCGGCTCGACGCGACGCAGGTCGTGAAACCATGCATCATGAAAGCATTCATCGTCGATCGCTATGGAAAAAGCGCGCGTTGCGGTTGGCAGACATGCCGACTCCGGAACTGCGCGATGACGAGGTCTTGGTCGAGGTCCATGCCGCCGGCGTGAACCTGCTGGACTCCAAGATCCGGGACGGCGAGTTCAAGCTCATCCTGCCCCTATCGCCTGCCCTTCATCCTGGGGCACGACGTGGCGGGTGTGGTCGTCAAGGTCGGCCCGCGCGTGCGGCAGTTCAAGCCTGGGCGATGAGGTCTATGCGCGGCCGGATGATTTTCGGATCGGCACGTTCGCCGAATTCGTCCCGGTCAAGGAGGCATCGCTTGCGCTCAAGCCCGAGGGCCTCACGATGGAGGAAGCCGCTTCCATCCCTCTGGTGGCTTGACGGCATGGCAGGCACTGATAGCGAAGGCCAACCTGAAGAAGGGGCAAAAGGTCTTCATTCAGGCTGGCTCCGGCGGCGTAGGCACTTTCGCCATCCAGTTGGCCAAGCATCTGGGCGCAACCGTCGCCACGACGACGAGCACGGCCAATGTCG
>ERZ1370068.10526-contig-9217_pt1 | contig 51163 bp, 80 predicted proteins | sample MGYA00561227_ERZ1370068 | MGnify/ENA primary metagenome ERZ1370068 (study PRJEB38410, sample SAMEA6850437) | metagenome | study: Metagenomic assessment of the ecological functions of the soil: analysis of the soil microbiota associated with the... | reverse complement strand
TACGTTGGGCGCAAGGCGCGGAGTGCGACCGCGACCGACCGTCGGCTCCAATAATGTCTCCGGCGTGCCGCGGATCTTTCGTTCTTCCGCGCGTGACGCACTCGTCGGTAGGGGTCTTTGACTGGTCAAGCGAAAGCTGCAGCCTGTGGCTCTCGACCCGAGCCAGATCGTGCAAGTCATAGCCGCGAAAACCAGCAGCGTTCTCGTCCCCCGGCTGCGGGTGACCCGCTCCAGCGCGAAGGGGCTTTAGGGTCGAGAGATCACGAGGGACTTACGATCGAAGAAGTCGCATCTTTGATGAGTTCAAATAATCCAAGTTTCGCACCACCGTGCAAGACGAGCCTCGGGATTTTCTGCCAGCGGTGTGGCCGTTTGCTTCTTCGGCCTGCCTGAGGCTTGAAGAGGGCGAAAATCGCACCACGAGCCTTAAGGATCCGGCAACTTTGGGCTAAATGCGGCCATTAAGTGGCGCGTCAACCTGGGCCTCGCGGGGCCAGCTTCCATCAACAGGCGAGCGCAGGGGATCGACCAACGCTCAGGAGCACCCGTAATTAAGGAGGAGGTGTATGCGATCAATAACGATACTGCTGCTCGGCACTTGCTGAACAGCTATGCTTTCGGCAGGACGATCGCTTGCGCAAACCACATCCGGGCGTGGAAGGAGAACTGCCCCCTAGGTGTCCCTCGGCTACCCGGCAGGTGGGTGGAGACAGCCACACACCCGCAGTACAAGGAGAATCTGCCCGAAAGCTACTATTCCGAATTCGGACATATCGTCGGGATGGAGACCGGTTGGAGAGACGACACCTTGGCTATGTTCCTACGGACGTTTCTTTCCGCAACGCGTGCGATTTTACAGCGCACGGATTTGGGACGTGCAGGGTTCATAATGGTGAAAGATTCCAGCCAGCGAATCTTCAGCTATGCCCCCGACCCAAAGGATCCTGGGGTCGTGCCAAGTTGCACGAGGCCGTTCTTACACGAGAGCCTTCCTGTCCGGCAACAAAGGTCCGCGTGCTTGTTCAGGGATGCATTTACGACAAGCCGCGGATTAAGCTGCAGTGGGTATTGGTCAGCCGTTGCCGTTGCCCCCCCAGAGAAGTAATCGCGAGGTACTCATCACTCCAAATGCCAGTGCTTGCAACGCCCCCTATAGCGCGATTCTGGCGGGATTGGTCTGGGCCATCCCGCGCCGACAGTGCGGCGGCTCGCCCGTTGTCTGCCGTGGGCGTGCATGCGTTTGCCTGGCTGCCGCTGTGCGGTATACCCCGGCGCTGCCGCTGCGGAGATCGGCAATGTCATCATTGCTCTTCCCGATATACCGTTTGTAGTTCCTGTTCCGCGCCCGATAACGAGTGGCCGCCTTCCGCCAGAACGTAGCTCGCACGGGTGCTCAGCGTTACGCCACGCGACTGCTTTCCGATCTCGACCGAGTGTCGCCCATCTTTATCCGGTTAAATCGATTAAATGGTCGTTCCCGGCCGTGCTGGGCCTCCTATCGCATTCAGGGCGTCGCCCATCGTGGCCAACGATACGGATTTTCATCGGCAGCGAAGACGGAAGAATTTTACGCGCCGCTCGACGCCGCGACCGGCAGGCTCAAGCGGCGCACCCCCTGACTCCTGATCATCCACTGCGCGGCGGATAGACGCGGCGGCCTGCAGCTTCAATGATCTGCACGAGCGCGGCCTATCGGGATCACCGGCAGGCGTGAGACTGCGCTTCGGTGTTTGATCACCCCTCAGACGCCGCGATATTCGGAGCATCAGGACCCGGACCCGTCCCTGGGCAGCTTCTGGCAGCGCAAAGTCTGTTTCTGCGCTCGCTCCAAACACTGGGGTGGTGCTCTGAGAGCAACGGGGTCGCCACGATTCTGCGGGGAAACGATAGCTACTGATCCTGATCTGGACGAAGCCTCCCCCGGCTGCCAGTCTAAAGGAGCTCCATCAGAGGATTGCCTTTTCGTCCCCGCTCACATTTTCGACAACGAGGTCTATGTCGGCATCCACGATACCCGCGATGATCCGATCCAGACGGGGAGGGTCAGGAGCCGTCAGCAGGCAAACCGGCCGCATCGACAATTCGTTCCAGTTCCAGCGGCGGCGGGCGCCTGGATTCTCCGCCAGAGGTGCGCGGGGGCGCCGTGTGGAACGCGCTCGCGACCGACGGGACCGGCGTTTACTTTACGACTGTGGCAATACGCGAATTCCCTGGTGCGTTAATCCTCCCTGTGGTGAACCTTCTGAGCCTGAGCCATCGCCCAGTTATAGCCTCAGGCATGGATCTCGGGCCGACAAGGATGCTCGGCAATGTCGCGTGGGCGTTCAAGGCCGTCCCCCCTTCGACCACACGACGGTGACCCCGATTGGGCCGCCGGCGCGACGGTTGATGTCGACGAGCTGCGGCGAGCTGATCACGTCGGTGCAGAAGGACGGCTGGAGCTATGCCGTTGAGGCCGGTAATGGCAGCCTGCGCTGGCAAAGTCCCCGCCGACCGGATTTGAATCTAAGTCGTTTCTCAACGCGGTGCACGGGGACGACGATTACGGAGCGGCCCGGCGCCGCGTGGAACGACGTGTTCATAGTTAGGGGACGGGGGCGAGGAATATCGTCTACGATCACGAGAGCGGTTATGCACAGCTGCACGCGCTAAACGCCTGCGCCACGACTGAACAGGACCGCGTTCGCTGGATCGCGGATATTCCGAATATCATAGAGGGGCACATGAAGTTACAGCACGCCCACCGTGACCGGCGGCATCGCGTCTTTATTGGCGCCAGCCGGGAGCCCCATGGATCTGCGGGGCCATCTCATCGTTCTCGGCGCATATCCCGAGTGTCGTGCCCCCGATGGTCAGCGATGCTCGAACAACGCAAAGAAGGGACCCCCGTCAGCTTGCCGTACATTTGTTCCGAGTCCGAGGAAGCTAGCAGATTTCGCGATGCCCGACGGCGGTAGCCTTTCGCCGCAATGCGCAACGAGCCCGTACCTAGCAAAGCGGCGCGTCTTCGTCGCTACCCACCCGTACGCCAATCTAGTAATAGTGTGATCCCACGCGACCTCAGGTCGGAACGCGCCGGCCACGTTTACATGTTGGAGCCATGAAACAGGCTCAGGGCCGCATACCACCGCGCACGGTCTCGCCGAATGGTAAAGTGGCGACGACCAACGGTTCCCAAGGCTTTGTCAGGATAACCGGATGGCTAGGGAGCGAGGTTGCGAGTAGGCTGACGGGATGATGGAACTCTCATACCGTCGTCACCGGCTTTCCGCCGGTTGTCATCCAGCATGCGGTCTGGCTCTACCTGCGCTTCACGCTCAGCTACCGAGACGTCGAGGATCTGCTCGCCGAGCGTGGGCTCGACATCTCCTACGAAACCGTCCGGAGCTGGGTGCTGAAGTTCGGACCGGTGATCGCGCGGCGGCTGCGGCGGCGCCGTCCTCGGCCGAGCAATCGATGGCACCTGGACGAGATGGTGGTCCGGATCGCCGGCGAGCGGATGTACCTCTGGCGTGCCGTCGACCACGAGGGCGAGGTCCTCGACATGCTGGTTCAGCGCCGGCGCGACAGCCGGGCGGCGCTGCGGCTGATGCGCAAGCTGCTCAGAAAGCAAGGCTTCGCGCCGAAATTGCTGGTCACCGACAAGCTGCGCTCCTACGCCGCGGCGTTCCGGCGTCTCCGACTGACCTGTCCGCACGAACAGGGGCTCCGGAGTAGAGTCGACGACTGGCGCGGTGGCCTTAGGTTTGCGAGGCTTTACTGTTTCCGGCAGCTTTCGCCCGTGCCGGTGTCGCAGTTCGCGCCGTAGCTCCGTTTCCAGTCGCACCGGGTCACCGGAGGCGGTCACCCGCCCCCGGTTCCCACAGAACGTGGCGCGGATTTCCCGCACCAACGCCCGACTTGGACAGCCGGCCCGGTTTTCGCCGTGCAGAATGGCAGAAATGCTGAGGATTGATAAAATCGGGTGAGAGTGCGGTGCTAAATTCTTCCATATGCAGTCAGAAATTGTTTGACCTGATCGGTGATTTTAAGATGCTAACGGTATGTTCGCCCGCGACAAGCGTATCGGTCCCTACACCTACGTCTACCTGGTCGAGAACGTGCGCGAGGAGGGCCGCACCAAGCAGCGCATCATCGCCAATCTTGGGCGCAAGGAAGTCGTTGTCGCGCGCGGCGATCTCGACCGGCTGGCGCGCTCGGTCGCCCGGCTGGCGCAGCGTTCGATGGTGCTGTCGGTGGTCGAGGGCGAAGCGCCGCCCAATGCCCTGTGTCGGCGGATCGGGCCAGCCTTGTTGTTCGAGCGGCTGTGGCAGGAGGTTGGCTGCTGCGCAGCATTGGAAGAGCTGGTCGCAGGGCGGCAGTTCGAGTTTGCGGTCGAGCGCGCCACCTTTCTGACCGTGCTCCACCGGCTGTTCGTGTCGGGCTCGGACCGCGCCGCGGAAAAGTGGCGGGCCGACTACCGGATCGCGGGCACTGAGGGCTTCGCCTGCACCACCTCTACCGCGCCATGGCTTGGCTCGGCGAGCCGCTTGCCGATCAGACCGGGGCCAGCGAGCTGGCGCCGCGCTGCCACAAGGACCTCGTCGAAGAGGAGCTGTTCGCCCGTCGGCGCGACCTGTTTGCCGAGCTCAGCGTCGTCTTCATGGACACCACCAGCTTGTCCTTCGAGGGACAGGGCGGCGCGGAGCTCGGCCGCCGTGGCCACTCAAAAGACCACCGCCCGGATCTCCATCAGATGATCGTCGCGCTGGTCATGGATCAGGACGGCAGGCCGCTGTGCTCCGAGCTGTGGCCCGGCAACACCGCCGACGTGACCACGCTCTTGCCGGTCGTCGACCGGTTGCGCGCGCGGTTTGCCGTCGGCCGCATCTGCGTTGTCGCCGACCGCGGCATGATCAGCGCCGCGACCATTGCTGCTCTGGAGCAACGTAAGCTCGAGTATGTCCTCGGCGTGCGCGAGCGCAGCAGTGCCGAGGTGCGCCGTACCGTCATTGATGATCAGACGCCCTTTGTCCCGCTGGTTGTGCCGCGGGCTTCGGGTGAGCTCACCGAACTCGAAGCCAAACAGGTCAAGATCGGCGAGCGACGCTACATCGTCTGCCGCAATCTCGCCGAGGCCCGCCGCGACGCCGAGCAGCGCGAGGCCATCCTCAGCGGGCTGCGCGCCAAGCTCGCCCAAGGGGACAAAGCGCTCGTCGGCAACAGCGGCTTCCGCCGCTATCTGAAGACGGTCTCGGTCGAGCATTTCGCCATCGACGAGGCGCGGGTCGCCGACGACGCCCGCTTCGATGGGCTCTACGTGCTGCGCACCAATAGCAAGATCAGCCCGCTGCAGATCATGCTGCGCTACCGCGATCTGTTGCGGGTCGAGCAGTTGTTACGCCAAGCCAAGGCCGTCCTCGCCACCCGTCCGATCTACCACAGCAGCGACATGGCCATACGCGGCCATGTGTTCTGCTCGTTTCTTGCTCTGATGCTCGCCAAAGAACTCGAAGATCGGCTCCGCCGGCATGGCATCGCCGCCGAATGGGGCGACATCCTGCGCGATCTCGATCGGTTGCAGGAAATCCAGCTCGATCAGGACGGCAAGCGCTTCCTGCTGCGCACCCCGACCACCGGCGTCGCCGGCAAGCTCTTTCAGGCAGTCGGCGTCGCCCTGCCGCCCAATATTCAGGAAATCCCACTGCCGAAGCCGCAGCCGGCTGTCTGACCCGCCGGCCTCGATGCCGTGGTGCTAAGACCACGATCTGGAACCGCAACCCATTGGAATATCGCCTCTTTCCTAAAACCGCTGTCTAAGTCGGGCAACGCTCTTCGGCAGTTGGTTCACAGCACTGCGAGCGCCTGCAGCTCCGAATATGGGAGGCGCAGTTTAGGTGGCAGTAACGGTGTCCGTTCTTTGATTTGGTTGAAGGCGTCCCAGGTGAGGCGGTGGCCGGCCCAGCTGCGGCTGCACAACATCCGGCGCCAGTAACGCTCCACGACCCGATACACTTTGACGAGACTCCGAAGATTTCCGGCGACGCCGTAATAAGCATAGTGGCCGCGTAGGGCGGCGTTGATTTCGCCGACCTGTTCACTGATTGCATGATGTCGTATTCGCTGCATTAGCTCTTGCAGAGACGTAAGGCTGCGCCTTAGCCGAGATTTCTCGGTGCGCATCCCAACCTTGAAGTTTCCTTTTCGGTTCCGCGTGCAATACAGCGTCAGGCCCAGGAAGTAGATAGTTTCCGGGCGGTTCCTGCCGCGTTTGCCCGCGTGTTTCTGCGCGAACCGACCAAACTCGACCAATTTGGTCTTGGTCGGCTCTAGAGTAAGGCCGAACTTTCCCAACCGCAGACGCAGGGCGTCCTGTACGCGGATGGCGTCCGAGCGATATTGGAAGCAGATCACAAAGTCGTCGATATAGCGTACCAGTCGGGCTTCGCCCCGCAACCGCCTCTTCACAACGCGCTCGAACCAGAGGTCCAGCACGTAATGAAGGTAGAGATTGCTCAAAAGCACACTGATCGATCCGCCTTGCGGGGTTCCTTGTTCGCTCGGATGGACCGCTCCGTCTTCCAAGACGCCCGCTTTCAACCAGCGCCGAATCAAGCTGATCAGGCGCGGATCACCGACTCGATGCTCGACAAACCGGAGGACCCAGTCGTGACTGAGACTCCCGAAGAAGTTCTTCAAATCCGCTTCCAGCACCCAGCTTATCATGCCGCCGGCGATGACCTCGTTGAGGGTCGCCAAAGCGTGATGGGCGCTGAGCTTCGGCCTGCCGCCGAATGAACAGGGCAAGAAGTCCTGCTCATAAATGGCGGACAGTACCTCAGCCGTGCTGCGCTGGAGCGCCCGGTCAGAGACGGTCGGAACCCCGAGGGGGCGCTTTTCCGTCTTGCCAGGCTTGGGGATATAGACCCGCCGGATGTCCGGCGCGCGATACCCTGGCGGTGGATGGATTGGAGCATCGGCTCTATCCATTCTTCAAAGCTCTCCTTCGCCGCCGCTACCGTCTGGCCATCCACCCCGGCGGCGGAGCGCTGTGGAATCTGTGACAGATTCTTCTGCACCCGTTCGCGCGTGACGTGATGGGCCAGCGAGGTAAAGCGAAGATTTGGCTCACGCCGAGCTTTCGCTGCTATTTGTTCAAGTTTCGTTTCCATGGTCAGCTGATCTTCTCTTTGAATAGAAGGCCGTGTCTCCCGTTGAATGGAGCCCATGTCGCCCAAGAACAATTCAACTACCGCTGACCGCTTCCCCATGTGGCCGGCTCTCCCGACCTCGGAGTACTATCAGTCAGTCTGACTTCCACCCGATCATCAGCCCCTTCTCACCTCATCGGCTTGGCAGGTCCTACAAGCTTGCGCTTGAACCGGATGGATCTCCCTTGTTCCCGTTGACCCCTTTGGTTGCATGCTGGCGGTACGAACCCCGGGAGCACCCCAGGCCGCTCGCGTTGGCGCGGCCAGCGATTCCGCCTTCCCCTTTGAGCGATAGGGTCGGCTACTCCGATCACGTTCGATTTCGGGGCTATCTTCCCGTTCACTGGTGTTCCGGCCTACAACCTCCCTGTCTACGCTTCGCAGCGGCCGTTACCGGACGCCACGCAAGACTTGGTACGCGGCTGCTCGCTAGGCTTTGCCGCGGTCGCCATCTCAGGCGACTGAGTTCAACGCGCTTGCAAGGGCCAAATCCTGCGCGTGATCTTGGCGCCGACCTTCATACCTTGAAACAACCGAACGCGGCGCGAATGCGCTATCGGCCGTCACCGGGGCCGGGGCAACGTGGTCCGCCGGGCGTTCTCGCGCTGAGCGCCGCTTGCCGGCGGTAGGGCTTCTTCTCTTCAGTTTTTGCTCGCGCATAGGGTTGTCTGGCGCCACCCGCCGCGCATAACGCGTCGTGATAACGGAACGTGAGGCGTTTCCAAGCCTCGAAGTGTAGGTAAATTCCCCGGCTCCATCCGCACCGGCGCTGTGGCCGGCCGGAACGCGAGCGCGTCAGCGGGCTATCGATTTGGCAACAGCATCCAATCAGTCCGTGTCTCGCCGTGGCTGAGGTAATGTGTCGTCAGCTCCCAGCGGTAGCCCGGTAACGAACAGACCCCGGGGGCAGAGGCCGTCATTCCGGCACGCAATTCGCATCTACATCCGGAGCGAGCGCCGTCGCGTCGGCGGCGAGGGCGGCAACGGCCAACAAGGGCCAAGGCCGCGAGGGTAAGCAGAGACGGTTTCATTCGAACCTCCATATCCCAACCGAGATGATGGTGATCCTCCAGACCTGCAATCATCTGTCGCGCGACCGAGTGCCGCGGCATCGTGATTGTGCCGGCCAGGGGCCCCTTTTCTTCCCCTTTCCCGTGAGGTGCCGTTACCCCGGGCTGCTGGCATATGCAGATCAATCGTGACTACAGTTGGCGCTAAAGACCGGAAGGCGGCTGGTTCTCCGCTGCGCTTTCGTCGAGAGGTACGCCCACTTGCTGCCGCTGGCCGGGCGCTAAGGGCGACACGGTGAGCTCGCTGTTGGCCGAATAAGTACCTAGGAGTGAGCGATCTGAACTTGGTCCGGCACCGGCCTTCGGGAGGCCGGGGCCGGAGGTTCAAATCCTCTCACTCCGACCAGCACTTGAAATCCGCGCCTGTGTCAGGCCCGACTTGGACAGCCGGCCCGGTTTTCGCCGTGCAGAATGGCAGAAATGCTGAGGATTGATAAAATCGGGTGAGAGTGCGGTGCTAAATTCTTCCATATGCAGTCAGAAATTGTTTGACCTGATCGGTGATTTTAAGATGCTAACGGTATGTTCGCCCGCGACAAGCGTATCGGTCCCTACACCTACGTCTACCTGGTCGAGAACGTGCGCGAGGAGGGCCGCACCAAGCAGCGCATCATCGCCAATCTTGGGCGCAAGGAAGTCGTTGTCGCGCGCGGCGATCTCGACCGGCTGGCGCGCTCGGTCGCCCGGCTGGCGCAGCGTTCGATGGTGCTGTCGGTGGTCGAGGGCGAAGCGCCGCCCAATGCCCTGTGTCGGCGGATCGGGCCAGCCTTGTTGTTCGAGCGGCTGTGGCAGGAGGTTGGCTGCTGCGCAGCATTAGAAGAGCTGGTCGCAGGGCGGCAGTTCGAGTTTGCGGTCGAGCGCGCCACCTTTCTGACCGTGCTCCACCGGCTGTTCGTGTCGGGCTCGGACCGCGCCGCGGAAAAGTGGCGGGCCGACTACCGGATCGCGGGCACTGAGGGCTTCGCCTGCACCACCTCTACCGCGCCATGGCTTGGCTCGGCGAGCCGCTTGCCGATCAGACCGGGGCCAGCGAGCTGGCGCCGCGCTGCCACAAGGACCTCGTCGAAGAGGAGCTGTTCGCCCGTCGGCGCGACCTGTTTGCCGAGCTCAGCGTCGTCTTCATGGACACCACCAGCTTGTCCTTCGAGGGACAGGGCGGCGCGGAGCTCGGCCGCCGTGGCCACTCAAAAGACCACCGCCCGGATCTCCATCAGATGATCGTCGCGCTGGTCATGGATCAGGACGGCAGGCCGCTGTGCTCCGAGCTGTGGCCCGGCAACACCGCCGACGTGACCACGCTCTTGCCGGTCGTCGACCGGTTGCGCGCGCGGTTTGCCGTCGGCCGCATCTGCGTTGTCGCCGACCGCGGCATGATCAGCGCCGCGACCATTGCTGCTCTGGAGCAACGTAAGCTCGAGTATGTCCTCGGCGTGCGCGAGCGCAGCAGTGCCGAGGTGCGCCGTACCGTCATTGATGATCAGACGCCCTTTGTCCCGCTGGTTGTGCCGCGGGCTTCGGGTGAGCTCACCGAACTCGAAGCCAAACAGGTCAAGATCGGCGAGCGACGCTACATCGTCTGCCGCAATCTCGCCGAGGCCCGCCGCGACGCCGAGCAGCGCGAGGCCATCCTCAGCGGGCTGCGCGCCAAGCTCGCCCAAGGGGACAAAGCGCTCGTCGGCAACAGCGGCTTCCGCCGCTATCTGAAGACGGTCTCGGTCGAGCATTTCGCCATCGACGAGGCGCGGGTCGCCGACGACGCCCGCTTCGATGGGCTCTACGTGCTGCGCACCAATAGCAAGATCAGCCCGCTGCAGATCATGCTGCGCTACCGCGATCTGTTGCGGGTCGAGCAGTTGTTACGCCAAGCCAAGGCCGTCCTCGCCACCCGTCCGATCTACCACAGCAGCGACATGGCCATACGCGGCCATGTGTTCTGCTCGTTTCTTGCTCTGATGCTCGCCAAAGAACTCGAAGATCGGCTCCGCCGGCATGGCATCGCCGCCGAATGGGGCGACATCCTGCGCGATCTCGATCGGTTGCAGGAAATCCAGCTCGATCAGGACGGCAAGCGCTTCCTGCTGCGCACCCCGACCACCGGCGTCGCCGGCAAGCTCTTTCAGGCAGTCGGCGTCGCCCTGCCGCCCAATATTCAGGAAATCCCACTGCCGAAGCCGCAGCCGGCTGTCTGACCCGCCGGCCTCGATGCCGTGGTGCTAAGACCACGATCTGGAACCGCAACCCATTGGAATATCGCCTCTTTCCTAAAACCGCTGTCCTAAGTCGGGTCAGGGTAACTGTCCGGGCACCGGGCTGGCCCCCTCCCGCGGCCCCGTGGTCCACCCGACAAAGAAACCCGCAGGCTGGGTGCGGTAGAGGGTCCGCAACAGACTTGCGAATTCGGCACCCATGAAATTGCCTTACTCTTAGCAATACAAAGAGACTGACGCGACGCTCGGTGGAGCGTCGCCAACGCGAGGGAGGCGCACATATGCCGTGCGGTGACACTGCCGGGGCTAGCGCGCGGGCGGCCGTTGCCCCGGCGGCGGTCTAGCCGAATTCGAGCTCTGCAACCTGCAAGAGGAAATCCCGCTGCAGACTCGCTGCAGGTGCAGCGGAGCCGTCATATGATCGGACAACCACTAAGTCGCGGGATCAGCTCGCCAGCGGGTGCGGCCGCGGGTTCGAGCCGTCGGTGAAGCGCGACAGGCGGAACGGCGCCGGGTCGACCAGGGTCGGCGTCGCCGGCGACCATGTCGGCCACCAGCTTGCCGGCCCCGGGGCCGATGCCGAAGCCGTGGCCGGAAAACCCGGTGGCGATGAAGAAGCCCGGGCAGGCTCTCGACCGGCGAGATCACCGGGATCGCATCGGGCATGACATCGATCATGCCGCCCCAGCTTTCCGCCACGACCGCGTTGCGGAACACCGGGAAGGCCTGCGGCGGTGGCTGGCGCGCGCGCGCTCGACGACGAACCGGTCGGGCTCGGGATCGAGCACCCGCACCGCCTCGAACGGCGAAGCCTCGTCGAGACCCCAGCGCCGCGGCATGCGCCATTCCTCGACCAAGCGGCTGCCGACCCGGAAGCGCAGCTTCTTCCAGTGCAGCCGCACCGCCGGCAGGTAGTCGAAGAACAGCCGAAAATGATCGGGCACGAGGTCGATCGTGCGCACCCCGAGGGTCGCGACGGTGTAGCCGCCGTCCATCCGCTTGCGGAAGCCGAACAGACCGCCCGAGGCGGAGATTTCCGGACCGCCCTCGAGCGGCTCGGTGCGCATCACCGTGTGCCAGCACCTTGCAGCTGCGGCAGCTCGATGCCGAGATTGCCGCAGAACAGCCGCGACCAGGCGCCGCCGGCCAGCACGACGGACTCGCAGGCGATGCGGCCCTTTCGGTAACGACGGCCGCCACCCGCCCGGCCGCGGTCTCGATGCCGCGCACCGCGCAGCCGGTCGAGGATCGCGGCGCCGCGGCCGCCGCGCCGCCTGCGGCGATCGCCGGTGCTGCCCGCTGCGGCTCGGCCTTGCCGTCGCTGGCGGTGTAGAGCGCGCCGGTCCAGGGCTCGGTCGAGCCGGGCATCAGCTCGCGCCACCTCGGCGCCGTCGATGATGCCGGGTGTCGAGCTGATACTCGCGGGCGTGCTCGAGCCAGGCTTCGAGCTGGCCGAGCTCGGCCTGCGTCTTCGGCCGAGATACATGATCCCGGCCTGTGCGGAAGCCGGTCTCGGCCTCGACCAGCTCGTTCATCCCCTGCCACAGCCGCAGGCTCTCGATGATCAGCGGGAGCTCGCGCGGGTCGCGCGCCATCTTGCGGCACCAGCCCCAGTTGCGGCTCGACTGCTCGCCGGCGATGTGGCCCTTCTCGCACAAGCACGACACGAGATCGCCCTGCTGCGCGAGGAACAAGCGCCGTGCTGGTGCCGATGATGCCGCCGCCGATGATCACGACATCGGCGCGCGCCGGCAGCACGTCATCGGAGCGGACGGGATCGACGCGCGGCGCCATGGGCTCGTGCGGCGGTCAGTCGATCGCGGCGTGCACGAGGTTGGCGTACCCGGTCGAGCCGCGCGGTATGCCACGGGTCGGGCGACACGAAGTTGGTGATGTAGGTGAACGACACGCCGCTCGTCGGATCCGCCCAGGAATAGGAGGTCCCGGCGCCGCCCATGCGCCGAAGGTCTCGGGCGCGCCGATCGTGCCGAGACCGCGGATCGCGTCGCTTCACCGCGCGACATGCGGGCCCAGCCCGCGATGCATCGGGATGCCGCCCATCGCGTCGTCGCCGCGCTCGCCGGTGTGGCTGCGCGTGACGTAGGCGATCAGCCGCGGCGACAGCAGCCGCACATCGCCGAGCCGGCCGCGGCCGAGCAGCATCTGATAGAACGCCGCCATCCCGCGCGCGGTGGCGTAGCCGCCGCCGCTCGGCATCCCGGCGGCCTTGAATTCCGCCGAGTTGTCGCGCGGCTCCGGCGCGTAGGTATCGGCGCAGCGCTCCTGCTCGCTCGCCGGCACGCCGACAAAGATGTCGTTGGCGAGCCCGAGCGGCGCCAGCACCTTGTCGCGGATCACGTCGCGATAGTCCTGGCCGGTAACCGCCTCGATCACCATCGCCTGGGTCAGGTGCGCGGCGCGCGGGTGGTATTGCAGCCGTCGTGCCCGGGGTCCAGTCGAGGCGAGAAGTCGCAGACCTCGGCGCGCATCCGCGCGTGGTCGGTCCAGGTCGCCTTCGTCACGTCTGCCGCTCGGAAAGCCGCCCTGATGCGTCATCGACCTGGTGCAGGGTGATCTCGCTCTTGCCGCGCTGGGCGAACTCCGGCAGGTGGTCGGCGATGCGGTCCATGAAGGACAGCTTGCCCTCCTCGACCAGCGCCCACACCGCCGGAGCTGGTCAACACCTTGGTCTGGCTGAACAGGAGGAACAGCGTCTCGTCCGTCGCCGGCGCCTTCCGGGGCTCGGTCTTGGCGTCGCCGTAGCTGCGGAACAGCGCCAACTTCAGCCGTGCGCGTCGCCAGCGCGATCTGCGCGCCGGGATAGCGGCCTTCCTCGATATGCTGGCGGATCAGCCGGTCGAGATGCTGCAGCGGCGTCGGGGCAAAGCCGAGGCTAACGGGATCGGCAGACGGCAAGGGGTAGTTGTCGGGCATGGCGCTCCTCCTCGGGGTTCCGTTGGGAGTTCCGGGAAGCGATGCTACATGACCTCTGCGGCTCATGGGAGAGGTGTGTGATCGGCAGAAGCCATGTACTATCTTTGTCCTGTGCTGCAGAGAGCGCTGCTCAGGGAGGACTAGATGCCCGAAGCCGTCATCGTATCGACCGCCCGCACTCCGATCGGCCGGCGCCTATCGCGGCGCCTTCAACGACACGCAGGCGCAGGCACTCGCCGGCCACGTCGATCGCCGAGGCGGTGCGCCGCGCCGGCATCGATCCAGCTGAGGTCGAGGACGTCGTGCTCGGCGCCGGCGCTCCAGCAGGGCATGCACCGGCTCAACGTCGCCCGTCAGGCGGCGATCCGCGCCGGATTGCCCGGTCACGGTCGCGGCGATGACGATCGATCGCCAATGCTCGTCCGGGCTGATGGCGATCGCGACCGCGGCGAAGGAGATCGTGCATGACGGCATGACGATCGCCGTCGGCGGCGGCATCGAGTCGATCTCGCTGGTCCAGAACGACAAGCGCAACCAGTTCCGGGCGCAGGACCCTGGCTGCGTCGAGCAGCGGCCCGACCTCTACATGACGATGATCGAGACCGCCGAGATCGTTGCCGAGCGCGTATCAGGTCACGCCGCGAGGCGCAGGACGAATACGCGCTCGTCTCGCAGCAGCGCACCGCCGCGCAGCCCAGGCCGGAAGGCCGCCTCGATCGGCGAAATCGCGCCCATGCCTTCGGTGATGCTGGGTCGACAACCGCGAGACCGGCGAGACCTCCCATGTCTCGGTCACGCTCGACAAGGACGAGGGCAACCGCCCCGACGACCACTCGCCGGTCTCGGCGGCTCTGAAGCCGGTGTTCCAGCGACGGGCAAGCCGTCGAGGAGAGGCCGGTTCATCACCGCGGGCAACGCCCGCAGCTCTCCGACGGCGCCTCGCCTCGGTGCTGATGGAGGCCAAGGAGGCCGAGCGCCGCGGGCTCGCAGCCGCTCGGCGTCTATCGCGGCATCGCCGTCGCCGGCTGCGCCCCGGACGAGATGGGCATCGGCCCGGTCTTCGCCGGTGCCGAAGCTGCTGCAGCAGCACGGCCTCAAGATCGACGACATCGGCCTGTGGAGCTCAACGAGGCGTTCGCGGTGCCAGGTGCTCTATTGCCGCGACCGGCTCGGCATCCGACACGACCAGCTACAACGTCGATGGCGGCGCGATCTCGATCGGTCACCCCTATGGGATGTCGGGCGCCGCATGGTCGGCCATGCGCTGATCGAGGGCAAACGGCGCGGGGTGCGTTGGGTCGTCGTAACCATGTGCATCGGCGGCGGCATGGGTGCCGCCGGGCTCTTCGAGGTGTTGTGACTGATCGGCGATCGACTGACGACGATCTGCGTGACACCCGGAGGACTGATCACGGCATCTGCTCACGAAATATTGATTAACACTTTATTAACGACTTCTCCAGTACATTCGCGGAACAATTCCTTCTTTGCCTGCGATGCTTCTCGGCGCTATTCTTGCCGTTGAAGCCAGCAGAGGAAATCAATGAGGGGTTGCGTACGCCTTCATATTGATTGCGTCCGCGGTTGTCGAGATCGGTGGCGGTGGCGCAGGCTGGGGAATGCGTGCGGCGCCGAGAGACCCGGTGGTCTCAGTTAGCGCCGCAAGAAGTCCAGCTCAGCGAGCGATCAAAGACGACAACGCGATCGAGCGCCAGACGGCGCTCGATCGAGTGGCCTATGCCGTTGATGGCGCGGAGTCCAGCCATGGCGAGGATCGTGGGATGTGGGGCCTGATCCGGCTCGGGAGCCCAAGGACCAATGCAGGTTACCGAAGCAGCGGCGGCAGATGTCGGCGGCGGGGATCGATTTGATCTGAGCCAAAATCGCGCCATCGGACGGGACTACCTGGCGCTGTTGTTCCGCCGATACGAGAAACTGGCCGGATGCGATCGCCGCGTACAATTGGGGCATGGGCAACGTGGATGCCTGGATCAAAGCCGGCCGACCGGCAGACAAGTTCTTGATCGCGTGGCGGCTATCTGCGGCGTGTGCTTCACGACAGCGGAGTGTGCGACCGTCAGGCGCCGGTGGCGGTGCGGCAGCCGCCGCACCCGTCGGCCGAAGAAGCGAGGGCGCAACTCAGTCGCCTTCGCCGGCAACGCGTGCCCAGATCTTGATGCCTGGGGAGGATGGCCGTTGAGGCGGGCCGCCATTCTCTTGCGTACGGGCGCTTTCGTAGCAAGCTCGATAAGGCTTCCCAGTTGGCCGCGCAGCACCTGCCGCTGTCGCAACATCTCTCTCACGTCAATAAATTTGCAACGGAAAAGACCTAAAACCTGCCTATGGCACGATCTAACATGGCTTTGGCTCGCTCTGCAGTCGATTGCCGGGACTTACCTCATCACCAAGCCGGATCGACGCCGATGGCGTCGATCCGCGAGGAGATCCTGAACATGATGGAAATCCTGACAGTACAGGTGATTGCCGCCATCTTCGGAATGAGCAGTACAACTACAGCAGACTGGCTGTATCATCGCGGAAGAATTGGAAGGTCTTTCATTCCTTGTGGGTTTCTATTTCGAACACGGCGATTTGTGTTCCCATTCTAGCCTGGACTTTTATTGTGTTTCTCGGGACTGGGGTCGTCAGTTGGGTGTCGGTTGCAGCGGTTCTTTCTCTGATGTTCTTTTGGCAGTACCATAACGCGCGAAGATCCCGCCGGCGCAGCTGATCCGGCGGGGCCACATTCCGATGCCCTCATCAGGGGAGATCCATCCCGCCACCCGTCCAGCATCGGTCGCTGAAAGCTTCTTTCGCACCAGCGTGATCCCGGCTCCAAAGCCGGGAGAACCGTCAGGGCGATCTTTCAGCAGGTCACTTCCGCGCGGCGGCGTGCTCTGCCTTTGAGAGCGTTAGCTTTTTCGGGGTGAACAATGGTCTTGTTCGCCGCCATCCGTGCGGTGCCGAGACTAGGAAACTCCGTATCGACCCCGTCGCGCTTCAGGACATAGGCGGTCGTCATCGGTTTTTCCGCTTTGCTGGTCGGCCACCGTTCGCTTCGTTATCGTCCAGTGAACGCGCCGGATCGCCCCGTCGGCCTCGTCGGGCACATCCTCGAAACCGCGGTCAACCACCGACCTCGAGCGCGTAGAGCCGCGGCTCCGGCCTCCTCTGCGGCACGTCCCGGCCGCTCCGTTCCCTCGGACCTGGGCCTCGATTCCCGGCGCTCCTGCCGACCGGATGAGGCCGGCTCGCGGTGCCTGGTCTCGGGCTTGCAGATTCGCGCGGGCGGCGTTGACCGTTGCTCCGCTTGTCCAGGCATTCGCCCCTCGTCTCGATCGCGGGTCGCGTGAACCCCGACCGGGAAACTCTCGGTATCGCGCCGATCCGGTTGCGCGGCGGGCCTCCGGGGCTGCTTTTGCCGTCGACGAGATCGGCCGGCAGGCTGGTGTTCGGCTGATCGGCGTTTCCGCTGCAGGGCGCGGGAAAACGACGGCGACGGCGCTGGGCGCCGGGCTGGCCAGTGTGCGGCGGCTCGATACCGGCGCCCGCATCCTGCGCGAGCCCGCCAGCCGCCTGCGATACTCCGTTCGACTGAAGGCTCGTCATCGGCTGTCTCTCCCGAGGCGGCCGATGCCGGCGGGATCTTCCGGGCGCCGCCGCCGGCGGGCCGAGATGCGTGCGAACCTTGCCATCGCGCGAAGCGCTAGACACCCGGTCCGCCCTCCCCGGCTGCTGGCGAGGCTTCGTGTGGAAGCGGGAATCCGGCCCGTCGGCCGGTGAGCCCTCCACCGCGCTGGATTTCCTCGCCCGGCGCCGCCTCCGCCGTTTCCGTATCAGGCCTCGCTCCGCGGTGCCGGCGTCGACGGCGCCGAGAGGTGCCCCCTCGCCCTGGGGCTCGGCCGAAAGCTCCCGCGGCTGTGGTGCAACACCCGCCTCGCGAGGCGGACGCCGGCGCCGCCGCCGCCGGGGTCGTCGCGGGCGGGATCGCCGCGCCGCCGCCGTCTCGGCCTGCGGATCGGCGGCTCTCTTTTGCCTCCTCGTCCGCGCGTTGCGGGTGCGCTGAGGTCGCCGGCTCGCTCTCTCCGCTCGCGGCGGGCAGGGCCAGGGCGACACAGGGCCGACCCGATCGCTGCGGCGGATCGTCGGAAGAGATGTGACATCGGGGCGTTTCCTCCGGTGGTTATGGGACCGGCGCCCGATCGCGGCAAGAGGCTCGGCCTTTGGTTGCCGGCGCGGCCGATTTCACGGAGTTAGACCAATGCGTTCGAGCGCCGCGGGCAGGTCGGCGAAGTGATCGAGCAGCGCGTCGGCGGCGAGCGATTCGGGAGCGACCCGGGCGTAACCGTAGCGCATCAGCACGAGCGGTACTCCAGCGGCGTGAGCCGCGGCGGCGTCGTTCTCGTTGTCGCCGATCATCGCGGTCGTGGTGACGCTGGCGCCGACTTCGCCGATCAGGCCGAGCAAGTGGCCGGGATCGGGCTTTCTGACCGGAAAGCGGTCGCCGCCGGCGATCCCCGTCGAACAGCGGAAGGAGACCAAGCCCCTCGATCACAGCCATTGTCGCCCGCTGCGGCTTGTTGGTGCAGATCGGCGGCGCGATAGCCACGCCGGCGGAGCGCGGTCAGGGTTTCTCGCACGTCGGGATACGGGCGGCTGAAGCCGCACCGCGTTGGCTTCGTAGATCTCCAGAAGCGCGCTAGCGCCTCGCCGCGCCGGCGGCATCGGCCCCGCTCGCCGCCAGCGCCTCGCGCGACCAACGCCGGCGCGCCGTCGCCGACCATGCGCTTGACTTCGGACGGCGACAGCGGCGGGCGCCCGCGCTCGCGCAGCACTCTTGTTCAACGCAGCACGCAAGTCCGGCACGCTGTCGACGAGCGTGCCGTCGAGGTCAAAGACAAGCAGTACGCGTTCCATCCCTGCAAACTCTTCGTTGTCGTGCTATACTTTGCAACAATCTTTGTGTGGTGTAGGTACGGCGGCAGCGCGCGGCGCTGCCGCCGCTCGTGTTTCGATTCTGGTCGGAGCCACCAATGAGCCAGTGCCGCTTCGCCGCCATCATCCTCGCCGCCGGCAGCGGCACGCGAATGAAATCGGCCATGCCCAAGGTAATGCATCCGATCGCCGGGCAGCCGATGATAGCGCATTTGCTGGAGCGCCCTGCAGCCCTTGACACCTGCGGCAACCGTCGTCGTGATCGGACCGCGGATGGCTGATGTTGCCCGGACGGTCGCCCCGGCGGAGTGCGTTGTTCAGGATCCCCCCGCTCGGCACCGGCGACGCTGTGCGGGCCGCGCCCGAGCGCTCCGAGGCCGGCCTCGCGCCGCAAGGCGAGATCGACGAGGCGCTGGTGCTGTTCGCGGATACGCCGCTGCTCCGCACCGAGACACTGTCCCGGTTGCTGGCCGAGCGCGCGAAGGGCGTCGGCCGCCATCCTCGTCTCAGGCATGCGGCCGGCCGATCCCGGCGCCTACGGCCGGTTCGTGCTCGGCCCCGACGGCGGGCTCGAGCGCATCGTCGAGGCCGCCGACGCCACCCCGGAAGAACGCGCAAATCGGGCTCGTCAACGGCGGCATCATGGCGATCGACGCGCGTCATGCCGTCGATCTCGTCGATGCGCTCGACCGCGACAACGCCAAAGGTGAATTCTACCTCTCCGACATCGTCCGCATCGCCCGGCGAAAGGCGCTCGGCTGCCGCGCGATCGAACTCCCGGCCGAGGAGCTGATCGGGATCAACACCCGCGCCGAACTCGCCGATGGCGGAGGCGCTGATGCAATCGCGGCTGCGCAGCGCGGCGATGGATCCGGGTGTCACGCTGGTAGCGCCGGAGACGGTCTTCTTCAGCGCCGATACACGGCTCGGCCGCGACGTCGTCGTCGAGCCGAACGTCATCTTCGGCCCGGGCGTTACCGTCGGGAGGGGAGCACAGATCCGCTCGTTCTCGCATCTCGAAGGTGCGGTGGTCGGGGCGAACGCGATCGTCGGCCCGTTCGCCCGGCTGCGCCCGGGTGCGATCCTCGAGGACGAGGTGCATGTCGGCAATTTCGTCGAGGTCAAGGCGGCACGGCTGCGCACCGGCGTGAAGGCCAATCACCTCAGCTATATCGGCGACGCCGAGATCGGCGCGCGCAGCAACATCGGCGCCGGCACGATCACCTGCAATTATGACGGCTTTAACAAGTTCCGCACGACAATCGGGGAAGACGCGTTCATCGGCTCGAATACCGCGCTGGTCGCGCCGGTCTCTGTCGGGGCCGGCGCGATCGTCGCGGCCGGCAGCGTCATCACCGACGATGTCCCGGCCGATGCGCTGTCGATCGCTCGCGGGCAGCAGGTCGACAAGCACGGGACGCGCCACCGAGATCCGGGAGCGGCTGCGGGAAAGAACCGCTGATGTGCGGTATCATCGGCATCATCGCCAAGGATGCGGTGGCTGCCGGGCTTCTCGAAGGGCTTCGGCGCCTCGAATATCGCGGCTACGATCTGGCCGGGATCGCGACCCTGGTCAACGGCCGCATCGAGTGCCGGCGCGCCGAGGGCAAGCTCGTCAACCTCGCCAACCGTCTCGACCGCGAGCCGGTGCAGGGCGTGATCGGCATCGGGCATACCCGCTGGGCGACCCATGGCTTGCCGACCGAGACCAACGCCCACCCGATCGCCACCGACCGGGTCGCCGTCGTCCACAACGGCATCATCGAGAATTTCCAGGCCTTGCGGCGCGAGCTGACGGCGCTCGGCTACACGTTCCGCACCGAGACCGACACCGAGGCGGTGGCGATGCTGGCGTCGCATTATCCTGGCGCAGGAGCCACGCGCCGCGCGAGGCGGTGGCCAAGACCTTGGCGCGGCTCGACGGCGCCTTCGCGCTGGCCTTTCTGTTCGCCGGCGAGCACGATCTGCTGATCGGCGCGCGTCGCGGCAGCCCGCTCGCCATCGGCTATGGCGACGGCGAGATGTTTCTCGGCTCCGACGCCCTGGCGCTGGCGCCGCTGACCCGGCGCATCACCTATCTCGAAGAAGGCGACTGGGCGGTGCGTGACCTCGCGCGAAGTGCAGATCTTCGATGCCGCCAACACCGAGGTCGCCCGCCCGATCCGCGAGGCCGCCGCCTCGGGCGCCCTGATCGGCAAGGGCAACTACCGCCATTTCATGCTGAAGGAGATCTTCGAGCAGCCGGCGGTCATCGGCGACACCTTGAACGCCCTGATCAACCCGGCGACCCGCACCGTCCATCTGCCCGAGCTGCCCTTTGCGCTGGGCGACCTCGAGCGGGTGACAATGATCGCCTGCGGCACCGCCTACCATGCCTGCGTCGTCGCCAAATACTGGTTCGAGCGGATCGCCCGCATCTCGGTCGAGGTCGACATCGCCTCCGAATTCCGTTACCGCGCGCCGGCGATGCCGCGCGGCGGTGCAGCGATCTTTGTCTCGCAATCGGGTGAGACCGCCGACACGCTCGCGGCATTGCGCTATGCCAAGGCGCAGGGCCAGAAGATCATCGCCGTCGTCAACCAGCCGGAAAGCTCGATCGCCCGCGAGGCCGACATCGTCCTGCCGACCCTGGCCGGCCCCGAGATCGGCGTCGCCTCGACCAAGGCGTTTACCACCCAGCTCGCCGTGCTCGCCTGCTTCACCGTGGCATTGGCGCGGGCGCGCGGCACGATCGACCATACCCGCGAGGCGGAGCTCGTGGGTTTTCTGACCGAGATCCCGTCGCGCGCCAGCGAGGTGCTGAACCACGACGAGCGCATCCGCGAAATCGCGACCGAGGTCGCCGAGGCCCGCGACGTCCTCTATCTCGGCCGCGGCAGCGCCTTTCCGCTGGCGCTCGAGGGTGCCTTGAAGCTGAAGGAGATCTCCTACATCCACGCCGAGGGCTATGCCGCGGGCGAGATGAAGCACGGGCCGATCGCGCTGATCGACGAGGCGTGTGCCGGTCATCGTGCTGGCGCCGCGTGACGACCTCTTCGAAAAGACCCTCGGCAATGTCGAGGAGGTCATGGCCCGCGGCGGCCGCGTCGTGATGATCTCGGACGCCGCCGGAGTGGCCCGGCTCGCCGACCGGCTCGCCTTTCGGCATCGCGGTGCCGAGCTGCGACCCGTTTGTCGCCCCCTTGCTCTACGCGATCCCGATCCAGCTCCTCGCCTACCACGTCGCCGTCCTCAAGGGGACCGACGTCGACCAGCCGCGCAACCTTGCGAAGAGCGTCACGGTGAACAACCCAGCTCGCCGGTTTCCGCTCGAGCCTGCTTTTGCAGGAAGTTATCAGGTCTCCTCTGCACTTTTTCCGCACACCCCGCGCGCCAGGCGCAAAACGTCGTACCGTGCGCCTCTCTTCTCGGCGGTCACCGGATCCAATATGATCCAGGGGACAAATCTTCATATTGCGAAACTAACATGTAAATCACAATTTGTCAAACGATAAATGAGCTACAGGGTTTGCCGATCAGCACCGGGAGGGAACGAATGGCTGATGACTTCGATACCTGCCTCGCCTTCACCCTGAAGGAGGAAGGCGGCTATTCCGATGATCCTGCCGATCCCGGCGGCGCCACCAACATGGGCATCACCCTGGCGACGTACCGCCAATGGTCCGACAACCCGAACCTCGGCGCCCTTGCAGGTCAGGATCTGTCGGAGCGAACGGCGCAGAGCGATCTACCGGTCGCTGTACTGGAACCCGTTGCGCGCCGACGCGCTTCCGGCTGGCGTCGATCTCAGCGTTTTCGATATGGGGGTCAACGCCGGGATATGGGGATCGGCGCGGCTCCTGCAGCGAGCGCTCGGCTTCACCGGGGAGGAGGTCGACGGCTGCGTCGGTCCGGAGACCCTGGGAGCGGCGGCGAAATGCGATCCGCGGACCCTCGTCAACGACCTGGCCGAGCGGCAGGCGGCGTATTACCGGTCGCTGTCCGATTTCCCGACCTTTGGCAGGGGCTGGCTCAACCGAACCGAAGCGCGTCGGAGCGCCGCGCTCGCGATGATTGGGGACGCAACGCCCCCGACCCGCCCTAGTCTTACTGGGTCACAAAACTCGACATGCGTGTATTTGTGTATCCTAACGTCCCCAAGATGTGGTATTTAGGTCGATCTTTTTCCGGATCGGGGGACCGGAATGGACGGCGGTTTGAGGGAGGGGAGTGAAGCGCGATTTGCGGTCTATATCGAGGCGCTCGGCGCGGTGCTGGGCGATGCCGATCGACAGGAGCCGATGCGCGATTACTGCCTGGGTCTGTTGATGCCGATCGAGCGCAAGAGTGTCGAACCGATGGCGGCAGTGACAGCACCGGCGCAGGTTGCCGCGAAGCATCAATCCTTGCTTCATTTTGTGGGGAACGCACCGTGGTCGGACGCTGCGATGCTGGCCAGGGTGGGCCAGCTTAGTGTTGCCGGCAATCGATGCCCTTGTTGCAACGCGCCGATCCGCAAGACACTAAGAGAGTTCTAGATTGCTGACACCGTAAGACTAAGTGGTCGTAACTAAACAGCCCAAACCTCACCGACCCCAGCCCTTGTGGGCTGGGGGCCCGCGCCTCTCCCGCGGTGCGGTGGCGAGAGAGGGGCGCCTTGAGCCCCTCTCCTGCGATGCGCCAGGGATGACGACCCCGGATCACGTCGGGGAAGCGGATGAGAGCTCCCCGGTCGCTCCCGCTACGAGCGCTGGACCAGTTCGATCCGGTAGCCGTCCGGGTCCTCGATAAAGGCGATGACCGAGCCGCCATGCGCCATCGGCCCGGCCGGGCGCGGGATCTTGACGCCGGCCGCGGCGAGGCGCTCGCAGGTCTTGTAGACATCCGGCACGCCGACCGCGAGGTGACCAAAGGCGCTGCCCAGGCGTATAGGGCTCGGCCTGATCCCAGTTGTGGGTCAGCTCGATGACGGTGTTGTCGGCCTCGTCGCCGTAGCCGACAAAAGCCAGGGTAAACTTCCCGCTCGGGTAGTCGCGCTTGCGCAGCAGCTTCATGCCGAGCTGGTCGGTGTAGAACTTCAACGAGGCGTCGAGGTCGCGCACGCGGAGCATCGTGTGCAGCAACCGCATCCTTTCGGTGCCGGCCATCGGCTTCGTGGCTTCGGCTGTTTCGGTCATCGCCATGATCGGTTCCTCCATCGGAAGGCTGTGGTTGCGCGGATCGCCGCTGGCGTGCGGCGACGATATCGAGGATCTGATCGGCTGCTCGAAGGCTCGGGAGATCCCGCCACTTTCGAGCTGCCGCCTCGCCTCATCATACCCCTCGTAATGTGCAGCGCGAACCCGTTCGTTCCGAACGAGTTCAGCGATCGCAGCGGCTAGCCGCTCGGGCGTACAATTATCGCCCGAGCAGCTCGCAGACACAGCGGTCTGCCGAGCAGGAGATTGACGAGGTTGACCTGTCGGACTTTGAGGACCCGGTCCAGAAATGCCTCGGTCAGCGGGTTGAGCCGATATCCGACGACCATCGGCAGCTTGGCCAGAGCGCAGTTCGAGCGCGACCGAGCCGGACGCGGCGAGCGCTGCTCTGCTGGCGGCAAATGCGTCGTATTTAACCTCGGGCCGGCGGACGACGATCGGAGCGCCCGGCCAGGCCCGAACCGCATCGGCGACCGTCGCCGCCACCGTGGCTACAGTCGGCACGGCTACCCGGAAGGGGCCGATCAGACTCTTCAACCGGTTTAGAGCCGCACCGAAAATCGGCAGCAGACGTGCGACCTCTCCGTTCCGGCTGCCCGGCAGTACCGTGATCAGCAACTCGTCTGCCGGCGAGGCCGTGCGAGGTCCGAAACCGCCGCCCATCGCCGCGGTCGGCGCCGCTTTCGAGCACCGGGTGGCCGACATAGCAGCAGGACAGCCCGACCCGTTCGAAATACGGCGGCTCGAACGGCAGCAAGGTCATCAAATGATCGTACCAGCGGGCCATCCGCCGGGCTCGGCCGGCACGCCACGCCCAGACCATCGGAGCGACATAATGGATCAGCGGCAAGGTTTCGCCACTCACGGCGCAGGCGGTGCGCGATCCGCCAGCTGAACCCCGAGCTGTCGATCGTCACGACGGCGTCGGGCCGGAGCGCTCGGATCGCCGCTACGGTCTCGCGCACCCGACGCAGGATAACCGGCGCCCGCGGCAGGACTTCGGCGACACCCGCCACGGCGATGTCGCTGAGCGGGGCGAGGCTGGTGAGACCCTGCTCCTGCATGCGCTCGCCGCCGATCCCGGCGATCCGGAGATCTGCCGCCCGTGCGCTGACGCAACGCGGCGATCAGGGCGCCGCCAAGGGCATCACCGGAGGGTTCTCCAGCAACCAGGAAAATGAAAGGCGGTCGGGATGCGCTCACGATCGGCGAACGCCGACCACGAACAGACCCGGCTCGGTCGGCGGCTCGGATGACTTCTTGGCGATCCAGCACGATGGTCGCGTCGGCCTCGACCGCGATGCCCAGCCAACCCGGTTTCCGCCGCGAGCTCGACGGTGCGGAGTCCGATCGTCGGCCGGTCGACACGGCGTTCCTGACCGGGCTTCTCGATCTTGATCAGCACCCCGCCGGGGCCTTCACGCCGTAACGCGGCGCATCGCCTCAGCAGTTCGTCGGTCCCCTCTATCGCTTCGACGCCGAGCACGAGGCCCCTGCTGAACGATCACCGCCTGGCCGATATCGAGGGCGCCGAGCGCCCGGGCGATGCGCAACCCGTGCTCGATATCGGCCTCAGACTGCGCGTTCGGCTGGATGGCGCCGAGCGGTCCCTCGCGCGCAATCTCCGTTTCGAGCAGCTGATCGGCGCCGATCACCCGAAAACCTTCGTGCTCGAGTTCGGCGACCACAGCCGACAGCAGACCGTCGTCGCCAAGAGCGCGATAGCCGATGCGGGCGAAGAGCCTGGCTGCACGCCGGTCCGGACGGAGCCGAACGAAGCGAGGGACGCCGGATGCCGCCGGCGAGAACGAGTTCGGTCACATTATTTTCGCGCAGCACAGCAAGGCCCGCGGCGGCAGCGCCGATGCGGCACCAGGCATGCGGCACGCCGCGCACCGTCTCCGGTTCGGCCGCCCCCTCGATGCGCGAGCACGAAAACATCTCGTCCGGCCGCCCGGCAGCACTCGATAAGACGCAGCGGCAAGCCGCCGCCCCGGCCACGATGCCGAGCCTACCCGCCATTCGCCTCTTTCGGCTGGCAGATAGCCCGGCTCAGATCCGCGCGAATGAAATCGACGATGTCGTCGACCGGGGCGATGCCGCTGAAACGTTCGGCGGTCTCGTTCACCCGGTCGCTTAGCGTGCCGTCCGAGGAGAACAAAAATTGATAGGCGTTGCGCAGGCCGAGAATGTCCTCACGGCTGAAGCCGCGCCGCTGCATGCCGATGATGTTGAGCCCGCAAAGACGCGCCCGCTCACCCATCACCTGGCCGTAAGGGATGACGTCGCGCTCAACCCCGGACATCCCGCCGATCATCGCGTGCCGGCCGATCCGGACAAATTGATGGACCGCGCAGAGGCCGCCGAGAAACGCGTAATCATCGATGACCACGTGACCGCCAAGGGTGGCGTTGTTGGCCATCACCACGTGGTTTGCGATCTGGCAGTCATGGGCGATATGCACGCCGAGCATGAACAGGCAATCGTCGCCGACCCGCGTCACCATCCCGCCGCCGGTCGTCCCGGGATTCATCGTCACATATTCGCGGATCGTGTTGTTGCGCCCGATGACGAGCGCGGATTTCTCGCCGCGATATTTGAGATCCTGAGGCTCCAGCCCGATCGCGGCAAACGGGAAGAATGCGCGTTCCCTCGCCAATCGTCGTGCGGCCGTCGACGACGACGTGCGACATCAGCGTGACCCCCGCACCGAGCGAGACATGCTCGCCGACGATGCAATAGGGCCCGACGGTCACCTCCTCGGACAGCGTGGCTCCGGGCGCAACGATGGCCGTCGGATGGATCTGACGCATCTGGCGAATGTCTACTCGTTGAGGATCATCGCAGCAAAGACTGCTTCCGCCATCAGATTGTCGCCGACCTTCGCCCGGCCTTCGAACTTCCAAACATTGCCGCGATTTCGTTGCTTTGCGACGTAGACATCAAGCCGGTCGCCCGGAAAACCGGACGTCGGAAGCGAGCGTTGTCGACGCTCATGAAATAAACGAGTTTGCCCTCCGCTTCAGGCCCGAGCGTATGGACGACAAGCACCGCCGCCGTTTGCGCCATCGCCTCGATATATCAGCACCCCGGCATGACCGGACGCGCCGGGAAATGGCCCTGAAAATAACCTTCGTTGATGGACACGTTCTTGATGCCGGTCGCCCGCTCGTTCGCCACCATGTCGACGACCTTGTCGATCATCAGAAAGGGATGGCGATGCGGGATCATTTCCATGATCCGCTGAACATCCACTCTGGGTGACTTGCTGTTCTGCGCAAACCGGAGCGATCATCACCGGTCTTTCTTCTTGGCGAGGCGTTGCAGCACCGCAGTCTGCCTCATGAACTCAGGCGAGCGGAACCGCCGGGCTGCCGCATACCGTTTGGCCGGCCGCAACGTCGCGCATGAGCCCGCTCTTGGCGGCGATACGCGCTCCGCTCCCGATATGGAGATGGCCGGCGAGCCCGCCTTGACCTCCGACCATGACGAAGTCGTCGAGTGTTGGTGCTCCCGGAGATGCCGACCTGCCCGGCGAGGATGCAGCATCGGCCGAGAACGACGTTGTGCCCGATCTGTACCAGATTATCAATCATCGAACCCGAGCCGATCACGGTATCGCGACCGGATCCGCGGTCGATCGTCGTGTTCGCGCCGATGTCTACATCGTCGCCGATCACAACCCGCCCCAGCTTGCGGAACCTTGATCGGACCGGTCGGGTCGGGCGCAAAACCGAACCCGGCCTGGCCGATCCGCACCCCGGGTGGAGCACGACGCGCGATCCGATCAGGCAGTGGCTGAGCGTTACATTGGCGCCGATCCGGCAATCGTCGCCGATTACGACACCCGCCGCTATCACGACGTTGGCGCCGATCTGGCAGCGCCGTCCGAGCTCGCGCACCGTCGCTCGATGACGGCATTTGGCCCGATCGTCGCAATCGTCCGGAACCGGGCCGCTGGATCAATGAGCGCCGATGATGCCCGACGCGGGAATGACAGCGCCGTTCCGGATAGAACGCCTGGGCAACCAGAGCATACGCTTTGTACGGCGCATCGCTGACGATCAGCAACGCCATCGCAGGCGGGCGCCGTTCGGCCGCCCACTGGTCGGCGATGACGGCACCCGCACGCAGAGCGAACAAATGCCTCGACGTATTTCCGATTCTCGAGAAAGCTCACCTCTTCGGGGCCGGCGGTCTCGAGCGGGCTCACATCATGAAAAGCCGCCCGCCCTCATCTGGACTGGAGCAGTCTGGCCCCGCTCAGCTCGGCGAGCGCGCCGAGCGTGAAGGGCCCTGCCCGGCTGAAGAAGCGCGGATCCGGCCATCTATCCCGGTTACCCGTAAGGCGGTCCTCATTTCTTCTTGGCTTTAGGATCTCGCAGCGGCTGGGCGCCGGCCGGCTGCCGGCGGGGGCGAGGCGCTGGCGCTGGGAGGTGAGTCGGTGCGACAAAATTGACTGTGAGGGCCGGCATTTCCTCATCGAGCTTCTGGAGGACTTCATCTGTTACATCAAATCCTTGATCGAATAACACTAAGATCGGCTCGCTGAAATACCAGGTTGGCCTTGCGTTGCTTTGCAATATCAGCAATGATCTTCAGCATTTGTTCCTGAATTCTTTGAAGCGCATCGCCGTTTGACTTTTCGAGAGCTTGACGCTTGCCTTGAACGTTCCGCTCAAGCTCATTGACCTTCTGTTGGAAATCACGCCCTTTCTGGTTCAAGGCTTCCGGTGAAAGCGAAGCCTGCTGTCGCTGCAGCGCGTCGCGCTCTGCGCGCGAGTACTTCTTCCTGGTGCGAAATCTCCTTCGTATATTCGCCCCGCTTCTGCTCGATTTGGCTGCGAACCATCTTCGCCGCTTTCGAATTCTGCAAGCAGCGCCTGATACATCAACGACCATGACCGTCAGGTTCTGCTGCCGCAGCTGGCAGCCGGCGCAGGCGGGGCTGCTGGCGCGCGGGGCGCAGGTGGCGCTTGCGCCGACGGCACTGCCGAGAAAGGCGCAAACGAACGGCAGTGATAGCGCCGTTGTCCGGAAATACGACAGAAACATTAGAACCTCGTGCCGAAACTGACCCGAAAAATCTGGGTCTTGTCGAAATGGCTCCTTGCGGATCGGATAGGCGAGATCAAGTCGGATAGGACCGACCGGCGATTTCCACGATACGCCGACACCGGCGCTTGCACGGATCGCCGGCGATTGCTCGACCATCGGCTGAACGCCCTCCTGTTGCCGCCAATTGAGCGGGTGTCAGCACGATATTCGTCTGGTTCGATGTGGTATAAGGTGCCGAAATCGGTGAAGACGCGTCCGCTCACCCCGAGTTCCTTGGGTAGACCCAACGGCACGCCCAAAGTAACCGACCCGAGATAGTACTTTTGGCCGCCAAGAGCATCACTGCTCACCGAATCGCGAGGTCCGATGCCGGCGCTTTGAAAGCCGCGAAGGTTATCGCCGCCGACAAAGAACCGATCCTGAATCAGCACCTGCTGACCGTTCCAGCCAAAGATATAGCCAGCTTCCGCCAGTCAAACTCAACACCCACTCTGGCAAGACGGAATAATAATAACCGAAGTTTACCTTATTGCGTACATAGTCCACACCAAAGCCCACACCGGCAAAGTCGTTTCCAAGAGAGGCGTAGTAGCCGCCCGTCGGCTCCGAGCCGATTATCGCGCCGATCGTACAGCAGAACCTGGCCGATCTCGGAGGTCAGGTGCTGTCCCGCCTGCGAGTACAATGAACAGCGATGTGTTAGATTGAAGATTGGTGATATCGTCCGACCGCGCAGTATACTTCGAGCGTCTGGCGCAGATTTTCCGTAATCTGGTAACCGGTGCGGAGTGCGCCGCCATAGGAGAATTGCTGATAAGGCGGCGTCACGCCGGAGAAAAATTCGCGGTCGGGCTGGTTTTAATTTCGAAGATATCGATCCCAGCTGCAATATTCTTGTCGAGGAAATACGGCTCCGTGAAGCTTAGGTCGACCTGCTGAGAGCGCAGCGAAACGACGGCACCGATCCGGAAGTCCTGGCCTCGTCCGAGGAAATTTCGCTCGCGGACGTTGACATCGGCGAGCGGACCATCGGTGGTCGAGAAGCCAAGACCCAACGTCAGTTCGCCGGTCGACTGTTCCTCGACCTCGGCCGTCACGACCGTTTTGTCCGGCGCCGAACCCTGGGCATTTGTCACCTCTACCTTCTTGAAGAAGCCGAGGTTTTTGATGCGCTGTTGCGAGCGCTGCATCTTCGAGGTGTTGAAGGCATCGCCCTCGACCAGCTGGAACTCGCGGCGAACCACCTTGTCGAGGGTACGCACGTTCCCGACGATGTCGATCCGCTCGACATAGACCTGGGGCCCTCCTGGACGTCGAAAGTGATGTCGACGGTGCGGTCTTCACGGTTGCGGCGTGACATTCGGCTTGACCTCGACAAACGGCATAGCCGCGGTTGCCAAGCGTATCGTGTCAAGCAGAGATCGATTTCTCGACGCGCATCGGCATCGTACCAATCGCCCGGAGTGCGACGGTCAGTAACGGCAGCACCGCCTCGGGCGGCAGATCCTTCAGCCTGATGTTGACGTCGATTTTGCCGAAAGCGATAGCGCTCGCCTTCGTCGAGCGTGAACGTGATGATGAAAGCCGTCGCGATCCGGGGTCAGTTCGGCAACCGCCGATACCACGCGGAAATCGGCGTACCCTCGGTCAAGGTAGAATTTCCGCAGCAGCTCCCGGTCATAGGTCAACCGATCCGGATCATAGCTGTCGTCAGTCGATAGAAATCGATACCAACGACTCTCCTTCGTCTGGAGCACCGCTCGCAGCTTGCTGTCGCTGAACTTTCGGTTGCCGACAAAATTGATGCTCCGCACGCCGGTAAATTCGCCCTCGTTGATTTCGAACACCAGATCGACTCCGGTTCTCCGAGAGCTGGATCACCTTCGGTTCGACGCGTGGCGCCGAAGCCGCCCGCGTCGGCGGTAGAGATCGAGGATGCGCTTGACGATCGTTCTGCACTCGGGTCCGAGTGTAGACGACGCGCGGACGCAGCTGGATCTCGCCGTTGAGATCCTTGTCCGTCGAGCTTGCGATTACCCTCGAAGGCAATGCGATTGATGATCGGGTTCTCGACGACCCTGACCACCAGCGTATTGCCGACCCGGCTAGGTTGACGTCCGCAAACAGGCCGGTGGCGAACAGCGCTTTGAGCGAGCTGGTCCACGCGCTCGTCCCAGGACTCGCCGGTCTGGATCAGCAGATAGAGATCGAACCGTCTCGGGCTCGATCCGCTGAACCCCTCGATCCGGATATCGCTCGATCGTCCCGCCGCCCATCTGGGCTGAGCGAGGACCGCGGCGCGCCGCGTCGAGCGCCTGCGCCGTGGCGCAGAACATCAGCGCCGGCACGAACATGCCGTGCCGCAACACCAACAGAATCGTCAGACTGCTCGGATACGACGCAAAACCCCCCACCCCCGGCTCGACGATTTGCCCCGATCCCGCGCCGACGTCAGCGTCACAAGACCTTTCGACGAACTCCACGATCCCGAGATGGACGAGGTCGTTCCAGGTGGCGAAACACCATCAGAGTCAACACCAGGGCCAAGCCGATGCGGAAGCCATACTCCTGCGCCTTCTGTCCCAGCGGTTTACCGCGAATCGCCTCGGCAGCGCATAGAACAGCAGGTGTCCGCCGTCAAGCACCGGAACCGGGAACAGATTGATCAGTCCGAGATTGATCGACAGGACCGCCATGAACCAAGTATCGGCGACAATGCCGCCCTGCGCCACTTCGCCCGACATCTGCGCAATGCGCAGGGGTCCGCCGAGCTCGTCGCTGGCGCGCGTCCCTATGATCATCTGCCACATCGCCTGGAGCGTCGCGGCGGACAGGTTCCAGGTCTCGCCGACCGCGCGCACCACAGCGCGGTCGCCGGATCTCGCCTGACGTACTCGACGCCGCTGCGGCCGATGCCGAGCAGGCCAATCTCGTGGCGGTTCGCCGAACCGGTCGGTGTATCTCGGTCCGGCTTGGCGTGACCTGCAGCGTAACGGTCTGGCCGTCGCGCCTGACCACAATCGACATCGTGACGCCGGGGTTCATGCGAACCAGCTGCTGCACGTCCTCGAAGCGCTGGACGTGTCGGCCGTCGATGCTGACGATCACATCGCCCGGATGGATGCCGCCCTGTCTCGGCTGCGCTCGCCGGGCTGCACCTGGCCGACTTCGGCCGGCGTGAACGGCTGAGCCGTAGGTCATGAACAGCAGCGCCAGGACCACGATGCGCGAACACAAAGTTTGCTGACCGGCCCACCGGCGACGATCGCGCGCGCGCTGGCCGAGCCGCTTGCCGTGAAACGAGACGGCTCGCTCCGCTGGGCCAGCTGAGCCAGCAGCCGCGCGATCGGCAAGCCCGAACTGGCATCGGCTATCGCCGAACATCTTGACGTAGCCGCCAAGCGGGATCGTGCTGAACTTCCATCGAGTACCGGCGCTGGTCCCACCAGCCGAACAATTCCGGGCCAAATCCGATCGAGAACACCTCGATCCGTACCCCGTTCCAGCGCGCGATCACATAGTGACCGAACTCGTGGACGAAGACGAGGACAGTCAGCACGATCAGACCAGAAAGCGGTCCGACGAAAGCTATAGAACCCGCCGCTGCAGGAACGTTGTCAGATAATCGTCATTGCCGATCCACTGGTGCGGCGACGCGTCGCGAAGCGTGATACCTGAAAGCCTGCGCGGCAACTTCCCGCGCCGTTGTGTCGAAATTGTAGACGTCGTCGAGGGATTCAAGCTTGCCGCCCGGCATGCTGCTCCAGGGTGCGCTCCACCGTCTCGACGATGTCGAGAAACCCGATGCGCCCCTCCAGGAAGGCGTGGACGGCCGTCTCGTTCGCCGCGTTCAGCACGGTCGGGCAGCCGCTACCGCGATCAGCGCCTCGCGGGCGACGCGCAGCGCCGGGAAGCGGGTCTCGTCGGGCGGCTCGAAGGTCAGCCGGCCGACCGCCGCCAGATCGAGCCGCTTGGTCGGCGTCTCGAGTGCGGTCGGGCCAAGCGAGCGCGTAGGCGATCGGGGTCGCGCATGTCGGGTGATCCGAGTTGCGCCAGCACCGAGCCGTCGCGATAGACCACCAGCGCTGTGGACGATCGATTGAGGGTGGACGACGATGTCGATGCGCTCCAGCGGCAGCCGGAACAGGTGATGCGCCTCGATCAGCTTCCAGCCCTTTGTTCATCATCGTCGCCGGAGTCGACCGAGATCTTGGCCCCCATGCTCCAGTTGGGATGCGCCACGGCCTCCTCCGGCGTCACGTCGCGCATGTCCCTCGACGCTGCGCTCGCGAAACGGCCCGCCGCTCGCTGTCAAGGATGATCCGCTCGATCGTCTCGCCTGTGGGCGCAGATCGAAGCATTGCCAGATCGCATTGTGCTTCGCTGTCGACCGGCAACAGGAGTTGCGCCATGCGGCTCACTTCCTGCATGACCAGCGTGCCGGCGCAGACGAGCACCTCCTTGTTTGCCAAGGCGACGATCGGCCCGCGCCGGATCGCGGCCAGCGTCGGGGCCAGCCCGGCGGCCCGACGATCCCCGCCATCACCCAATCGGCGGGACGCTGCGCCAGCTTCCACCAGCGCCTCGGCGCCCGCATGCCGTCTCGATACCGCTTCCGGCGAGCGCCTCCTTCAGCTCGGCGTAACGGACCGGGATCGCCGATCGCGGCAAAGCGCGCGCGCAGCGCACGCGCTTGCTCGGCCAGACGTGCGGATTTGCGATTCGCGGTGAGCGCCTCGACGGCGAAAGCCGTCCGGTTGCGCAGCAGCAGATCGACGGTGTTTTGACCGACCGATCCGGTCGAGCCGAGGATCGTGACGCGCCGCGCTGCCCGTTGCTCGCCGATCCGCTGACCGGTCGGCGGGTGCGTTCATTGCCACGCCAGAACGCTGCGGCCGTCGATCAAGCGTCAGCAGGGCGACCACCGGGACCACAGCCGAGCAGACCGTCGAGCCTGTCGAGAAGTCCGCCATGACCGGGAATGAGGCCGCTTGTAGTCCTTCACACCGAACCTGCGCTTAGCCAGGACTCGGCAAGATCGCCGAACTGCTCGACAACCGCAAGACCCGCGCTGATCAGGATCACCGGCAGAGCCGGAGAAATCCCGAGACACGCGCGGTCGCCCACCCGGTCAGCGCCGCGCAGACCAGTGCCGCCGGCAAGGCCGGCCCAGGTCTTTCCTGGGCTCCAGCGTGGCGCCAACACGCGGACCGCCGAGCGTCCTGCCGATCGCAGTAAGCGCCGATATCGGTGGCCCAAACGACGGCGAGGACCCAGAGCAGGGTCAGCTCGACCGGCCGCTCCTCGCCGCGCCAGCCACAGCAGACAAACGCACGGAAACGCGACCCAAGCACGCCGAGCGTCGATCCACCGCGGACTCGGGATCGCGCTCGCTTTCGCGCTGATCCAGAACACGCATCGACCGCTCCGGCGCAGCGGGCAACTCGCGATGGCAAGGCCGCGTCGCCAACAGCGCCCAGTCGCGACCACTGCGAGGACGATCGCCGATCAAGGACAACCCCGGTCTCGCCGAAGCCGGCCTGCTCGGCACAGCCGACCCATTCCACGGCCATCACGGCCCGCGGCGAGCCGCCGTCAGCAGCGGCGAGCCACGGGCGATCCGAACCAAATCGCGGCGATCGGCAACGGCGCGAGCACCATGCGCTGACTGGACGCGCAACGGCAGACGATCCCGGTTCAGCGAGAGCCAACCGACGCTCCGTACCGCCGTTCGCGGCCACAGTAATCATCGATCGCCTGTTCGAGATCGTTCCGGCAGAAGTCCGGCCACAGAGTCTTGGTGAAGACAAGCTCCGACATAGGCGCACTGCCAAAGCAGAAAGTTGCTGATGCGCTGCTCGCCGCTGGTGCGGATCAACAGGTCGGGATCGGGAATATCCGCGGTAAACAGATGCCTCGCGAGGCAATCCTCGTCGACATCCTCGAGCGGCGAGGCTTCCGCGCGCCACACCTCAGCTGCGATCGCCCGAACCGCCGCGACGATTTCGGCGCGCCCGCCATAGGACAACGCGATCGTCAGAGTGATCTGCGGAATTGTCGCGCGTCAGGGTTTCCGCGCGCTGTCGATCAGCGCCGACGATGTCCGGCGGCGAGACGAGCAAGTTCGCCGATCACCTTCAGGCGAACGCCGTTGCGCTGCAATTCCGCGATCTCGCCGCGCAGATAATGGCGCAACAGCCCCATCAGGTCCTGCGACTTCCGCGGAAGGGCGCTTCCAATTTTCCGATGAAAACCGAAGAGCGTCAGATAGGGAATGCCCAGTTCGCCCGCGGCGGTGACGGTGCGCCGCACCGCCTCCGCGCCGCGCCGATGGCCGGCGATGCGCGGCAGGCCGCGCGCTCTCGCCCAGCGGCCGTTGCCGTCCATGATGATCGCATATGTCGCGGCAACGCCCGCGGCGCCGCGGCGGTGCTCATCAGATCAGTCATCAGACCTGCAGGATCTCTCTGTCCTTTGCGCCAGCGCCTCGTCGATGCGCTGGATGTAGTCGTCGGTCAGGTGCTGGATCGTCGCTGCTGCAGCTTGCGCTGCTGGTCCTGCGAGATATCGGCCTCCTTCTCCGCGTCGCCTGCAGCACCTCGATCCCGTCGCGGCGCACGTTGTCGGACCGAGAACGCGCGCCTCCTCGGCATATTTCGCCGCGACGCGCGTCAGCTCGCGCCGCCGCTCCTCGTTGAGATCGGGGATCGGCACGCGGATCACCTGGCCCTCCGTCTGCGGATTGAGGCCCAGCCCGGCTTCCCGGATCGCCTTGTCGACCGCCTTGACCATCGCCGCGGTCCCACACCTGCACCGTGATCATCCGCGGCTCCGGCACGCTGACATTGGCGACCTGGTTGATCGGCATGGTGCCGCCATAGGCGGCGACGGTGACCGGCTCGAGCAGGCTCGCCGATGCGCGGCCGGTGCGCAACCCGCCGAATTCCTTGCGCAACACCTCGATCGCGCCATCCATGCGGCGCCGCAGATCCGTCAGCAATGAGTCTTCCGGCATGGCCTTCCTTCCCCGTCGCTGCCTCTAATCTCGGTCTCTCGATGATCGTATACCGCCCGCGCCCGCGCAGAACCTCGGCAAACCCGCCGCTTTCGAAGATGGAAAACACCAGGATCGGGATGCGGTTCTCGCGCGCCAGCGAAATCGCCGAGGCATCCATCACCTGCAGGTCACGCGACAGAACATCGAGATAGCTGAGCCGGTCGAACCGCACCGCGCTCGGCACCCGGTTGGGGTCGGCATCGTAGACGCCATCGACCTTGGTCGCCTTCAGGAGCGCGTCGCATCCCATCTCGGAAGCCCGCAGCGCCGCCGCAGTATCCGTCGTGAAGAACGGGTTGCCGGTCCCGGCCGCGAAGATCACGACCCGCCCTTTTCGAGATGGCGCAACGCCCGGCGACGAATATAGGGCTCGCAGATCGCCTGCATCGAGATCGCCGACTGCACGCGGGTCGTCACACCGCGCTGCTCGAGCGCGTTCTGCACGGCGATGGAATTAATCACCGTCGCCAGCATGCCCATATAGTCGCCCGAGGCGCGCTCCATCCCGACTGGCGCTGCCCGATATGCCGCGGAAGATGTTGCCGCCGCCGATCACCAAGCACAGCTCGACGCCGAGCGCGTGGACCGGCTGCGATCTCGTCCGGCGATGCGCGCGAGCATCCCGGGGTCAAGGCCATATTCCCGCGTGCCCATCAGCGCCTCGCCGGAGACCTTCAACAGAACGCGGCGGTACCTGAGATCGGCTGACATGAGGCCTATGCTGATCCGGCTCAGACGATCCCGGTTCGCGATAGGCCGAAGATACACCAAAACGGACGTTTCCGCAGCCCCTTTCGACGCTCACCCGCTCCCTGAGGCCACACCCGACCCTCGAGACACTGTTCAGCACTGCCGGCGCAGATCGATGCGGCGCGTCTCAGTTCTTGAGCTGGGCGGCCACCTCGGCGGCAAAATCGGGACGATGGCGGTCGATCCCTCGCCGAGAGCAAAGCGCGCAAAGCCGGCGACCCGGATCGGCGTCCCGGCCGCCTTTCCCGGCTTGCTCGACGACATCGGAGATCCGGGTCTCGCTGGTCGACGACAAAGATCTGCTCGAGCAAGACGACTTCCTCGTAGAACTTGCGCAGTCGCCCATCGACCATCCTTCTCGATGATCGCCTCGGGCTTCCCGCTCGCCCGCGCCTGCTCGCGCAGCATCCCGCGTTCGCGGTCGAGCGCGGCTTGCGGCACCGAAGCGATGTCGAGATAGAGCGGGCTCGCCGCCGCGATATGCATGGCCAGTTGCTTGCCGAGGCCCGCCAACTGGTCAGCGCCGGCGCGCGACGCCAGGGCCACGATGACGCCGATCTTGCCGATGCCCCGGGCCGAGCGAGTTATGGACGTAGGAAGACGGCACCTTCTCGGACCGCCAGCCGCTGCAGCCGGCGCAATACCAAATTCTCGCCGATCGTCGCGATCAGATGGGTCAGTTCGGCCTCGACCGTGCGGCCGGAGCTCGGGAAAACAGCCTCCTTCAGCGACGTCGATCTCGCCGTCGCCGTCGAGCGCGAGCTCGCTCGACAGCCGTGACGAAAGCTCTGAAATTCCTCGTTGCGCGCGACAAAGTCGGTCTCGGAATTGACTTCGACGACCGCGCCGACCGGGCCCGCGCGTCGCCACCCCGATCGAGCCCTTCGGCGGCAACCCGCCCGGCCTTGCTTGGCGGCCGCTGCCAACCCCTTCTTCCTCAGCCAGTCGACGGCGGCCTCGATATCGCCGCCGCTGTCGCCGAGCGCCCTCTTGCAATCCATCATCCCCGCGCCGGTCTTTTCGCGCAACTCCTTGACCAACGCCGCGGTCACCTCCGTCATCATGTGTTCCTCCCGTCTATGCGCCGTCGGCTGCTGCCGCCTCTGCTTCACTCGGCTAGCGCCTCGTCGGAGGCTCGCCCTCGACCTCGTCGTGCTCGCCGCGGCCTGCTCGGCCCAAAGCTCATCTCGGGGATGTCCGCGCGGGCACCGACATCGACCCCGGAAGCCGCGAGTTCGGCCTGCAATCCGTCGAGCACCGCGCCCGAAACCAGATCGCAATAGAGCTGGATTGCGCGCATCGCGTCGTCGTTGCCCGGGATCGGGTAAGCGATGCCGTCGGGCGAGGAGTTCGAGTCGAGGATCGCCACGACCGGGATGCGGAGCGTGTTTGCCTCGCTGACGGCGATCGCTTCCTTGTTGGTGTCGATGACGAAGAGGATGTCGGGCAGCCCGCCCATCTCCTTGATGCCGCCGAGCGCGCGTTCCGAGCTTGTCGCGGTCGCGCGTCAGCTCGAGCAATTCGCGCTTGGTCAGCCCGCTCTGGTCCTGGGCGATCCGCTCTTCGAGCTCGCGCAGCCGCCGGATCGAGCCCGAGATCGTCTTAAAGTTGGTGAGCATGCCGCCGAGCCAGCGGTAGTTCACGTGATACTGGCCGCAGCGTTTGGCGGCCTCGGCAACTCGGCTCCTGCGCCTGGCGCTTGGTGCCGACCAGCAGCACACGACCGCCGCCGGCGACGACGTCGCGGATCGCCTGCAGCCCGCTGGTGCAGCATCGGCATCGGTTTGTTCGAGGTCGATGATGTGGATGCCGTTGCGGACGCCGAACAGGTAGGGCGCCATCTTCGGGATTCCAGCGCCGGGTGTGGTGCCCGAAATGAACGCCGGCTTCGAGGAGCTGGCGCATTGTGGCTATCGGAATCGGCATAGTCGGTTCCTTTCCGGTTGAGCCGCCGCAGGGAAGCACCGGCACCCCGTTAGTCGCGGAGGCGGCCGGCACCGGAACAGTCGTCGTCCGCGGACGGCGACTGCGGCGCCCTGCGTGAGTGATGGCAGACTACTTACGGTGTCGTGGACCCATTGGCAACCCTGGCGGGGGCGCGATTCAGGAACCTGGTCCTTGCGCGTCTCGGCAGCGGATGTCACCTCCGGGTATAGGAACAATCAAGGTGAGGGATCCATGAACCGATGGCTCAGCGCCGCAATCGCGGTGGCGCTGGCGTTGGCTGCTGGCGGTGCCGGTAAGCGCGCCGGTGGCCGCTCAATCGGTGGTCCGCATGAGGGCTGCGCCCGGCGGCTTCTTCGGCGCCACCACCCAGCCTGTTCCCGCGCGGTCTGGGGAAGGAAGCCGTAAGCGTTGCTGCTGCGTCGGGCGGCTGCGGGACGGTTCGGCTCGGACAAACCACAGTGGCGACTCTGCGCAACGCACCGATCGTCACCTTGTTGGCCAATGGAATGCCGGTAACTCATGCTTCTCGATACCGGCGCCGAAACGACAATCCTCACCCCCGGCATCGCCAAGCGTCTCGGCGCCCAGCGGCCCCAGGTCGAGTTTGATCGCCAGCTGCGCGGGGTCAGGCAGCTTGCAGACCAGCGAGGTAGAATTGCACAGCTTCGCCATCGGCGGGGTCGCGATACCTTGGCGAAGGGTTCGCGTCGCCCCGATCAACGTGGCGAGCGTGTTTTCCGGACCGCTAGACGGCGTGCTCGGAGCCGACAGTCTGAACAGCTTCGATATAGACCTCGACCTGCCGAACAACCGAATAACGCTCTACAGCAGGCAAACCTGCCCCGGCGCCGCGCCGGCCTGGACCGAGCCTCTACGTCACGATGGCCGCCGGCCGATCGAAGGGTGACCATCTGTTCTTTCCGGTGCAGCTCGATGGCCGCAAGATCAACGCGTTCGTCGATACCGGCGCGCAATCGACCGTGCTGTCGACCAGCGCTGCGCTGGCTCTGGGGTTGACGCCGGTTCTGCTGGCCCGTGACCGCGCGGCGGTCCTGCGCGGCGCAGGGCCGGAACAGCTGAGCGGACACGTCCATCGGTTTGCACGACTGGAAATCGGCGGAGAGGCAATCCGCAACCCCGAAATTATCGTAGCCGACCTCAACCTCAGCGATGCCGATCTGGTGCTCGGGATCGATATCGTCAGACCGTGGCGGATCTGGTTGTCCTATGGTGCACAGAAAATCTTCCTGCTGCGTCGCACCTGAGGTGCGTTGCCAGAAAGCTCGCGGCGAAGTCGAGATCGACGTGCCGCCGGTCGCCGTGTTAGGATGCAGAGAAATGTCGATCGGTAGCTTGCTCGGATCGGTCGTGAATGTCCGCCGGAAGCTGCGGGCAATGGCCGCAGTGATTGCCGATCCGGCCGCCACCGATCACGAGAAGGCCAACGCCGAAGCCCTGAAGGGGCGCCTGGAGCGCCGGCTCAAGGATGCCGGGGTCCCCGCCGGAGACTGGACGGACCATGCCTTTCGGCTCGGCAGATGGGCCGGGCAATTGAAGAAATCCTCGTCTCCCGGATCACCCAGCGGCGACTGGACGGACAACGCCCACCGGCTGGGCAAGGCATTCCGTCGAGGCTACAAAGAGGTGGTCGTCGGAGTGAATGCCGCGCACTGAAGCGGCTCCGACGACCGCCATGTCGAAGGAGGCCGCCATGTCGCTGAGCCGAGATTTCGCCGCGTTCGTCGCCAATCTCAAATATGACGACCTGCCGCCCGAGGTGGTGGACCGCGCCAAGGGCGTCACTTTGCAGGCGTTGTCCTCGGCCCTCGTCGCCCACCAGATGCCGGGGAGCCGAGCAGGCGCTGGCGCTGATGCAGGAAGAGGAGGCCGGCGGCGGCGGGGCGGCGACCGTGCTGTGCAACGGCGAGCAAACTGACCAAGGCGGGCGCCGCCTTCGTCAATGCGGAAACGATTTTCGCCGGCGGCAAGTGGGACACCTTCCGCATGCTGACCCATCCCGGCACCGCGATCCTGCCGGCGGCGCTCTGGTGGCGGCGGAGACCGCCGGCGCCTCCGGCAAGGCGTTCCTCATCGCCGTCGCCGCCGGCTACGAGGTCATGGAGCGCATGGCCGCCGAGTTCATCCCGACCGTGATGTCGCGCGGCTTTCACGCCGGGCCGGTGTTCGGCATCTTTGGCGCCGCGGTCGCCGCCGCCAAGCTCGGCGGTCTCGACGAGAACCAGATCCACAGCGCGATCGCCCAGTGCGTCAACCTTGCCGCCGGCAACCTCGAAGGCGCGCGCAGCGGCGGGCGGTCGTTGCGCGAGGGCGGCGCGGTCCGCAACGCCCTGCTCGCCGTCGCGCTGGCGCAAGCACGGGACACCGGGCGGCGAGACGACGCTCGAGGGCGAGGCCGGCTTCTACCACGCCTACGCCGGCAACAACCGCGGCGAGTTGCGCTACAGCTTCACCGGCCTGACACCGCACCGATCTCGGCCAAGATCACCGAAGGCCTCGGGCGCGACTGGATCTTCCTCGAGACGCTCTACCGCATCTACTCGACCGCCGGCTACAACATCGCCCATGTCGACGTGACAGCGCGGCTCTGCGAGGAGCACAACATCACCTACGACGACATCGACCGCATCGAGGCGCGTGGTCAACTGGTTGGAGACCGAATATCCGAGCCCGGCCTTCCCCAGCCGCGGCATCGAGGCCCGCCGCAGGTCGGCAGCACGCAGTATTTCACCGCTTGGGGTGCCGCCGAGCGCGGCTATCCCTTGCTGCGCGGCGCCGAGCCCGGCCCCGGCGAGATCGACCCGCCGGCAGTGCTCGACCTGATGCACCGCGTGACCTTGATCCCGACGGTGCGCTGCACGCTGTTCGGCCCGCGCATCACGGTCTTCACCAAGGACGGCCGGAGCTTCACCAGAGAAGGCACCGGCCGCGAATTCATCTGGGACTTCGAGGAGGAAGCCCGGCGCATCCGCCCCATCATCCCCGGCCTTGCGATCGGCGAGGCGCAATTCGTCGAGCTGATCGGCACCTGCCGGCCACCTCGACCGCACCGACCGGGCGGCGGAGAAGCTGATTGCGCTGACCATCGCGTCGTGACCGACAGCCGTGCGCCACCGCTATTCTTGACTTGTCTTGTTCCCTCATGCACCGATCGCACCACAAACCTGAGCGGAGCAGGAGGAGATCATGGCGTCACCCAAGAAGCTGTCACACATCGTGCTGCAGACCAATCGCCGGCGCGAGATGATCGATTGGTACTGCACCGTGCTCGGAGCCGAGATCCCTTTACGAAGCCGAGCGCATCTCGTTCATCAGCTACGACGACGAGCACCATCGGGTCGCCTTCCTCGACCCCGGGCCGCTCACCGAGCGCCAGCCCAACGCGGCGGGCCTCAATCACGTCGCCTTCACCTATGCCGGCCTCCGACGAACTGACCGAGAACTACCTGCGGCTCAAGGAGATCGGCATCAACCCGCACCGCTGCGTCAATCACGGTGTGACGACCTCGATGTACTACCACGATCCCGACAACAACCAGGTCGAGCTCCTGGTCGACAATTTCGCCACCGCGGCGGAAGGTCGAGGCCTATATGGCAGGACGCTCGGTCAACGACAAGAACCCGGTCGCGCAGTCGCCTGCCAGCCCGACGAGCTGGTCGCCCGCGTCTGCGCCGGCCTCGGATCGAGGGCTCGCGCCGATCAACGCTTAGGGCAACTGCGCCTCCGAGAGGCACCACTCACTTGATGACCGCTGGTCGGAAGCAGCAGCAGCTGACGGCCGGATCAAGTCAGGCCGAGAGTCCTCGGCGGTCGTGAGGTTCAGGAACACCGGTAATGACGGGCTGCTGGACGGAAGTCGCCCGGGTTGGGCCCCCTTGAGGATCTTGTCGACGTACCCCGCAGGCAGGCGGAAGGGGTCGGGAAAGTTCGCGCCATAAGACGCGAGTCCGCCGACCGCTTCGCCAAATGGTGTAACATTGCCGGCAGGTTCTCTCTCGGCGTGCAAAATTCGCGAGCGGTGTACGCATCGTGTGACTCCGTGAGAGGGTCGCCCAGACGTCAGCAGCGCATCCGGATGCTGGTTCTGTCAATGGCGGCGAACGCGCCGTCGAAATCCTCAGGGCGCCGGACCTCGACCGACTGCAGCTCGACACCGGCGCGTATGGGCAGCGGGCCTGAGCTGCTGCCAATCCGCTAGTTTTGTGGGAACGGCGGCATTCCATAAGACAGCTATCCGTGAAATGCTCGGCACGATTTGTTTCGACGCGATCGAGCTGCTTGGTGCTCAACTCCGGGTGCTGTTGGCAGAGCCCGGTAATATTTCCCCCGGGCGGGCGAGACTCTGGATATCGCCTGTGGAGATCGGATCGCCGTGAACGACGAAGACGGTCGGAATGGTCGCCGTCGCCTTCGTGCCACGGCTGCCCTGGCGCCGAAGCGCGATGATCAATTTACGCTTAGAGGCCGATTAGTTGCGGCGGTCAGCGCCGGCAGCCGGTCAAAGTGCGCCGTCGGCCGAGCGGTGCTCGATGACAATGTTCCGGCCGCCGACCTACCCCCTAACTCCGCGAGCCCTCGCAGGCCGCGACCCACTCCGCGATCGGACGGTAACCCCACAGAAAGCTCACGTCGCGTCGGCTTACGGCTCCGTCCCGGCGGCGTGCGGCAGCGTAGTGCCGGTCGCCGCTGGAGGCGACGATGGCAACGCAACTGTGAGTGCGCCATCGCGACCCTTGAGGAGGTTCATAATGCGCAGCCTTAGCAAGGTGCTGTCAACTATCCGTCAGATCTCGTGGACGTCGATGACGCCGGGGAGCGACTTGACCGCGGCGCGGGTTCGAGGTCGACCTTGAAGCCGCCGGGGATGGCGATCTCGACCTCGCGGCAGGGGAGGTCGAGGACGATCGTGACGCGGCGCGGCCGCTCGCTTCGCGAGCGATCACGCTCTTCAGGCTCGAGAGCGCGCGGGCCTCGCCGACGAAGACCCGCAGGCCGGCGGCGGCCTGCGCGACGACGCGCGTCGAGCGGCTCGATCTTCTGCGCGGTCAGGCGCAGGCTCTCCTCCTCGCTGCGCACATCGACCGTGACGACCAGCGGCTGGCCGCCGATCGAGCAGTCCGCGCGGCCTGCGCTCAGCATCTCCGAGAACAAGGTCACCTCGAACATCCCGCTCGGTGTCCGACAGCTGGACAAAGGCGAAGCGGTTGCCGCGCGCCGAGGTGCGCTCCTTCTGCCGATCGACGATGCCGGCGAGGCGGAAGCGGGTCGCGCTCGTTCGCCGCCAGCGCCGCCGGGCAGATCGGCCAAGCGCAGGATGCCGGCGCGCTCGAGGCTCTTGCCGTACGGGTCGAGCGGGTGGCTCGACAGGTAGAAGCCGATCGCGTGCGAACTCGTGCTGCAAGCGCTCGACCGACGGCCAGTCGGGCACCACCGGCAGGGCCGGGCGCGCGCGCAAAGCCTCGGATCGGCGATCGCCGCGAAGAGGCTCTCCTGGCGGCTCTCGCGCTCCTCGGCGGCGCGGCTCGCCTGGCGCAGCAGCTGGTCGGCCGCGGCGAAGGCTCTGCGCCCGGTTCGGGTTCAGGCATGTCGAACGCGCCGGCCTTGGCGAGGCTCTCGAACTGCCGGCGGTTGAAGCTCTTGGCGTCGAGCCGGCGCGACGAAATCGGACAGATCCTCGAAGCGGCCGCCCCTGGCGCGCTCGGCGACGAGCTCGCGCCATCGCCTGCGCGCCGACCCCTTGACCGCGGCGAGCGCGTAGCGGATCGCCGGCTTGCCCGTCTTGGGATCGGGCTCGACGGCAAACGTCACCTCGGAGCGGTTGATGTCGGGCGGCAGAAGGCGCGATGCCGAGCCGGTCCAGCTCCTGGCGGAAATGACGTTGAGCTTGTCGGTGTTGCCGAGGTCGAGGGTCATCGAGCGCGGCCAGGAACTCGACCGGGTAGTTGGCCTTCAGATAGGCGGTCTGATAGGCGACGAGCGCATAGGCGGCGGCGTGCGACTTGTTGAAGCCGTAGCCGGCGAATTTCGCCATCTGGTCGAAGATCATGTTCGGCGCGGGCCGGCATCGACCCCGCGCTCGGCAGCGCCTTCGACGAACAGCTGGCGCTGCGCCTCCATCTCGGCCTGGATCTTCTTGCCCATCGCCCGGCGCAGCAGATCGGCGCTGCCGAGGCTGTAGCCCGCCAGCACCTGGGCGATCTGCATGACCTGCTCCTGGTAGATCATGATCCCGTGGGTTTCCCTCGAGGATCCCCTCGAGCGCCGGGTGCAGGTAGTCGGCCGCCTCCTCGCCGTGCTTGACCGCGATATAGCGCGGGATGTTCTCCATCGGCCCGGGGCGGTAGAGCGAGACGACGGCGATGATGTCCTCGAAGCGGTCGGGCCGCAGCTTCTTCGAGCATGTCGCGCACGCCGGCACCTTCGAGCTGGAACACGCCCGACCGTGTCGCCGCGCGCTCAGCAGCTCGTAGGCGCCGCGGTCGTCGAGCGGCAGGTTCGCCAGGTCGAGCGTGACGCCGCGCGCGGCGAGCAGATCGCGGGTAGCGGGCCAGCACGGTCAGGGTCTTGAGCCCGAGAAAGTCGAACTTCACGAGGCCGGCGAGCTCGACCCATTTCATGTTGAACTGGGTCGACCGGGATATCGGAGCGCGGGTCGCGGTAGAGCGGCACGAGCTCGGTGAGCGGGCGGTCGCCGATGACGACGCCGGCGGCATGGGTCGAGGCGTGGCGGTAGAGCCCCTCGAGCTTCAGCGCGATCGTCATCAGCCGCGCCACGGTCTCGTCGGTGTCGCGCTGCTGCTGCAATGCCGGTTCGCCGGCGATCGCCTGTTCGAGGGTGACCGGATGCGCCGGGTTGTTCGGCACCAGCTTGCACAGCCGGTCGACCTGGCCGTAGGGCACGCCCAGCACCCGGCCGACATCGCGCAACACCGCGCGCGCCTGCAATTTGCCGAAGGTGATGATCTGGGCGACCCGGTCGCGCCCGTATTTCTGCTGGACGTAGCGGATCACCTCGTCGCGCCGGTCCTGGCAGAAATCGATGTCGAAATCCGGCATCGACACCCGCTCGGGGTTGAGAAACCGCTCGAACAGGAGGCCGAAGCGCAGCGGGTCGAGATCGGTGATCGTCAGCGCCCAGGCGACGACCGAGCCGGCCCCCGAGCCGCGCCCGGGACCGACCGGGATGCCCTGGCGCTTGGCCCATTGGATGATGTCGGAGACGATCAGGAAATAGCCGGCAAAGCCCATCCCGACGATCGTGTCGAGCTCGAATTCGAGGCGCTCGCGATAGGGTGGCTGCGGCGTCGCCGTCGATCCCGGCGCCGGCGAGCCGCGCCTCGAGCCCGGCCCGCGCAGCGCCGCGCAGCGCCGTCTCCTCGTCGGCGCCCTCGGCGGTCGGGAAGGCCGGCAGGATCGGCTCGCGCTGCTGCGGGATGAAGGCGCAGCGGCGGGCGATGACCAGGGTGTTGTCGCAGGCTTCCGGCAGATCGGCGAAGAGCGCCCGCATCTCTGCCGCCGGGCGGAAGTAATGATGCGGGGTCAGCCGCTTGCGTTCCTGGTCGGCGACGACGCGTCGTCTCGGCGATGCACAGCAGCGCGTCGTGCGCCTCGTAGAAATCGCGGTCGGGAAAATAGGCGTCGTTGGTCGCGACGAGCGGCAGGTCGTGACGATAGGCCAGCTCGACCAGACCCGGCTCGGTCCGCGCCTCCTCGGGCGTGCCATGGCGCATCAGCTCGACGTAGAGCCGGTTCGGAAACATGCCCGGCGAGCGTGGATCAGGGCACGCCTCGGCGGCTTCGGCCTGACCCTCGGCGAGCAGCCGCCCGACCGGACCGCGCGGCCCGCCGGCGAGGCAGAGCAGCCCCTCGCTCGCCGCAGCGAGATCGGCAGCGGCGATCGCCGGCTCGGTCGGCAGCCTCGCCGTCGAGATAGGATCGGCTGACGAGATCGAGCAGGTTGCGGTAGCCCGTCTCGCTCTGCGCCAGCAGCACGATCCGGTCCGGCTTCGGCGCTGCCATTCCGGCCGGGCCGGCTGCCGTCCTGGCGCGCCGTTGCGCGCCAAGCGCGATCTCGCAGCCGATGATCGGCTGGATGCCCGCTGCGGCGCAGGTCGTTGCGAATTCGAGCGCGCCGAACAGATTGCCGGTATCGGTGACCGCCACCGCCGGCATGCGCCTCGGCCTTGCACAGACTCGACCAGCTCCTTGATCCGGATCGCCCCGGCCGACAGCGAATAAGCGGTGTGGACGCGGAGATGGACGAAATCGGCGAGCGGCATGCCCGCAACATCGCACGAGCTGCCGGAGATTTCAGCCGTGGTCACGATACACTCCGGCTTTCCGGGGCGTACGGGCTCGACCAGCTCCGTTCGCGATCGCATCGCTGGCCGAATCGCCGGTCTGCGAGCGGCATATCCGCGCTCCCCTGACAGCAGGGAGAAAACGCCTTCGGCACCCGAAAAGTGCGTCTCTCGATGTCATTTATTTCATGTATATCAATAAGTTGACAAGGTTTGACCGGAGCTGCCGGCAGGGGAATTGGCAGCGGAATGGCAGGGGAATTCGGCAGCATGGTCTCTTTCACAAAAACTCCTGAGTGCAGTTGTCCGAGGTTGTGCGGCAGCACGCCATGCCAACCGAAAGCCGTATTGACATTATTGCTACAATAGCATAAAAATCGCAATTTGTCAATCAGCAATGCCTTCGCCCGATGGAGGAGGGTTCAGGACACCTCGCCGGTCGCGTGATCGAGATTGCCGGCCGGCTCGTCCCCGAGCGGAATCTCTTTGGGTTGTTGGCGAGCGCCCGAGCCATCGCGACATAGCGGTCGTTCCGCGATGGAATTATATGGCCGATCGCCGTCCGATTTCCGCCAGGGCTTTATCGATGCGCGAGCGCAGATCCTGTACCCATTCGGGTGGCCACGCCGATGCGGCGACCGTCAGACACGCCTCCCACGCCGCTGACCGCCTCCCTCCAGACGCGCCGTCCCGCTCTCCCGCGCCCCGAAGCGCTCTGCGAGCGCGTTGCCCAGGTTGTTCTGGGTCGTCGCCCAGTCGAGCGGCACCCGATCGCGCGTCCTTTCCTCGAGCGCCGCGCGGTAGGCGGCGACCGCCTCCTCCAGACGCGCCGTCCCGCTCTCCCGCTCCCCGAGCGTCCGGAGCGCGTTGCCGAGGTTGTTCTGGGTCGTCGCCCAGTCGAGCGGCACCCGATCGCGCGTCCATTCCTCGAGCGCCGCGCGGTAGGCCGCGACCGCCTCCTCCAGACGCGCCGTCCCGCTCTCCCGCTCCCCGAGCGTCCAGAGCGCGGTGCCGAGGTTGTTCTGGCGTCGTCGCCCAGTCGAGCGGCACCCGATCGCGCGTCCTTTCCTCCAGCGCCGCGCGGTAGGCCGCGACCGCCTCCTCCAGACGCGCCGTCCCGCTCTCCCGCTCGCCCGAGCGTCCAGAGCGCGGTGCCGAGGTTGTTCTGCGTCGTCGCCCAGTCGAGCGGCACCCGATCGCGCGTCCTTTCCTCCAGCGCCGCGCGGTAGGCCGCGACCGCCTCCTCCAGACGCGCCGTCCCGCTCTCCCGCTCGCCCGAGCCTCCAGAGCGCGTTGCCGAGGTTGTTCTGCGTCGTCGCCCAGTCGAGCGGCACCCGATCGCGCGTCCTTTCCTCCAGCGCCGCGCGGTAGGCCGCGACCGCCTCCTCCAGACGCGCCGTCCCGCTCTCCCGCTCGCCCGAGCGTCCGGAGCGCGTTGCCGAGGTTGTTCTGCGTCATCGCCCAGTCGAGCGGCACCCGATCGCGGTCTGCGTCGCGCAGGGCAAGCTCGTACAGGCCGAGACACCCGAGGAGCGCATCGTTGCGCCCGGCACGGTCGCCGAATTCCCGCAGCGCATCCGCAGCGGCCAGTGCGTAAGCGCCAACGGATCTCCGCCGAAGGCGTCAGCCAGCACCGCGATCCCGTCCTGATAGAACCCGTAGCGCTTCTGCCACATCCAGGCGCAGCAATGCGGCATCGGCCTGGCGGGCGCAGGTGGCCGCTTTCGTCCTCCAGCGCGGCCACCAAGTCGGCATGCGCTTCGTCCGCGGCGCGGCGCCGCCCGTCTCCGACAGCGTGCGTTGCCGCGCGCGGATCGCGGACAGCAGACGCTCGGTCGTATCCAGATCAGCGGCGCCAGTGCGTCACTCGCCTGCTGCTTGAGGGTCGCGATCTCGGGATCGTCATTCCGCTGTTGCTGCAATGCGTCCCGCATCGCGGCAAAACGGCGGACCAGCTCGTCGAAAGCGCCCGGGATCGCCGCCGGCTCGGTGCCGGCCAAGCCGGCGGTGACGAGCAACCGGTCCACGACTTCGCGCGGCACGCGATATTCTGCCGTCGTCGCCGCGATCTCTGCGCTGGAACAATCGCCTTGAGCTCGGCGAGTCTGCTCGATCGCGAGCCGGTCTGCGCCCCGGCGGTCGGGTCCTCTGCGTCCTTGTCGGGTGCACCAGCCGCCACGAGCAGGCGCCGAAACATCGCGTCCTGCCAGGCGTCGGCGAGCCGTGCGCGACGCTCAGCTGCCCGTCAAAGTTGGCAGGCACGGCCTGGACGACGCCGTAGACCCAGATCTCGTCCTGATCAGGCCAGTCTTGCAGCAGGACTGCGCTGCCCGACATGCCCGGCCAACCGGCATGGGGGATTGTCGGGCAGGTCGCTAGGCTATCGACGCCGAAGCGCAGCGGCCGGTCCCGGTCGGCGGCCGTCAGGCGCCCGAGCGCGGGCGTCAGATCGCGCGGCCCTTCAGCCGTGCTTCGACGCACGGGGATAGCCGCGCGCCTCCACGGCATGGGCATTGCTCCCCGACACGGTCGCGACGCGCAGACGGAGCTCCGGGCGCAGGGGACCTCCTTCCGGGTCGACAAGCAGGATTAGTGCCAGGTCGCGCGCCTGGTCATGCCAGATCACACGGTTGCCGCGACGGAAACGCCATCGTGCCTGCGCCGCGGTCCCTCGTTAGCCGCACCTGCCATCCGTCTAGCTCGCCGTGCGCCTTCTCCTTGTTCCACAGCGTATGCGCCGCGGTCAGGATCAGGTTCTCCGCCACCAGCCGTCCGGTGCCGAACCCGGCGTCGTCGTGCTGGCAGCTGCGCGATGTCCGACTGAAGCCGGGTAAGGTCGCTATGGCATCTGGCCTCAGCCGCGGCGCGCGAGCCGCACCTGCATCACTCCTTCTCGTGCTCCGTGTCGCCCACCAAGGTTGGCTTCCCGCTCGCGGCCGACCGGCTCCAGCACCAGCTTGACCTTGTGCGTGGCCTCGTCGCCGGCCTTCGCCTTGCCGGAGATGTCGAGGAACCAGGCTTTCACGCCGACGCCGCCCTCGACCTCGGTCTTGAACACAATGCCGAGCCCACTTCCACACTCTTCGCGACAAAGCGGGAGATCCTTGCCGACGCCCTCGCGTTGGGCATCCTCGAGCTGCGCGCGAAGCTGCTTGATCGCGTCAGCAACCGTCACGTTCTCGGCCATCGCGCTCCCTCCCCGTCCCGGACGCTTTGCCCAGCGTATCCTCCGCCGCGCGACAAACTATACCGCCTTATCGGCCGACGCACCAGCAAGGGCCGGCGCAGCACACTAGCGGTCGCTTCAACACCCGCCACGGCCCCGCTCGCGCTCGCTTCGCGCTCGCGCCTTACAGCCGTTGGACCGTCCTCACGCGAGCCTCTGCCCCTCTGCCCGCTGGCAGGTCCGCACCGCTTTCGCGGCGGTTCGAACGAGCCCTCACCACTCCCAAGCCCTGCCCCCAGCATGGGCACTCATGGGGGAGGGCTGCGGCTTATCGAGCACTCCCTATTTGGACTCCCGCCCCTCGATGGGGCGGGTCGGGGTGGGGTGATGTACCGAGCGCGTCGACTCGGTCGAAAACCTCTCTAATCGACGGGTTTCAGCCGCCCGTCTTCGAGGGCGACGATGCGGTCGAGGCGGCGGGCGAGATCGAGGTTGTGGGTGGCGATCAGGGCGGCGAGGCCGGTGTGGCGGACGAGATCGAGGAGGGTGGTCGAGGACGCTGTCGCCGGTCGCGTGGTCGAGGTTGCCGGTCGGCTCGTCGCCGAGCAGGATCCGGGGTCGTTGGCGAGCGCCCGGGCGATCGCGACGCGCTGCTGCTCGCCGCCGGAGAGCCGCGCCGGGCCGGTGCCCGACGCGCGCCGCGAGACCGACCCGCTCGAGCAGCCCCGCCGCCTTTTCCCGCGCCTGCCGGCGCGGCGCCGCGGCGATCATCTGCGGCAGCATGACGTTTTCGAGCGCCGAAAACTCCGGCAGCAGATGATGGAATTGGTAGACAAAGCCGATCTCCGAGCGCCGCAGCATGGTGCGCCGTTCGTCGTTGAGGCTGCCGCAATCCTCGCCGCCGATCACCACCGCACCGCCGTCGGGACGCTCCAGGAGGCCGGCGATGTGCAGCATCGTCGACTTGCCGGCGCCCGAGGGCCCGACCAATGCCACGACCTCGCCGGGCCGCAGGACCAGGTCGACCCCGTTCAACACGACGAGCTCGATTCCGGCTTGCTTGAAGACGCGCCGGACCGCCGCGCAGCTCGAGCGCCGGTGCCACGGGCATCGGCGAGCTCATTCGTAGCGCAGCGCCTCGACCGGATCGAGCCGTGCCGCACGCCAGGACGGGTAGAGTGTGGCGAGGAACGACAGGGCCAGCGCCATGACGACGACGGCCGCGACCTCGCCCGATTTCGAGCCGTGCCGGGATGCGGGTGAAGAAGTAGATTTCGGCGGCGAAGAGGTCGGTGCCGATGACCTTCTGCAGCGCTTTGCCGGTCGAGCAAGGTGCAACGAACGAAGCATACC
>ERZ1370068.1234-contig-11125_pt1 | contig 51169 bp, 50 predicted proteins | sample MGYA00561227_ERZ1370068 | MGnify/ENA primary metagenome ERZ1370068 (study PRJEB38410, sample SAMEA6850437) | metagenome | study: Metagenomic assessment of the ecological functions of the soil: analysis of the soil microbiota associated with the... | reverse complement strand
CGTACTTCGTTCAGTTACGTATTGCTGCCTCGAAGGGCGGCTACACCGGCGGTCGGTTCGTCCTCGACACGGAGGGGGCGGACCGGTCCAGCGTGCTGGTCGGATCTACACGATTTCAGGTAGGCTGATCCGGGTGCTCAAGTCATTTGGCGGTAACGGCCCCTGGTGCAGGTTCCTGGGACGGGTTGGACGACGAGAGGGGCGGGGCGCTCGCGAACGGGACCTACCTGTTCAAGGTTCACGCGAGCCAGAGGACGACCGATGGGTCCAGCAATGCGCACTGCAGAGGCCGGGTCGGAGGGGCAGCGAATCGTCATCGTCAGCCCCTGAACCCTGTGCGGCGAGGATCGTGGATCCGGGACGTGATGGCCACGGGTCCTCGCGGCCCAACGCCGGTCGGGCCAGGGGGCGCCTCCATGGTTCTCGCCTCATAACGTCAGAAGCGGGCTTGGTGGGTGGACCGGTGTACTATCCTAATCTATGGCTCGTGTTTTGTGGGAGGAACACATCACCTTATGCGTTGTGCCACAAGGATGGTCGCGCATTGCCAGTTTTCTTGTTCGGCCTCGCCGCGAAAGCGAGGCGCGGTGTGGGCTCGGGAACCGGGGCGGTCGCTCGGCATCCAGCCAGGGTGGACGCCAGGCGATGGGCGCCGCCGGTCGCCCTGATCAGAACGCCACCGGGGCCACGTGGTGGGTCGGCCGAGGAGGGTTGAGGTTCATCGGTCACCCCGGCGTCCAACTCACCTATGCCAAGCTGGTCCCGGGCCTCACGCCCGGATGACGTGAGCCCCAACTTCGCCACCTGGGTCAGCGATCGCGAAGGCTTCGGCGTTCGGGCTCGGCATCATGTTCCATCCACGGGCAGAGCGAGGCGCGCCGCGACGACCAGGGCACGTTCACTCGGAACGTTCGGGGTCGAACAGTTCTCGCCGGCTCTTCACTGCGGCACGCGGCTGCTGCCGGACCTGTCGTGGGTGCTTCGGTCAAATGGATTCATCTCGCTCGCGCCGGACAGCAAAGAGCGGCGTCGGGACGACGTTTAAGAAACTCAAACCTCACCCGGCACTTTATGCCAGATTTCGCGCCGCTGGCTCTCGGCAACGGTGCAGAACTGGGACCGAGCGTGACGTTCCATCAGCGAGGACCAGCCAGCCCGCTCAGCCGTAACGTCAAGATCAGCCGCGCGTGGACGCGCTACTCGGACAAGCAGTGGACCATGAACTCGTCTCCGACTTCAACCAGTCGCTCGTCACCAGTGACTGCACCTTCGTTGCCCAACCCAACGGCATGGAGCTGCTGTTCTCGAGAACTCTTTGGGACGGATCGGCTGGTATTCCGGATCCGGAGACTCAGCGGCCTCACCATGCGGATGACCTGCAGTGAACAGCCTCGCGCTCGACCTCGGCAGCATTCCTCAGGCCAGGACTCCGGGCTCGACAACGTCTCCACAAGATCACCCTCGGATATCGCTTCTAGACCCGTTCGGAAAACTCGCTGATTGGACCGCTCGCTGTGCGCTGGCCGGTACGCTGGCGCTGTTTTTGCGACTGCCCCGCGAGATTCGCGCGTTCGCGTCCCGTCACGGTGAAGCCGCTCGGTGCCGCGCGCCCCGTCGGTCGCGGGGCGCCCATGGGCCCGCGGCGTGCCCCGATCCTCGACTCAAGGCCTTCGCCGAGCACATCGCTCAGCGCCAGCACCGCTGGCAGTCGATACCAGACCTCCTGAGCCGGCCCGGCGTCGACTGGTCGCCGCACGCGGATCGCCGCGTCAGTGGCGCCGCCCCACGCCGGAAGCTCGAGCACTCGCTCACAAGGCCTCGATCGACGCCGCGTCGTCGGGCGCCCAGACGCGCCTGACGAGGACGGGCTGTTCCCCGACACGATGCGGATCGCGTTCATCCCGGATCGACTTCAAGAAAGATCGCGGCGGCGAGCGCCTCGACCGGCGACGGCAAGTTCGACCTCTCGCGGCCGGTGACGCGGCGCCGCCGATCGATCGCGCCCCCGCCAACCCGCGACTTCTTCGACGCCCACTGAAGGCGCTCGCGCGCTACTACGACGCCCAGTCCTACGGGCGCACGGTCGTGGTCGGCGAGGTGTGGCCGCGCAACCCGGGACGGACGCCTACTCGTGCTCGGACATGGCGGACTTCGGCCCGTGGGCGTTCAGCCAGGACATCTACGGCGCGGCGGTCGACGTGTTCCGCGCGATGCTGTTCGCGGCCGACACGCAATCGGTCCAGCTGGGTGACCAGTTCCGTGGCAGAACATCGACGCGCGTCGTGCTCATCCACGCCGGCGGCGACCTGCAGAGCGACGTGCGGCAGGACAGCCCGAGGACATCCCGTCGTTCACGATCGGCGTCAGCGACACGGACGGTGTGATCTTCAGCGACTCTTTGCAGTGGAACAGGACCGGCCGATCGAACACGCCGCGATCATCCCCGAGACGATCACCCAGGATGGATTCTACGGCGCCATCAACGGCGTGCTCGCGCACGAGTGCGGGCACCTGCTGTTCGGCTTCGTCGACCTGCGACGACGTCGAAACCGGTCTGCCGACCGTCGGGCTGTGGAGCCTGATGGACAGCGGCAACCTCGCCGGCTCGATCGTCGTGCTGCCGGACCAGACCGAGCTGTTCGCGACCGGCATGCTGCCGCCGAGCATCGACCCGTGGCAGCGCGTTCACCACCGACAGCCTGCCGTTCGCCGAGGTCGACTACGGCGACACGCTGAGGCTCCGCTCCAGCGAGCGGCACCCCGACATGCGCTCGGTGCGGCTGTCGAGCGACGAGTACCTGATCCTCGAGAACCGCTACCTCGCGCCGCAGGACTCGCGGTGCAGCTCGACCAGGACGACGGCACGCACGTGGTGCTCGGCCCCAAGCGGCCGGATCGTTCGAGTACGACGCGCTGCTCCCGGGCGGCGGGATCCTCGTCTGGCACATCGACGAGAGCGTGATCCCGAACGAGTTCGTGGCACCGTGCGACAGCGCGCGCGCCAACTACCGGCTGCGGCTTCAACACCAACCCGTTCCGGCTCGCGATCTCCGTGATCGAGGCCGACGCGCTCGCCGACCTCGGCGATCCCAGCTCGCCCGTACATCCTCGGCGCGCCGCGCGATCCGTATTATCACTCAACAACCCGATGCTGTCGGACACGACCAAGCCGAACCTGATCCGCACATCGGCACGCACCCGCACGTGAGCATCGCGTTCCTCGACTGAGCCGGACTCGATGATGCGCGTGCTAGCCGCAGCGGACGTGGCAGCTGCCGGGCTGGCCGATCGCGGTGCCGTTCCCCACCCGGCGGGGCCCGAGCTGACCGCGATCGACCATGAACGGCGACGGTCATCCGGAGGTGTGCTGGGCCGGCGGCCGCGTCGGGTTCGCCCGACAGCTGCGATGGTTTTCGCGGTGCAGGCCAACACCGGAGGCGTGTTCGGGCCGTCGCCGCTGTTCAGCGTGGCGCTCGACAAGCGGCCGATGCCGGTGATGGCGGCGCTGCTCCGGAGCGACGCGCTCGTGGGCCCGATCGGCGCTGCTGTGCGTGACGACCGGCGTGCCCGAGGCGATGCCGTCCGGCGGGCGCCGGCGGCCAGGTGTGGCTCATCGACCACGACGGTGAGCCCTACGCCAGCTGGCCCGTGACCCTGCCGACGCGGTCGCGCACGACGCCGGTGGTGGCGACGGGTGCCGCGGACACCACCGTCTACGTGGGCGCCCGCGGACGGGAACGTGTACGCCCTGACCCTTTCCGGTACGGTGCGCACGGCCACGAGCATGGCACTCGCCGGCGGAATCCGCGGGCGCCTGGCGGTGTATTCCCAGGCGACTCCCGGCAACTCGTTCCGCGCGCGATCGCGGCCGGCGGCGGCGCGGGCGACGTCGTCGTCTGGACGACAGCCGGCACCCTGGCGAACGCCGGCGGCTGGCCGCAGCGGATCGGAGCCCTCCGGCTTCACGCCCGACTTCCTGTGGATCGGCTTCGGCGGCCCGGGCACCGGCGGCGGCGACTGCTTCAGCGGGCGGTTCTCGCTCGTCACCCACCACGCCGACAAGATGTGGGCCCACTGCCTGGATGGCGAGGCGATCCCGAGCTGGGGGCGGAGCCTCGGGGACACGCTGGTCAACGGCCTCGCCGCGGGCGATGCCGACGGGAGACGGATTCGCGGAAGTGCTCACACAATCGGTGACGTCCGAGGTGTCGTTCTGGAATCTGAGCGGGTACCCCTCGCCGGGGTGGCCGAAGGCGGGGACGAAGGAGCACTTCCGCTCGGGCGCGCCGCCGGTCGCCGCCGACCTGGACGGCCGCGGCGGCTCCGAGGTCGTCGCGCTCAACGCCAGCGGCATCGTGGACGCGCTCAAGTCGGACGGCGGCACCCTGCCGGGTTGGCCGCTCGCGACCGGCATTGGCGCGATGGGCTCCCCGCTGCTCGTCGACCTGACCGGCGACGGCACGCTCGACCTGGTCGCGGCTCGACGCGCGCCGCGAGGCTGTTCCGCGTACTCGCTGCCAACCCCGACCGGCGCCGCCGCGCGCGTCGCGTGGCCCGATGCTGGGCGGCGATCCCGCGAGGAGTTCGTCGCTCGCTGCCGCGCTCACCCCGACGCCGCCGCCGCCGACCGCGGGACCGCTCATCGCCGGCTCGCTCAAGGCCATATCCCAATCCCGCGCGGAGGAGGCCGGTGAACTTCGCGTACACGCTGACCGAGCCGGGCAACGTCGAGGTTCCACATCACCGATTCGTCCGGCCACGAGGTCGCGTCGTTCCTGCGGCGGGCGCGTCAGTCGGACAACGTCGAGGTGTGGGACCCGGGGTCGCTGCCGGCGGGCTCTACCTGGCGCGGCTCCGCTTCTGGGGCAACACGTCGGACGTGGTGAAGATCTTGCCCGTCGGGATCATCAAGTGATTCGAAGGCGGCCTCGCCAGGCACTCGTCACGGGGCTGGTCGCGTGCGTGCTGTGCGCCGGTCCCGCACTCGTGCGGGCCGCGCCGTTCGATCTCTCGCTCGCCGTGATCGGTGGCGATCCTGCCCAGCCCGAGCTGCTGCTCGCGCAGCGCGCGATCGATCGCGAGTGGGGGCCGAGCGACGATTCGACCTACGTCAGCTACGAGATTCCGGATTGGAAGTCCGAGGGGGCGGGCGATGGGCATGTCGGCCGCGGTGCCGGGAACGGGACAGTTCTACGCCGGCGCTCCGGGGCGCGGGCTGGTCTTCGCGCTGATCGAGATCGCCGGCTGGACGACGCGTTGGCTCTACGATCGGCGCGGCGACGAGCTCCAAACCGATGCGGCCGTGTACGCGAGGCGCTCCGAACGACACGACCAGCCGGTGGTCGTTCGATCGTTACGAAACGCCACGCACCAGGAGGCCGCGAAGCTGCGCGCTCTCACGACGGCGATCGGCAGGTGTTCTACGACGTCATCGCGCACGATCCGAATTATCTCGCCGGCTGGGTCGGGCCCCACGCCCGAGGCCACGCGCCAGCCTTACTCCGATCTCCGCGACAACGCGGACAACCGCCTGATGGTGTCGCGGTGGGCATCGACGGGGCTGTGGATCAACCACATGGTGTCGGCGTTCGACGCGTGCGCTTGGCGAGGCTCCACAACATTCCGCTGCAGAAGGACACGCAGCTCAATCTCAAGACCGGTTGGCATCGCGGCCGCCCGACGCTGATGGCGACGGTGGCGCGGAAGTTCTGATGCGACGCGAGCGGGCGATGGGCTTCGTGCTCGGGGCGGCGCTGGTCACGTGCGCGGCGTGGTCTCGCGGCGCGCATGCCGGAGTCGAGTGCTCAGCTCGATCCGATGGCGCTGCTCGAGTCGGGCGCGGTGCTCGCACCGGGCGAAGCGATCGCGCGCGACGGCTCGACCGGCGTTCCCTCGTCGGCGTTCGACGACGGCGTTCCTGAGCTCGGGGACGAACGGCTTTGGCCCCGCGACCGAGATCGACCCGCTGCCTTCGTACGACGCGGTCAGCGCGTTCGCGTGGGCGGTCGACGCCACGCCCGGCCTCGCCGTCGAGACCCAGCCGGGTACGGCGGCGAAACCCTCGACCGGTTCGCTCGGCGCCGAGCCGCGCAGGTGCTGCTGCGCTCGCTCACCGTCCCCGGCTGGGGGCAGGCGACGATGGGGCTCAAGACGTCGGCGTGGGTGTTTGGGCTCACCGAGCTCGGGATCTGGACGACGTTCGCGGCGTTCCGCATCCAGGAGGCGATGCGCACCGATTCCTACGAGTTGACGGCGCGGCTCCAGGCCGGCATCAATCTCAGCGGGCGCGACGAGGAGTTCCGCCGCATCGTCGGCTCGTACATCAGCAGCGACGAGTACAATCAGCTCGTCGTGTACCGCGACGCCGCCAACCTCTATTACAACGACCCGGCCGCGTACAACGCCTACATCTCGGCGCACGAGCTGAAGGGATCCGACACCTGGGCGTGGGGCGACGTCGACGAGCTGCTGCGCTATCGCGGCCAGCGCAAGGACGCCCAGCGCGCCTCGATCCGATCCAACACGTGTCTCGCCGCCGCCGTCGTGAACCGGTTGCTGAGCGCCGTGCACGCAGCGCGCGCGCAGCGCGCGGCTCGGAAAACACAAGCAAGCCTGGAACCTCGAAGCCGTGCCCGTCGAGGAAGCGACGCCACCGCCTTCCGCTTCGGGGTCCGCACGCGCTTCTGACCGTGAGGTGCCGTATGCGCATCGCGCCTCGTGCTGGTGATCGGGTTGCAGGGACTCGCGGCCGGCCTCGCCGTCGCCGGCCCAGCGCGGCGCCCGATTCGAGCGCCAAGCCCGCGAGATCGAGCGGAGTGTCCGCGCCGGCGCCGAGCGCCGCGTACGACACGCTGCGCACCCCGGTGGCGCCGCCGACCGACTCGACCGCCGCGCCCGCGCTGCCGTTCGTGCTCGCGCGTGGAGGCGGCGATCGCGCATCCCGACGAGGGCCCGGGGCAGATGGTGCGCCCGGCCGGCGTCGCGCTGGATGCTTCGGCCGCGTGTACGTCACGGACCGTGCGCTGCACCGCCTGCAGCGCTTCGCGCCCGACGGCAAGTGGATCGGCGAGAACGGGGCACTCGGCAGCGAGGACGGAGCGCTCCGCCGTCCCGGCGACGTCGTCACCGCCGGCGCGCTAGCGATGGCGGTTCTCGACGAGGAGAACCTGCGCATCCTCTCCTACGATCTGTTCGGCCTGCAGCAGCGCACGCTCGTCGAGCTGGGCCCGCAGGGCTCGGCAGCAGCGCCGGCCGCATCGATCCGGTGGCGCTCGCGAGCGATCGCGGCGGGGCACTCTACGTCGCCGACGCCGATCGCGATCGCATCCTGATCCTCGACGCCGGTGGCCGGCTGAGCGGCACGATCACGTCGACCGGCGCCGACGGCGGCGCGTTCCGCGGTCTCGCCGGGCTGGCGGTCAGCCGGCGCGGGCAGATCGTCGTCGCCGAGCGCACGTCGGCGCGAATCCAGCGGCTCGACGCCGGCGGGCGCATGCTCGCGCGCTTCGCCATCGATGTGCGCCCCGGACGCGGGCGCGTGCCGGTTGCGATCGACGATTCGCTGCGCATCGCCGTCGCCGACGAGGCCACCGGACGGCTGTGGGTGTTCGATGCCGACGGGACCCTGCTCGCGCGCCGGGAGAAGCTGTCGCGTCCGTGGGCGCTCGTGTTCGGCGCCGCGGGCGAGCTATGGGTGACCGAGTCGGGCTCGGGTCGCGTGACCCGGCTCCGCCTCGCGCGGCCGACGCCGGGCCGAGCGCCGGCTAAGCCATGATGGCGCGCGTCAGCCCGCTCCGCTCGCCCCGCGCGGGTTTGGAACCGTGGGAACCGTGGGTCGCGTGCGCCGTGCTCGTCGCGCTGCTCGCCGGGACGTTCGCGCGCGCGAGCGAGATCGAGGATCCGAGCTGCGGCTGGATGGAGATTCCGCTTCGCGCCAACACGGTTGTCTACCGGCTGCCGCACGGGTTCCTGCGCGCCGGATCCGACTCCGCCGTGGTCGCTGACTCGACATGGCATCGTGGCGTTGACTACACGATCGACCGGCTGCGCGGCGAGATCCGCCTGCTGGGCGAGCCGATGCCGACCCAGACGCTGCGCGTGCATGCGTGCTGGCTGCTGGCGCCGCCGCCGCTCGAGCTACAGCGCATGCGTTACCGCGCGCCGAACGAGGCCGCGGCCGACACGGTGGCGGTCGACCCGCCGGGGGCGGGCGCGACACGTCAGGGCTGCGCCCCTTGGGGCTCGACGACACGAACGGCGCTCAGCTGACCCTCACCGGCAACAAGAGCATCGCCGTCGACTTCGGCTCGCGGCAGGACGCGTTCCTGCGCCAGTCGCTCGACCTGGCGCTGAGCGGCACGCTCGCGCCGGGCGTGCGGCTGACGGGGCGCTGTCCGACCGCAACACGCCGGTATCGGCGACCGGTGCGACGCAGGACCTGAAGGCGCTCGATCAAGTGCTGATCGAGCTCGAGACGCCACACGAGACGGCGGCGCTCGGCGACGTGTCGTTCGCGATGAGCAACGGCGAGTTCGGCCGGATCGAGCGCCGGCTCCAGGGCATGCGCGGGACCTGGAACAACGCCGGCTCGAGCGCCCAGGTCGTGGCGGCGAGCGCCCCGGGCGAGTTCTTCCGCATGCAGTTCTTCGGCGTCGACGGCCTGCAGGGACCGTACCTGCTCACCGACCGCGACGGTGGCACCGGGGTCTCGATCGTGGCCGGCAGCGAGGTGGTGACGCTCGACGGCCAGCGCATGGCGCGCGGCGAGGGCGCCGATTACGCAATCGATTACGACAACGCGCGGCTCACCTTCACCAACCGGCGCGCGATCACGTCCAGCTCGCGCATCACCGTCGAGTACCAGTACACGGTCAACCGCTACCGCCGCCGGCTGGTCGCGGGCGGCGGGCGCTGGGAGCAGGGGAGCGCCTACGCGTTCGCGCAGGGGATGAGCGAGTCCGACGACCGCGGCCGGCCGGTGTCGGTCACGCTCGACGAGCAGGATCGCCTCGAGCTCCAGCCTGATCGGCGATTCGACCGCGCGGGCGGTCGGGAGCGGCGTATCGGGCGGCGGCGGCGACTACGACACGCTGCGCGTCGACGTGAGCAAGGTCGTGTACCGATACGTCGGCGCGGGCGGACGGTTCTCGGTGCCATTCACGCGCCTCGGGAACGGCGCCGGCGACTACGAGCCGTTCACCGTCGAGGGCACGACCGCGTACCGCTACGTCGGCGCGGGCCTCGGCACCTATACGGTCGGCCGCACGCTGCCGCTGCCGGAATCGCACCAGCTGTGGACCGTGGGCGGTGGCGGGCGCGCCGGGCCGCTGAGCGCCTCCGTCGAGGGCGGGATGTCGCGCCTCGACCGCAACACCTTCTCCGCGCTCGACGATCAGGACAACACCGGCATTGCCGGGCGCGCGGAGCTGAGGCTCGCGGGCGCGTGGTCGCACGCCGCGATGCGCTCGGCGGGGATCGCCGTGAGCGCGCGCGACATCGATCCAGGGTTCGCGCCGTTCACGCCGCTCGAGGCGCCGTTCGAACAGGAGAGCTGGGGGCTCCCGATCGACGCCGACCTCGAGCACCAGCGCCGCGTCGAGGTGAGCGGGTTCGCGAGCTCGGCGTTCGCCGGCGACGTCACCGGCATCGCGGGACGCATCGCCACCGCGTCGGGCTATCGCGGAGACCGGCAGGTGGTGGACTGGCAGCGCGCGGGATCACTGATTGCGCGCGCGCGCGTCGAGCGGGCGCGCGGCGAGCAGGAGGGCGTGCGTTTCGCCGACGGCGCGCGCGACCTGGCGCGAGCGGACCTGCGCTGGCGGCTGGCGTGGCTCGAGCCGGCGGTCCGCGTCCAATCCGACGCGCGGCGCACGCCGTCCGATTCGATCGAGATCGGGGCGCGGCTGCGCGAGACCGGCGTCGAGCTCGGCACCGGGCGCAAGGTCCCGTGGCGGATGAGCGTCGGCGCCGCGCTGCGGCGGACGCAACGTGGACGAACGGCGCGTTCGCCGACCAGAGCGAGACGCGCGTGCTCACCGCCGGCCTCGAGACGCCGTCCGAGCGCAGGGCCGGCGCGGTGCTGCGCTACGAGGCCCGCGGCATCTCGCCGCTCGCCGACCCGCACCGCACGCGCAGCGATCTCGGCTCGGTGCGGCTGCGCGGCGAGGACCGCGCGCGCGGGCTCAATGGCCTGCTCAACGTCGAGGTCACGTCCGAGGGCGAGAGCCGGCGCGTGCGCGACGTGCGCTACGTCGGCCCCGGCCAGGGCGGCTACGACGCGCTCGGCAACTTCGTCGGCACCGGCGACTACGCGCTCGCGATCGTGGTGAACCCGAACCTCGACCGCATCGCGCGCGCCGCGACGAGCCTCCAGCTGGGCTGGCAGTTCGGGCACGCGGACGCGTGGCGCGGCTCGCGCGTTGGCTTCGACTTCGAGACCGAGACCCGCCGCCGCGGCGAGCTGATGCCGCAGGATCCGTTCGTGTCGCCCACCGTCGTGCTGACGGATCCCGCGCTCGCGCGGGGCAGCCTGCTCCAGCGCGTCGAGACCGAGATCGCGCCGGGATCGCCGGCGGCGGCGCTGAGACTCCGCGCCGAGCGGCGCGTGTCCTCGGACCGCACTTACACGAACTTCGCGCAGACGCTCGACGACCGCACCGTCGCCGCGCGCTGGCAGGCGCGCCCGTCGACGGCGGTGACGAGCGCGATCGAGGCGCGCTGGCGCGACCAGCGCGCGCAGCAGGACTTGAACGGCGCGAACGGGCTCGGGCGCCGGCTCACCGAGCGTGGCTTGAACGGCCAGCTCACGTTCGCGCAGAGCCGCGGCGTGCGCGCGAGCGCGGTCGCCGATGCGGCGTGGAGCCGCCCCGACGACACGACGCCTTACACCCGGAGCATCAAGCTCGGCCCCGACGTCGGGTTCGCGATCGGCACGCGCGGCCAGCTCGACCTTTCGCTCAGGCGCGGGTTCGTGAGCGGCCCGCCGCTGTTGGGGCTGCTGCCGACGGCGGATCCGACCGGCATCGCGCGCTGGGAGGGGAACAGCCGGCTCGACGTGCGTGTCCACGAGACGACGTCGGTGGGTGTGTCGCTCGGCGTGGTCGACCGGCCCGAGCGCGCGGCGCAGGTCAACGGCCGTGCCGAAGTGAGGGCATTCTTCTGATGCGCGCGGTCTCCGCCATCCGTCTCGCGCTCGCCGCGCTCACGATCGTGGGCGCGAGCGTCGTCGCGCGCGTGGTCCGCGCCGATTCAGCCGTCGAGGTCCACGCCGGCGCACTCGATCCCAACATCGTTCAGCCCGCGTTCCGCGACGCGCGCCGAGCGCCGCGCGATTCGGTCGTGCTCGCCCGCGCGCTCGCCCAGCTGGTCGCTCGGCTCCAGGACGACGGCTACACCGACGCGCGCGCGCGCCGAGTGGCGGGGGGCGAGCGCGACCCGCGGCTCGTGGTCACCGTCGATGCCGGACCGCGCCGGCGGCTGGCGAGCGTGATCGTGCGCACCGCGGCGCGCGAGGACTCGGCGCGCTTCGTCTCGGCGCTCGGGCTCGTTCCCGGCGCGTGGGCTTCACCGAGCGCGGTGGCCGCGGCCGTCGAGCGCGCCGTCGACCGCGCCGTCGACGACGGCTACCCCTACGCCCAGCTCGGCGTGAGCGCGTGGGACGTCGACTCGGCCGGCGTGCGCGTCGCGCTGAGCGGCGGGCTCGGCCCCAAGGTGACGGTGACGTCCGTGCGCTTCGAAGGGCTGAAGACGACGCGCCCCGACGTGCTGCTGCGCGCGATGGGCAAAGGTGACCGGCGTACCGTACCGGCGCGAGGACGCGGCGGCGGCGTGCGCGCGGCTCGAACAGCTCGGGCTGTTCCGCTCCGTCGAGCTGGTCGGTCTCGAGGGCGACGGCGGGCTCGACCGCGCGGCGATGGTCGTGCGCGTCGAGGAGCAGCCGTACCACCGCTTCGAGGGCGCGGTGGGTGCGCAGGGCGACGCCGGCGTCGTCGGCCTCGCGAACCTCGAGCTCGACAACCTCGCCGGCACCGCCCGCGCGGCCGGTGTGCGCTGGGAATCGCGCGGACACGGCGTCATGAACTTCGGCGCGCGCTACGCCGAGCCGCTCGTGCTCGGCCTGCCGCTCAAGCTCGAGGGCGCGATCGAGCAGCTCGTGCAGGACACGCTGTACACGCGCACGGGTTGGAGCGCGCGCGCGCGGTTCGCGCTGTCGTCGCGCGAGCGCATCGACGCGGGCTATGCGCAGGACCGCGTCGTCCAGCCCGCCGGGCTGGTCGAGCGGGCGGAGACGCAGCGCACGCTGTTCGGGCTCGAGCGCGTGGCGCTCGACCGGATCGCGGCGCCGCGCCGCGGCACGGCGGTGCGGCTCGAGGCGGAGCAGACGTTCCAGCGCGAGCACCAGCGCCCGACCGGCACGCGCGATCTGCATTCGAGCGCGCTCGCGTTGCGCGCGGCGTGGCACCGGCCGCTGCGCGGCGCGGCCGGGCTGGCGCTCGAGCTCCAGGCCGCGGGGCGGTTCGGCTACGAGGGCGAGCTGCCGGTGTACGAGCGCTATCCCGTGGGCGGCGCCGCGACGCTGCGCGGCTACAACGAGGAAGAATTCCGCGTCGACCGCTACGGCCTGTCGCGGCTCGAGTGGCGCTGGTTCCTGGGCTCCGGCGGCGACCGCTTCGTGCTGCTGTTCTGGGACCACGCGCTGATGGAGACGCGCCTCCCGGCGCCGACAGGGTACATTCCGGATCGCATGAACCGAGACGGCTACGGCTTCGGCCTCCAGCTTCCCACCCCCGGCGGACGCGCCGCGCTCACCTATGGGCTCGGTGCCGGGAGCGCGCCGATCGACGGCAAGATCCACCTCCAGCTCCAGTCCACGTTCTGATGCCGCGCGACGCCCTCGCCGGGCTGCGCCGCCGACGTCCACGCGCGGCTCGCTCCCGGGGGACGCTGCAGCGCGCGTGGCCGCACTTCGAGGACCGCGTCGAGCAGCGGCGCGCTCGCGGTCGAGATCGCCGAGCTGGTCGAGCGCGGCGGCGTGTTGCTCGCCGAGGCGCCGACCGGGCTCGGCAAGTCGCTCGCCTACCTGCTGCCGGCCGTGCTCGCGGTCGCCGGCGGCGAGCGGCGCGTCGTCGTCGCGACCGCGACGCGCTCGCTTCAAGACCAGCTCGTCGAGCGCGATCTGCCGATGCTGCTCTCGGCCCTCGGCCTCCCGCTCCGCGTCGCGCGCCTCAAGGGCAAGCAGAACTATCTGTGCCCGCGGGCGCTCGAGCTGGCGGAGGGACGCGGCGGCGAGGAGGACGACGCCTTCGACGCGTTGCGCCACTGGGCGGCCACCGATCCCGAGGGCGACCTCGACCGCTTCAACGCGCCCGACGCCGAGACGTTCCGCCGCCTGCGCGCGCGCGTCGCCGCCGATCCCGACGCGTGCACCTTGCCGGCGTGCCGGCGCGGCCGCGAGTGCTTCTGGGTGCGGGCCCGGCGGCAGGCGGGCGAGTCGCCGATCGTGGTCGTGAACCACGCGCTGCTTGCGCGCGCGGCGCAGGTCGACGGGCTGCTGCCCGACTACGACATCCTGATCGTCGACGAGGCGCATCGGCTCGAGGGCGTGCTGCTCGCCCAGCTCGAGCGCAGCGTGTCGCGCAACCGCTTCGAAGAATTGCTGCGCACCACCGGTGCCGCCGGCGCCGGGCGCGGGAGCGGCGTGCTCGGACGGCTGCGCGCGTTCTCGCGCCCGACGCTCGAGCGGCCGGAGACGACCGGCGTCGCCTCCGAGGACCTCGACGCGCTGGCGCGCCGCAGCGCCGAGTGCCGCACCGACGTCGAGGCCCTGTTCACGCTCGTCGAGCCCCATCGCGTGCGCGAGGGTCCGTACGGCACGCGCTCCCGCTATCGTTCGGCGCGCGAGCTGCTCGGCGGCGACCTCGAACCGCTCGAGCGCGTGCACGGACACTGCCTCGCGTTCGCGCGGCGGCTGCACCAGTGGGGCAGCGTGCTCGACACGGGCGGGGCGAGCGGCGCCGCGCTCGAGCTGTCGGCCGAGCTGGACCAGGCCAGCGCCCGGTGGAGTGCCCTCGCCAGCGATCTGCTCGAGCTGTGCGAGGCGACGAGCCGCGGCTCGGTGTACTGGCGCTCGGCGGGCGGGCGCGGCGTCGAGCTGCACGGTGCTCCGATCTCGGCGGGCGCGTACGCACGCGAGCAGGTGCTGGCGCGGGCGCGCGCGGTCGTGCTGACGTCGGCGACGCTCACCGCCGGCGGCGACTTCGCGCGTTCACCGCCGACCGGCTGGGGCTGGGCGAGTCGTGGGCGCGCCGTACGTCGGCACGTCGCATCGTTCGCCGTTCGCGCTCGACCGGCAGATGCGCACGTTCGTCCTCGTCGACGCGAAGGGTGACGAGGCGGCGGCGGTGAGCGACGTCGTGGCCGCGCTCGCCGAGGCGACCGGACGCAATCAGCTCGTGCTGTTCACCGCGCACGAGCGGCTGCGCGCGCGCGCGAGCGGCTGATGGGACGATTGCCCCAGGGTGCGCCACTGTGGGCGCAGGAATGGGACGGATCGGTGAGCCACGTCACCGAGCAGTTCCGCATCGCGCGCGGCGGCGTCTTGCTCGGCGTCCAGAGCCTGTGGGAAGGCGTCGACTTTCCGGGCGCGGAGCTCGAGATCGTCGTCGTCGCGAAGCTCCCGTTCTCGGTGCCGGACGATCCGCGGGTCGAGGCGCGCGGCGAGCAACTGCGCGAGCGCGCGCTCGACCCGTTTCGCGACGACGCGGTGCCCGAGGCGGTGCTGAGGTTTCCGTCAGGGCGTGGGGCGGCTGATCCGCCGCGCCGACGATCGCGGCGTGCTGGTCGTGTGCGATCCGCGGCTGCGGACGGCGTCCTACCGGCGGCCATTCCTCGAGGCGCTGCCGACACCGCCGATCGAGATCTCGGACGCTCAAGAGCTGGCCAAGGCCGCCGCCCAGTTCTTGAACCGGGAGATTCAACTTCCCGCCTGACCTGCTGCCTGAGAGTAATTCGGCGGGCCATCACGCGCGGGATTCGCCCGCGGACCGGACTCAGGGCTTCACGACCTCCATGCGATACAGCGTGCCGTCCACCCGCACGAAGAACGACGAGTGGTCATCGCGGTACTTGCGCAGACGTGGCCCGACGTCATCCCCGGCATATCCGAGATAGTCCCCGTGTCGGTGTCGATGGAGTCCCCGGGAGCGGCCGTCGCTGCGGCGATATCCCGAAACAGCCCAACCCTGAAGTAGCTCGAAGGGATGTCGAACACAGTCGCCCCCTGGGCCGCGGCGTCGACACGCCGAGCCACGAGCATCGGGTCCTTGGGTAGAAGCCCGAGGTCCTTCATGCGGTCGTAGGCGCCGAGGATCGCGTCGCCCTCGGACTTGCCCAGCCTGCGCAGCGAATCCGTGAGCGCCTCGTGCACCGCCGTGAACTCCTGTTCGCGGAGGATCTGCCCTCGCCGTGACCGCTCGGCAATCCAGCGCGACGGAACACCTCCCGCATAGCGGTCCGCGAACTCGCGATTGTGGATCAGCACATCGTAGGTCGTGTCGGCCTTCACGACGAGGATCGCGGCGGGGAATGCCTCGGCGCCGTCGGTCACGACCAGCTCGCGGCCGTCCATGAGAACCGGCTCGCTCAATCCATCGTCGTGCCACTCATTGCGCCACGCGGGTGCCGCAGGCGTGCTGCGTGGCCAGGTGCCACGCACGTGCCACGGCTCGCCGCTCGGGACCTTGGGAAGGCTCATCGTCACGATGTAGGCGACCGTGTCGGCGGCCGGCCGAATGCTCACGGAAACGATCCCGAAGACTCGGTTCCGGTAGTTGCGGGTCACGCGCCCCGCGACCGGCCCGCCGCGGATAGTCTCGAGCACGCGCTTCTCACCCGATCGCGCGTCGATCGCGCACAGGCTCAGGACGTCGCTCACCACGAACGCTTGCGCCGGCGGCGTGAAGAACTCCCAGCCGGGTCCCCACGTGAAACCATTCGCATTGCGCCGGATGAAATAGACCGTCTGCCCGTCCGGGCTCCACGCCGGCCCGAAGTAACCCTCGTGCGACTCGTAGGTGACGAGGCGAAGGGCCGCGGCCGCGGCGAGCGCGGCCAGCAGGGTTGCCGCAACGACGGCCAGGGTGCTCGCGCGGAATCCTGACATGTGCAGGTTATCGGCGGTCGAACGCCCCGGGTGACGTTTTGAGCGAAGCCGTGCGTCGCGCGAAACTACACCCCGTCACGACCGCAGCGGGCTGCGAAGGCGCGCGTCGTGGAATCGACCACCCTCGTCGCGCAAGGCGAGGTGATCAGAGGTGCATCAGGCCGGCCGCGAGAAGGATCTCGTCAGGGAGTGAAGCGCGAAGTACGCCGGCCATCCGTCCCGTTGCCGTTTGGCGTTCTCGTCGTCTGCCTCGTCGGCCTGCTTTGGTCCAGCCGTGGCGCGCCCTTGGGCGTCCCCGTGGCCGATGACTACGCGTTTCTCTCGCGTGTCGTGTTCGGCCCCGTCCAATTCTTTCGACTCGATGGGTTCGCCGCTCTATTGGCGCCCCATCAGCCGACAGGGCTACTTCCTGGCACTGGGCACATCGCTGATCACGACACCCTGGCTCGGCGTCGCGGTCCACGTGGCGCTGCTGTGCGCTCTCTTCTTCATCCTCTACAGGACATTCCGGACGCCGCTACGGCCGCTCGCCGCGGCCAGCGCGGCCGCGTTCCCGCTTCTCTCCGAGCCGACTCGCGTCCTCCTCGGCTGGCCGAGCGGTGCGGAATACCTCCTCGCCATGGTCGGCGTCGCATTGGCGCTTCACGAAGCCAAGGCTGGGCGCCTGCTCACCGCCGCGGCGGCGACTCTCTTCGCACTGCTGAGCCACGAGGCCGCGACGCTCGCACTGCCTCTCGTGCCCATCGTGATGTGGCGGAGCGGGCGGTCGAGGCGTCACGTCGCGATCGCCGTTGCGGTGATGTGCGCGGTGGGCATGGTCGTGTACGCGGGGCACGTCATCGCGTCGCGCCACGGCGCAGCGCTGCCCGCCTCCGGAGCAGCGTCGCTCGGCGCGCCACTGACGGTCATCGGGCTCGCCCTGGCGGCTCAGCTCAACGCCGAGTGGCTCGGCGATCCCATGCGCAGCATGCTCTGGTTCTCCTACGCCGTCGGCGCGATCGTCACGCTGGCAGCGTTGGTGAAGACCCGTCGGACCCCGGCCACCCGGACGGCGTTCATGATCGCGATCGGCGGAGCGGCGTGGTTCATCCTGGGCTCGGCGGCGCTGTCGCGTGTGTGGCCGGACTGGAACGGCTGGCGCACCGTGTTCCCCGGGCTCGGACTGGAGTCGCCGCGGCGGCACTCCTCGGTCGTGCGGGCGTCACGGTCCAGGTCTCGTGGTTGGCGCTTCGCGTCCTGAGCCTCGCCGTCGCGGCGCCCGGCCCCGAGGTGATGTCCCGTCAGGTCCCGGCGACCACATCGCAACTGTCCTTCCAGAGCCTGGTGCGTCTGCAACGGATCGTGGAGTCCACGCGAAGGGGCGCTGCACACGAGCAATCCCACCCTCCCGCCTGGAGCTGCGTTACGTTACACGTGGATGCCGAATATCGCGCTATTCGGGTTTCAGGACTCCTTGGCCGCGAAGGTGTGGTATCGCGACGCCGCGCTGAATTGGGGTCCGATGGGGGAGGTGCATCGTACGCGCATCCTCCCGATGCGTTGGTGGAGTACATCGACGACACGGCGTGGCCCGCGTCGATCATCCCGCGCGCCGCACAGCGCGCGTACTACGCCGGAGTCCAGGCCTTGACCGAGCAGAGGTTCGCCTTGGCGGACTCGGCTCTCGCCGTGGCGGCAGATCAACTGCCTGGCAAGGGCGGGATGGCGGCGGCCGTATACACGGTGCGCGCGCGCGTGGCCTACTTGCGCCGGGATTTCGAGCGGGCCGAAGCGTTGAACCGGTCGGCGTACGCGGCGAACGGCGAGAATGCAGCGTACTGGGGCCTCGCCGCCGCGCTGGCGGCGAGGCAGGGGATCTGCGCGCGGCGGTCGACGCGGCATCGAGGGCATTGGAGATCGATCCGGACCAGCCGGAAGCGCGCAGGGTGGCCGAGGGCCTCGGCGCCGCAGCGCCCGAGCCGTAGACCGACGCGACCAGGCCCGGCTTCCTGCTCGCGGACTCCTCGAGCCGCTTGTTGCCGCGACGTGCCTCGTCGGCGGGATCGCAATCTCCAAGCGGCTCGTACATCCCGCCATCGAAACCCCGCATGAGCAACATGCCTTTGTCCTTGGCGCCGAGCGGAAAACTGGGCCGGTGCGGTAGGATGCGAAACCATCTACTGATTCGCACCCGGTGGGCCAGACGCCGCGCGGGCAAAAACGTTGCTCTGACCCACGGTTCTTGGCGGGAGACGTCGTCGTGGAGGATCACGCGTGATCGCACTCGGGGAGCGCCCGCTCACCCTCTCGGATGTGGTGGCCGTGGCCCGCGCGCCGGGTGCGTCGACGCGGGGCGGCGGCGCGCCACCGATCGTGTTCGGCGAGGCGGCGCGTGCGCGTGTGCGGAAGAGCCGCGCGGTCGTCGAGGGGGCGTTGAGCGCCGAGAAGGTCGTGTACGGCGTCACCACCGGCTTCGGCGAGCTCAAGAACCACCGCATCAAGACCGAGCAGGTGCAGACGCTGCAGCTCAACCTGCTGCGCTCGCACGCCGCCGGTGTCGGCGCGCCGGCGCCGCGCGACGTCGTGCGCGCGATGCTGCTGCTGCGCGCCGCCTCGCTCGCGCGCGGTTACTCGGGCTGCCGGCCCGACGTGATCGATGCCCTGCTCGCCCTGCTCGAGCAGGACGTCACGCCGCATCGTCCCGCTCGAGGGCTCGGTCGGCGCATCGGGCGATCTCGCGCCGCTCGCGCATCTGGCGCTGGTGCTGGTCGGCGAGGGCGAGGCGACGGCTCGGCGACGCAGCGCATGCCGGCGGCGCTGGCGCTGCGCGGCGCCGGACTCCAGCCGCTGACGCTCGAGGCCAAGGAGGGGCTGGCGCTGATCAACGGCACGCAGCTCTCGACCGCGCTCGCGGTGCTGGCGTGCGCGGACGCGATGGCGGTGTGGGAGGCGGCGGTCGCGGCGGCGGCGCTGTCGATCGAGGTGCTGCTCGGCTCGTTCCAGCCGGCGCGCGCTGCGACGTCCAGCGCCTGCGCCCCTATCCCGGCGCGGCCGAGACCGCGCGGCGGCTGCGCGCCTACTCGGACGACAGCGCGCTCGTCGCCTCGCACGCCGGCTGCGGTCGGGTGCAGGACGCCTACAGTCTGCGCTGCGTGCCGCAGGTGCTGGGGGCGTCGTGGGACGCGATCCGCTGGGTGGCGAGCCAGCTCGAGATCGAGCTCGACTCGGTCAACGACAACCCGATCGTGTTCTCCGACTCGGACGACGTCGTGAGCGCCGGGCTGTTCCACGCCCAGCCGGTCGGGCTCGCGGCCGACGTGCCTCAAGATCGCGGTGGCCGAGATCGCCTCGCTGAGCGAACGCCGCATCGACCGGCTCCTCGACCGACGAGGACTCGGAGCTGCCGGCCGCTCTGGCGGCGAATCCCGGAGCTCGAGTCGGGCTACATGCTGGCGCAGTACACGGCGGCGGCACTCGTGTCCGAGAACAAGGTGCTCGCGCATCCGGCGACGCGTCGATTCGATCCCCACCGGTGCCGGGGTCGAGGATCACGTCAGCATGGCGCCGATCGCCGGGCGCCACGCCCGCGCGGTGGTGCAGAACGCGGCGCGCGTGGTCGCGATGGAGCTGTTGTGCGCGAGCCGCGCGCTCGAGTTCCGCCGCCCGCTCACCGCCGGGCTCGGCTCCGAGCGCGTGTATGCCGCGGTGCGGCGGCTCGTGCCGGCGCCCGAGGGCGATCGCCCGCTCGAGCGAACCGTGCGAGCGGATCGCGCGCTGGGTGCTGTCGCCGGAGCCGCAGCGTCTCGCCGAGGAGGTGCTCGAAGTCATGACCGTGATGACGCCGCGACGCGTGCGCGCCCGCGCGGCGCTGGAGACGCAGCTGCAAGGGCTGGGCGCAGGAGGCCGCGCTGCGGATGCTGATGAACAACCTCGACCCCGAGGTCGCCGAGCGACCCGATGATCTGGTCGTCTACGGCGGCACCGGCAAGGCGGCGCGCATCGTGGGAGGCTTACGACCGCATCGTCGAGACGCTGCGGCGCGCTCGAGTCCGACGAGACGCTGCTGATCCAGTCCGGCAAGCCGGTCGGCGTCTTCCGCACGCATTCGCGGCGCGCCGCGCGTTCTGATCGCCAACTCGCTGCTCGTGCCGCGCTGGGCGACGTGGGAGCACTTCTGGGAGCTCGAGGCGCAAGGGCCTCATCGATGTACGGGCAGATGACTGCGGGCTCGTGGATCTACATCGGCTCGCAGGGCATCGTGCAGGGCACGTTCGAGACCCTCGCCGAGGCGGCGTCGCAGAGCTTCGGCGGCACGCCTCGCCGGACGCCTCGTGCTGACCGCGGGGCTCGGCGGCATGGGCGGCGCCCAGCCGCTGGCGGCGACGATGAACGGCGCGCGTGTGCCTGGTGCGTCGAGGTCGACGAGGCGCGCGTGCGAGCGCCGCGTCGAGACCGGCTACTGCGACCGGCATGACGCGCTCGCTCGACGAGGCGCTGGCGCTGCGCGCGCGACGCGCGCGGCGAGCAGCGCGGCGCTCAGCGTCGGGCTCGTCGGCAACGCCGCCGAGGTGATCCCGCGCCTCGTGGAGCGCGGCGTCACCGCCGATCTCGCCACCGATCAGACGTCCGGCGCACGATCCGCTCAACGGCTACGTGCCCGGCCGGGCTCACGCTCGAGCAGGCCGCCGAGCTGCGGGCGCACGCGCCCGGACGACTACGTGCGCCGCGCGCGCGAGTCGATGGCGCGGCACGTCGAGCGCGCTGCTCGCGATCTGCAAGGCGCGCGGCACGGTGCGTGTTCGACTACGGCAACAACCTGCGCGGCGAGGCCGAGAAGGGCGGGCGTGCCGCACGAGCGCGCGTTCTCGTACCCGGGCTTCGTGCCGGCGTACATCCGTCCGCTTGTTCTGCGTCGGCAAGGGACCGTTCCGCTGGGCGGCGCTGTCGGGCGAGCCGAGCGACATCCTCGCCACCGATCGCGCGGCGCTCGAGGAGTTCCCCGACGACGCGCGGCTCCACCGCTGGATTCCGCTCGCCCAGAAGCACGTCCGCTTCCAGGGCCTGCCGGCGCGGATCTGCTGGCTCGGCTACGGCGAGCGCGCGAGGCTGGGCCTGCGCTTCAACCGCATGGTGCGCGAGCGGCGCGCTGCGAGGCGCCGGTCGTGATCGGGCGCGACCATCTCGACACCGGCTCGGTGGCGTCGCCGTACCGCGAGACCGAGGCGCATGCGCGACGGCAGCGACGCGATCGCCGACTGGCCGATCCTGAACGCGCTGCTCAACACCGCGTCGGGCGCGTCGTGGGTCAGCGTGCACCACGGCGGCGGCGTCGGGATCGGCAACTCGATCCACGCCGGCATGGTGATCGTGTGCGACGGCAGCGCCGAGGCCGACGCGCGGCTCGAGCGCGTGCTCACCAACGATCCCGGCACCGGCGTGATGCGGCACGCCGACGCCGGATACCCCGAGGCGATCGAGCACGCGCGCACAGACCGGCATGAAGCTTCCCGGGGTCACCGGATGAGCGGTCGCGGGCATGACCCTGGGCGCGGGACGCCGCGACATCGGCGAAGCCGGTCGCCGGGCGGAGCGCCGTACCTGCTGCTCCACAACACCTCCGAGGTCGTCACCCCGGATCCGCGAGGGCGCACCGCATCGTGCGGCATCCCGAGGGTGCGATCGTGTTCCGCGACGGCCGCGTGCTCGAGGTCGGCCCGGCGGCCGAGCTGTCGCGGCGCCACGGCGAGGCGCGCCCGCTCAACGCCAACGGCCGGCTGGTGACGCCCGGGCCTCGTCGACTGCCACACGCACATGATCTTCGCCGGCCATCGCGCCGACGAGTTCGCAGCGGCGGCTCGCGGGCGAGGACTACGCCGCGATCGCAGCCGCGGGCGGCGGCATCCGCTCGACGGTGCGCGCGACCACGGCCGAGCGTCGCCGGATCGTGCTCGAGAAGCCTGCTCGCCAACCGACTCGAGCGCTGGCGCGCGAACGGCTGCACGACGGTCGAGGTGAAGAGCGGCTACGGGCTGACGCCCGCGGCGGAGATCCGCGCTGCTCGAGCTGATGCGCGGCGCGCGCGCAGCGCGTGCCGGCGCGCGTCCACGCCACCGCGCTCGCTGCTGCACGCGCTGCCCGAGGACTACCGCGACCGCCGCGACGACTACGTCGACGAGCTGTGCGAGCGCGGTGCTGCCCGCGATCCGGCCGCGCGAGCTGGCGAGCGCGGTCGACGTGTTCTGCGACGACGTCGCGTTCACGCGTCGACGAGTGCCGGCGCGTGCTGCACGCGCGCGCAGGCGCTCGGGTTCGCGATCACGCGTGCACGCCGACCAGCTGTCGCGCTCGGGCGGCGCGGCGCTCGCGGCCGAGCTCGGGCGCGCTGATCGGCCGATCATCTCGAGAGCGCGACCGACGAGGACTGGCGGGCGCTCGCGCAGGCGGGCACCGTGGGCGTGCTGCTGCCGGCGCGCGGCGCTGACGCTCGGGCAGACGCTGCCGGAGGCGGAGATGCTGCGCGCGAGCGGGCGCCCGCGTCGCGATCGCCACCGACTTCAACCCCGGCACGGCGCCGGCCCAGTCGCTGCTCGAGTGCGCGGCGCTCGCGGCGCGGCTGTGCGGGTTCACGGCCGAGGAGACGCTGCTCGCGATCACGTGGAACGCGGCGCAAGGCGCTCGGCGTCGAGGGCGAGGTCGGGCACCTGAACCCGGGCGCCGTAGGGCGACGCCGTGGTGTGGGAGTGCGAGACGCTCGAGGAGCTGCCGTACTGGATGCCGGCGGTGCGGCCCGACTGCGTGTTCATGCGCGGCGCCGACCTCGCGCTGCCGACGCGTCGAGCGCCGCGTGTGGCCGTGAACTGGGCGCCGCGCGCGATTCCAGAGTCTCACGTCGAGTCAGCGAGGGCCGCGGATGAACGCGCATCGTCGAATGCGTCCCCAACTTCTCCGAGGGCCGCCGCCGCGAGGTCGTCGATGCGCTCGTGCAGGCGATCGCGGATGTTCCCGGCGTCGTGTTCCTCGACGCCGAGATGGACGCGGACCACAACCGCTCGGTGATCACGTTCGCCGGCGAGCCCGACGCCGGTGGTCGAGGCCGCGGTGCGCGCGGCCGCGTGCGCGGCGCGAGCTCATCGACCTCACCAGCACACCAGGGCCAGCACCCGCGCATGGGCGCCACCGACGTGGTGCCGTTCGTGCCGGTCGAGGGCGTGACGCTCGACGACTGCGCCGAGCTGGCGCGCCAGGCGGGCGGCGCGATCGGCGACGAGCTCGGCATCCCGGTGTTCCTGTACGAGGCCGCGGCGACGCGCCCGGATCGCGTGAGCCTGGCCGACGTGCGGCGCGGCCAGTTCGAGGGACTGCGCGAGGCGATCGGCACGCGACGCGGCGCGGCAGCCCGACTTCGGGCCCGCGACGCATCCACGCCGACCGCCGGCGCCACCGCCGTCGGTGCGCGGCGGTTCCTGGTCGCGTTCAACGCCAACCTGAACACCGGCGACGTGCGCGTCGCCAAGGCGGTCGCGGCGGCGATCCGCGAGCAGAGCGGCGGCCTCAAGAACGTGCGGGCGCTCGGGTTCTCGATCGAGGGCGGCCGGCGCGCGCAGGTCAGCATGAACCTGGTGAACACCGAGGCGACGCCGATCCATCGCGTGCTGCACGCTCGTGCGCGCCGAGGCCGCGCGGCACGGCGCGGCGATCTCGGGCTGCGAGGTCGTGGGCTCGATCCCGCAGGCCGCGCTGCTCGACGCGGCCGAGCACGCGCTCCAGCTCGAGGAGTTCCGCCGCGACCAGGTGCTCGAGCTGCAGGCTCGAGCGCCCGCCGATCACCGAGGCGGTGCCGATCGGCACGTTCCTCGACCAGATCGCGGACGGCGACGCCGACGCCGGGCGGCGGCACGCGTCGCCGGCGTTCGCCGGGCGCGCTCGCGTCGTGCCTCGCGACGATGGTCGCGAGCCTGACGATCGGGAAGAAGAAGTACGCCGCAGCGAGTCGACGCGATGCGCGCGCTGCACGGCGCGAGGCGGACGCGCTGCGTTCGCCGGCTGCTGGCGCTGCGCGCGACGCGACAGCGAGGCGTTCGAGGCGGTGCTCGCGGGCGCGGCGGCTGCCGGCATCGACACCGGACGAGAACGACCGCGCGCGCGGCGGCGCCATGGCGCGCGCCGAGCTCGAGGCGACGCGGGTCCCGCTCGAGACCGCCGAGGCCTGCCTCGAGGTCGCTGGAGCTGGTCGAGATCGCGGCCGCGGCGCGGCAACGCCAACGCCGCAACCGATGCCGGCGTCGCGGGTCTGCTCGCCGCGGCGGCGGCGCGAGGGCGCGCTGCTCAACGTCGAAATCAACCTGAAGTCGTCTCGCCGAGGCGCCGATAAAGACGACGTCCAGATGCGCCTGCAACGACTTCGGCGGGCGGTGGCGGCGACCGCTCGGACGCTGCCGCGAGGCGGTGCAGCGGATCCTCGCGCGCCTGATCAGGGATCGGAGCCGAGCCGGACGCCGATCCCGCGCCCGGGAGACTGCCGACTTGGAAAAGGCGATCGAGATCAAGCGCCGCGCGCAGCGCTGCATTCTCAACGGCGACCTCGACGGCGCGCTCGCCGAGTACGAGAAGCTCGTCGCGTCCGGTGACCCGGATCCCGTACTACTGCGTGCTGCTCGCCGACCTGCTCTACAAGAAGGGCGAGCGCGGACGAGGCGCAGCGTCGCTACCTCGAGGCGGTCGACGGCTACGAGAAGCAGGGCCTCTACAAGAACGCGATCGCGGTGTGCAAGAAGATGTCTGCGGCTGTCGTTCAACGCGGCCGAGGTGCTTCGTCGTCTCGCCGCGCTGCACGCGCTCGACGGCCTGCCGACGGAGGCCAGCCTCTACTACCTCAGCACGCCGAGCTCGTGCGGCTACTGAGGGCAAGAAGGACGATGCGGAGCGCTCGCTTCGACGGGCATTCCAGGTCTGTGGTGACAACGTCCGCGCCTCGAGCGACTGGCCGAGGAGCTGCAGGAGCAAGGCGGCGCGGCCGGCACGGCCGCGGCGAGCTGGCGCGAGGCCGCGGCACAGCACGAACGGATGGGACAGCTCGGCGACGCGAAGAAGTGCCAGGCCCGGGCGCCGAGAAGCTGGACCCGGGCGGCGCGGGCGTCGCAACGCCTGGGTGGATGCGCGCGTCGAGGAGGCCATTAATTCCCACGATCGCTTTTTGCGCGCCGACGACGTCGTGGTCGGCGCGAGCCCGACGATCTCCGAAAAGCTCGCGGCCCACGACACGATGCGTGCCCTCCGGACGTGGAGGAGCCCGCGTGGACCCTCGACGGTGATTGCGGCTGCGCCCCAGACTCTTCGGCGGCACGCGACTTCGAGCCCGCGGTCGGATCGGGGCCGGTGCATCGCACGCCCGCGAGCGACGGCGCTCGCGAGGTCGAACGGGCTGAGATCGAGCCCGCGACAACGCCACGCCGTTCGTTCCCGCGATCGGGCTGGCGATCCCGCGATCGACGTCTCGAGCGCCGGGGCACTGCCGATCCGACACGAGGCCGATGTGGCGGCGAGCGTCCCCGCGACCAGCGTTCCCGCGAGCGCCAAGTCCTCGGCGCCCGCATCGGTGCATCCTGCGCAACCGGGATTGACCTTCGAGACCGCGGGCCCCGCGGCATCGGGCGCCGATGGGGCTCCCGGCGCCGGTGGTCTCCCCCGATGTCAGCGTCTCCTTGAACGACGCGCAGGACCTGTTCCGCCGAGGCGATCGCGACGCCGCGAGCGCCACGCTCGTCCGGGCGGCGCAGGCCTACGACTATCTCGGGCGCTATGACAGCGCCGCGTCGATCTATCGCAGCCTGAGTCAGGTGAACGAGGTCTCTCTTCAAGTCATGCTGCTGTGGCTCAAGAACTGTCAGGCGTGGTGGACGATCGGCGCGAGGCTTCGCGCTTCCGTCGCGCGAGCTCGGGGATCGATCTCTGACCGACAACGACCAGGCCGGCGCGGCGAATGGTTCGAGCGTGCACAGGCTCGACCCCACAACGAGCTCGCGAAGCGTCGCGTTCTCCTGCGGCTGCGCGGCGACAGTGGGGAAGGAGGCGTCGCGACCGAAACGCCCGCCGCCCCCGCGCTCGCCGTGGCGCCGGCCCTGGCGGCGGTTCCGCTTCCTGCCCCGCACAGCCCGCTCCCGTTCCGCAGCCCGCTGCCGCAGCGGAGCCCGAGCGGCCGTGCCCGCTCCGGTCAAATGCGGGAGATCCGGATCGCGCCCGAGCCCGTGCCCGCTCCAGTCCGGGAGCCCGGACGCGCCCGGAGCCCGTGCCCGCTCCGGTCAGTGGTAGGATCCGGATCGCGCCTGAGCCCGTGCCCGCTCCAGTCGCGGAGATCCGATCGCGCCCGAGCCCGTGCCGGCCCCGGTCGCGGAGAGATCAGATCGCGCCCGAGCCTGCGCCCGCTCCGGTCGCGGAGATTCGATCGCACCCGCGCCACCGCCGGTAGAAGCGCCCGCCCCGTCGGTCGTTCCGACCCCCGCGCCGCGCTGCCTCCCCCGTGGCTCCCCCCAGCCGGCTCGACGCCTCGACCAGCGTACCGTCGAGATCGCGCTCCCGGCCGAGGAGCCGGTCGGCCTCGGGAGCATGATCGCGGAGCTCCAGCGCGGGTCTGAAGAACAACTCGATTCCGATCCTCAGGCCACTACGATCTGGGAATGAGCTACCGAGAGATGGGTCTCTACGATCATGCATTGATGTCGTTCCGCACCTAGTCGCCATCGCTCCGTCTTTCCGGGCGTGCGCGCCTGGAGATCGGCCGCCGTCTCCTCGACCAGGCGAATTCGACCAGGCGATCGAGCATTACGCAGAAGACGTCATGCTGCAGGAGCTCGCGCCGGACGCCGTGCCGACATCCGCTACCAGCTCGGTCTCGCGGAGGCCGGCGGGGCGATTGAACGAGGCGCTCGATCAGTTCGAGCGTCTACGCGGTCGAGGCCAACTACCCGGACGTCGCGTTCAAGATCCGAGCGCTACGCAAGACACCGGAGAGGGAGTGATGACGAGGCCGACCGCTCCTCCGGCGGTCGCCGCGTCGACCTGCACACGCACGCACTTCAGCGACGGCATGCTGTCGCCGGAGGTCGCTGGTCGCGCGCGCGTCGAGCGCCGCCTGCCGCCGTCTCGATCACCGACCACGACTCGGCCTGAAACGCGATCCGGCGCGCGAGCCGCCGCCGCGCGGCGCGCCGCCCGAGCTCGTGCCTGGGGATCGAGCTGTCGTCCGCGATCCCGGGCGTCGAGCTCCACATCCTCGGCTACTACCTCGATCCCCACGACCGACGGGCGCTGCCGCGAGCGCCCGACGGCGCCCGCACCCAGCGTCTCGAGCGCGCGATTAACATCGCGCCGCTCGACCGCGATCTGGGTCGCCCGCTCGATCCCGCCGACGTCGTGCGGTCGCGCGGGACCCGGGCGTCGTCGGGCCGGCCGCACGTCGCGGCGCTGGTGCGCGCGGGACATGCCGAGAGCATCGACGACGCGTTCCGCCGGCTCCTCGGCCGCAACGGCCAGGTTCATCCCGCGCCCCGCGTTCCATCCCGACGAGGCGACGCGGGTTGATCCACGCCGCGGGTATCATGCTCGCCCATCCGGGCGCTCTTTCCGCCGGACGGCGTGGTCGAGAACCTCGCCGCATCCGGTCTGCGTGGCATCGAGATTCGGGCATCCGCAGCACGGCGGTGCCACGATACGGCGCGGCGCTGGCGCGCCGTGGCGGGGAAGCTCGACTCCTGGAGACCGGAGGGTCGGACTTCCACGGCCGCGACCGCGGCATGGACCTCGGCGAGCTCGCGGTGTCCGTCTCGGTGTCGGGCGCGTCTCAAGGAGGCCGCCGGCGTCGCCGGATGAATTAGCGGCCTAGTCCTTCCTCGCGGACGTTGACCCTCCGCGAGCCCGACCTAATCTGCCGCGACCTACGCATGCGCCGTGCGCTTCGGCCGGCTCGACGAGGGACCTGATCGCTTGAGGGTTGTTCGAGGACGCGCGCGGCCCGGATTCCGAGCACCGCTCCCTTCGAGAACCCGCGCGATCGCACGCTCGCAGATGTCGTCACGCCGCCTGTCCTATGCGGCACTGATGATGGCGGCGGGTCTCACCGGAGTCTATGCGCCGTGGTTTTATCCCCAACGTCGAGATCCTCACGCTCGTCATCTCTGCTCGGGCATGCTGCCTCGGCGCGCGCGACGGCATACGCTGGTGGGAGCCGTCTCCGAGCTCGGGGTTCATTCCCCTGCTCAATCCCTATGGCGGGGTTCATCCCGTGACGATCGCGCAGGTCTCGGGGATGATGGCCGCGGGACTGGCCGGCGGCTCGCCGCGCGCCGGGATCGCGGGCTGGTCGACCCTGGCGTGCGCGTGACGCTGCTCGGACTTCAAATATTCTCGTCACCGCCTTCTTCGATCTCGTCACCAACGTCGCGGCCGGTATCGTTCGCTACGGACAGATGAAGCTCACCCGATCGGAGGCATCCCGTTTTCCCTGATCCACGTCGGCTCCAACGTCCCGTTGTTCAGGCTTCGGCACGCCGCTTCGCCTCCGTGCTCGCGCTACCGGGAGCGGCTCTCGCCTGATCCTCGCGTTCGGTTCCGCCCGCGCGAATCCACTCGATGCGGGACGCGACCGCATCGCGGAAATGGCGCTCGCCGACCTGCCCCCGGTGGTCGGAGCTGGATCGCCGGGATGGATCCTGCGAGCGCTGGCGTCGGCACCAGCTCGCCCCGGGTGCTCGCCGGCCACGGGCGATCGGATCGTTCGAGATCGACGAGCTGGCGCAAACGCAGGCTCCGTTTCCCGGCGGATCGCGATGCAGACGCACGATCGCGTGGTACGACTCGGTCAACGTCACGTTCGTGGCGAGGACGCGGAGCTGGCGGCTGGCGCGCCGTTCGCGACCGGCACATGGATCTCGCGAGCGCCGTTCACGCGCGGTGCGCGGACCGTGGTCGATCTCCGGAATGGAAGCTTCGATACGACGACAACTGCTTTGACGATCGAGCGGGGCGACACGATGACGTGGTTCCGTATGGAGTCGGTGAGCATGAGCCGCGGACGGTGGGTGGGTTGACTCTTCGGGCGTCATCTCTAGAGCAATTTCGCGTTCCGTCGCGGCCGGCACACGCTCGAGGGCCATTACGAACCGCGCGGCATCGATGACGCCTCCTCGACGCCGAGGAGCAGGCGGCTCTGGCAGTAGCCCTCGATCGATTACGCGTATACGCAGGGCGGCGTGGTCGTGGGTCTCGGCGCGACGTAGGCGCTCGCGCTGACGCGCGAGAGAGCCTCGGCCTGCCGTCACCGTCGACGCGCGAAGCGTCGCGTGCACCGGCTTCGAGGCACGCGTCGTGGCGTCGGCCACTCGTGGCGTGGCGGTTACGGTTGATGGTGGAGCGAAATCAGGTAAGGTCGCGCGAACCTGCTCGACGCCGGCGATCTGAGAGCCGGATCGTCGACGATCGGGCGTGGGCAGCCGCAGGGTGGAGCGGGCGCCGGGAGTGGGATCTGTCCATGCCTGGGGCCGGAAGAGACGGCGTGCCTGATCACGTCGACGGGCGCCTTCGCTCGCGTATCGATTCCGGATCACAGGTCGCGTCGCGCGTCGCCTTCGAGCGCCTGCTCGATCCGATCTTGAGCGACAACCGCGCCGGCACGGACCAAGTTCCTCCAGAGCACGCGGTCTCGCCGAAGCCAAGGTCGGAGGACCGCATGGACCTCGCCTGAGGGGACCATGATGCTCGGACGCACGGCCGACCGCGCGATCGTCGACCGCCTCCCCTGGACGAGCAATGGACGAGGCTCGGCGTGCGGCGCGATCCGGTGCTCTACCACTTCGCGCTCCTCATGGGCACGGCGACGTGGGAGACACGCGCGTTGACGCTGGGGATTGAACGGGTTCGGATTGGCTCGCGACGAGAACCTCGCCCAGCCGCTCGTCGATCCGAGCATCGGGTTTCGCGCGTGGCTCACCACCGTTCATGCGCTGTTCAGCGATCGACCCCGTGTTGCGCTTGACCGGCGAGGTCGAGGGCATCGGCGCGCGGAGAGCCAGGGGGCATCGAGCAGCTGTGTGCGGCGATCCGATCTCGAATCCCTCGCGCAATCTGCCGGGCTATCTCACGCTCGGTGGTCGGGTCGGCTTCACCTCGCGGGCATGATCGTCACGATGCGCGTGCGCAACATCGAGGACCGGCGCCAGGACGTCTGCCTGACTGCACGACGTTCGAGGAGGCCTTCGGCCCCGGCCGAATTCGCTTCTCGTTGACCGCGCCAGCTCAAGAATCCAGTGAACATTAGCGCCCCGTTCTGATCCAGCCCTGCGAGAGGCGCGAACTGCCGGTCCGACGCCCTCCGAGCGCCGCGGTGTGTCCATCATCGTCGTGCTGCTCGTGATCGGTAGCCTGCGCGACGCCTGGAGAGCATCGCACCCCCGGCGTCACGAGTGGCCTCCGTCGCGATCGCAGGCCCGAGGGGCGGCGCGCTCCGCGGGTCCCGACGACCCCATTGCCGCGAGAGCCGCCGGGCCGAGCGTCGCGCCTTCCGATCGTGCCGGAGAGCCAGGCGACGGCGGATCGCGGCGCCGAGCCGATCGGGATCATCGACCTCAATCGCGCTTCCGCCCGCGATCTCGATCGGCTCCCGGGCATCGGGCCGGTCCCGGCATCGCGGATCGTCGAGCACCGGGAGAAGAACGGTCCCTACCGGGAGCTCGACGAGCTCGGCGGTCCGGTGATCGGACCTGCTTCCTCGCGCTGCATCGGTCCCCGCGTCAGGATCGAATCGCGGCCGACTCCATAGAAAGAGGCGGAGAAGGCTCCAGGATCCCGGAATCCTGCGTGGCGCAATCGGCCATTGCATGCTCGGCCCGGGGTTGGGGAAGCGCGTGGCTGCCGTGCGATCCTCGTCCCGCCGTGCGAACGCGGGGAGCGCGCACGCGCCTCCACGCACTCTGCACGGCCCATTGCCTTCGACCGTGCGATTTTCCGATCACGATGGGCGTCCTTCCGTCCGATATCCCGGTGAGGATTGTGCCCCTCATGCGTTTGCGTGTCCGCGCCAAGCAGAAAGCAGCGGCACGTTCGTTGCGTGATGGGCCGCGGCTCGGCATCTCCAGGTCCGGAGCCGTACTGACCACATCGACTCGAGCGAACGAACGAACGGCGTCCACCCCACGGGATGAGCCGTGCAGGACGACATCGGACAGAAGCTGCTTGAAGCGCGCCTGATCGACGAGAGCGTCGGTGCACAAGGCGCAGCAGCAGCAGAAGAACGTCGGCGGCACGCTGATCGCGCAACCTCGTCAAGATCGGCGCGATCAGCGAGGAGGCGCCTGCTCGACTTCCTGTCGCGCGCTGTACAGCGTGCCCGCCGATCGACCTCAAGGCGGTTCGAGCCCGATCCCGCGCTGACGCGAGCTGCTGCCCGGCGACGTCGCCACCAAGTTCATGGCGCTGCCGGTCTCGAAGAGCGGCCGGCAGGCTGGTGGTCGCGATGGCGAACCCCTCCAACATCTTCGCGATCGACGACATCAAGTTCATCACCGGCTACGACGTCGAGCCGCACGTCGCGCATCCGAGGCCGCGCTCAAGCAGGCGCTCGACCGCGCCTACGACTCGGCCGGCACGATGGCCGACGTCATGAAGGGCATCGAGGACGATCTCTCGGTCGTCGAGGAGGACGAGAATCCGACGGCGGATGGCGCGCCGCCGATCGACGAGGCGCCGATCGTCAAGCTGGTCAACTCGCTGATCGCCGACGCCGTGCGCAAGGGCGCGTCCGGACATCCACATCGAGCCCTACGAGAAGTCGATGCGCGTGCGGTTCCGCATCGACGGCGTGCTGCAGGAGATGATGGCGCCGCCGTTCAAGTTCAAGGCCGCGATCACTCTCGCGCCTGAAGATCATGGCCGAGCTCGACATCGCCGAGCGCCGCGTGCCGCAGGACGGCCGCATCAAGATCAAGGTGCATGAACCGCACCATCGACCTGCGCGTGTCGTCGCCTGCCGACGATCTTCGGCGAGAAGATCGTGATGCGAATCCTCGACAAGACGCAACCTCAACATCGACCTCGAGAAGCTCGGGTTCGAGCCGCACGCCATGAAGGAACTTCTGCGCGGCGATCGCGAACCCCTACGGCATGGTGCTGGTCACCGGGCCGACCGGCTCCGGCAAGACCACGACGCTGTACTCCGCGCTGTCGCGCGTCAACACGCCCGAAGTCAACGTGATGACCGCCGAGGACCCGGTCGAGTACAACCTCGACGGCATCAACCAGGTGCTGGTGCACGAGGACGTCGGCCTCACGCTTCGCCGCGGCGCTCAAGGCGTTCCTGCGCCAGGACCCCAACATCATCATGGTCGGCGAGATCCGCGACATCGAGACCGCGTCGATCGCGGTCAAGGCGGCGCTCACCGGCCACCTCGTGCTGTCGACGCTGCACACCAACGACGCCCCGAGCGCGATCGGCCGCCTGCATCGACATGGGCATCGAGCCGTTCCTGGTGGCGTCGTCGGTGAACCTGGTGCTCGGCCCAGCGGCTGGTGCGCGCGCGTGTGCGCGGCCTGCAAGCGGCCGATCGAGCTCGATCGACGAGGTGCTGCGCGAGCTGCAGCTGGACGCCGCAGGAGGCGCAAGGCCGCGAACATCGTCCGAGGGCGCGGGCTGCGTGGATTGCAGCAACACCGGCTACCGCGGCCGACAGGGCGTCTACGAGGTGATGCCGATGACGCCGCAGCATGCGCGACCTGATCCTGGAGCGCGCGCTCGGCGACCGAGATCAAGCAGGCCGCGATCGAGCGAAGGCATGCTGACGCTGCGGCGCGACGCGCTCGAGAAGCTCAAGCGCGGGCGTCACGACCGTGGAAGAAGTGCTCAAGGAGACGGCGGCGGACGAAGCTGTAGCCGCGACCGGCCACTGGCAGCCGGAGCAAGGACGAGCAACGTGGTGACGCTGCGGCAGCTGCTCGAGGACATGGTGCAGCGAGAAGGCCTCGGACCTGCACATCACGGCCGGCGTGCCGCCCGAGTTCCGGATCGACGGCTCGATCACGCCCAGCGAGCACGAGGTGCTGACGCCCGAGAGCTGACCGTCGCAGCTCGCCTACAGCGTGCTGCTCGGACGAGCAGCGCAAGCGCTTCGAGACCACCAAGGAGCTGGACTTCTCGTTCGGCGTCGAAGGGCTGTCGCGCTTCCGCGCCAACGTGTTCCTGCAGCGCGGCGTGGTCTCGATGGCGATCCGGCAGATCCCGTACGAGATCATGCCGCTCGAGAAGCTCGGGCTGCCGCCGGTGGTGCGCGAGTTCACGAACCGCCACAAGGGCCTGGTGCTGATCACCGGGCCCGACCGGGCAGCGGCAAGTCCACGACGCTGGCGGCGATGCTCGACAAGATCAACGCGCACGCGCCAGTGCGCACATCATGACGATCGAGGACCCGATCGAGTACATCCACCACCACAAGAAGTGCATCGTCAACCAGCGCGAGGTCGGCGCCGACACCGAACTCGTTCCCGACCGCGCTCAAGTACGTGCTGCGCCAGGATCCCGACATCATCCTGATCGGCGAGATGCGCGACCTCGAGACCATCGAGGCGGCGCTCACCATCGCCGAGACCGGCCACCTGGTGTTCGCGACGCTGCACACCAACTCGACCTACGAGGCGGTGAACCGCATCGTGGACGTGTTCCCGTCCGACCAGCAGCGGCAGATCCACACGCCAGCTCGCGTTCGCGCTGGAGGGCGTGGTCACGCAGCAGCTGATCCCGCGCAGCCGCGGCGGCGGGCGGGTCATGTGCGCCGAGGTGCTGGTGTGCACGCCGGCGATCAAGGCGGTGATCCGCGAAGGCAAGACCCACCAGATCTACAGCCTCATGCAGGCCGGTCAGAAGTTCGGCATGCAGACCATGAACCAGGCGCTGCTCCAGGCGGTGCTCGACAGAGCAGCTGACGCCGGAAGACGCGCTCGAACGCAGCACCGACCGCACCGGAGCTCGAAGCGATGCTCGCGCAAGGTCTGCGCGGCAGCGCCGCGTAGGGGACGACGCCATGGCGATGTTTCGTCTGGAAGGGACGGACGCTCGCGGGCGAGGCCCAGTCGGGCGAGATCGAGGTCGGCGCGCCAGGAGGAGGCCGCTCGAGCTCCTGCGCAAGAAGAAGATCCTGGTCACCTCGCTGCGGCCCAAGCCGGCGGGTTCACGCTGCCCAAGCTCGGCGGCGGTCGTCGGTCAGCACCAAGGACCTGGCGATCTTCACCCGCCAGTTCGCGACCATGATCTCGGCGGGTCTGCCGCTGGTGCAGTGCCTCGACATCCTGGCCAAGCAGTCGAGCAAGCCGTCGTTCGGGCGCGTGATCGCGCGAGGTGACGCGCGAGGTCGAGTCCGGCTCGACGCTGTCCGACGCGCTCGGCAAGCACAAGCGCCGTGTTCGACGACCTGTTCCGCAACATGGTCGCGGCCGGCGAGGCGGGCGGCGTGCTGGACGAGATCCTGATGCGTCTCGCGACCTACATCGAGAAGGCCGACGCCCTCAAGCGCAAGATCCAGAGCGCCATGGTCTACCCGGCGGTGGTGCTCACCGGTCGCGCTGGGCGCCACCGCGTTCATGCTGATCTTCATCATCCCGACGTTCGCCAAGATGTTCACCGACTTCGGCGGCGAGCTGCCGCTGCCGACCAAGATCGTGCTCGTGCTGTCGCACGTGCCTCCAGCGCTTCTGGTGGGTCGGGCGTGCTCGGCGATCGTCGGCGGCGTCATCGCTGCTCCAACGCTACTACGCCGACCGAGAACGGCGCGGCGCACGATCGACGGCATGCATGCTCAAGCTGCCGGTGCTCGGGCGACGTGCTGCTCAAGGGCGCGGTGGCGCGCTTCACCCGCACGCTCGGCACGCTGATCGCGTCGGGCGTGCCGATCCTCGCGGGGCTCGAGATCACCGCCCGCACCGCCGGCAACAAGGTCATCGCCGAGGCGATCATGACCGCGCGCGCCTCGATCCGCGAGGGCGAGACGGTGTCCGCGCCGCTCAAGACGTCGGGCGTGTTCCCGCCGATGGTGGTGCAGATGATCTCGGTCGGCGAGCAGACCGGCGCGCTGGACGAGATGCTCACCAAGATCGCGGTGTTCTACGAGGCCGAGGTCGACACGGCGGTGGACACGCTCACCTCGATCATCGAGCCGGTGATGATCGTCGTCATGGGCGGCATCGTCGGCGGCATGGTGGTCGCGATGTACCTGCCGATGTTCAAGCTCATCAACGTCGTGGCGGGCGGCGAACTGATGAGCACGGCCCCGATCCTGCCGGCGCCGCCGGCGCGCGGTCCGTCGGCGCCGCGCCGGCGACGCCCGCGCTGGGACGGACTGCGCACGCTGATCCGGGCGCGACTCCTGGTCGCGACCCTGGCGCTGCCGATCGGGCGTGCTGCTGCGCCCGCGACGCGACCGAGCGGCGCGTGGTGGGTGCTGTGGTGGTCGCTGCTCGCGGTCGGCGTGCTGTCTGCCGCTGTTCTGGCTGGGCACGCGGCTGCGGCGCGCGGCCGGTGGTCCAGACCTACGCGTGCAGCTCGCCGTCGACCTCGCGCTGGTGACGGTGCTGGCGCGCGCTCACCGGCGGGCGCGACAGCCAGTTCGTGCTGTTCTTCGCGCTGGTCGTGATCGCCGGCGGGCTGCTCGGGCCGCATGCCGGGCGGGCTCTTCGCGCGCGCTCGGCGCGTGCGCGCGCGTTCGTGGCCCTGCCGTGGATCGCGGCAGCTGGCTCGGCGCGTCGGCCGGCAGCCCGGTCGAGGGCACGCTGCCGCGGCCCGCGCTGCTGGTCGCGTTCCTCGCGATGGTCGGCGTGCTCGCCGGGATCCTCGGGCGAGCGGGTGCAGCGCACGCGCGAGGACCTCGAGGCGCACCGCGCGCGAGCTCGACCGGGTGCGCGTCGACAACGACGTGATCCTGCGCCATCTCGCGACCGGCGTGCTCACCGTCGAGCGCATCGGGCAACGGTGGCGTACCTGAACCCGGCCGCCGAGCAGGTGCTGGGGCTGCACTCGCTCGAGGCGCGCGGGCACGCCGGCTCGCAGGACGGCGCTGCCCGAGCGCCTGCGCCCGCTGCGCGACGCTGATCCTCGACACGCTCGCGCAGCAGCGAGCCGCGGCCCGCGCCGAGGTCATGCTGCGCACCGAGGACGGCCGCCGGCTGCCGCTCGGCGTCTCCACCAACGTGCTCATGCACGAGGGCGCGCTGCACCGGCGTGGTCGCCGTGTTCCAGGACCTGACCGAGGTGCGCGAGATGGAGCGCCGCGCGCGCCGCAACGAGACGCTGGCCGAGGTCGGCGCGCTGGCCGCGGGCATCGCCCACGAGCTGCGCAACGGGCTCAAGCCCGATCAGCGGCTCGGTCGAGGTGCCTGCAGCGCGAGCTCAAGCTCGAGGGCGAGAACGCGCAGCTCATGGAGCCTGATCGCCACCGAGTGCAGCGCGCCTCAACCGGTTCGTGACCGACCTGCTCGGCTACTCGCGCGAGCGCGACCTGGTCGCTCGAGCCGGTCGAGCTCGACGACCGACTGGCCGAGCTGTGCGAGACGCGTGGCGCGCGATCCCCGCTGCGCGGCCGGGCATCGACGGTGCGCTTCGAGCCCGCGGAGCGGCCGGTGCGTACGCTGCAGGCGGATCGCGAGCAGATGCGGCAGGTGTGGCTCAACCTCGCGGTCAACGCGCTCGAGGCGATGACGCCGGGCGGCGACGCTGGTGGTGCGCTGGCGCGGCGCCGGGACGCGGCGCAGGTCGATCGTGGAATTCGACGACGACGGTCCCGGCATCGCGGCGGAGGATCTGCCGCGGGTCGGCCAGCCGTTCTTCACGACCAAGCGAGGGCGGTACCGGGTCTCGGGCTGCGCGATCGCGCAGCGGATCGTGGAGCGGCACGGCGGAACGCTCGACGCTTCAGAGCGCGCTCGGGCCGCGGGCACGACCGCGCGGGTGACGCTGCCCGGTGGCCGCGGCTGCCGTGGCGCAGGCGGCCTGATGCGATCCGCTGACGAACTGAACGAGGTGATGGCGATGCCCGGCGAAAAGATCCTGGTGGTGGACGACGAGCAGAGCATGACCCAGTTCCTGAGCATCGTGCTCCGCAAGGGAAGGCTACCAGGTCACGGCCGTCAACAACGGCCGCGACGCCCTCGAGAGGGTGAAGGCCGAGAACTTCGATGTCGTCATCACCGACATCAAGATGCCGGGCATGGACGGGATCCAGCTCCTGCACGGCATCAAGAAGCACGACCCGTCGCTGCCGGTCGTGATCATGACCGCCTATGCCTCGCAGCAGTCGGCGATCGACGCCGTGAACCTGGGCGCGTTCCAGTACCTGATCAAGAACGCGCAAGAACGACGAGATCAAGCTCGTCGTGCGCAACGCGCTCGAGATGCGCCGGGTGCGCGGCGAGAACCAGTACCTCAAGCGCGAGCTCAAGAAGGGCCACGACGAGAAGATCATCATCGGCTCGTCCGAGGAGATGGTGCGGGTGTTCAAGATGGTGGACAAGGTCGCGGACAGCGAGGCCACCATCCTGATCCAGGGCGAGAGCGGCACCGGCAAGGAGCTGATCGCCCGCGAGATCCACTACCGCAGCCGGCGCGGCGCAGCGGGCCGTTCGTCAGCATCAACTGCGGCGCGATCCCGCGCGACCTGCTCGAGAGCAACCTGTTCGGCCACGTGAAGGGCTCCTTCACCGGCGCGGTGCAGCGACTCGGCCGGGCTGTTCCAGGTGGCCGAGGGCGGCACGTTCTTCCTCGACGAGGTCGGCGAGATGCCGCTCGCCACGCAGGTCAAGCTGCTGCGCGCGCTGCAGGAGCGCGAGATCATCCCGGTCGGCGGCACGCAGCCGATCAAGATCGACTGCCGGCTGGTGGCGGCCACCAACGCGGATCTCGGAGCGCGAGGTCGCGGAGGGCCGCTTCCGCGCCGACCTCTTCTACCGGCTCAACGTGATCCCGATCACGCCTGCCGGCGCTGCGCCAGCGCCGCGACGACATCCCGCTCCTGGTGGACCACTTCCTCAAGCGCCACGCGCCAGAGCGCGCACGACGAAGACGGTGAGCAAGGACGCGATGGACCTGCTCATGAAGCTACGACTGGCCGGGCAACGTGCGCGAGCTGGAGAACGTCATGGAGCGCGCGCTGATCCTGGACGAGAGCGGCGTGATCGGCCCGGACGACGCTGCCGGAGAAGATCCGCTTCGGCACGAGCCAGCGCGGGAGCCTGGTCATCGATTCGCCGACGCTGACGCTCGAGGAGCTGGAGAAGGAGTACATCCTCAAGGTGCTGAACTCACACGCGCTGGCAGAAGAAGCGGGCCAGCGAACATCCTCGGCATCAACGCCTCGACGCTCTACCGCAAGCTCATCGCCTACGGGGTGGAGAAGCCGGGCGCGCGGTTCGACGAGAGTGAAGGGGAGGCGGACGAGCCGACCTCACGCGTGGCGTAGGGCATTGCGTTCGCACGGCTCGCAGGCGCCGATTCTGCGAGATGCGCAGTGCGCGTCGCGGGAAGCAATGAAGATCGCGGCGGCCGGCGTGGCATCCGCCGGCGGCGACGGTCGCTACGGCAGTGACGCAAGGATTCCGGCCGACCGGCGAAACAGTGCGGGTGCCAGGGACGGCACGTACCGTGCTACGTTGATGCTAGGGTGGGCGCAGGCGTCGCAGCCGACACGATGACCCGGCTATCGAGCTAGCGAGGATGAACAGGTGAAGACGCAGAAGGGTTTCACGCTGATCGAGCTGATGATCGTGGTCGTGATCATCGGCATCCTCGCGGCGATCGCGATCCCGAACTTCATCGCGATGCAGAACCGGGCCAAGGAAGGCAGCGATCAAGCGCCAACATGCACACGTTCCAGCTCGCGGCCGAGGACTACGGCGTCCAGAACGACGGCTACTACGCCGACTGCTGCGAGCTCGATCGTGGCCCTGATGCCGTGCGACCGGGTTCGATCTTCCAGAACCCGTTCGACACAGTCCACCGGGCCCGGGCGGCGCGTGGGAAGACCGCGCCAACATGGCGACCGCGCCCGCCGCGGTGCCCGGCATCACCAGCTACTCCGACTCGGCGCGGTTGGTCTACAAGCGTCAGGGTCAAGGGCGGACTCGGAATCCTGCCCTGATCCTCACGTCGGGCCAGTAGTCGTTCGAATCGCGCCGCGCGTCGCAGGCGGGGGCCTCCCTGCCCGCGACGCGCGCTCGATCCAGGCGCATCCCACGCGCAGCGCGATGCCGCGCGGATCGTGCTTCGAGCGGCATGTGGGAGGATCGTGCCTCCGCTTCGGCTGCGCCCTCGGCGAGGCCGGGTATCGTCAGCTACGCGGACTCTGCGAGCCAGGTTCCACCTACAACATCAGGGCCACGGCAAGACCACTACGCGCCCTTGAACGCTGATCCTCTCCGCCGGCCAGTAGGCCAGGCGCTCGTCATGCGCGTCGCGGGGCGGGAACGTACCCGCCCGCGACGTCTGCTTCCCGGCCCCTGGCTCACTTCCGGCGACCGGGCCAGCATGGTGGGCGTGCAAAGCGTGCGAGATGCCGGATAGTTGCATATTGCGCGGGCGCGAAGGCACGTGCGGCACCGGCCCCGCGCGCACGTCGCGGCGCGGAAGTGCCGATGGATCAACACGATCGAATGCGATTCCGCCTGGCGAAGAAGATGGCATATCGGTTGCACGATGTACGAGCAGTCACGAGAGGCCGTCGCGGGGATAGTCCCCAGACCATCCGAGGAGGAGTGAAGACGTCATGCGCAGAGAGAAGGGTTTTACGCTGATCGAGCTGATGATCGTGGTCGTGATCATCGGCATCCTGGCCGCGATCGCGATTCCGAACTTCATCGCAATGCAGGACCGCGGCCAAGGAAGGCAGCACCAAGGCCAACATGCACACCTTCCAGCTCGCGGCCGAGGACTACGGCATCCAGCACGACGGCGTCATACGCAGCGACCGGCCTGGACGTCTCGCGCTCATCCGCCGGCCGGCATCACCTTCATCAACCCGTTCAACCGCAGCCGCCTCCGCCTGGGCCGACCAGCGCGACCTGGACCATCCGCTCGGCACCGGAAGCCGCGTGATCCCCGGGCATCACCGCCTACGGAGACTCGGCCCCAGTCGCGCTACCAGGTGGCCGGCCGCGGCGAAGCGCGACTTGACGCTGGTGCTGCACCAGCGGCCAGTAGCGCACGCGTCCCCCGGGCCACTCACGCCCCGGCGCGGCGCCCGTCTGGGGGCGGCACGGCAGGTTGCACTTCGCGACGCCGTCCGGATCGACAAGCCGTAGCTCCGCGGATCATCAGAGCGTTGTCGTGCAAGGCGCTGACGGTCGCTGAGCCGCCGGGAGGCCCTGTGCGAACCTCGACCGCCGAAACCCGCGCGTCGGTCCGATCTCTGGCCGGGTCGCCGGCGCCGGTCGGTCGAGACTCGCCAGCCGTGCGACGCGCTGGGGCTCGCCAAGTTCTACCGCCATCCCTGGACCGGCAGCATCGTGTCCGGGTGTCGAGGACCTGAACCTCGAGGTTGCGCGCGGCGAGGTCACTGGGCTACCTGGGCCCCAACGGCGCGGGCAAGACCACGACGCTCAAGCTGCTCACCGGACTGCTCAAGCCCACCGGCGGGCAACGCCTGGCTGCTGGGCGAGCCGATCGACCGCGTCGCGAGCCGCCGCCGCCTCGGCTTCCTGCCGGAGCAGCCGTATTTCTACGAATACCTCAGCGGTCGTCGAGTACCTCGAGCTCGGCGGGCCAGCTCTCCGGGCTCGCACGGCGCACGACGCGCACGACGCGCCCGGCACTGGCTCGGGCAGGTCGGCCTCGGGCGCGCGCCGAAGCTCGGTGCTGCGCAAGTACTCGAAGGGCATGCTCCAGCGCCTCGGCCTGGCCGCGGCGCTGATCCACGACCCCGAGCTGCTGATCCTCGACGAGCCGATGAGCGGCCTCGATCCCTTCGGCCGCCGCGACGTGCGCGACCTGATCCTCGAGCAGCGCGAGCGCGGCACCACGGTGCTGTTCTCGTCGCACATCCTGCCCGACGTCGAGATGCTCTGCGACCGCGTGGCGATCATCCTCAAGGGCACGCCTGACCCGGCGTGGCGCACCGTGGGCGAGCATCGTGAGCGGCAGCCGGCAGCGGGTCGAGATCCGCTGCGCGCGGCGTGGCCGTTGCTCGAGTGATCCCGGCGCTGGCGCCGGGCGTGATCGCGGCAGCGACCGGCCGGACGAGACCGCCGTTCATCGCTCGACGACGACACGCGTCTCAACGAGACCGCTGACCTGGCTGCTGCGGAGCGGGCGCGCACGTGCGCGCCGTCACGCCGCAGCGCGCTCGCTCGAGGAGCTGTTCATGGCCGCCGCCGAGCGGACCACGGCCGAGCCACGCCAGCGGCGGAGCGGAGGGCAGCGCATGAACGTCCGCGCTGATCGGCGCGCAACACCTTCCGCGAGGCGATCCGCGGACCGCGTGCTCGCGGCGGGGTCGGCATCGCAGGCCTGGTCGCTGCATCGCTCACTGACGCTGCCGTGCTCGGCACTCTCGCGCTCGGCGAAGGCCAGCGGCTCACCGTCGACCTGGGGCTCACCTCGGATCTCGGTGTTCGGGCTGCTCATCGTGCTGCTGGTGGGCACCAGCCTGGTGGCCAAGGAGATCGAGCGCCGCACCATCTACAACCTGCTGTCGCGCCCGATCGCCCGGCCCGCGCTACCTGATCGGCAAGTGGCTCGGACTCACCGGCGTCGCTGTGGGTCGGTGGCGGCGGTCGCTGGGCGCGCGCCCTGTGCGTGCGTGCTCGCGGTCGCGCGGTCTACGGCTCGCGCACGCGCCGCGGTGCTCGAGGCGGCCTATCTGGCCGGGCTCGAGCTGACCGTGGTGACGGCGCTGGCCGTGATGTTCTCGCGCGCTCTCGACGCCGGTGCTCTCGGCGCTCTACACGCTCGGGGTTCTACATGCGTCGGGCCAGTGGAGCTGGCGACCTCGCGCGAGTTCGCCCGCCAGTCTCCCCGGCCGCTCGGCGTCCCTGCTGAGCGTGATCGGCGAACCTGGTGCCGAACCTGCCGCTCTTCAACATGCGCTCGCTGGCGGCGCACGGGCGAGCTCACGACGCCCGTCTCCACCTCGGCGTTCGCGACCGCTGTACGCGCTCGTCTACTGCGGCTGCGTGCTGGCGCTCGGCCGCCGCGGCCTTCGAGTCGCGGGACTTCAAGTGAGCGCGGCGCGGCGCTCCGCGCGCCGTGGCGGCGCATGGGTGCTGGCGCTGGGCTGCTCGCGCTCGCGCTCGGCGCCGGCGCCTGGACGCTGGCCGGCGCGCGCTCGCGCCAGCTGTCCGCGCCCGCACCCGCTCGAGGAGCTCTCGTACTATCCCGTCGGGCAGCAGCTCGAGCCCGCGACGCTCGGCCACGCCGAAACCGTGGCCGACCTCGCGTGGCTGCGCGCGGTCCAGTACTACGGCGAGCACCGCCGCAGCGACATGCGTCTTCCCGCCTCTATCACGTGTTCGACGATCCTCACCTCGCTCTCGCCGCGCTTCGTTCCAGCCTACATCTTCGGCGGCTTCGCCGCTGGCGCAGGAGGACGCGACTTCGATCGCGCGGCGAGCGCTGATGCTCAAGGGCATCGAGGCCAACCCGACCAGCGGCCGGCTCGCCTTCGAGCTGGGCTTCCTCTACTACGTGCGGCCCGGCGGCCGCGACCTGCGCGCATGCCGCGCGAGTACTTCGAGCAGGCGTCCGCGCCAGGCCGACGCGCCGCCGCTCGCCCGGCCGCTTCGCCGCCTACGTGCGCCAGAACTCGGGCGATCTGCGATCGGCCTACGCGCTGTGGGCCGGGGTCGCGCAGACACTCGGACAACAGCTACCTGCAGCGAGATGGCCGAGCGCGAGATCGAGAAGATCGCGCATGGCGATCGCCTCCGGACGCACCGAACCTGGCGCAGCAGCAGCTCACGACCCCGGTGGTGATCATCACCGGGAGCCATGCGAGCGGCAAATCCGTTCCGGTGCCATGCGGCAGGCCGCGGTTCGAAGGCTCCGGCCAGTCGTTCACGCCCGGTGCCAAAGATCGCGCTCAAGGACCCTCTCGACGATTCCGATACCAGCACGGTGAACGACCGGTGGATGCGGGCATCGCGGAGGCCTCGACGTCTCGCATCGAGGACACCGAGAGCGCGCGCGGAGCGGCTCGGCGCGACGGCAGCAGCCAAACGCCTTCAGGGAGTGAACGCATGCTCTTCGGGAAGAAGCAGTCCCTCGTGGGACTGGACATCGGCAGCCACGCGGTCAAGGTGGTCGAGCTCGAGGCCCAGCCCAATCGCGAGCTACCGCCTGGTGAACTGGGGCATCTCGGCGCCGCTGGCCGAAGCCATCGTCGACGGCGAGATCATGGACCGCCAGCTCGTCACCGACGCGATCGCCAACCTGTTCGAATCGCGCGGCGATCAAGTCGCCGCAGCGTCGTCGCCGCGGTGAGCGGCCGCGCGGTGATCGTCAAGAAGATCACCATGAACCAGCTCTCCAGCGAGGACGCGCAGCAGGCCGTCTACTGGGAGGCCGAGCAGCACGTGCCCTACGACATCAACGACGTCTCGCTCGACTTCGAGATCCTGGGCCCCGCGCCGAACGATCCCAAGCAGATGCAGGTGCTGCTGGTCGCGGCCAAGAAGGACATGGTGATGTCGTTCAGCGACCTGATCCGCGAGGCCGGGCTGCAGCCGCTGATCGTGGACGTCGACTCGTTCGCGGCCCAGAACGCGCTCGAGGCCAACTACGACTTCGCGCCCGAGGAGGTCGTCGCGATCCTCAACGTCGGGGCCGAGATCACCAACATCAACATCGTGCAGGGCGGCGTGCCCTACTTCACCAAGGACCTCCAGGTCGGCGGCACACAGCTTCATCGAGGCCGCGCAGCGCAAGTTCAACCTGAGCCAGTCCGAGGCGGCCGCCGCCGTGCGCGGCGAGTCCGGCGCCGGGCTCGAGGTCGCGCCGGTCATCGAGCAGGCCTGCGAAGGGCTCGCGACCGCGCTCGAGCGCGCGCAGGCCTACCTGCGCACCGCCGGCGAGGCAGGGCCGGTCGTCGCGCATCATGCTGTGCGGCGGCAGCGCGCTCGACGCCCGGGCCTGCCGGAGTTCCTCAACCGCCGCTTCGGCGTTCCGGCCGAGATCGCCAATCCGCTGGCGCGCGTCAGCTACGACCCGGCGCTGTTCGCCGGGCAGGACGTCATGAAGGTGGCGCCGCTTCTGACGGTCGGTATCGGGCTCGCCCTGCGCCGCCTGGGAGACAAGAAATGATCCGCGATCAATCTCCTCCCGCGCGAGGAGAAGGCCCAGCGCAAGGCGTCTCGAGTTCAACTTCAAGGTCGGCGAGATGGTCATCCCGGTCGCGCGTCGCTGGTCGCCGCGGTGCTGGTGATCGCCGGGCACCGCGCTGTCGCAGCGCTCGCGCGTCCACGTCGCTGCAGCGCGTCGATCGCCGACGTGGACGCCGAGTCGCGCGCGCTCGCGCCGCAGATCGAGCGCGTCAACCGGCTCGCGCAGGAACGCGCCGAGCTGGACCTGCGGCTGGGCATCATCAACAAGCTCGAAAAGGGACGCACGCAGAGTGTCCGAGCTCATGGATGAGCTGGCACGGTGCGTTCCCGACCACCTCTGGCTGACGCTGGCCCAGCAGGATGCGGGACTCAGCTCAATCTGGAGGGGGTCACCTATTCGAACCTGGTGGTCTCCGGACTTCATGTCCCGCCTCGAGCGCTCGCCGATGTTCGCGAACGTCGAGCTGGGCGTGGCCGGAGACGGGCCACGATCACGGACCGAGACGTGGTGAAGTTCCGCATCACCTGCCAGGTGACGCCGGACGAGCCGGCCAACTAGGGAGGACGCCGATGGCGGACCTGGATCTCAAGAACCAAGCGGTGCTCGAAGATCATCCTCAGCGTGTCTGCTGGCGGTCGGCGATCGCTGGGCGTCTTCTTCTTCACCCACTTCCTGCCGTTCGGCTACCCGAACCAGCGCGAGACAGCTGACCGCGCTCAAGGCGCGACTACGAGAAGAAGTCGACCGAGCTGGCGCGCGCGCGCGCGGCGGTCGCCGACCTGCCGCGCTTCGAGGCCGAGTACGAGCTGCTGCACCACCGCTGGACGACCGCGGCCGAGCTGCTGCCGACCGACCGCCAGCTGGCGGTGCTGCTGCGCAAGATCAGCCTGGCCGGCCAGCAGACCGGCGTGTCAGTTCGTGATGTTCAAGCCGCGGCGCGACGCAGGTCGGAGGACTACTACACCGACGCTGCCGGTCGACATCACCGTCTACGGCGGCTACCACCAGGTCGGCTCGTTCCTCGCCGAGCTCGCCAACCTGCGCCGGATCGTCACGGTCTCGAACCTGAAGCTCACCACCAACACCAAGTGGCGACGGGCTCGCGACCGACCTCCGGCGACGCTGACCGCATCGGCGTACAGCCTCAACACGAACCCGCGCCACGGCGCCCGCCGGCGCCGGCGCCGGCCGTCCGCCGAAGAAGGAGGAGCACGCCGATGCGCGCAAGCAATCGTAACCATCCGGCCGTCGCGCGGGCCCGACGCGCCGCGCCCTGGCCGGGGTGATCGCCGGCCGGCCTGCTGCATCGGGGCGTGGCGTCGATGCTGCTCCGGCACGGCGGCGAGCGCCGGCTGCCGACGCACAAGCACCGCAGCCGCCGACGCCCCGGCGGTCGAGCCGTCGCGCCGCCGGCTGACGGCAACGCCGCGACCAAGACCACGCCGGCGAGGCGCCGGCTGTCACGCCGTCGGTGCGCCGCCAAGCCAGCGCCGCGCAGACCGCCGTCGCCGAACGCAGTCACGGTGAGCGGCGCCGAGCCCGGCGCGACGCCCGGCGACGGCCGCGGCGTCCGCCAGACGCGGCGTCGCGTGTCCGCGGCGGCCGAGCGCCGTGGTGCAGTCGTCCGGCCGCACCTCGACGAGCAGGTGACCTACCAGTACAACGCGCTCGGCCGGCGGGATCCGTTCCAGTCGCTGCATGGGCGGCGAGTACGTCGGGCGCCGACGTGGGCGGCGATGCGCCGCCGGACGTCGGCGGTCTCAAGGTGGTCGGCATCGTGTGGGGCGACGCGGACCAGTTCGCGCTGGTCGAGGACGCCCGCGGCGACAGCCACATCCTGCGCCGCGGCGACAAGGTGATGAACGGCGTCGTCGAGGGCGCTCGAAGCGCGACGCCATGATCGTGAACCTGACGGCTGGATGGGCAGTCCCAGTCGGTCACGATTCCTCTGACGCGGAAGGGAGACAAGGCGAATGCGAATCGGTAAGGCCTCCTTGGGCCTCATTCTGGCGATCGGCGTGTGCCTGGCGGCGCTGCTCGCGCAGCCCGGCGGCGCGCGCAGGAGTCCACGCGCCATGAGGCAGGTCGGGCATGGTCCGGACCGGCGCGGGCACCTTCACGCATGGACGTGGAGGGCGCGGACATCCGCACCGTGCTCAAGGCGATCGCCGAGTTCAGCGGTCGCAACATCGTCGTCGGCAAGGACGTGCAAGGCGACCGTCGAGCGTCTCGCTGCGCAACGTCGGCTGGCAGGACGCGCTGCGGCACGATCCTGCGCAGCAACGGCCTCGACTACGTCGACGAGGGCGGCATCATCCGCGTGGACGAGGCCAGCAAGCTGCACGCCGAGGCCGTCGATCGCGAGACCGGCGCGCGCCAAGCAGCTCGAGCTGGTGCCGCTCGAGACCGCGCATCATCAAGCTCAACTACGCGAACGCCGGCGAACTCAGCGCGTCGCTGCAGTCGTCGGTCAGCCGCCGCGGCCAGATCCAGGTCGACAAGCGCACCAACTCGCTGATCGTCACGCGACCTGCCGAGCAACCTCGACGCGCTCGACGCAGATGGCGCAGGCGCTCGACTCGACGACGCCGCAGATCGAGATCACCGCCAAGCTGGTGGACGTGGACGCCGAGGCGCTGCGCGGCATCGGCATCGAGTGGAACATCGCGCCGGCGACGCCGGAGTTCTGGACCGGCGTCGACGATCCCGCCAATCCGGGCGCGAAGATCCTTCCGGGCGGCGGTCCGATCCACAACAGCGACTACACGGTCAACGGCGCGCCGGCAGCACAACACCGGCGATCGGCGACCCGGCCAACCGCATCACCTTCGGCATCTTCAAGGACTGGGCGTCGATCGAGGCGCAGCTCCAGCTGCTGGAGCAGAACCGCAAGGCCAACATCATCTCGAACCCGCGCATCACGACGGTGGACAACCGCGAGGCCAAGATCCTGGTCGGCCAGAAGATTCCGCTCATCGTGCAGGACGTCGCGGGCAACCCGGTGTCGCAGCTGCAGACGATCGGCATCCAGCTCAAGGTCACGCCGCACCTGACGCAGGACAAGAAGATCGTCATGGACCTGCATCCCGAGGTCAGCGACCTCTCGACGCAGAGCACCGTGCAGGGCGGCGTCATCATCAACACCTCCGAAGCCGACACGCGCGTGATGGTCGACGACGGCCAGACCGCGGTGATCGGCGGCCTGATCCGCACCAACGATTCGCACGTGCGGCGCGGCGTGCCGCTGCTCAAGGACATCCCGCTGCTGGGCGTGCTGTTCCGCTCCGACAACACCGTCGCGCCAGAACCGCGAGCTGATCATCTTCGTGACGCCGCGGCTCGTCTCGCGAGCATGGCCAGCCAGTAATCACGGCTCGTCATCCGCACGCGCGGCCGCCGGGCGATCCTCCGGCGGCCGTCGTCGTCGTGTTCGATCCGGCCGCCGGCCGCGTGTGCTAGGCTCGCGCACATGATGCCCGGCGCACCGCGACCGCCCGCTCGCGCTGGTCGGCCTGATGGGAGCGGGCAAGAGCGCCGTCGCCCGCGATCCTGGGCGAGCGGCTGGGCGTCGCGGTCGCCGACCTGGACGCTACATCGAGGCGGAGGAGGGCTGCACGATCGCCGAGCTGTTCGAGCGCGAGGCGAGGCGTACTTCCGGCGCCGCGAGGGCGAGGTGCTGCGCCAGGCGCTGGAGGCCGGCGCGCGGGTGATCGCCTGCGGCGGCGGCGTGGTGCTCGGATCCCGCCCACCGCGCACTGCTGCGCGAGCGCTGCCGACGTGGTGTGGCTCGAGGTCTCGCCCGCCGAGGCGCGCGCGGCGGCTGGCGCGAGGCGCGCGGACGCGCCGCTGCTGGCGGTGCGGCCGCCCGAAGCGCCTGCGCGGCGCTGCTCGCCGAGCGCGGCACCACTCTACGCCGCGGTCGCCGCACCGGCGGGTCGATGACCGATGGCGCTCACCGCCGAAGCAGGTGGCCGACGCGATCTGGCGCCCGACTCGACCCCGCCGCCGGCACCGGGTGCCGGTCGAGCCGCGCGTGCCGTCGCGCGGTCGCGCGCCGTCGCGGCACGCGATCGCTGCGTGCCCGCGATCCGGCGGGCAGCCTGCGCCGTGGCTCGTCCTGCGATGGCCGGCTGCGCGCCGCATCGTGGCACGGTCGCCGAACTCGACGCCGGCGCTCGCGCGCCGAGCGCTACCGGGCGCTCGCCCTGGCGCGAGGCGCGCGGCGTCGGCGGTGGACGCCCAGCTGGTGCTGTGGGCCGAGGTGCCTCGGCGATCGCGGAACTGCCGGGCGCCGAGGGGCGGCTGCTGCTCGCGGGTCCGGACGCGTTCCGGCTCGCGCGTCGGCGTCGCTGTTCGGCACCGCGCTCGATCTCGGCGGCGCGCGGCGACTCGCTGGCGCGCGTACGTGCCGTCACGCCGCAGGGGCTGGCGAGTCCTCGATGCGCATCGCGACTCGCTCGGCATCATCGCGGCCCGGGCGGCCTCGCCGTTCCGCGCGCTGAGCGCCGCCTGGCGGCCGCCGGAGCCGCGCGTGGCCGGCCGCCGTCATGGCGCGACACGCTGCTCGCGGTGTGGTGGCTCGAGGACGGCGACACGCTCGCGCTCGGGGTCGGGCAGCGACGGCCTGCCCGCCCGGGCCTCGTTGACCAGGCCCGGGATGGTGGACGCGGTTCGGTTGACGTATCGTGCTCTGGGACCGCGGGAGCGGCACCGCGTGGCCCGCGCGCTTCGGTGTCGAGGATCGCGACGGTGGATTCCAGCCTGACCTGCAAGGTGTCGCGCGTGCGCTTTCCGCGCGCGCCAGACTCGGCTGCGAGCTCGCGCGTCCCGATTCCGCCCGAGCGCGCAGCGCACTGACGCGTCGCCGAGCTGCGCCAGGCGCTCGAGCGGCTGGGGGCGCTGTGATGCGCCCTCGCGCGCGTGGTCGTCGACGCCGTCCGCGGCGTCGCTGGCTCGCGTGCGCGACTCCGGACCGCGCGGCGCGTCCGCGCCGCCGATGACGCAGCGGCGCCTCGACGCGCGCCCGCGGCTGGCGCGCTCTCGGCGGCCGCTCGGGCGCGGCGAGGCCGGCGGTCACGCTGACGCGCTCCGATCCGTATGGGAGGCCCGGCCGCGATCGTGGCGCGGCCGGTTGGCGCTCGAGCCGCCCGATCGCGATGCGGCTCGACTTCCCGCACGACCGGCGAGCGGCATCGCGCTGCGGCGGCGACGGCGGCGAATGGGTCCAGCCCGCAGCCGCAGCAGATGGTGCGGCTCGAGCCGCGAGCAGAGCCGGGCTCGCCGCCTGGCTGTGGGAGGTGTTCCTGCGCGGCGGCGGCAGGACGCTTCAGCCGAGCGCGCGCCAGCAGGCAGCGCGGCGCTTCGTGCTCGACGCCGCGCGAAGCCGCGACGACGGGCTGCCGGGAAGATCACCATCACGCTCGACTCGCACGGACTGCCGGCCGTCAGCTCGAGATGGACGGACCGGAGGCGGCCGCGGTGCGCTACCGTTCTCGAGGCTGGAGTTTCTCGCGCGCCCACGGGTGCTCGAGCGCGTTCGCGCTCTCCGGGCGCCGCAGGGCTACGCGGTCGTGGACCTGCCGTGAGCCGCGCGCGCCGCTTCGAGCCGACATGATGCGACGCCGCCAAGTCATTCTGCGCGAACGAGAAACGGCTGGCGAGCCGGCTTGACACTCCGTGATCGCGCTGGGCGACACTGCCGCCCTTCCCGTGCGCGTGATCGCGGGTGAGTTCGGGGGTCGGCGGCTCGATGGCGCCGCGCGGACGCGGCACGCGCCCGACGTCGGACCGCGTGCGCGAGGCGCTGTTCATGGCGCTCGAGCCGCTGGCGCGGGCTGCGCGGTCGTGGACCTGTTCGCGGGCAGCGGCGCGCTCGGCATCGAGGCGCTCTCGCGCGGCGCCGTCCGTGCCGACTTCGTCGAGTCGCGACCGGCCGCGCGCGCGGCGCTGCTCGAGCGAACCTCGAAGCGCTCGGAGCTGGCGCAGCGCGCGCGGATCTGGCCGCTGCGCGCTGCCGGCGGGGCTCGCGCGGCTCGCCGCGGCGCTGCGCAGCGCGCCGGACCTGGTGCTGGCCGATCCGCCGTACGGCGGCGAGCCGGCGCGCGCGACGCTGCAGGCGCTCGGGCGCGCCGGGCGTGCTGCAAGCCGGAGCGCGCGGGTGGTGCTCGAGCATCACGCGAAGGACGAGCTGCCCGAGCGCGCGGGTCAGCTGCGCGCTGTGCGCGGCAGCGGCGCTACGGCGAGACGATGGTGAGCACCTACCGCGTGGCGAGCGCGAGCGCGCCGCGAGCGCCGGGAGGAGCGCGCATGACGACGCGAGCGCACCGCGCTGTTCCCGGGCACGCTTCGATCCGTTCACCAACGGGCACCTCGATCTCACCCGTCGCGCCGCGCGGCTGTTCGACCGCGTCGTCGTCGCGGTGGCGCGACAGCACCGCCAAGGGCGACGCTGTTCACGCTCGACGGAGCGCGTCGACATGATCCGCGCGCTGCGTGAAGAGCATGCGCCGCGTCGAGGTCGTGTCGACTTCTCCGACCTGGTGGTCGACTGCGCGCGCAGGCTGGGCGCGCAGGTCGATGATCCGCGGGCTGCGGGCGGTGAGCGACTTCGAGTTCGAGTTCCAGATGGCGCTCATGAACCGGCGCGCTCGCGCGCGGCGCTCGAGGTCGCGTTCCTGATGCCGAGCCAGCAGTACACC
>ERZ1370068.10206-contig-8924_pt1:35000-51182 | contig 51182 bp, 74 predicted proteins | sample MGYA00561227_ERZ1370068 | MGnify/ENA primary metagenome ERZ1370068 (study PRJEB38410, sample SAMEA6850437) | metagenome | study: Metagenomic assessment of the ecological functions of the soil: analysis of the soil microbiota associated with the... | reverse complement strand
TTGTACTTTCGTTCAGTTGCGTATTGCTTGTGTTCTCGGCTTCCGATGCCGTGGGCCTCATACCAATGTATCTCAGCTAGTTCCTCAGAGCCATCTCCTCTCGTCCCAAACGAACGCGCAGAGCGACTCTCTTTGCACTTGCGCCAGTGACGGCCTCCACAGACTCGACGCAGCCTCGCAATCTCCTGGAATGCCTTTTCCTCTGGCGATGGTTTCAATATCGGAAATGTCGCCCAGGATTTCAAAACCCGTTGGCGCTCACTTGCCAGAGAAGGCTTGGCAGCTTGGCGATGTTGCTCGCTATGCGCCTAGCCTCATCGAGGTCAGCGACTTGGCGACTTGAGCATCACGCTGATCGGCATGGCCGTAGACATATGCGGTGTACCTACCTTGCCGATTGTCCGCAGCGCTGATGATCGGGAATTACCTCTCACAGGGATTATACGCTGGTAGACCGTCAGTTATTCGTACTGCCACCTGCTTCGAAGCGTAGGCTAAGTATTCATAGCCGACTTTGTTTAGCCCCCAGCTTAACAGTCCCCCATTAGGCGAATTTATGCGGGCTTAAACTCAGGCACCCAGAATCAGGGGGGTTGTGGATAACTTCGTATGACACTAGCGAAGTGAATACCACCTGTAAGCGCACCCCGGTTCACTCTAAACTAGGGTTCGCTGTTCCACCAAGCCTCGCACCGTGGCGTGCCGCAGAAGTTTGCTTCCGGCCAAATGCTTCACCTCCTCCACAACGAGCTTGGGCTGGCACCACTTAACCTCCAATCAGCCGTGGACGACTTGAATGCTGCCCGCGGCGTGGCCAGACGCCTCAAGCTCAGCAGCGAAAAACTGAACGCGTTCAGCACCACTTCAAGAGCGATGAACGCTGCTCCCGCGTAACTCAGACCAGCATCCGTCTTTGTGGAGCAAGCACGCGCCCCTGAGGCGCTCCGGCTCTGGCGGTCGCGGTCAGTCCCCACCACTCGACGCTCAGAGGAGCGTTTGTTGCCCTGATGGAATCGTAGGTTCCGAATCCCATCTGCGGCATTTCGGCTCATAGCGCTCCATCGTCCGTCTTAAGCACTTGGAGGACGGGACGCGGGAGGCTGGCCTGATGGGTTGTCGCGCTTATTGGATTGGGGGAAGCGCGAGGGGACGAGGGAGCCTCAGGGTGGTAAGCATCGTCATTCCCATGGCCGGGCGGGGCCGCAGATTTGCGAGGTGACCGGAGAATCGGTCCTGGAAGCCCCCTTATCTGGGCAAGTACTTCACCGAAAGCGTACGATCGGAGCACGTGATCGACGACCGAACACCTCGCGTGCGGAGCCTCATCGCTTCATTTTGTCTTGCCGCTCGAAGGAACACGCGCGAACCTTCGACTTCAATAGCTTCTTCAGGGCGAGAGGACACGCGACAATCCATCACTTGGATTGCCAGGTGCGAAGCGGTCACCGCCGTCCCATCTGCTACCGCGCTGTTTGCCAAAAGACTTCATAGACAACGGCGCCGAGCTTCATCGACCTATTGCGACAGCTTTTTTACCTTCTGAGCCAGCCAACTTCCTCAGGCACTGCCGGGAGAGTCAAGCGTGCAGACGGTGCGCTCATAGCCTACCCCGCCAGCCTTCCCAGCGCGATGGAGGGTTATGCGCGGAAATAGACGGCGATCTGGCTGGGTTCTCCGCACGGCGGAGAAGGAGATCATAAGCCAAACGGCCGCTGGCGGGCTTTACTACTTCGGCGAAGGGAAGCGATTTTCGTCGCGGCGGCGATCAGAGACGCTCGCCATCAGTAGTAACGGTAAAGAGGGTCCTCGTCTGTCCAGTTTTCAATGAGCTGATCAGAAAGCGAAAGCGTGTGACCTCATTCGACCACCCGTGACCAGAGTGGTCGAGATGGGAACGCCCGACGACCTGTCACGGTCCCGGGATTGGCTCTTGCAACAAGAAATCAAACCTCACACGCGGGGAGGCAGCACGGTGCGGCTAATGCCACTTCCCGGCAAGCGATTCACAAACGTTTGGAAAACAGTAAGGCGGCGCTGGAGCAAGAGTGCGAAGCTGCGGCGCCGAGGGGCCTCGTCTTCGCCATTATGGCAAGCAATTCCTGCACGGCTTCTACGAATCGGGCGTGCCGAGGCGGGCATACGTCCTTTCCCTGATGTGGGGAACCCTATTGGGCTGTGTGCGCGAAGGCAGCTTTTTTGAAACATGACTTCCGACATCGATGTCGGCATCCTTGCGGACGACATATGCTAACAAGGACATACTGATTGCAGATGCGCAGGCGTGGATACGAAGATTGGCCTTCGAACGGCTTTATAAGCTCAAATTCGTTCACCCCGCTTCCAAACTGTGGTTGGACGTCGACGTTCTTTATCGCTGGAATGGTCGAATGATTACCTCCGTCGAGTCAGACGGTGGCGAGTTCAATGCGTCATATTTTCCTCTCGATACGTTCGATCAACTTAGAGGTCGTCTTCCTGGATGACTTGCACGTCTTCGTTCCCGAGCCGCGCCGCCTTCGACTGTAATTGCCTCGAAGTCAGAAGCACCGTTGCCATTCTGGACAATGGCCTCACCATCAATGATTGCCGATTTGCAGCGGAGATTGGCAGCGGCGCGGACGATAGACGGGATAGCGGTCGCTCCAATCATATCCATTGCGGGTGAAGACACGCGCTTGCCCTCGCTCAATCACCACCTGGAGCGGTAGCCATCGTGTTTGATTTCGTGAATCCAGTGCTTGCCCTCGGGCGGCTGATCGACCGAGGAAGCAAGCTGGGGCTCGATGAACCTGAGCCGTGTCGTTACGCGAAACATGGGGCTGCGCTATCCGGCTTTCTTTCAGGCTCAGACTTTAGCTGCGCATTCCTGTCGTCTAAATCGCCCGCTAGCGTGAGCCACGTCTTGGCGAGATTGGCGTAGTGCAGTCTCGCTTCGGGGGTGTTTGAGGTTTGAGCTAGACGCACGCAGGCGAGGGCTTGTCGGCGGCATTCCTGGGGATCGAGCGGCATATCAAACTCCGACTATTCCGCTAATTTGATTCCAATACCGAGTTTGAGTGTCAAGTGGGATCTGGGAACGCCCGCCCCTCTCGCGGGGTTGGTGAGAAACGATTCGAACCCAGGAGGAACTATGCGTTTCCTACTCCCCAGTATGGTGGCCGCGACGATGCTGATTGCTATTGGCGCCATCGGATCGAAAGCCGAGGCCGCGATGATGCCAGAGTGTCGGAACTCTGCCAGCTCAAACGAAAACCTATACGCCTGTCGAAAAGGTTTATTACCGACGATACTATCGCCGTGGCTATTACGGCTATGGCCGCCATACTATGGTTATGGATATCGGCCCTACTACGGTTACGGCTACGGCTATCGGCCATATGGTTATTATGGCTATGGCTGGAGACCGGAGCATAAGCATCGGCATCGGACCTGGCTGGGGCTGGGGCTACTAAAGCGGCCCCTCTCTGCTCAGACGTGATGACTCCTCGCAAGAAGCCCCGGCCCTCGTCGGGGGGCTTTTCCATGCTTTCGCAAGTCCACCTGAAGCAGGGACACTTTCATTGGTGTGCTCGCGATGTTGACCTGATTTTCTATAGGAGGAGCGATGAAATGGATGCTCTTTGTTTTGGTTTTCGGTTCCCATCCGGTTGAGACAAACCTTCTCTTCGATAACATCGATGCCTGCCTAAAGGCCGAAGAGACAATGCGTACTGAGTATGCGCGGGCTTACAGCCAGGGCACTTGGGGTGCAGCTGTAGGCGAGTCGAACGATCCCTCCGTGGTCAGCAGGTTGGGGCAGCGGACCACGGCAACATTAGCTATTCCACATGCGTAAGATTTGGAAAGTGGCCGCCGTCTTTGACAGCGCCGGCAATTGCGGGAATACGTAAACGCCGACACTGCTAATCGCATGCCTCTTGATCTACAAATTAGGGACCTGCCTCAATGGCTGTATTTAGTCGCAATGGCGGTGTGGGCCGTCGAGGTGGGCGTCTGGCGGTTTACCCTCCGCTCCGAAGATCGAGGAGTTTGTATTTCTCGAAAACAAGCTGACCAGAAATCGAGAGGCGGATTGGCGAGTGCGCCCAACGGCAAGCGGCCAGGGGTGAGGGGCGGTGGCACCATTGCCGCGCCGTGGTGAATGCATTGGCGAAAGCTGGGAGGTCGATCTTGGCGAGAATGGTGGCGTGATACCCAGGCCGAAGGGGCGCCATGGTAAAGGCATCCCTGATTCGTTGCCGCGTTGACCGGCGTTTGCACTGAATCGTTTACTACGATATTATCTAAGTCCGGTCGAAGTGAGGCCAATTAGCATCGTGTTAGCATCGGTACCCGGAAACACCTGCAAATCAAGGCTATGCAGCCAGGACGGTGGACCCGGAGGCCGCCTGCATATTCACGGGATTACGGAAATGCCAGCCGGCTATGACGCTGAGGTGGCGGAGTTATTTCAGGGATCTTCGGTCGGCGAGCGGACTGTCGGAGGCAGATCTCGCGGCGCAGCTCGCAACGCGCACCGAGGTGGTGCAGGCGCTGGAGCAGGGTGCGCTCTATGCCCTGCCGCCCTGGCCGGAGACCTACCGCGTGGTGGCGACCTATGGGACGCTGCTGAACCTCGATGTGCGGCCGTTGCTGCGGCGCATCTATGCCCAGGTCGACGCAGGGGTGGTCGGGCTCGAGCCGAAGGCAATGCCGGACGTCCCCTTCATGGCGCCCCCTGACCACGTCGAGCACGAATTCCAAGGGCAGCCGGCCAAGTCCCAGCCTCAGGCCGCTGAGTCCGTCTCCCATGCCGCCGCGTCAGCCCGCGCCATCCCCGGCAAGGCCGCCGCAAGCGGCGCCTGAGCGGCGGGGGCCTGGGCCGCCTCCAGGCCCAGGCTCCTCAACCACGGCCGCAGCCCCAGCAGCCGCTGCCGCATCAGCAGCAACCGCCACCATGGGCGCCTCAGCAAGGGGAGCGCCGCCGGCACCTCCCCGCGGCGTCGCGCCGCAGCAGCCGCAGCCGCCACAGCCCCGCCAGTCGGCACCGCGGCGCGAAGCCAGGGTCCCGTCACCGCCGCCGCAGCCTCGGCCCCGCCCGGCGGTGCCGCTGCCATCGGCGCCCCAGGAAGAGAAACCGGCGAAGAAGAAGTGGCCGTGGAAGGCGCTCGTCAAATGGGAGCGTGGCCGCGCTGGTCATTCTGGGGATCGCCGCCGGATTATGGCTATGGCTTGCCAAGCCTGGTGGCCTGCTCGGCTCCGGTCCGACTTCCGGGCAGCCAGGCGCCAAATCGTCCAATAAGGGCGCGCCAACCACCGCCGATCCAAACGACCCGCGGAGCCGGAAGGCAGACCGCCTGCCCGGCCCCTCCTAACTAGACCGCCTAAGCTCTATCTTCGAACATGACGACGATTCCCGCCGACAAGCTCGACAAGCTTGTCTCCCGATGGGAGACGGTGCAGGGCGCGCTCGCCTCCGGCGCCGACCAGGAGACCTATGTCCGCCTCTCCCGCGAATTCGCCGAGCTCAATCCCATCGTGGCGACGATCACCGCGCTCCGCTCCGCGCTGCGCGAGCGAGAGGGTCTTCAGCATCTGATCGACGACCCCGCATCTGAGACGGACATGGCGGCTCTCGCCGAGGAGGAATCTGGGGCCGCTCGATAGCAAGATCGAGGAGCTCGAGCAGCAGCTCAAAGTGCAATTGCTTGCCCAAGGATGAAGCCGACGAGAAAGAGCGCCATCTTGGAAGTGCGCGCCGGCACCGGAGGCGAGGAGGCTGCGCTGTTCGCCGCCGATCTCTTCCGCATGTATCAGCGCTACGCCGACGCCCATGGCTGGAAGGTCGCCATCATCTCGGCAAGCGAGTCGTCGACCGGCGGCTACAAGGAAATCATCGCCAACATCACCGGCAAGGGCGTGTTCGCCAGGCTAAAGTTCGAATCAGGCGTGCATCGCGTGCAGCGCGTGCCGGAGACCGAGGCGCAAGGGCGCATCCATACCTCGGCTGCGACCGTCGCGGTGCTGCCGGAGGCAGAGGAGGTCGACATCAAGATCGACGACAAGGATTTGCGCATCGACGTGTTCCGGGCGAGCGGTCCGGGAGGCCAGTCGGTCAACACCACCGACAGCGCGGTGCGGATCACCCATCTGCCGTCCGGCCTCGTGGTCAGCCAGCAGGATGAGAAGTCGCAGCACAAGAACAAGGCCAAGGCGATGAAGGTGCTGCGCGCGAGGCTCTACGATCTTGAGCGGGCGAAGCTCGATGCCGAGCGGTCGCAGACCCGCCGCAGCCAGATCGGCACCGGCGACCGGTCGCAGCGCATCCGCACCTATAATTTTCCGCAAGGGCGCGTCACCGATCACCGCATCGGGCTCACGCTGCACAGCCTTGACCTGGTGCTGGAAGGCAGAGGCCTCGACGAGATCATCGACGCTCTGATCACCGAGCATCAGGCGAGCCTGCTTGCCACGGTGCAGGAAGAAGGCCATGGGTAAGCCTCGGCACATCTCGTTGCCATTGCGTGAGTCGCGGGTTACCTGAGCGCTCCCACTCGCGCCCCGCTCCGCCCTTGCGGGGAGCAGGATCGGCGCAGCCGATCCGAGGGGTGAGGCGCGATGTCATCGGCGAGGAGTCTTTAGTTGACCCCCTCCCTATCCCTCCCCACAAGGGCGGAGGGGAGAGCGAGCGGCCCGCTTCGTGCACAATCAGCGAGGCTGTCTTGGCGGCGGCGAGGCTCTTGCGGCAGGCGGGAATCGAGACGCCCGAGCTCGACGCGCGGCTGCTGCTTCTAGCCATGCGGCGGGCATGAGCCATGAAGCTTATGTCGGGAGGCCTCAATGATGCGCTCGCATCTGACGCTACGGCGCGGTTCGGCGCCTATGTCGAGCGGCGGCTCGCCGGAGAGCCCGGTGTCGCGCATCATCGGCGTCCGCGAGTTCTATGGCACGCGCCTTCCGTATCGATGCGAGCACGCTCGACCCGCGCCCCGATACCGAGACGCTGGTCGAGGCCGCGCTGGCACTGGTCGACCGCGAGGGCCTGCGCGAGAGGCCGCTGAAGCTCCTCGATCTCGGCACCGGGAGCGGCTGCATCCTCATCACCCTGTTGGCGGAGCTGCCGCAGGCGAGCGGCGTCGGCGTCGATGTCAGCCTGCCGGCCCTCAAACGGCGCGGAATAATGCGGATGCCCTCGGCGTCGGCACCCGCGCGAGTTTTGTCGCTTCTGATTGGCTTGAGGCCGTTGAGGGCAGTTTCGACCTGGTGGTGGCCAACCCGCCCTATCTGTCGGCGGCCGACATGGCCGGGCTCGCCCCCGAGGTGCGCGATCACGACCCCGGGCCCGCGCTCGATGGCGGTCCTGACGGGCTTTCCGCCTATCGCCGCATCGCGCCGGGTCTCCGCAAAGCCTTGCGCCCTGGCGGATCTGCCCTGTTCGAGATCGGCCATGACCCAGGCCGAGGCCGTGTCGGGCCTCCTCGCTGGGGCAGGGCTTGCGCCGGAAGAAGCGCCGTGGCGGGACCTGGCAGGGCGCCCGCGGGTGGTCGCGAGCGCGGTCGAGGGTTAAGGCTCCGTAAGAGCGGGAGGCCGCATCCGAAAAATTGGACTTGGAAAATTGAGAGGTTCGGGCTAGGTTCGAGGTCAGCGAATTGGAATGTTCTCGGCCATTGGCGTTAAGAGCGCTGGCCGGTTGCAGACGGCAACTAGAGCGGACATCTCTTGAACCTCGATCGTAGGGCGGCGTGCCTCTCGGGACGTTCAGGTGACGCTCAATCGCCCTTCTATTTTTAGGCTGGCTGCGCAATCAGGACGTTTATCGGCTCGGCGCCGGGTGATGCGCGAAGCAGCAGGATTGTATTTGCCGATCGCGGCGCTGGGCCACCTGGACCCGGCGCGGCTGGAGCGAGTGACGAGCGAACTTGGACGTTGAAGATCCGAGCAGACAACAACATCGAGGGCAGGGAAGAAGTCGCGGCATGAGCCGCTTATCAGGGTTGCATAGAAGCCTATGAGGCAAGGACAGCAGAATCGCCGGGGCCGCGGCCGTGGCCGCAAGCCCCAGAATCCATTGGCACGGAACTTTGAGTCCAACGGCCCGGACGTCAAAATCCGCGGAACCGCGGCGCATATCGCCGAGAAATACATGTCGCTCGCCCGCGATGCTCTCGCGTCCGGCGACATGATCGCGGCGGAGAGCTATTTCCAGCATGCCGAACACTACAACCGCATCATCATGGCGGCGCAGTCGCAGTTCGGCCCGCAGCATGGCGGCCAGCCAGGCGAAGGGGGAAATGGCGGATTCCGGCCACGCTGGAACGCCGACGGCTCCGAGGATGATGGCGGATCGGACTTCGATAGTACCGATGGCGGCGGCGGCGACGTTCGTGAGACGCGCGACGGCGGCGGACATGACCGGGAGCGCCAGGGCGGCGGCGGGCAAGACCGCGAGCGTCACACCGGCAACCGGGAGCACCACGGCGGCGGTCGCGATCACTATGGGCGCCGCGGCCCGAACGGCAGCGAGGGGCAGGAACGGGACACCAACGGTTCCGATCCGGCCGACGCCGCCCAATCCGACGAAAGCGCCTCGACCCCGTCGGGTAGTTCTGATCGCCTTTGACGGTGGCGGCCCATCTCGCCCTCAAGGGCCCGGGATTGACGCGTCGCCATTCTCGTTGGCTAAGCCCAGCGCTATATCTCCGTTAAGGGGTCGGCTTATATTGGCTGCCTCGGCTGCCGCTGGCCGGGTTTGCCCGTCCGGCGCCCGGTTGGCGGTTAAGCGTGCGCAACAGGAAAGCGTCCCATGGACTTCGAGAAATTCTCCAGACCGGCTCGAAGGGCTTCGTGCAGTCGGCGCAAACCCTCGCCATCCGCGAAGGCAACCCGCAGATCACGCCGGAGCACCTGTTGAAGGTGCTGCTCGACGACCCGGAAGGCTTGGCGTCAGGGCTGATCACCAAGGCCGGCGGCAGGCCGAAGGAGGCGCTCGAGCGCACCGAGGCGGCGCTCGCCAAGCTGCCCAAGGTCTCAGGCGGCGGGGCGCAGGTGCATATGGCCCCGGCCTTGGGCCGCGTGCTCGACCAGGCCGAGCAGATCGCCGACCAAAGCCGGCGACAGCTTCGTCACCGTCGAGCGGGTGCTGCAGGCGCTCTCCATGGCCAAGGAGGCGGAAGTCCTCGCGCATCCTCGCCGATGCCGGGGTCACGCCGCAGACGCTCAACGCCGCCATCAACGAGCTGCGCAAGGGCCGCACCGCGGATTCGGCCGGCGCCGAGCAGGCCTATGACGCGCTGAAACGCTACACCCGCGACTTCACCGAGGCCGCCGCCAAAGGCGAGCTCGATCCGGTGATCGGCCGCGACGAGGAGATCAGGCGCACCATCCAGGTGCTGTCCCGCCGCACCAAGAACAATCCCGTGCTGATCGGCGAGCCCGGCGTCGGCAAGACGGCGATCGTCGAGGGCCTGGCGCACCGCATCGTCAATGGCGACGTGCCCGAGAGCCTGAAGGACAAGAAGGTGTCTGTCGCTCGATCTCGGCGCGCTGATCGCCGGCGCCAAATATCGCGGCGAGTTCGAGGAGCGGCTGAAGGCCGTGCTCTCCGAGATCCAATCCTCGCACGGCCAGATCATCCTGTTCATCGACGAGATGCATACGCTGGTCGGCGCCGGCAAGGCCGACGGCGCCATGGACGCCTCGAACCTGTTGAAGCCGGCGCTCGCCCGCGGCGAGCTCCATTGCGTCGGCGCCACCACGCTCGACGAATATCGCAAGCACGTCGAGAAGGACGCGGCACTCGCCCGCCGCTTCCAGCCGATCTTCGTGTCGGAGCCCACGGTCGAGGACACCATCTCCATCCTGCGCGGCCTCAAGGAGAAATACGAGCTGCATCACGGCGTGCGCATCGCCGACGCGGCGCTCGTCTCCGCCGCCGTGCTCTCCAACCGCTACATCACCGACCGCTTCCTGCCCGACAAGGCCATCGACCTCGTCGACGAGGCCGCCTCGCGCTTGCGCATGCAGATCGACTCAAAGCCCGAAGCGCTCGACGAGCTCGACCGGCGCATCATCCAGCTCAAGATCGAGCGCGAGGCGCTGAAGAAGGAATCGGACTCTGCCTCGAAGGATCGCCTCGCCAAGCTCGAGAAGGAGCTCGCCAATCTCGAGGAGGAGGCGAACCTGCTCACCCGCCGCTGGCAGGAGGAGAAGGAGAAGCTCGCCGGAGCGCAGAAGCTGAAAGAGCAGCTCGATGCCGCCCGCGTCGAGCTCGAGCAGGCGCAGCGGAAGGGCGACCTGGCCCGCGCCGGCGAGCTCGCCTACGGCGTGATCCCGGACCTCGAGGCCAAGCTCAAGAAGCTGGAGGAGACCGAGGAGAAGGGCGGCGCCATGGCGCAGGAAGTGGTCACCGCCGACCTCATCGCCCAGGTCGTCTCGCGCTGGACCGGCATCCCGGTCGACAAGATGCTGGAAGGCGAGCGCGACAAGCTGCTGCGCATGGAGGAGAGATCGTCAAGCGCGTGGTCGGCCAGTCGGAGGCCGTGATCACGCCGTGTCGACCGCCGTGCGCCGCTCGCGCGCCGGCCTGCAGGACCCCAACCGGCCGATCGGCTCGTTCATGTTCCTAGGCCCCACCGGCGTCGGCAAGACCGAGCTCACGCCGCGCGCTCGCCGAATTCCTGTTCGACGACGAGCACGCCATGATCCGCATCGACATGTCGGAATATATGGAGAAGCACTCGGTCGCGCGGCTGATCGGCGCGCCCCCGGCTATGTCGGCTATGAAGAGGGCGGCGCGCTCACCGAGGCCGTGCGCCGGCGGCCCTACCAGGTGATCCTGTTCGACGAGATCGAGAAGGCGCACCCGGACGTGTTCAACGTGCTGCTGCAGGTGCTCGACGACGGCAGGCTCACCGACGGCCAGGGCCGCACCGTCGACTTCCGCAACACGCTGATCATCATGACCTCAAATCTCGGCTCCGAATATCTGGTGAACCAGCCCGAGGGCGAGGACTCCGAAGCCGTGCGCGAGCAGGTGATGGCGGTGGTGCGCGCCCATTTCCGGCCTGAGTTCCTGAACCGCGTCGACGAGATCATCCTGTTCCATCGCCTGAAGCGCGAGCAGATGGCGCGGATCGTGGACATCCAGATGAAGCGGCTCGCGCAAGCTGCTCGCCGACCGCAAGCTCACCGTCGAGCTCGACGATCACGCGAAGGAGTGGCTGGGCGCAGAAGGGCTACGACCCGGCCTATGGCGCGCGGCCGCTCAAGCGCGTCATCCAGAAATATGTGCAAGACCCGCTCGCCGAGCTGATCCTGCAAGGCAAGATCCACGAGGGCGAGAACGTGAAGATCACCGCCGACAGCAACGGGCTCGTCATCAACGGCCAGGCGGTCAAGCAGGCGGCTTGATCGTCCTCAAGTAGCGAAGCGATAGGACATCATGGGCACATTCCTCCCTTGCAGAGGAGGTCGGCTTCCTCCATGCCCGGCCCCTGGCGCAGGCAAGAAAGAGCTCGGCGAGAGGCCGGCCCTAGAAGTACTCCTTGCGCAAACAGATTAGGCTGTGCACTCCTTCATGCCTTGCATGGCCTTTGTAGGCCCCAGCTTTGGTCTCAGGGGCCGCCCATGTTCTTCATCGACCCTGACAGGAATGGTGTGCATCATCGAGCATTTGTGAGCTCGCTGGATCGGAAGGCGACATGCGAATTGCTCGGCAAGTGCCGGGGTGACGAAGCCGACGATGAGGGCGCTGGCTAGCAGGCTATTTTTCATTTTCTCGCTCCTTGGGGGTGTGGACGCTTGAGCGTCTACGCAACGCTGTTAAACCACGGCGTGTGGACACAGCGCATCAACTGTGCGCGATGGATGTGCGACAAAAGCAAGCCGGTCGGGGAGGGCGCGAGCGCGTGATTTCCGCGGATTCAGTGCTGATTGAAGGCCGACGGCTAGTCCGGGTGCTTGCCCTGCTTTGGCGTTCTCGAGAACCTTCCCGGTCTGCGCATCCACGCCTACTGCAGAGGGCCTTGCCGCTCTTCACCCCGGAAGGAATAGCGAAGACCGCTGCCGCCTTTTTCCTTTCAAGCTCCTCCGTGGTGATGGCGCCAGGGCGAGCCTTCAGCGCAATCGCACGGGCGTCCGTCGATTTTCACCGTCGCCTTGGCCGGCGAGGTCCTGGCCGGTATGGGCGAGAGCTCCGGTCGAGACTGTCACCATCAGTCCGGCCATCGCCAGTCGCCGGGTGAGAAGATTGCAGCACCATGAGCGCCTCCATGTTTCGATAGGCCCATCGCGCCGCAGCTTACCCGAAATCCGGGGCGAGGAGACCTGCCGGCTTCGTGGTTGCTTAACCTTCCCCTCTCCCCTGTGGGAGAGGACGGCGCAGCACGCGCCAGGTGAGGAGGGCCTTCGTCATTCCGGCGCGAGGCGGGCATCCAGGTCAATCAGCGCCGTCTAAAGGCCTAGCTACGGCGGTGGTTACAAGGTTGCCCGGTCGAGCCAGGCAATGACCAAACTGGAGGTACTACTGCGCTGCTCAAAAACTCAAGCAGGAATTGAATTCTAACTGCGCTACTCCGACCTCGATAAAACTCTGTTAAGACCACTGCGGATATCCTAAAAATCTACAGTTGTTGTGCCAGTCGAGCGCCACCGTGTCTGAAGACTGCTCAAGCGCGGGATGTAAGCAGTGGGGATCGCCGTGTACATTGCATAGTAGTCGCGCCCATTTTCGAACCCCTCGCGAATACGCGCACTGATTCTGAAGATTTGGTCCGGTGCCACGGTCACATACCTGAGGTCGAATAGACAATGAATGTCCTGACGCAATAGCAATCCATCTGAAACAAATGTTCGCCTCCTTCCGCGGTGCTGCGTCGACAACCGGCAAGGTTCCTCGCCGGTCACAGCAGCGGCGTTGATAGGCGTCTGTGACGGCAACCCTAAAAGCACCTTGACCCAGTCTGGGCCGTATTAGCGTTGGTTCGCCGAACCGGAAGCGTCTCTTCTGCTAGACCCCAGGTATGGAGCGGAGCCGTGCGCCCACTCCCAAGTAGCCGACCGTCCTCGGTATCAGTCGAGAACGTCTTGAACGTCTGCGTAACGGGCCAACTCTTCGGAGCGGAAGCCAAAGCTCTCTCCAAAGAAGACCGCGTAAGGACACGACAGCCACTTGGAAAATCGCTTCGGTCACCCGGGTCGGCGCTTCGATAGTGCCTGATGCGCGCTCGCATCTCTGCGAGGTCTGGAGGCGCCATTTGCTTCGAAAAGTCTCCCACGCCAGTGAGCATGGCAGCGTCATCGAAAGAAACACTCCACCACCGACAATGAAATGTCTGGGAGCGTGGAGCTTTTCGAACAAGAAGACCCCGCCTGGCTGCAGCGCTCGGAAGTTCGTGGTGGAAGGCGCCCAAAAGTTCACCTCCGGCCAGTCCTCTCGCGCATGCGCAAGGCTTGAACCAATCGTAATCAGTCACCGTGAGGCGTCGGACCTCCTGGCACGGCCTACGGAAAGAGTGGCCTCGCGTTTCGCGGCCGGTAACGGACCACCTCAGCCGTCTGCCCCCCGCCCGGGTTGGTGCGCGGGTCCATCTTGCCGGCAGCTCATAGCGCCCGCGGAAGAGGCGGTAAGAGAAGGGGCAACATAGCCGCGCGGGGCGCCAGGTGCCCCAAAGGACGCCGCGGCGCCCTCCTGTTGCCTCGGGGTTCCCGGCGAGATTTGGCACGGCCCCTCCAGGAGAGTATGCGCCCGTGAGGGGACTAGTGATCTTTGAGAGGGCGGCCCTGCCCCAACCCTCTCCCACAGGGGATCGGCTGGATGCCAGCCTGTCATCGGGCCGACCTCAGCGCATGACACAAAAAAAAGAGGAGGGAGGAAAAGGAAAGAGGAAGGAAGGGAAGAGAAGGAAGCTACTACTGAGCTGCCTGGGCGTATGCGGGCGGTGACTGGTCGAGCGCGCGGAGCTCGTCGATGCGGTTCCGCTCTTTCTGGAACGAGGCGAGCTGGCGGCCGGTGAGCTGCAGCCCGCGCGGCACCTGGATGGTCATCGGGTTGACGAACTTGTTGTTGACCAGGATCTCGTAGTGGCAGTGCGGGCCGGTGGAGAAGCCGGTCGAGCCGACATAGCCGATCACCTGGCCCTGCTTCACGCTCATGCCTGAGCTCGAGCCCGTCGGCGTAGCGCGACATGTGGCCGTAGGCGGTGGCGAAGCCGTTGGTGTGGCGGATGCGGACGTAATTGCCGTAGCCGCCCTGGCGCCCGACGCGCTCGATGGTGCCGTCGGCGCCGGCGAGGATCGGGGTGCCGGCGGGCGCCGCCCAGTCGACGCCGGTATGCGTGCGGGTGATGCCGAGCAGCGGATGCACGCGCGGGCCGAAGCCAGAGGTGTAGCGGCCGCCCTTGACCGGATTGCGCATCAGGAACTTCTTCGCGCTGTTGCCCTGCTCGTCATAGTAGTCGACGACGCCGTCAGGGGTGCGGAAGCGCCAGAAGTTGCGGGTGTGGCCGTCGACGGTCATCGAGGTGTAGAGCAGCTCGCCCATGCCGCGATCGGCGCTGTCGCGGTTGCCGGCGTCGTGAGCGTCGGCGTCGTGATCGTCGGATGGCACGTCGAAGAACACGTCGAAGCGTGTCGCCGGGCTTCACCTTCTGCTTGAAGTCGACGTCGTAGGAGTGGACGCGGAGCAGCTTGAGGATGGTGTCGGCCGGGAATGTGCTGGCGAGGGCTGCGTGATAGAAGCTCTGATAGAGCGTGGCGCGCTGCTGCTGCTTGCGCCTTCGGCGGTCACCGCGCCCTTCTGGTCGGTGACCACGAAGTCGCCGCGGTTGGTGCGGGCGACGGTGCCGAGATGGACGTTGCCGGGGCCATAGACGCTGACGCGGACGGGCTCCATCTCTTCGGTGTCGCTCGGCGCCGGCACGAGCGCGAAGCGGACCTCTTGCCCGGGCTTCAGGTTGCCTGCGGGGAACACTGGGCTGAGCGCCTCGACGATGGCCTTGGCCTGGTCTTGCTCGGCGCCGACCTTGACGATGATGCCGGCGAGCGTGTCGCCGCGGCCGACCTTCACCGTCTTGGTCTCGGCGTCCTCGGCGGCGTCGAGGTCGACGTCGTTGTCATCGTCCTGCTCGGCCGCGCTCTTGTGGATCACGGTGAGGTTGGGCGCGAGCGGCGAGGGGCCGGAGCCGCTGTCGGAGCGATAGGCCGCCGGCTGCAGCAGAGAGCCGGTCACCTCGGCGCCGCCTTGCGGCATCTCGGCATAGGCGAAGTTCTCGGCGGCCTCGGTGACGAGCGCGTTGATCTCGTCGGGCTTGAGCTCGACCCCGTCGTCCTGGGGGAGCACGCCGTTTGTCGAGGTCGGCGACGTGGATGCTCACCGCCTGCGGCGCATCGGCTGCGGCGCTGTCGCCGTCGGTGCCGACCGGCGTTGCGTCGGTGTAGAGCTTGAAGGGATTGAAGGGGGAAGGGTGTCGGCGTCGTCAGAGGGGGCGGTGGCAAGTCCGGCTACGATGCGAAGGTAAGGCTTGATGGTGATGTATTCGCGGGAGCCTTGGTGCTCGACCACCGTCTCGTGGATCACGTTGCGCGAGGTGAAGCCAGAGGCGGTGAGCTGGATGCGGTCGCCCTTCTCCACCGTGGCGCTCTGGCCGTCGCGGGCGAGCGTTGCGCTCCGCATCGGCTTCAGCGCGGCGAGGCTCGCCTGCTTGATCGAGCTCACCATGCCCTTGCCGTCCGACATGCTCATCGAGGCGTAGACGGCAAACCCGATCAGGCAGACGCCAACCATGCCGGCCAGGCAAGTGGAGGCGAGCCATTTCAACCGATGGCTCGCTTCCTCTTGGCCCGCTTCGCGAGAGATAGACCGGTAGCAGTTCGCGCTTCGGCTTGGCTGTTTCGGCCAGATAAATGGTGGGGAGCCGGCCGGCCTCGGTGGGTACGAGGGCCTGACCAGGTTTTCGACGCGCAGTTCGACCGCGACGTAGAAACAATTCGACTTTCCCCCGTCTGCCGGCAGCCGCCCGCACGCAGCTGTGGCGTGCTTTCCCCAGTCAGGCGGACAACACCGAAGCCGGTTTTTGCTGTCCCTCAGCGAGGAATTTTACCGTCAGGGATTGTATTTCGACCTGCCCGCTCTATCTGCCTTCGGCCGCAAACGGGCGCGTCGAGCAGATCGGCGGTCTTTGATTTAGGTCCCTCAATCCCTTCGGC
>ERZ1370068.10206-contig-8924_pt1:0-32500 | contig 51182 bp, 74 predicted proteins | sample MGYA00561227_ERZ1370068 | MGnify/ENA primary metagenome ERZ1370068 (study PRJEB38410, sample SAMEA6850437) | metagenome | study: Metagenomic assessment of the ecological functions of the soil: analysis of the soil microbiota associated with the... | reverse complement strand
CGCTATTGTGCCCTGCGGCCTACTTGCGCGCGCATGATTCGGTGCGGATACCGCGCCCGAGCAGTGCGAACGCGACAGCCTACAGACGTCTTGCCACAAGAGCCAAGTTTTGCGCGAGCTCGTTTCGAGCCGCTGCATCTTTTACATCGTGAAGAGGGGATTGACCTGGGGCTTTCTCTAGCCGCAACGCCGCGCAAGTGTCGTTGCAGAGAAATGCCGCCGACCCTGGTCAGCAGTGTTTAAACCGCCTGCTGTCGGGTCAATCTCGATGAAAATCTGGTCTTAACGTCGGCGTCCGTCCGCAAGGATGGACGTTCGATATAGACTAACAAACTCAACTACATCGATCCCATCTCTCTCAAATTGATGGGCATTGATGATGAGAGCAATCAAGTGACAGAAGGGCATCTGGTGAATGCCTTGGCGGTAAGAGGCGATGAAGGACGTGGTACGCTGCGATAAGCCATGGGGAGCTGCGAACGAGCTTTGATCCATGGATTTCCGAATGGGGCAACCCACCGTTTCGACGGTATCGCTGTCTGAATTCATAGGACAGCGAGGCGAACCCGGGGAACTGAAACATCTCAGTACCCGGAGGAAAGGACATCAACCGAGACTCCGCTAGTAGTGGCGAGCGAACGCGGACTAGGCCAGTGCTTTGGCGAGGACAACTGGAACCATCAGGAAAGTTGGGCCTCAGAGGGTGACAGCCCGTACAGGTAATGCCGAGCCAAAGCCACGAGTAGGACGGGACACGTGAAATCCTGTCTGAACATGGGGGACCACCCTCCAAGCCTAAGTACTCCTTACCGACCGATAGCGAACCAGTACCGTGAGGGAAAGGTGAAAAGCACCCCGACGAGGGAGTGAAAGAGACCTGAAACCGGATGCCTACAAACAGTCGGAGCCTGCCTTCGGGCGGGTGACGGCGTACCTTTTGTATAATGGGTCAGCGAGTTAGTCTGCCGAGCAAGCTTAAGCCGTTAGGTGTAGGCGCAGCGAAAGCGAAGTCTGAATAGGGCGTCAAGTTCGGCGGATTAGACCCGAAACCAGGTGATCTAGGCATGAGCAGGCTGAAGGTGAGGTAACACTCACTGGAGGGCCGAACCCACCGTCGTTGAAAAGACGGGGGATGACTTGTGCCTAGGGGTGAAAGGCCAATCAAACCTGGAAATAGCTGGTTCTCCGCGAAATCTATTTAGGTAGAGCGTCGGACGAATACTCTCGGGGGTAGAGCACTGGATGGGCTAGGGGCCTCAACGGCTTACCAAACCTAACCAAACTCCGAATACCGAGACGTACTATCCGGCAGACACACGGCGGGTGCTAAGGTCCGTCGTGAAAAGGGAAACAGCCCTGACCGCCAGCTAAGGTCCCCAAGTTATGGCTAAGTGTGAAAGGATGTGAAAATCCCAAAACAACCAGGAGGTTGGCTTAGAAGCAGCCATCCTTTAAAGAAAGCGTAACAGCTCACTGGTCTAATTAAGGATTTTTGCGCCGACAATGTATCGGGGCTAAAGCCATACACCGAAGCTGCGGGTGTGCACGCAAGTGCACGCGGTAGCGGAGCGTTCCGTAAGCCTGCGAAGGGTCACCGCGAGGTGGCCTGGAGGTATCGGAAGAGCGAATGCTGACATGAGTAACGATAAGGAGTGTGAGAGACACTCCCGCCGTAAGTCAAGGGTTCCTGCGCAATGCTAATCAGCGCAGGGTTAGCCGGCTCCTAAGGCGAGGGCGAAAGCCGTAGTCGATGGGAACCACGTTAATATTCGTGGGCCAGTGGGTGGTGACGAATTCCAAAAGTTGTCAGGTCTTATCGGATTGATCTGGCAGCGAAGGAGTTCCAGGAAATAGCCCCCACATCAGACCGTACCCTAAACCGACACAGGTGGACTGGTAGAGAATACCAAGGCGCTTGAGAGAACTGCGTTGAAGGAACTCGGCAAAATACCCCCGTAACTTCGGGAGAAGGGGGCCCCATACCTGGGCAACCAGGTGTGGGGGGCACAAGCCAGGGGGTGGCGACTGTTTACTAAAAACACAGGGCTCTGCGAAGCCGCAAGGCGACGTATAGGGTCTGACGCCTGCCCGGTGCCGGAAGGTTAAGAGGAGGGGTGCAAGCTCTGAATCGAAGCCCCGGTAAACGGCGGCCGTAACTATAACGGTCCTAAGGTAGCGAAATTCCTTGTCGGGTAAGTTCCGACCTGCACGAATGGCGTAACGACTTCCCCACTGTCTCCAACGCAGACTCAGTGAAATTGAATTCCCCGTGAAGATGCGGGGTTCCTGCGGTTAGACGGAAAGACCCCGTGAACCTTTACTATAGCTTTGCACTGGTATTCGTGGTGGCATGTGTAGCATAGGTGGGAGGCTTTGAGCCGGGGGCGCCAGTTCCCGGGGAGCCAACGTTGAAATACCACCCTTGTGATCATGGATATCTAACCGCGGCCCGTCATCCGGGTCCGGGACAGTGCATGGTGGGTAGTTTGACTGGGGCGGTCGCCTCCCAAAAAGTAACGGAGGCGCGCGAAGGTGGGCTCAAGCTGGTCGGAAATCAGCTGACGAGTGCAAAGGCATAAGCCTGCCTGACTGCGAGACTGACGAGTCGAGCAGAGACGAAAGTCGGCCTTAGTGATCCGGTGGTCCCGCGTGGAAGGGCCATCGCTCAACGGATAAAAGGTACGCCGGGGATAACAGGCTGATGATGCCCAAGAGTCCATATCGACGGCATCGTTTGGCACCTCGATGTCGGCTCATCACATCCTGGGGCTGGAGCAGGTCCCAAGGGTTTGGCTGTTCGCCAATTAAAGTGGTACGTGAGCTGGGTTTAGAACGTCGTGAGACAGTTCGGTCCCTATCTGCCGCAGGTGTAGGAGAATTGAGAGGATCTGTCCCTAGTACGAGAGGACCGGGATGGACGTACCTCTGGTGGACCTGTTGTCGCGCCAGCGCGCATAGCAGGGTAGCTAAGTACGGAAGGGATAACCGCTGAAAGCATCTAAGCGGGAAACCCACCTCGAAACTAGTTCTCCCTTGAGAGCCGTGGAAGACCACCACGTTGATAGGCTGGGTGTGGAAGCGCAGCAATGCGTGAAGCTAACCAGTACTAATCGCTCGATCGGCTTGATTGCTTTCATCGTCAGTGCCCATCTCTATTGCGCTAACGCGCTTCGCGCTGCTTGAGCGCGTGGCGTCAAGCGCATGAAGACCGGGCATGTTAGGACCAGATTTGTCACCGCCCTTCGTTGGCCTGGTGATACTGGCGGAGCGCCCACACCCGATCCCATCCCGAACTCGGCCGTGAAAGGCTCCAGCGCCGATGGTACTGTGTCTTAAGGCACGGGAGAGTAGGTCGTCGCCAGGCTTACCAAGGGCGGTGACTTGAATTTGCGCTACCGGCGCTTCGGCCTACTGAGCGCAGGATTCGCTCCGTGAGACAGAACGAGACTTCGCGCAGATTTCAGCGCGTCATCGAGAGTTCCTCTTCCACGATCGTGGTCCTATCATCGCGCTTTCGCGCTTCGCGCTACTAGAGCGCACGGTCTAACGCAAAGCCGCCGCCGGGTTCTCCCGCGGCGGCTTTTTGTGTCCGATCAGTGCCGGCGCTCGGGCGCGACCTCATCGATAAGCGCCTCGGCGATCGGCTCCCCGAAAAGCAGGGCGCCAAGCAGCGAGAGGTCATCGAAGATGGTGCCCTCCTGCGTGGAGCAAGTCTGGCTCGCCTCGGCGACGGTTTGGAGGGCGAGCGTCGCATCCGGGGCGGCGGGAGACATTCTTGGTCATGGCAATCTCCTTGAGCGGTGTCTCGGTTTCCAGGTCGAGGAAATGGCCTTCTAGTCGAGGCTGGTTGAACCGTCCTTGAAGCTCCGGTTCAGCTCGCGTTTATCTTTCGGGCCAGAGGGATCGACATGGCCAAGCGCAGCGCCGGGATCTTGCTGTATCGCGGGCGCAGGGATGAGCTCCGCCTGCTGCTCGTGCATCCGGGCGGGCCGTTCTGGGCGAAGAAGGATCAGGGCGCCTGGTCGATCCCCAAGGGCGAATATGAAGAGGGCGAGGACGCCGCTCGCCGTCGCCCGCCGCGAATTCGAAGAAGAGCTTGGCGCGCCGGCGCCGGCAGGTGACGCGATCGAGCTCGGCGAAATCGCGCAGCCGAGCCGCAAAGTGATCACCGCCTTTGCTATTGAGGGCGATTTCGATCCGAGCATGCTCAAGTCCAACCTGTTCGAGATGGAGTGGCCGCCGAAGAGCGGGCTGCATGCGATCCTTCCCGGAGGTCGACCGTGCTGCCATGGTTCACCCTCGATGGAGGCGCGCGAGAAGATCCTACCCGGCCAGCGCCCCTTCATCGACCGGCTACTCGAGCGCCTCGGCCAGCAATCTGCTTAAGCGAACAGTGCCGTGACGTGGTAGCTGCCGTCTTCCGACTCTGATCGTCGATTTTGCCGAGACGCTTGGCGAGGTTGAGCATGGCATTGTTGGCTTGCAGGACCTCGGCGACGAATCCGCGAACTCCGTGGGCAACGGCGAACTCCTTGAGACGTTGTTGCAAAGCCGAGCCGAGCCCTGAGCCCTGCCATTCGGGCACGATCATGTAGGCGACCTCGGCGAGATTGGTCGAAGGATTCAGGAAATAGGCGCCGGTGCCGACAATCTCCTCGTTCTCGCGTGGGCCGGTGACCGCGACGAAGGCGACGTCCTTCTCGAAGTCCACGTTGCAGAGGCGCTGGGCCTCCTCATAGGTGAGTGCGCTGACGCGCCGGAAGAAGCGCATATAGACGTCCTCTGACGACATGCGGTGAAACATGACCTGCATGCTTTGTACGTCGCTGCCGCGGGCCGGCCTGAAGCATGACCTTGCTTCCGGATTTGAGCGTGAACGACCCGTTCTTCCTCGACGAGGTAGCCGCGGCCGCCGCCCAGCCTGTGGGCCGCAGGCACGAAGGCGAGCTGGCGCTTGGCCTCGTCGAGCAGGCTTTCGCGGAAGTCCGGGATGGGCGATCTCGATCAGGGCCGTAGGCTCGCTCGCGCATCGGATTTGCCGAACAGATAGGCGATCCCGAACTCGGTCACCACATAATGCACATCCGGGCGTGCCAGCGTGACCCTTCACCTGCGAGAAGCGCCGGCCTGATGCGGGATTCCTTGCCGTCGTCAGTCGTCGATCGTCAGGCAAACGATCGGCTTGCCCTCGCGGGCATCTGGCGGCGCCGCGGTGAAAGTCGGGCTGAGTGGAGACGCCGCTATAGAACTCGCCATGGAACTGGTCGGCGCAGACTTGGCCCGTCAAGTCGATGACGAAGGCTTGGGTCAGCGACGCCATTTTGTAGTTGCTGCGCCACCACTTCGGGGATCGGCGACGTACTCGATCGGCCGAAACTCAAACAGCGCGTTATCGTGCAGAAAATTCGTAGAGCCGGCGCGAACCGATACAGAAGCTGGTGACGATCTTGCCGGGATGCAGAGTCTTATGGCGCCCGGTGATCACGCCCTGTTCAATGAGATCGAGGACGGGGTCGGTGATGACGTTCGAGTGAATGCCGAGGTCTCGGCGGGTATGCAGATGCTTCAGAGTCTCATTGGGAATACGCCCGAGAGCAACGTGTAGCGTGCGCACCATCCTCAATAATCTCTGCGACATAACGGGCGATGCGCTCGGCAACCGCATCGGCGGGCTGATGCGCATATTCGGCAAGCGGTCTCTCGACGCGGACAAAGCGATCGATCCGATCAACGTGAAGGAACGTATCGCCGAGCGTCCGTGGCATGAAGGGATTGGCTTCGGCGACGATCGTTTTGGCGTAGCGCAGGACACTCATTGCGATGTCGACCGAGATGCCGAGACTGACGAAGCCGTGCGTCGTCAGGCGGCGACACTTGCACGAAGGCAACATCGGTCCTTATGCGACCGTTCGCCGTCAGGTGCGGGATTTGGGTGAGCGAGATCGGGACATATTCGGCCTGCCCACTGTGCACGAGCGCGCGCACGTCCGACCCGACGAAGAAGCAGCGGTGGCGATAGGATGATTGCCGCTCGACCCAAAGGGGCTCCAAACCAGATGTTAGGAAATGAAACAGCTCGACGTCGGGCGGAACCGGCTTCCGCCGCTCGAGCGCCTGGACCAGGCCGATTGGCGTCGCGCAAGCCTGCCGACGAAGACGCGGTTGCCGGGCTTGACTGCCTCGACAGCCGCCTCGGCCGAGCACAACCTGCCGGCGATCAGCGCGAGCTGCGCGCGTCGCTTGTGTCTCTGCACGTGGGCCATGTGCGAGAGGCGATCCCAGGCTGACCATGCTGTTTATCCTAAAGACGCCCGGTTTCAGGATACGATAAGGGGGTGGGCGCAGTCCGGCGCCAACTAAGTTAGTAAATGAGATGTTGGAGCAACCTTAGCGTTCGTGTCCCCGTGGCGTTGCCTGGCTGTTTTAGGGGTTGCACTGCCCGGCGCCGGACGTGTTCGATTCGGCAAAGAACGGGGCGTCTCAGCGGGATTCATGCCGACGCTCCAGCGAACGGGGAACGTGCCGCCGCATGCAGTTTGAGGGCACCGCGAGAGCGAGCTTGACCAAGCGCTTCTCACCGGCAATTGCCGCTCGCGACAGCGCGTGCTGCTGGCGCTCTGACAGCCGCGCCGGCCAGCGCAGGCGTCCTCGATCCGCTCAATCCCTTCGCCAGCAGCGCAGGACCGGCGACCCCGGAGGAGAGGGCGCGGCGGGAGCAGGCGCGCACCGAGCTCTACGATCGGCTCAGTCCCGGATACGGCATGAGCGTGCCTTTCGTCAGCGACGGCTCGGTCGCGGCGCTGCAACAGGGCACCGAGCGATATCGCCAGATCGTCGCTGCCGGCGGCTGGCCGGCAGTATCGGGCACCGTCACGCTGAGGCTCTGGAGATTCCAGCTCCGACATCGTCGCCATCAGGCGTCAGCTCGCCATGACCGGCGATCTGCCGAGCGGCGGCATGGCGAGCCCGGTGTTCGACGGCGAGTTTCAGGAGGCGCTTGCCCGCTTCCAGATCCGCAACGGCGTGCGCGTCAGCGGCTTCGTCGATTCGCGCACGCTCGCCGCGCTCAATGTCTCGGCGCAGGAACGGCTGCAACAGCTCGAGACCAATCTTGCCCGCGTCAGGTCGCTGCTGAAGATCAACAAGGCGGCGCGCTACGTGCTGGTCAACGTGCCGGCCTTCACCTTGCAAGCGGTCGATCGCGGCAACCTCGCGCTTACCAGCAACGTGGTCGTGGGCAAGCCGGCGCGCGCCACGCCCGCGGTGTCGGCGCAAATCGTCGAGGTCAATTTCTATCCGACCTGGACCGTGCCGGAGAGCATCGCGCAGGCCGATCTCATTCCGAAGCTGCGCAAGGATCCGAGCTACTTCACCGACGAGCATTTCAGCGTGGTGGCGAAAGGCGGCTCGCTCAATCCGCACGAGCATCGATTGGAACGCGCCGGAAGTGGTCAACTACCGCTTCGTGCAAGACCCCGGCACCTTCAATGCGCTCGGCGTGGTGCGCATCAACATGCCGAACAAGCACAGCGTCTACATGCACGACACGCCGCTGAAGCAGCTGTTCAGCCAATCGGCGCGCGCGTTCAGCTCAGGCTGCGTGCGCGTGCAGCAGGTGCTCGACCTGGTCGCCTGGCTGCTTGCCCCGCAAGGCTGGACGCCGGAGAAAGTGCAGGAAGCTGCCGAGAACGGAAAAGCATCAACGTGGCGCTCGGAAAATCGGTGCCGGTGCATTTCGTCTATCTCACGGCGTTCGTGTCGGAGAACGGCATGGTGCAGTTCAGGCCCGACATCTATGGCCGCGACGCGCCGGGCGCCGACGACAGCGAAGGCCAGAGCGCCGGTCGTCGCCCAGCAGCGCAGCGCCGTCACGCCCTAGCCCGAGCCGGCGCTCAAAACCCCTAATCAATACAAGCTTCTCAAGCCGACACTTCAGCGCAGGGGCGCACCGCCGCGCGCGACATCACAACGCAACGACGAGGCGGCGATGTGGCGTTAGACAGGGAGGGTAAGCAGGAGGGACTTCCACGGTTGCGGCCACATCATGGCATCGGCATGCGCGCGGAGGCGCGAAGATTGGGGCTAACCAGGGCCCGCATCATCGAGATCGCCGTCGCCGTTTCGCTGACGCTCGCCGCCTTGCTGTTCGTCGGGCTCGCGATTTGGGCGACCGACGAGTACGAAATGGCGCGAGGCGTCGCCACGCGGTGCACTCCAACTGAGCCTCAGCTCCCTCTAGCTCCGACGTCGCCTCAAGGCGGCGGGTCGCCGCCATCGCGATCGTCCCTCGGGGCAAGCCGGCCTCCAAATGTCTCGGGAAGGTTCCGCCGCAGCCAGTCGTTGCCGGAAGCGATAGCCTCCGCCGATCTGCGGCGGAGGTCTTCCGGTCAGAGCGATGGTCTTGTCATGCCACCAGGCTTCGTCCGGCGTCCTTTGCAGGAGGACGTGGAACACGAGCCAGTGGAGAAGCGCCACGTCGAGCGCCATGAACACGGCGGCGAAGACCACGTCGCTCAGGAAATGCCCGCCTTCGCCCATGCGAATGAAACCGGCGATGCTGCCGGCGGCCACTGCGGCGGCCATCAGCGCGGCACGCCTGCGGCGCGCGAGCATGGCAATGGCAAAGCCGATGGCAAACGTCGCCGAGGCCTCGCCGCTGACGAAGGAGCAGTTCCGCGCGCAACTGCCGGAGCGCTCGAGCACCGGCGTGAAGCGATCGGGGCCGCCGAACTCGACGACCTGGATCGGCCGCGGCCGCGCCCAATTGTCCTTCAAGAGCGTGTTGGCGATCAGCCCGGGCCCGGTGATGAGCACGAGCGCAAGAAAGATCCATTGCGGCAAGCCGAGCCCGAGGAGATGGCGCCTCTTGGCAAGAACGAGGATGATGCCGATCACCGCCAAGGCGGCCGTGGTCCAGGTCACGAGCCTGAAGCCGAAACGCAGCATGCTGGCGAGCGTCGACTGATTGAACAGAAAGTGGCGCGGCTCGACGTAGAACAGGCGGCGCCACGGCAAGATCGAGATCGGGCCAGCCGACGAAAATCACCGCGGCGGCGACGCCGATCAGGGCCGCCACGGCCGCAAGCTTGAGCTCGGTCAAGCCAGTCTTCGTCCGGGGCTTGCGCATTCCGATCAATCGGCATGGTCGCCCTCATAGCCCTTTCAGCAGATAGAAGCGCGCTTCGCGCACCGGCAGAGCGTCAGTAGGAAACTCTTGTTTGCCAACGGGTTGGCTCGTGTCGAAACGCTTCGGCACCGAGGTCCTGGTATGGATCAAGGTAACGTAAAGCACGGGCTCAGGCGCGGCTTCGGTGAAAGGCCGCGTCATCTCGAAATGGTTGCGCGGGGTTTGCGCGCGAAACCAGATGGTGATCGGGAGCGTCGTGTCGCGAAGGTAATAGACGAGCTCCGCCGTCACTTCGCGGTTGTCGGTCAGCACCGACTTTGCGCCTTGCGCCTCGGCGAGACGTTGCGTCGCGGCGGCGAGGTCGTGCCATCCGAGCACGCGGGCGTAAGGGTTCCACTCAGGACCGGTCAGAGCGGTCAGCCTCGTTTGGCGAAGAGCGGCGCGATGGTGATGACGAGCGCCGCGCCGAGATGGAGCCAGAGCGAAACCCGGAACAGGCGCGGCCAATGCCGCAACAGCTCGGCGGTGACCAGAATCGTGGCGGCGGGATAGGCGGCAGCCGCCCAATTGGCGAGCGCGCGCGAGAGCAGCGCCTGCACGATGAGCAGGAGGATCACTGGAACCGAGAACGCAAGCAATCGGCATTCAGGGCTGCTCGCAGCCGCGCCGCGCGGCGCGCCAGGCGACGACGATCGAGCACCGCGAACAGGATCGGACCGAACACGGCAAACTGGGAGCCGATGAACCTCAAGGCCATCTTCGAGATGGAAGGGAAACCCGTTCCAGCCGGCGTTCTCGGCCGTGTGCGAGAAGGTGGCGAAGCTGTGGCTTGCGTTCCACAGAAGGTTGGGCGCAACGAATGGCGAGCGCGATGGCGAGGACGACCGCGACGCGGCCTCCGCGCAACGCATCGCGCGCGCGCGCGTCGCGCCAGGCGTCGATCGCCCGCGCAAAGCAGGAAATAGACCGCGGCATATTTGGCGAGGAGGCCAAGCCCGAGGCTTACGCCGATCGAGGACCGCAAAGCGCATCTCCAGGGTCTCGATCAGCTTGATCCAGCCGTAGAAGGCCAAGGTCCAGAACAGGACAAGAGCGACATCGGTCGAGATCAGCAGCGAGGAGAAGGTAGCCGCCGGCAGGGTGGCGAACACCACCGCGGACCAGAAGCCGATGCGGTCGCCGTAGCAGCGCGCGAGCGGCGAGAAACACGAGGATGGAGGTGACGGTATAGAGAATGGGCGACGGTGCCCGCACGCACCATTCGGCGTCGCCGCAAATCTCGGTTGCGCGAGCGGATGAGCCAGGCGATCAGCGGAGGCTTCGAGAAATATCCGAAGGCGAGGTCGCGCGACCACGACCAATATTGGGCCTCGTCGAAGAACAGGTCGGTCTCGGCGAAATAGAGCGCGAGCAGGCGAATGACGAGGAGGGCGCCGAGGATCAGGAGCAGCCAGGCCCAATAATCCTGGTCGCGCCAGACGGCCTCGCGCCAGGGACGCAGAAGGGTGGGGCGAGCGGCTTTGAGGGCTGGCAAGGGCGGTTACTGAGGATGGTTGGGGGCAGGCGCCCCTGTACAATGTTGTGCGCGGAAATGAAAGCTTGCTACTGGTCGGCGGTGTAGGGTCCCTTGCCCGCGGGGCCGGATTCCTAGAGATTTGTCCATGCGTATCGCCGTCGTCATCCCTGCTTATAACGAGGCCGGCAATATCGGGCGGCTCGTCGAGGAGACCATTGCCGCCGTGCCGGAGGCGGTTTTGCAGGAAGTGATCGTGGTCGATGACGCAAGCGACGACGGCACCGACGCCGAGATCAAGGCCATGCTCGGCCGCCACAAGCAATTGCGCTATCTCCGCCACGGAAGGCGCGCGGGCCAGAGTGCCGCGCTCCGCTCCGCCGTGATCGCCGCCACCGCGCCGGTGATCGCCACCATGGACGGCGACGGGCAGAACGATCCCGCAGGACATCATGCGGCTCTGGCGCGGCTCGGGCGCGACGGCGGCGAGCCGGCGCTCGTCGGCGGCATACGCGAAGGACGCAAGGCCAAAGGCTCGCGCAAGGCCGCCTCGCGCTTCGCCAATTGGATCCGCGACAAGGTGCTCGCCGATGGCTGCCCCGACACCGGCTGCGGGCTCAAGGTCTACCGGCGCGAGGACTATCTGAGGCTGCCTTATTTCACCAGCATGCACCGCTATTTGCCGGCCCTGTTCCTCACTTACGGCCACGAAATTGCCTATGAGCCGGTGAACGATCGGCCGCGGCTCAAGGGCGCGTCGAAATACACCAATCTCGGACGGGCCCTGATTGGGCTATATGACCTTGTGGGCGTGAGCTGGCTCCGCAAGCGAACCTCGCTCCCGCCCATTGCCGAAGATCTGTCGGGAGCGCATGCGGCCGGCGAGAAGGCCCGCATCGGTCAAGTCAAAGTGGGGGCGTCGTCGAAATGAGTCTGGCACATCTGCAAAGCTGGTGGGCGTCGACACCGACGACGCGAGCTCGTCTGGGTCACCATCGGCTTCATCGCCCAATTCATGTTCTCGATGCGCTTCATCGTGCAGTGGGTCGCGACCGAGAAGGCGCGGGCGAGCATCATTCCGGAGACCTTCTGGTATTTCAGCTTCGCCGGCGGGTCCATGCTGCTCGCTTACGCCATCTACCGCGCCGACCCGGTATTCATCGTCGGCCAGGCGGCAGGCCTCGTGATCTACGCCCGCAACATCTATTTCATCTGGCTCGGCAAGCGGGATCCGAGCACGGCGAATGTCGCCTGAAGCAGATGCCGTGCCGATGACGAGCTTTCGCCTGCGAGATCTCACCCTCTTCGAGCAGGTGGTGCTGGCGGTCTCCTTTATTCTCTTCGGCGTCTATGTGCTCGATCCCTTCTTCCTGGAGCGGTCGAAGGCGCTCGCGCCCGAGGCCCGCAACTTCCTGCGCAGCATCACCGACATCGGCAGGTCGAACTGGATGCTGATCCCGGCGGGCTCGGCGGTGGCGCTCGCGCTTGTGCTCCGCCGCACGCATCAGGGCTTCCGCAACGCCGCGGGCTACGGGCTGATCGCGAGCACCATCGGCTTTGTGTTCGTGAGCGTGGGAGGGGCCGGCCTCATCGGCAATCTCACCAAATATATCCTCGGCCGGGCGCGCCCCAAGCTGTTCGATACGCTCGGCCCCTTCGACTTCCAGCTCTTTGCCTTCGATCCCGACCACGCCTCCTTTCCTTCAGGCCACGCCACCAACATCTTCGCGCTCGCGACCGTGCTCGCCATGCTGTGGCCGCGCGGCAGGGTGCTGCTCTACACGGTGGCCGCGTGGATCGCGGCGAGCCGGGTGCTGATCGGCCAGCATTACTTTACCGACGCTGTGGGCGGCGCGATCCTCGGCACGGCGTTTCCCTATCTGGTGCGGGAGCGATTTGCCGCGCGCCGCTGGCTGTTCGAGCCTGCGCCCGGCGGCGGCTATCGCTTGCGCGGCGAGCGGACGCGAAATTGGCTTGGTTGGCCAGGGACTTCGCCCTCGGGGACGGCCCACGGAAAGCCGCGGCTTTTCGGCAACAGGCCGCCCAGATTCGCTAGGGATAGAGGGTGACTGACCTTGGCACCCCAGGACCGGACCGTGTAATCAAATCTAGAGGTCATGCGTGCGCGTCCCATCGTGGCGATGGGTGTGCGCGTGCGCGCGGCATAACGAGGCCCTTAGGAAGGGGGCCCGATCTGGGGACTCGACGTATGGTGCGCTTGGGGTCGCCAAAATTGCGGCTCGAGAGGGGTACCCTTCACGGGCTTGCTGCGGCGGCGATAGTTGCTCTCGCCTGCGCCGCTTCGCCGGCGCATGCCGAGATGCAGATCGGCGTCTATGGCGGCTGGAACGGCAGCTTCGACAGCGACATCCATCTGATCCAGCCCGGCGGCACCAACATGACGCTGAACGACGTGCCGTGGGATGGCGATTCCTTCGCGGCCGCCTCCTTATTGGGGCTTGAGGGGAACCTACTGGTTCAATAACGCCCCGAATTGGGGCTTCATGGTCGACTATCACCACGCCAAGGTGATCGCAGACCAGAGCGCCGTGGTGAGCGTCTCCGGCACGCGCGACGGCATGCCAGTCGGCCCCAAGGACCGCGTGGGCAACACCTTCGAGACCATGGAATTCACCGACGGCCTCAACGAGCTGTTCTTCGGTGGCCAATATCGCTGGATCTTTGCGCGGTGGACGCCCTATGTGGGCTTGGGCGTCGGCCCTGCCTTCCCGCATGTCGAGGTTCGCCGAGCGCCTGGGCCCGCCCAATCCGCGCACCTTCGACTATCAGTTCGACGGCGTGACAGTGGAGGGCCTGGTCGGGGTCGAATACCATTTCGGCCCGCGGTTTTCGGTGTTCGGAGACTATAAGCTGAGCTTTGCGACCAACGATGCCGACTTGGTCGGCGGCGGCTCGCTCGAGACCGATGTGTGGACGAACCACGTGACCTTCGGCGTCGCCTACCATTTTGGCGGGGCGCCGGTCCCGGACGCGCCTTACTAGCCCGGACAAATAGGGCCGCAAGCGGTTCACAAATCCCGGGCCAATGACTATATGAGCTATGTGCCGGTGCCGCGCCGGGAAATTTCGCTTCCGGCGCCCTTCACATCTCCTCCGAACCTGCTATAGGTTCCCGCCCTTGATCGGCGGACTTGAGGTCCGCGTGGCGGTCGCGCCTCCCGATGTGGCGCATGGTGAATTGACGCGGGGTGGAGCAGCCCGGTAGCTCGTCAGGCTCATAACCTGAAGGTCAGAGGTTCAAATCCTCTCCCGCAACCAACCTAAGTAACTGAGATTTAACTTATATAAAGCCTGGGCCACTTTTTTGGTTCGGCCGGGTCGCCACCGGGTCGCCACTGGATTGTGGCCAACTGGTTGAACCGCTGAGTGAAATCCGCGTGTCGGCGGTTCGATCCCGCCCCTGGGCACCAGCATTCCCAAGTTGTTTCGAGCTTTTTGTTCCATTGCTTAGCACCGATTCGCTTTACCGCTCGCCGAGCTACCTGAGCGCGAATTTGAGTCCCGTGCTACCATTTGCGGAGTTAATTTCATGCTGATTCCCTATGCGCGTCTCCCAATACTGAACTCGGCCGGTCGCAGCCCACCACTGCTGATTTCGTAGATGTCGACATCGCCACGGGCATCCCCGGTCTTCATTGGTGCCACGCACGCACGCTTCTGCCCTCAGTCGGCGGGTGGGGTCATGGAGTGCGCTGCCATGGTGAACGACGTCGACTCAGGCCCAATGCGCGGACTCAACGAACCTGTATGCATGGACATCGCACGAGCGGCTTCCGGTCACACCACAAGGCCGCTTGCACCAGTTAGTGCCTAAGCCTGCATCGATCTCGGCGGCGCTTGGAATATAGACGCGCCCCGGATGTACGGCCATGACACTTCCCATTGCTCCCACGGATGCGGAAGAGGTCGAAATGGACGCAAACTCAGAAGCCCCTGGACTAGTTTCATGCTGCTACGGAAGGAAGGAGGAGATGTCAAGGGTTTGCCTGGCAAGATCATTACCCAAAAGTGGGGCAGCTATGGCGCAGACAACAAAGCGATCATGACGGCAGACGGCATCAAGCATCCTGAGCCATTAGTTGCATAAGCAAACTTAGCAAAGGAACGAGACGCACCCACACCTCACCGCCTCCGCCGCACGAAGCGGTCGCCCGGCTCGAAAATCAGCCCAGGTCCCGACTGGGAGAAGTTGCCGGGCTGACGGTTCTGCTAAGTGTCGAGCCCGGCAAGCAACGACGCAGGATAGATACTTGTGGAAAGCCGCGGTCGAGTACCACGGCAGCGCTCTGCTGCACCTGTACTTCACGACCTCCTCATTGCACCAACATGAAATTCATGTGACGGGCCGTAAGCGCATCGACGTCACCTGCCATGAAACGTGGCGCTGGTCGGTTTTTTCCGATGGGCCTCGACGCATTGTCTCTGCGTCCCTTATCTCTGTTGAATGCAAACGAAACTACGGGCGCGAAGTCGAAAAATCACCGAGCTGCGACCAAGCTTCGCTCGCAGGTTTCTCACCCTTGCGCCGTGGACAACCACGGACTGCTGGATTGTGTCACAGCAAGTTTCAACGCAAGTGAGGACCTGTTTCTCCAAGGGTGCGAGGATACGGCCTTGGATCATAGGGGCTTTATCATTCCGATTGATGACGTAGGATCGCCGACGCTTCAGATAGTCGAGACGCGGCAAGAGTGGTCCATACCGCTCGGTCACGTCGCGAACTGACTGCGTGAGGAAGATTTTTGAGCGTTTCGACTACAAATCGGTGTGCTGAACTCTTGATCCGAGCTCGGCTTTCCGCCAAGCCGACCACACCCATCCAACGACCCCTCCGCGGCATCAAGCCACCGAGACTGAACACTACTTTTGCCTTTGAACTCAGCGGCGCGCCGTGCACGCTCGACGTTCTTGGGCGAAGCTCGATCGTCCAGGCCGACCAACTGACGGCTAATGACCCAAAGCGGACATCGCGCCGCAGCAGGGACCGGGATTGCACTCTAACCAGGTTCGCGCTTATCGCGCAGAGCCACTTCTTGCTGGAAGCTAATAGGGCCTCACCGCTAGGACCGGCTGATTTCGGGAGTTCTTCGCCATCTGATCAAGCCCGCCAGCAGCACTCACTTCTTCTTCCGAAGCAACTAGGTTTGCCTGCCCTGGAGCTGCGCATTGGGCATGATGAGCAGTTCGCGTCTCTATGCTCTTTATCACCACTGCAAGGCCCATCAGTGCATCATGTTGCCCAGGCACTCAGGCTCGCAAGAGCCGCGGGTGCTCAGACTCAAGCGACAGCGCGCCTGCAATGACGCGGTACGAGACGTACCAGCTCTACTCATAGCTGCTACCCTAAGTGGGCCTGGAGGGCAGAGCCGGCGCGCGTACCAAAGCACCTTCTGCTCTCTCGACCGTTCTCTGTGCGCCTGACCTTTCTCTGTCGCAGCCGCGCGGGTAGCTCGGAGATTTGCGGCTGCCTGAGTTCTTATGCTGAGTAGCCTTCCAGGCGGCGGCCCCCGACTGGCTCGAGAGACATACTACTACTTGAATCTTCCTGGCTGCAATGATCAGACGAATCGTCGGTACCCGACTGACTTTGGCAATGACCCAAAGCGGACCTTGGCGTCCTCGGGTTGAGAAAATGAGCCCCTCAGCCGTGAACCCGAGGGGCACCCCGGAGGTAAGGACATTTTGGAAGTTCTTTCAGTTCGGCTAGTGACTAGTTCCTAGCGCCGCAAGCCGCAGTCATCCAAGTGACAGATATCGCTACAACGACGCCTTGCCGTTGTCGACGATGGCAAGGCTTTTCGGCATTGTCACCGCACTGGAGATAAAGCGACTTGTTCTCGGCGGTGTTGATATGCGCCATCTGCCGCGGGTTTAGGGTAGCCTGAAAGCCCGCCGTTGACTCAGCGTTGACGTCTGTGGGGTCCCACACCACCGCGTGGACAGCACAGTCGCCACTGTCTGGCTCAAAGAAAGCTATGACGCGCTTGTTGCCAACTGTCGTCAGAATGGGCTCGTGCGGCCCCGACTGGTCCAGCGGTTTTGGTCAGCTCGTCAGCACGAGCGGGAAGGCTAACTGCGATGAGAGCGACGCTATGGGCAATCCCACCCAGCCAAGCTTAGCATGCAGTGAGCGGAAACATTGTGAAGTCTCTGAATCCAGCTCTGCCTCATCCTGAGGTTTGGTGTCGATCCGTGCGAGCTCCACTTGTCCTGTGGCAATTGTCACAGGTCAGCGGTTTTTGACCGGCCCCGTCAGAGAAGCCGCAACACGCTCTGAAGACTTGATCAGTGAGACCACCTGGCAAAGTCCCTCTTAGCCTCCCACTTCACGGGCCCGCGAGTGAGTGAACCCTGCACTTAGTGCAGGATTAGGGCCCCTGCTTCCTTACTGGCGCAGGTGTCTTTTTCGATGTCCGCTTATGGCACTTAGCAGACATTGATGCCGACGATGAGCATGTCCGCTTCGGGGGTAAAGCGGACATCCCTGATACCCCTCACCAATGTCCGCTAATGACCCAAAGCGGACATTCATAAGCATCGCGTTGGCCGGTCACGTTGTTAGCGCCACGGGAGGAGATCATCCTCGAAGATGGCATTGTGCAGATCAGAAGCGGGTTCGTTGCTGCACGTGTGTCAGCGACGCTCAAGGGTGGCGGGATCCCGTTGGCCGGCAGCAGGGTAATCTGCGGCTTGATGCCGATTACCGCGTCGGGGTCGAGGGTGAAGCGATACCGCTGCCCAACGGCGGCGAGAATGATCGCTGCTTCCATCAAGGCAAAACTGCTCCCACACATAACCGCTGCCCGCCGCCGAATGGATAATACGCAAACTTTGGGATGCGCTTTGCGAGCCCATTCTCCCAGCGTTCGGGACGAAACTCTTCGGGCTCAGGAAAATACCTGGGATCGCGGTGGTTCACCCATTGGCTCATCAACACGGTATATCCCCGCTTCACCCGGTATCCCCCAAGTTCCAGGTCGTCTGTCGCCTCTCGCCCGATCACGTACACAGGCGGGTACAACCGCATGGACTCAGCAATTACGGCAGCCGTGTAGGGCAGACGATGAAGTTGGTCGGCGGTCGGAGTCGCACCCGCAAGGACATCGCTGCCATTCAGACACCAGCTTATTTTCAACATTCGGGTTCTGAGAGAGCAGATACCAGCTCCAAGCGAGCGTCAGGGCGGTCGTCTCGTGCCCGGCGAGATAAAGCGTCATCGCCTCGTCGCGAAGCTGTAGGTCACTCATCCGCGTGCCATCTTCGTGTTGGGCAACCAGCAGCCGGGAAAGTAGGTCATCGCCAACGTCTCGCCGGGACCGCCCCGAGGCAATGAAGCCTTCCACCGTTCGGTCTAACTCACCCACTGCCCCCTGCAAGCGCAGATTCGCCGGCGTTGGCACCCAAAGCGGGAGTTTGAAAATCCGGCGAAGCCGCACGTTCATTAGCTCGAATGCGAGCTTCAACGCTGCCACTGAACCGCTGGCGATCGCCAGGATCCTCAAGGTCAAACAGCGTCTTCAGGGCGATCTTGCTGGTCAAGGCTTCAAATTCGTAGTCGATCTGAACCGACTTGCCCGGGGACCAGGAGTCGAGCATCTGGTCGGTCAGCTCGGCCATGATCTGGGCATAAGACTGCACGCGGATCTTGAGGAACGCGGGTTGAATGAGCTTGCGTTGTCGATGCCAAAACGCGCCCTCGCTCGTAACCAGTCCGTTTCCAAGCACAGGTTTGAACGCCCGTGCCCCAAAGTGTTTGATGTAGTGCTTGGCGTCTGTCACCAGCACCTGTTCGATGAGGTCGGGCCCGCTCGCCAAGAACACGCGCCTCGGACCAATGCGGAAGCTCGCAAGCGGACCGTACTCACGGGCGGTCTCGAGCAAGAAGTTGAGGAGGGCGGCGCGGAATTGGCGGACGTTACCGCCAAGCAGTGTACCCTTTGGGCCCGGAGGCCGCCCCGAGTGGATTATTGATGGGGTTGCTATGCTCATATCAACTCCGGTTCAATATCAGCGCGTGGCCCGCTTATCGCCGAATGACCCGAAGAGGACGTTTGAGCAGAGGGAGCGGCGCGTCGGCCGCTCCCTCCGCAGGAGGCTCAACTAGTAGCAGGCCCAGACGCGGTGCCAACGCCAGCCGGCTGGGGTGTGGATGCGCTCCGACTGCCAACAGTTGGACCCATAGTCGTCAAAAAGAACGGGCCCGCCACCCGGAACCTGTGGTCGCGGTCATGGTGAAAGTCGCGGTCATGGTGAAAATTATCATGGGCAAAGCGCTCCCCATGGAATTCGCTACCCATGCGGCCACGGCCAGCCTCGCCCATATGGCTTCCGGCAAACCTCGACGCGACCGCCGCCGCCATGGGCGGCAAGGCTTCCGCCGCCAAAGCCGCCGGCATGGCCGCCACCCCTAAACCACCGCCGCCAAAGCCGCCACCGCCGTGGCCACCGCCGCCTCCCATTCCGCCACCACCGCCGCCGCTAAAGCCCCCGCCGCCTCCACCACCCCCGCCACCGCCGCCGTGAGCAAACGCATCGCCAGCGATGCCTGCGCTTGCCAATGCCAGCGCGGCAACGAGAGTCGCAACCTTATGCAAACGAAACGTCTTCATCGTCGATCACCTTTCTGTTCGATTTGTTGGGCATCGTGCACGCCTCAGCCCGACCAGCGGGAACACTTGGTCAGGTGGTGCTGCTGCCGATCTATTCAGCTGTAGAGATAACTCCCTCGATCTTGCTGCCGATCGCTGGAATCGCCTTGGGGGCGAGACCAAGCGCAGCACCGGGGAGAGGTTAGCGTCTTAGGCCGCCCAGGCATCCTCCTCTCTTCCTCGGCGTTCACTTGCTCGGCTTTCTCTTGCCGTTCCAACTGCTCGTTAACGAGGTTGAGCTGCTGATACTTTCTCCTTCCTGAGCTTCTGAGTCAGGTACTTAGCTTCGAACAGCCTGCCCATGACGAAGGCCTTGTTCTCACTAAGGAGGATGCGCTCGAAGGCGCTCTGCTCGCGCTGCAGAGCCTTCCAAATTTCGTTGTACTCGTCGTCGTCGCTCTTTTTCTCGTATAGATATTCTACTGACATTTGAGTCTCAGCCTTTTCTTCCACCTCACTTTTGGTGTTCCGGCATGCGGGATTGCATGGCGCGGTGTGCCCATGCTCGGTGATTTGGTCGTAGCCTCCCCAGGTGTTCAAGTAGCGGCGCATCGCGCCGGTGTCGCACCACGGACTTTGAGAAAATGAAAACGCCAGCGGTCATGGCGTAGGGCAGGCCGCATTGCCGTGGGCTTCCGTGAACTATTAAGTCCACCACGTGCGGTCCGAACGCAGCCGAGGATAGGCTCGACGCTGACTGTGTAACTCAGCGCCACACAAGGTTAGGAACGTACCCAGCCCTTAGCGCAACCTTCCCATGGGGGGCCTTCCAGGCCTATGGCCTGAGAAGCGCGAGGAGTAGAAGAAAATGAAGAAGAAGGAACGACGTTCAGCCTTCTGCCAGTGATCGTGCCTGCGTTGGTGAGGTTGAAACCGAGCGAGAAGCTGGTCGCTCTCACCCAGTAGAGGGCAACACGCGCATCCCGGCATGCGTCAATATGGTGCACACACGTCGTGGCACTTGGAGGGAACGCCAGATCTCGCACATTCGTTCGGTTTCCTCGAACCTAACACTAAAGAGGCAAACCATGAATCGAATCCTGTCACTGGCTGCGGTCTTTCTCATCGCGCTGTCGTCAGTCGCGTTTGCGGCACAGGGGTCATTCCAACAACACGTCGGACCAAAAGATGCACAAGAATAGTCCGAGCCGATCATTCCGCCGCTTCCGGCGCGTCAGGAAACCGATACGGCTATTGAGCACGCGACGACTAACAAACTGCACAAAGGGAATGTAGCGCGTTTAAAGGGCGGTGGGCACAGTAGCTCACCGCCTCAAGTCCATAAGAGGGCGCCAGTTTCGATTATCCTCAGGCCCCCGGACGCTATCGGTGCCGGTGGCGGGAGACGTCCCCGTCCGTTAGAGCTTCCGGTCTGGCTTCTTTGTTGCGATGCACGACTGACCACGCCGTCCTCATCCACGGCCGAGGTCACAGTTGCAAAGTCAATCTTTTGGAGATTGGCTTCCCGAAGAGCGTTTTGAGCGGCGTGGCGCTACTGCCCAGCGGAGGCGGGAAGCTGAGTTGATGTTATCGTGTCGCACCGTTCGCCATCCCACCCGAGCAGCCTGCTGAACTTTCGAGCCGGTGTGAGGCGCGACGATCGTCCGCGGCAAAAGACCGCGCTATTTGGATCGATGTGACCAGCGCAATCCAGCCTGGCTCGCCCCAAATCTTTGCAGTCCCTATTCTCGGTCCCTGTTGCAAGGGTCAATTGTGCAAAGGTGCGACGATGGTGCGCAGACTGAAAAAGTGCGCCGTGGGTGATTCTCTTGTTGGCCGCGCTCGCCGCCGGCTCAACCGTGGTGAGCTATGCGCGGAGTCGGCCGACGCCGGCATCCAGCTCAGAGATACACCGGCAGCTCGATCTCTTCGGAGAGGTGCTTCAGCGCGTGCGCTCCGATTACGTCGAGAAGCCGAATGACGCCAAGCTGATCGAGGCTGCGCGATCAACGGCATGCTCTCTGCGCTCGACCCGCATTCTGCCTATCTGAATCCGGATGAGTTCCGCGACATGCAGAACCAAACGACCGGCGAGTTCGGTGGACTTGGCCTCGAGGTGACGATGGAGGGCGGTGTCGTCAAGGTTGTTTCACCAATTGAAGACACTCCTGCGGCCAAGGCTGGCATTCAATCCGAAGATCGTTATCACCGCGATTGATAAGGTGGATCTTCAGGCGCCTTACTCTTGAGGCTGCGGTCAAAAAAATGCGCGGGGCGGTCCATACGCCGGTCACCCTCACCATCATGCGCAAGGGCATTGGGGAGCCCTTCGACGTCAAGATTGTTCGAGACGTAATTCACATCGATCCGGTGAAATACAACGCTGAGAATGACGTGGGCTATATTCGCGTCACCACCTTCAATGAACAGACAGCTGGCGCCCTACAAAACGCCCTCGAGCAACTCAGGGAGAAGATCGGTCCCAAGCTCAAAGGCTATGTTATCGATCTTCGCAACAATCCAGGCGGTCTGCTCGATCAAGCGGTCGTGGCCTCAGCCTCATTTCTCGATCGAGGGAAAATCGTCGCCATCAAAGGCCGCGATCCTGAAGAAGACCAGCGCTACGAGGCGCAGAATAGCGATGTCACCAAGGGCGCGAAGCTCGTTGTCCTGATCAATGGCGGCTCGGCCTCGGCCTCTGAGATCGTTGCCGGTGCGCTCCAGGATAATCACCGGGCGACGGTCGTGGGCACACGTTCCTTCGGTAAGGGATCGGTGCAGACGATCATTCCGCTTGCGAACCAGGGTGCGTTAAGGCTTACAACCGGGCGCTACTACACCCCATCAGGCCGCTCGATTCAAGCAGAGGGCATCGAGCCAGACGTGGATTGTTACGGAGGAAATTCCGAACGGGTCCAAAGCGAAGGCTGCAGCTACGGATATATTAAGTGAAGCAAGCTTGCACGGCCATCTCAAGAACGAGGACGACGCGAACGGAAAGGAAGGAGGAATTGGGCAGCTTGTCCTATGTGAATCCTGACAAGGCCAGGGACACTCAGCTTGTCTACGCCCTCGATTTCTTGCGTGGTGTTAACTCGGCGGCCTCGGACGCTGCCAAGAAGAGTGCCGAGGTCAGATAAGCGAAACCCCTCACCGTGCCGCTGGATCAATTCTGCTAATCCACGGCGCCAGTGTGCTTCGCCATCTCCCGCGAATGACAGACTTTAGGCGGCGGCCTTGACGCCAGGCAGCTCGATGGATCATCTCGCAATTCAAATCCTAGCCTTTGTCAAAGCTAATCCTGGATGGGCGATGTTCGTCATCGGCCTCACGGCGTTTGGGAGATCGTTCGTTTTCCTTAGTCTGCTGTTTCCGGGAACCGCCATTCTCATTGCCGCTGGTACGTTAGTATCCGGAAGGCATCCTTAATCCCCTTCCGACGGTCAGTCACGCGAGGATCGCTGGCGCTGTTCTCGGCGACTCGGTCTCGTTCTGGCTCGGCCAGAGATTTGGACCTCTTCTTCCAAAAATATTGGCCCTTCCGGAAGGATCCTGAACGCCTCACGCGCGGCATTAGCTTTTTGAGTGCTATGGTGTTAGCAGCGTTTTCATCGGGCGATTCTTTGGCCCGTTACGCGCGGTTGTTCCCTTGGCGGCTGGCATGATGCACATGCTCGCCATCGCGCTTCTACACCGCGAATGTTTTATCTGCGGTGGTTTGGGTGCCGGCGCTTGTGCTTTTCGGTGATCTGTTGACTCGGTCGCTCGGGACCAAAAATGTTCTATGTCACGTTTATTGCTGCGGCCGTGACAGCGCTCGTTTTCTGGATACGACGACAATTTCTAGTGGGCTAGAAGTGTTAGCCGGTCGGTCTGCTTTTGGCGCGCGATACGTCGCTGCGACGTCGGCTACTGACCCCCGCAGCCTTGTGTTCCGCTTCCAGCGCTAAAGCTGACTCTCTCCGGACAGACTTTCTTTGTCAGAAATTGACCCATAGCGGACATGCGTGCTGCGATCCGACTTTGGCTCGCACGGACCTTAGCGGCGCTGGCCAAAGGTAGGCCCGCGTTTGCAAACATGCCGAGGAGCGAAGACGCAACAAATCTGGCGCTTCTGCATCGCCGCACACGGAGGCCCCGGTTGAGAGCGGCGGCATCGTCGTGCGATCGCGTCGCCCGACCGGCGTGCGGCATCCTCAGGGGCCTCGCAGATGCTTATGGCACGGGACCCAATTCAGAGTTCCGGCGGCAACTCTGTCCGATGCGGGGAGCATCCCGGACGACTGACGGCGGTGGGGCTCGGAGCGGCTCTTCCCGCCGTGATCCGAAAGCCCGCGTTTTCCCCGCCGGATCGGATCCTCTTACCCGCACATCTGGCGAAGCGATCAATGGTGGACCACAGCTACATCTACCGTATGAGTGGACGAGCGCACCTGGCAGGAAGCTCAGACCAACTCGATGATGCGCTGCGACGTCAGCTTGTGACCACGGTAGACGCGCCTCTACTTCCGCTGCTGACGCCAGAGCGGACCTTCGGCGCGGCTTCAGTGAGCAAGCAATCGAGAGAAAAATGTGTGCCAGACGCCTGCGCGCCTAATACCCGTGGATCCCAGATCAGGAACGGCTGGATTGGCCGCTTTGGGGATCGGCGCGAGGGCCACGAGGCCCCTGTTGGCCAGATATTCCTGACTGTTGTTAGGCCACCTGGCCCAGGTGCGGGACAGACTCGCACCGAAAGGGTCGTGAATGATCCCACGTGGGGGCTGCAGTCCGAGCAGGAGGCGCCATGCGGAGGGTTCGCGGGCGTGGCGCGTGCATTGGCGTTCGCCGGAGTGGCTGTCGCGCAGCCCGAAGTAGCGCGCCTCGCCGAGGTGCCACTCCGCATCGGGTAGGATTGCCCTCGACCCGATACCATCTCCCGTCGAGGCGAAGCCGGCCACCTTTTGCATTTGTCTCTCTTTGCGACAGGAGATGCCATGAACAGCTATTGCGACATTGCCGCGTCGGACGGATCGGGCAGCATGAAAGCCTATCTCGCCATGCCGGCGGGCAAGCCCAAGGCGGGGATCGTGGTGATTCAGGAAATCCTGGGCGTCAACAAGGACATCCGCGCCATGACCGATGCCTGGGCGGCAAACGGCTATGCGGCCATCGCCCCGGACCTGTTCTGGCGGCTGAAGCCCGGTGTGGAACTGGATGCCGATATTCCGGATGAGTTCCAGGAAGGCCTCGACCTGCTGCAGAAGTTCAATGCAGACAAGAGCGTCGAGGACTTGGCCGCCAGCATCGCCGCCCTGCGGTCGCGCGGCTGCGCCAAGGTCGGCGTGGTCGGCTATTGCCTGCGGGCGGCTCGCCTTTCTCTGCGCCACCCGCACCGACAGCGATGCCACGGTCGGCTACTACGGCGTCGGTCTCGACAATCTGCTGGGCGAACGACAGAACATCAGCAAGCCGCTGCTGCTGCATATCGCGACGCGCGACAAATTCTCGCCGCCCGAGGCCCAGGCCGCAGTCCGCGCTGCGCTGAAGGACAATCCGCTGGTCACGATCTACGAGTACGACGCCGATCACGCCTTCGCGCGCGGCAGCGGCAGCGCGCGGGTGCCCGCACTGGCGCAGCAGGCAGATGAACGGACGCAAGCGTTTTTAGCGACAAGCTCGCCTGAAGCGGGCCCGGTTCGCCGCGTCGCTGCGATGCGTCGATCATCTCCGACAAGGTAGCGGGGGTTTTTGTGCCTTGCTGATAGATGCGCGCGAATATCCGCTCTCTCGACGTTTTGATAATGGCGCAGGTTTCGCTCGACGGCTTGGCGCAAAAAATTGCGGATCGCGTCACGCCTTGCTCACCTGCTTTGGCCGAGACCGGCACTCTGGGCCTTCAAAAATCCATGTCCAGCTTTACGGGGCTTTCGCCGGATCGCATCCTCTACGGCACGCTTGTTTTGCCGCGTGCGCGGTCGCGCGCGTCCGACCGGCGTTTGCGAGGTTGCTGGCATGTGACGCGCCCGTCGGAAGTGATCCGGACAAGGCGGCGATGATGTTTTTTGCGGACTACCCGGTTACAAGACGCAGGCGCGCCAGCAGCTCGGCGGCCCCACCAGCGTCGAGGTCCGATCAAAGTGATCTGCTCTCCGGCGCGAGGCCAAAGTAGCTCAAGCGCCTGCTTCGCCGGTAGCGGACCTCTCCGCCGTGTCGATTGCCGTCGGGCGAAGCTTCTCCTGTGCCATATAGTTCCCCAGCGAACCTATTTTTATCTTGTGTGCTCATCACGGGGTCAGCGTAAACAGGCACCGATGACTTAGAGAGTTCCATCGCGCTCCACGAGCGCTTCGATGCCTGTTTGGGCCATGATCCAAGCAAATCGCCCTGATCGGGCGTGATTTGACTAAGGAACTACCGAACCCGTAGCTCCTCTATCGGGGCGATCACGAGCCAGCCCGCCCCAGAGGGCGGCAGAGGTGCCGAGCAACACGAAGAACAACGTACATCCAGCCGAGATCGAACTGACTCCAGTTGCAACTCGTGGTGAAGGCGCCTGCAGCGTGCCCGCCGCCCTTCTCGCCGAACGTGGTCGCGGCGGCCGAGCATTCCGGGAACCGCCTTGCCGTCGGCGCCCAAAGAGCGCACCTTGCAGCGGCTTGCCAGAACACGCTGAAGCCGTAGGCCATGCCGATGCAGAGATGGATGGCGAGAGCTGCCGGCGGCACGAGCCAACGGTTGTAGTCGGTCGGGCGATAATCCGCTCCTTGTCGAGCAATCCGAGATGATCACCAATGGCAGCCGTGGTCGTCATCGAGTTAAGGCCTAGACTTACGACGCCGCGCTCTCTGGGCACCACCTCGCGGTGTTATCCGAACTTAATAGCCACCACCCCGGTCTCCTGCTAATTTGAACTTGTACTTCTTAGGCGCACGTCCGGGAAGTAGTACCGAAAAACGAGGGAAGTCGCATTGGTTCCGTCAAAGGTTTTAGTCCCGATCGACGGTTCTCCGGCGTCGCTTCGCGCGCTCGACTTCGCGATCGAAATGACGGGTCAAAATCCAGGTACTTCGCTTGTGCTGCTCAATGTGCAGAACATTAGCGCCATGGATCTGACCGGTGCAGCAATGGGAAGCGATTGGCAGGAGGCAGCTTCGCAGGCATCGGCTAAGGCCCTAAAGAGGCGGTTGGAAAAGCTGAGGCGGCCGGAATTGCTTTTAAGACATCGTCAGAACCGGACAGACGCGCAGAAGCGATCGCCCGGGCAGTTCGCGACGAGAGGCATCGAGCATATCGTGATGGGAACGCGAGGCCTCGGTAGTATTCAAGGCCTGCTTCTGGCTCGGTCGCCATGAAGGTCATCCACCTAGCCGAAGTTCCGATCACATTGATAAAATAGTTGGCGGATCGCGTTCGGAGGTGCTGCTATCGAGCCGGCATCACGCGCTTTTGGCTCTAATTGGATCGAATTCCACATGGTCCTTAGCAACGCACGCGATATGCAGGTTGCGGTTTTCAAGGATGTCTGTTGCTGGCACAAGCGGACGTGCAAAACCGCGCTGGTGAATGTCCGCTTTGACGGGAATAACGGACATGACGCGGACGTGACGCGATGTCTGCTCATGACCCAAAGCGGACATGCTCCGAGTTCTACGGGTTGGAAGACGGCTGACCGCTTGTAATGACTTGCTTTAGGAGGTCCGGTCTAACGGAAATTTCACCGGTAAATGGCCTATTGTAAGCGGCGATCAACAATAGCGACAGAGCCATGCCTGACGCAAACAGGGTCACTGCTATGGCGCAGGTAAGCCGATTGTCGCTGTGAACCATGGCGATGGCGACTAAGGTGAAGAGTCCCATCAGCAGAATCCCGGCCCATTTAGCCCTGCCGACAGTAGATTCGCTGACAACAATGCGCTGGCGCCTCGCATCGAGCGCCGTACGGATCGCCTTCACCATCTCAGACTGTGCGATTCGCTGGCTAGCATCGGCAGGCTCTAGGGTGAGCGTGTCGTGCAAGGCCTCGGTTAGAGCCGTGGGCAGGTTCGAGAGGGTCGCCCGTTGTTGCGCCATCGCCGGCCATCCTTCGTTCACGGCCTCCTCTATATGGCGGTCAACTCAGCGCGTAAATGCGCGTCTTCTGTTCTTCGGGGAAAGTTCCGGCCAGGACAACGACAGCACGAAGCGCGCATGGCTTCGGTCGCAACCGCGGCCTTCGCTTTATCGAAATTATTCCAGACCTCGACGGCGATGAAGCCAACCAGCAGCGCGAAAAGGACGCCCAATGGCGATAGCATCCCGGGCGAGAGCGCCTTAAAGGCCCGCGCTCGATCGTCCACCGCGAGCCTGGTCACTACCCAATAAATACTGGCGCTAAGGAGATAAGTGGCGGCAAAGACAACGACGGCCATCCACACCAGGGGAAGATTGAGCAACCAGTCGCTCATTGCGGACCCGTGGGAGTTCCCTTCGTTGAGGATGCTAGTCGAGGGCACACCAAGCTGCTAGTAGCAAATTGTCCCCACGACTGCGAAGGTCCGCTATTGGCACAAAGCAGACATCGACTTCGTGCGCTGACACATGTCCGCTTTGGGGGCAAAATGATGCATTCCCCGATCGTTAATGGGCTGATGTCCGCCAATGACCCGCGCGGACATTCTCCAAGTTTTGCTGCCTTTCAGTCAGTAAGATATAGAAACTTTCCGACGATTAGGGGAGGCGGTACCTACCCGGTTGCTCGCGGTCACCGGAGGGCGTAAGTTTGCGGCCTGTTCCCTCGTGGAGGGGCGATGACCGACCCAAGCAGCCGACGCAAGCTGGCCGCGATCTTGAGCGCGGACGTGGTCGGCTATTCCCGTCTGATGGCGGCCGACGAGGCAGCCACCGTCGAGACCCTCAAGTCCTATCGCGACATCATCGTCCGCCTGGTGGTGCGCCGCGGCGGCCGGGTGGTCAATGCACCCGGCGATGCGCTGTTGGCCGAGTTCCCGAGCGCGGTCGAGGCGGTCCAGGCCGCCATCGAGATCCAGCAATCCGTGGAAGGGCACAACATCGAACTCGAAGCGGACCGGCGCATGCAGTTCCGCATTGGGGTCAACTTGGGCGATGTGATCGAAGAGGCCGACGGCACGATCTACGGCGACGGCGTCAACATCGCCGCGCGCCTGGAGGCCCTCGCCGAGGGCGGCGGCGTCTGCATCTCCTCCACCGTCTACGACGCCGTCGAAGGCAAGCTTTCCTTCGGGTTCGATTTTCTGGGCGAGCAGCAGGTCAAGAACATTGCGAAGCCGGTCCGCGTCTACCGCGTGCGCGCCGAGTCCAAGCCACCGTCGCCGCGCGCCTCGGCCGAAGCGCCGCATGCGATGGCAGATCGCCGTGCCGGCCTTGGCGCTGATCCTGCTGCTGCTTGGCGCGGGCGGGGCGTGGAGATGGTCATCTCCTTCGGTTTCGCCGTTATCTGAAAAAGCTTCCATCGCGGTCTTGCCGTTCGAAAGCATTGGAAACGATCCTAGGTGGGATCGCTTTGCCGACGGGATCACCGAGGACATCGTTACCGATCTATCGCACTCAAAGACCTGTTCGTCGTCGCCCGGAATTCAACTGAAGTTTACAAAGACAAGCCCGCGGACGTGAGAAGCGTTGGCCGCGACCTCGGCGTCCACTACGTGCTCGAAGGCAGCATTCAACCGCTTGGCGACCAGATTCGGGTGACTGCCCAGCTCATCGATGCAAGAACTGGCGGCAACGTTTGGTCGGACCGTTATGATCGCCCCGCCACAGACCTGTTCAAAGTACAGAGCGATGTCACAGAGAAAATTGCAGCCACCCTCACCGGCTACGAGGGCGCAGTTGCCGAGGCCGAGCGTTCACTCATTAGGCGGAAGCCGCCCAGTGATTTGACGGCCTATGAATCCTATCTCCTTGGAATGGAGGCCAAGCATAAGGTCACCAAGGAAGGTCTGGACGAAGGAGAACGATTGTTCCGAAAGGCGCTCGAAATCGATCCGCAGCTCGCTCGAGCATATGTAGGATTAGCCTACGTTTATGCGTATAGGCTCGACCTCGGTCTCGGAACGTCCGTTGCTGATAATTTGACAAAGCTGATGGACGCCGCGCGCAATGCTGTTCGGCTAGATCCGAATGATGGAGAAACCCAGCTCGTTCTGGGGTTCGCCTTCGCCTACCAGGGAATGGCCGACCAGGCCCTTGAGCAATTTGCCAAGGCCGAGGCCCTAGCGCCTAATAACGCTGACCTTCTAATTAACATTGCATGGTTCCTTCCTCAATTTGGCCAACCCGATCGGGCGGTCGAACTTACAGAGAAGGCGCTGAAACTGAATCCCAACTACCCGTACTGGTACAACCAGGGGCTTCGGTTAGTATATTTCTTTGGCCGCCAGTTTGATAAATCCGTGAAGTACTCGAAACTGGTCACGACCCCTTTCGCCACGGACTACGCATATTTGGCGGCGGCAAGCGCCATGGCGGGCGATATGGCCGGGGCGAAAGTCGCCGCCGCGCAGGTGGTTCGCCTGGATCCCAATTGGAGTGTCGAGAAATATCTGAGTGATGGCGGCGGCTATCCAGACGATGCCGCCACGCTGTTCGTCGATGCCGCCAGGAAAGCTGGAGTCACTGCGTGTGTGCCAGCGGACAAGCTCTCGTCAATTCCAAACCTTATTCATATCAAGGCGTGCGATCGAGGAGAGAACTCACCAAGCCGCTGGCTAGCGTCTCAGGCCTGCACACCAAAGCGTGGCGCCTTGCCTTTGCAAACGTCCGCTTATGGCACTTAGCGGACATCGATGCCGACGCTGAGCATGTCCGCTTTTTAAAGCGGACCTCGGCTGAATGACGCCTCGAATGTCCACTAATGAATCACGGGCCCGGCCATGCACTAGACGAGACGTGAAGGCCAGAAGCGATCCACGATGCGGTGCCTTGCGTACCGGACTCGCCGCAGATCATAGTGGCGACACCTCCGGAAGGCGCCGCCACGCAAGAAGCGCGTATCTCACTTCCTGCGGCAGGCGTGATGCCTGTTTTCGGTGGTATCCGGGCCAGACGTCCTCCATCCCCGCTTGGCGTTTGTCCGGTAGTGGCCGTTCCGGACGAACGAGTTCTTTTTCCGCGAACACAGCGAACAAGCCGGGATCTCAATGCTCGTGCTCGAAGCGGGCAAGGCCGCGGTGCTGGAAATCCTGGCTCGGGCAGGAAAGTAGGCTTTCTTCGAACCTCTGAAGGAGGCGCGACCGCTTCGGGAAATGGCGGTAATGGATCTCTCCGCGCAGCGCATCCGTCCGCGCAGTCGAAGACTGCGCGGCAATCCGTCTTTCAGCCGCCAACCTGTACCAAAATCTACATAATACGGTACGGGATCTTCGAGCAGTTCTGCGCTGCTGATCCAGACGAACATGGGCCGGGAAGGTGGAGCTGACGGCTTCGGGAATCTGGATAATCGACTATTTAGCGCAAGAATGGGGACGTCCGGTTCGCGGACGATTCGTGGCACTTCCTGGCTGACTGAAGCCGCTGCAGGCACGGCGCGCGGCCAATCCAATCCGGACCGATAATGGCGGTCGGCGTCGTTGCCACTTGCACAGCTGACATGTGAAATCTGCTCCTGGCACTTAAAGCGGACGTCCCACGCTCGGGCAGTACTCACGCATGTCCGCTTTCGGGGGTAAAGCGGACATCTCTGATCGGCTGGCCGATGTCCGCTAATGACCCAAAGCGGACATCACCGGTTGGCATTGGCGAGAGGTTTTTCGGTACGCACAGGGGTGCTCACGTCCGGATCTCGGCGACAACGAAATCCGCCAAGGATCACGTCATCCCTCACTTCGCTCTGTGCCACGGCGGTCCAGCCAGCGATAAAAAGCGATCGTCGGCGAAAGGAACCAGGGGCGCCCGAAATAATAAGGACGACTCTCAAAGGTGATCTCGTCGAACGCGGTTCTCCCTCGCTTTTGCCGAGAATCTGCTGGCCGAGCCGCATGCCGAGATAGCTCGCCATCGCGATGCCGGAACCGCAATAGCCCATCGCAAAGTGGATCCCGTCCTTGCAGCCAATATGGGGCAGCTTGTCGAACGTATAAGCGACGAAGCCCATCCAGGAGCGGCTGACTCGCACGGCAGCGAGTTCCGGGAATAATCGCGCCATTTCCGCCTTAGAGCGGCGCCACGCTCTTGCGTGGGTCGGTTTCGCCGGCCGATACGCGGCCACCGAATAGGACGCGCGTCCGGTCCGGTGACGGGCGGTAATAGTAGACAACCCGGCGCGTGTCTGTGACGACACGGTCGGTCGGGAAGAGCTGCGCCATGATGTGCGGAGCGATCGGCTCGGTGGCAATGATGTAGCTGCCGATCGGGATGACGCGGCGGCGCAACCACGGCGACAATGTACCGGTATATCCGTTTGTGGCGACAACCACAGTGCGGGCGGCGATCGTGCCGCGTGTGGTTACGACCGCAATGGTCCGCCCGTCGCTTGCCAGCCGGGTCGCCTTGCAATGGGCACGACCGGCGCCTCGGCGGCAAGCACGCGATCCAGCAGGCCTTTGTGAAAGCGGGCGGGATCAAGCGCGGCGTTGCGGGCATGGACGATGCCGCCATAGTAGGCGTCAGTCCCAAGCTCGCTTTTCTGCCGCTCCCGTGGGACGAGGAAAGTCATCGCCTTCCAACCCTGCCGGCCGGAGTTCCAACTCCTTCGCCAGCTTATCATAGGCCGCCTGACTGTGGGCGGCGTGAAATCGACCGCAGACTCGGAAGCAGCAATCGATCCTCTCTGCCACGATGAAATCGCCGAGCCACTCGAGCGAGCGGCGTCCCTCCGCGCGAGAATGGCGCGGGCGCGTGTTTCGCCGTGGCACGCTACGAGTTCGTCGAGGTCGGGCTTGATACCGGGACCGACCTGGCCGCCGTTCCGCGTGCTGCAGCCCCAACCAACCGCCTCGGCATCGATGACGACCGTCGCCCGGCCCGCGCGCGCCAGCTCAAGCGCCGCGCTAAGGCCGGTATATCCCGAGCCGATCACAAGGACATCGGCAATCGCCGGCAGCCCGTCTCGGGCAATGTCCCGGGCTGGCACGGTGTCATGCCAGTAACAGGTCGGCGCGAAATCGGGGGCGAAAAGCGGGCTGTCGCCCATGGCCGATTCCCTATTCCATTGGGCTCCGAAGTCGGCGAATAATGGCTAGAATCCAGTCCGGCAACAAACCGGATTCAGAAACAGCTGCGACGACCTAGCAATACGTAACCGAACGAAGTAAT
>ERZ1370068.10801-contig-9467_pt1 | contig 51185 bp, 59 predicted proteins | sample MGYA00561227_ERZ1370068 | MGnify/ENA primary metagenome ERZ1370068 (study PRJEB38410, sample SAMEA6850437) | metagenome | study: Metagenomic assessment of the ecological functions of the soil: analysis of the soil microbiota associated with the... | reverse complement strand
GTTACGTATTGCCGCTCATCTGCAGCTTCCTTTCACAAGAGGTGTGTGCCGCGTTTGGGTCAGGGGCAAAGTGGTCCCACCACGGGGTTGGCGCTGAGCCAGTGTAGTGGTGAAGGCAAAGGCACTGAATATCCGGGCCCAGAAGGCCGTGGCCGTGCCAATCACGGGCGCGCGCCACGAGGCCGCCGCCCAGGCGGTGCCCCGGGGGAGCGCCTGGCGGCCGGGCCGGTGGCTGGCAACCCCGGAGCCAGTGCGTACGATTCGTCGGTGACGGTCAAGCCCGTCCGTCGCCCAGAGCGCCGCAGATGTCTTCCGCTGCGCTTACCCCCGCGCCGCTGAAATATCGGCTGACATTTACCGCCTGATCGTGCGGGAAATCCCGCAGCTGCGCGGCGATAAGCGGGTCCCGGCGCCGCTGGAAGCCAGCGTCGGGGGAAACGTGACCGACCATGCTGCACGTCATGCGGCACGGTGGCATCTGACCCGGGAGCAGGTGCAGCGCCCCGGCGGCGGCGCAGGAGTACGCCCGCGCCGGCTGGCGCTGTTGCGAGCGTAAGCCCATTGCGGCGCTGCTGCGGGCCCTACCGCACCGGGTCAACGGCGCGGCTCCAGGACCGGTGCCCGGAGGAGCTCGGGCGCAGCACCGCCAACGCATCGGTCATCCAGCGCGGCCGGGCTGCGCATCGCCGAGGCCACCGCCACCTACATCATCGACCGGGTGTCGGATGTGAGCCCGGTGTCCGCCTACGAGGCCGAGAAGGAGGAACTGGCTGCGCAACCTCAGCGCGCTCAGCCCGGGCGAAGCCCCGGGTCCGGCGCTGCCGGTGCGCGGCCGGATCGACCTGGACTCTCCGAGGCGATGCCGGGATACCGGCTCCGGCGGCAATCTCACGTCTGGCGTGGTGTGCTGGTCCGGCGAGGCCGGAGGCCGACTGGCGGTGCGCCTCGCGCGCGGCCGGAGCGGGCGACCGTCGACGGCGGCGCCACGCGGGCTGCGCGGGGAGGCCCATCTTCCTGCCGCAGGACGAGATGACCAGCGCGTGGGCCCGGCCGCCGCTGGGCGCCCGGGACGCCTTCCGCCCAGGCCGCCGGCGCCGCGCCGCCGGGGCGGCAGCCGGCTGGCGACCAGGGGTTCGCCCTCGGCGCTCCCGCCTCGTGGCGTCGCCAGCTCACAGCCGCACCCAACTCAGTGCAGGCGCGCTGGCAGCGCGGCAACGCCGCCGCGCTGGCCGCGTGGGCGGTCCGGGCCTCGCCCGTGACCAGCTTCGCCGAGGTTGCGCCGCTCGCCCTGATGTCGGGCTCGATCGAGCCTCATCCGGGCCTGGGTCACCGAGACCTGGGTCGCTCGCGGACCACGACGACCCGATACAGCGCCACCCCTGCCGCGCGACACCCTCCGCGTCTTCCTGCGGGGGCGGCGGCTTCAAGGCCACCGCGGAGCGGCTGATCTGCTGCACAAGAACGCGGTCCAGTACCGGCGTGCCAAGGCGCGGAGGAGGGCCTCCTGGCCGTCCCGCTCTGGCGAGGACCGCCTCAGCGTCGAGCTGGCCCCGCTCGCCAGCCAGTTGGCTCGGCGCGGCGGTGCTGCGGCCAGCCTTATGGCGGCCCGGTCCCGACGGCACGCGCGCGGTCAGCCTCCCTGGCCGTCCAGGCCGTTGGGCCGGGTAGCGCCCGCCCGGCGCGGTGGCCCGCCACAGCTCCCGCTGGATGAGCTGATCTGGCGCGCAGATGGAGAGCAGCGCCGCCAATGAAGCCGCCGAACAGGCGCCGGGCTGGCGCTCATGTGGTCCTCCGGCCGGTCAGGTTTCTGTGGAACAGCGCAGCCCGCCGGGTGCCGTTGGCTACCTGGGACCAATAGTGCGATTGCCGCGCCAGTGGAATCGTCCGGTGGGTGATCAGCCGGGGCGCGGGCCGCTCGCCGCCTCCTGACGATGTCGCCGCGGGCCGGTTCCCGCCCGCGGACGGGGACGTCACCTTCGTGCCGCCGCCGTCACGCCCCGGGACGCGCTGCGATCGGGTTCACTCGCGCACGCGGTCATCTTCACCGACGCCGACCCGGCCTGGGTGAGGCCCAGCTGCCCGCGGGGCGACCTGGCGGCGCCGCTGCAGCCCGGCCTTCCTGCAGGCGCTTGCGCGCGCATACCAACCGGGAGGCGCACACCATCGACATGCTCTGCGTTGCGCTGCGCCCCGGCCCGGGCCCGCCGGGCCTCGCGGCTCACCCCCGGGCCCGATCCGGCCTCATCCGCGCATCGCCCGCGCGCTGCGCTACCGCGATGACGTGCGCGCGTGGCGCGCCGACGGCGGCGTGGTACTGATCGGCCGCGGCGTCGCCGCCCGCTGGGAGGCGTCGATCGAGGTCGACCCCGGCCGCCGCGGCGGCGGGCTGGGCCGGGCGCTGGCGGCCGCGGCCCGCCACCTGGTGCCCGACGGCGCCCTGCCGTGGGCGCAGATCTCCCCGGCGAACGCGGCGAGCGTCCGCGCGTTCCCCGCCGCCGGGCGCACCAGCCGGTGGGCGCCGAGGCTCCACCTGACCTACCCGGGGCTCGGTGTGTGACCCGAGGGCGCGGGGGCCCCTTTCGTGAGGCCGGCCGCCTGTGCCAGCGACAGCTGCGTGCGGGCCAGCGGCCCGGCCTTCATCTCCTTGCGCCAGCTGGGGGAACTCGTCGCCGAACTCTGGCTGCTCCTTGCCCGCGGATTCGTACCACGTAGCCGCCCTTGAGGATGCTGAACGCGGCACTGGAGCTGGCCGCAGCTTGTCGAACTGCGTCGTCGCCGGGGCCAGCGGGTCGAACCAGGACGGGGTCACGAAGTTGGACACCGAGACGCCGCTGACCGTGTAGCTGGGGGCCTCGACCGGGTCGCACACCTCGAAGCTGTAGGCCGACCCCTGGCCGTCGTCGGCCCACAGGTTGCAGTTCGGGTCGACGAACATCTCGAGCACCTCATGGGACAGCACGCTGGAGACGCTCCAGTCGCCGGTGGTCACCTTGGCCTGCCGTTGTCGAGCTCCGGCTTGGCCGCCACCACGCCCCACAGCTTTCCCCCCTGGTCCTCGGTGTGGAAGCCGAGCACGCCCTGGGGCTGGTTCTGATGGTGTCCACGATCGCTATGCCGTGCGCCGCCGCTCGGCACGGCGGACGGGTCGGTGTAGAACACGACCGGCCGCGGGCGCCCGGTCCCATGAGCGGGGCGGCGTCGAACCGGACCCGGAGCGGCGACCGCCTCGGTCATGGCCGCGGCGTCGCGCGTTGGATACCAGGTTCGACTGGTTGAGAATGGCGATCAGCATGTGACGTCCCCCATGAACACCGCGGGCCGCAGAGAGACGACGGCGCTACGAGTGACGCCGACATCATGGCACGGACCCAGCCCGGTGGGCCAGCCGGTAGCGCCGGATACGCCTCGTTCGCGCGGCGGGTCTGCTCATTACGGGCCGGTGCCTCGCTGCGTTGACGCCGGGCCGCCGCCCGGGTGGAAGACGCCGAGCACCCGCAGCGTGGCCCGCCCGGTGTTCTCCAGGCAGTGCGGCTGCTCCGGGCGGCAGGTGCATGCAGCTGCCGGGGGCAAGCGGCCGGTCGCCGCCCCGGCGTGCAGGACGCCCTCGCCCTCGCAGAACCAGCACCACCTCGTCGTACGGGTGGCTGTGGCTCCGGCGCCCGGCCCGGCGGGATCTCGCCCACGAACTGGGTGGCCGCGCTGCATCCGTTGCCGGGCCCGAACAGGACGCGGAACCGGCGGTCGCCGGTGACCTCCACCGGGCAGTCGCCCAGCTCGGACAGCCGCGGCTCGGCCGTATCACCCGGGGCACTCGGCCCGTCCGCCCCGGTCGCGGCCCTCCGGCGGTCCCGGCGGGCAGCGAGACGGCGTCCAGCCTGAGCGCGCCCGGCCGTCGGCGGACACGCGGTAGGCCGCGCCGGGCGGCAGCCACAGCCCGGTGTCGCGGCGGACCGGCACTGGCATGGCCCGGTCCGCGGGCTCAGCCTACCCAGCCCCGCGATCACGAACCAGAGTTCGCCGCCCGGCCCGGCTGCGCCCTCGAACCGTGACCCGGCGTCTAGGCACTTCCACCAGCCGCCTGACCAGCCCATCCCGTCCCGGCGCCGGTATCGAGGACGGTGCGGACTCGCAGCGCCGTCAGCCATGGCTCATGTCGCCTCCTCATCGCCCCAGGTATGCGCCGCTTCAGGTCCTCGCTGCGCAGCAGCTCCGACGCCGGCCCTCGAGCACGATCTCCCCGGTCGACAGGACGTAGCCGCGGTCGGCGATCGACAGCGCCATCGTCGCGTTCTGCTCGACCATCGAGCATCGCGACGCCGGAGGCGTGGACCTGCTTGATGATCTGGAAGTTCTGCTGGACGAGCGCGGGCGACAGCCCCATCGACGGCTCGTCCATCAGCAGCAGCCGCGGGCGCGACATCAGCGCGCGGCCCATCGCGACCATCTGCTGCTCGCCGCCGGACAGCGTGCCCGCGAGCTGGTTGCGCCGCTCGTGCGAGCAGCGGGAACAGCGCGTGCACCCGGTCGAAGTCCTCGGTCGAGCTTCTCGCCGCGGCGCAGCACCGCGCCGAGCTCGAGGTTCTCCCGCACCGTCATCTGCCCGAACAGCCGGCGGTTCTCCGGCACGATCGCGATCCCGCGTCGCGATCCGCTGCGGCACCGGCCAGCCGCGTCACGTCCTCGCCGTCGAGCAGCACCCGGCCTGCGCGCGGCCGGCACGATGCCCGAGGATCGTCTTCAGCGTCGTCGACTTGCCGGAGGCGTTGCCGCCGAGCAGGCAGACCAGCTCGCCCTCGCCGACGCTGCAGCGAGATTCCCTCCAGGATCCGCATCTGCGCCGTAGTAGGTGGTGACGTCCTCGAGGCTCAGCAGCGACGCGCGCTCACTCCGCGTCCGACAGCGCCTCGGGGTCGCGGCCCAGGTAGGCCTCGACGACCGCCGGATGGCTCGCGACCTCGTCGAAGCTGCCCTCGGCGATCTTGACGCCGTGGTCGAGCGCGACCACCCGGTCGGAGCAGCCCGCGACCACGTGCATGTCGTGCTCGATCACCAGGATCGCGACGCCGCGCTCGTCGCGCGAGCCGCCCGATCAGCTCGGTGATCTCGTGCGTCTCGGCCGGGATTCATCCCGGCGGCGGGCTCGTCGAGCAGCAGCAGCCTGCGGCTTGGTGGCCAGCGCCCGGGCGATCTCGAGCCGCCGCCGGTTCGCGTACGACAGCGAGTAGGCGGGCTGGTCCCAGCGGTAGCCGGCCAGCCGCTGGCCGAAGAACGACAGCGCGTCCTCGGCCAGCGCCCGCACCTCGCGCTCCTCGCGCCTGGCCCGGGCAGGCGCAGGACCGACTCCGACGGCATCGCCTTGGTGTGGCCGTAGGTCGGCGGCCATCACGTTCTCGATCACCGACATGTTCAGGAACAGCCGCAGGCGTCTGGAAGGTGCGCGCGATCCCCATCCGGGCGATGCGTGTGCGGCGGCTGCCCGGCGATGCGACTCGCCCGGCGAAACGGACGTCCCCGGCGCTCGGCTCGTACACGCCCGTGATCACGTTGAAGACCGTCGTCTTGCCCGCGCCGTTGGGCCCGATCAGGCTGACGATCTCGCGCGTCGTCAACCCGCAGGTCCAGCTCGGAAAGCGCGCGCAGGCCGCCGAACGACAGCGAGAGACGCTCGAGATTCAGAACGGATCCTGCCGGCCGCCTCGCCGCCAGGACCGGGCTGCGCCGGGTCGCGGGCCTGCCGGCACGCTCGGCTCCGCGTCACGTCATGGCCTCGACGCGGCGCGTGCCCGAGCAGCCCTGCGGGCGGGCGTTCATCATCACGATCAGGATCGCCCCGATCATGAGCTGCCTGGTGATCGACTGGCTCGGCGACCAGCTTGGTCTCCCAGACGAACGCACGCCAGGTAGATCGTCGGCGGCAGCAGGATCGTCCGCCAGCGGCCGCTCGACCTGCACCAGCGCGATCAGCAGGCAGATCAGCAGCACGTACCCCCAGTTCCCGCGGACCTGGGCGTTGGCCGGGACGATCACCCAGTCGCGCAGCGCGGCGCCGAGCCAGCCGGTCGAGTGCGGCCCGCTCGCGACCGCGCGTGGCCGAGATGGCCCCGGCGATGGCGTGGGCGGCGAAGCCGAGCGCGACGGTCGCCGCGAGGACCACGGCCAGCCTGCGCCACGGGCGCAGCCTGACCACCAGCGTCAGCAGGATCAGGCCGTAGAAGAGGTAGCCGGAATCGGTCGGGCTGCGCAGCAGCCCGTCGTAGATGACCATGAGCACCAGGGCGCCGGTGGCCGCGCCGGCGATGCTGCCTGCGCCGCCGAGGATGAGCCCGGCGTAGATCAGGATCAGGATCGGCGTGTCGAAGTCGGTCGGGAACACGCTGATCTGCTGCGCGGCGAAGATGGTGCCGGCCAGCGCGGCGACCACGGCGCCGAACATGAACGCCATCAGCTTCACCCGGTTGACCGGGATCGTCATCGACGCCGCCGCCAGCGGGTCCTCCGCGACGGCGCGCCAGGCCCGCCCGGTGCGCGAGTGTCGAGCAGCCGCAGCACCGCCATCGTCACCACGCAGCACGATCACCGAGCAGGTAGTAGTAGCCCGTGTTGGTGGTGATCTGATGCCCGAAGACGCTGATCGGGTCGATGCCGACGATCCCGTTCGGGCCGTCCAGCACGCTGGGCGCCACGTTGTTGGTGAACTCGACGAACGCCTCGCCGAAGAACAGCGTGACGATCGCCAGGTAGTCGCCGATCAGCCGCCGGGACGGCCAGCCGACCAGCAGCCCGAGGACCGCGGCGCCGATCATCACGATCGGCACGCGACAGGTAGGTCGGCAGGTGGATGCCGTTCGGCCGAGCTGGCTCGAGGACAGCAGCGCGAACCCGTAGGCGCCGAAGCCGAAGAACGCGACGTAGCCGAGGTCGAGCAGCCCGGCCCAGCCCACCGACGATGTTCAGCCCGACCGCCAGCAGCGCGATCACCAGCGCGTCGATCCCGACCTGCAGCTGGAACCCGCCGAGGCCGAGCAGCGGCAGCGCGGCTCGGCCAGGCCCGCGATCGCCAGCCTGGGCCACCAGCCGATCCGCTCGAACCAGCGCTGCGCGGTGCCCAGCCAGGACGGCAGGTACTCGCGCCGGTGCGCCTGCCTGGCGACCCACTCGTCGGCCCCGACCTGGGTCCGGCTGCCGGGGCTGCGAATCGAGGCTCATCGGGCGTCACACCTTCTGCAGCTGGGCCCGGCCGAGCAGCCCGCTGGGCCGCACCAGCATCACGGCGATCAGGAGCGCGAACACGAACAGGTTGGTGTAGGTCGAGGAGATGTAACCGGTGATGAACGACTCGGCGACGCCGAGCAGCAGGCCGCCGAGCATCGCGCCGGGAATGGACCCGATCCCGCCGACGACGGCCGCGGTGAACGCCTTGAGGCCGGCGATGAAGCCGATCGTGGCCGTCACCTGGTTGAACAGCAGCCCGCCCATGACCCCGGCCATGCCCGCGAGCGCCGAGCCGATGAAGAACGTCGCCGCGATCGTGAAGTTCACGTTGATCCCCAGCATCTCGGCCGGCCTCCCGGTCGGCCGCGACCGCCCGCATCTGCTTGCCGAGCTTGGTCCGGTTGACCAGCAGCCGCAGGTCGAGCCATCAGCACGAGGCCGAGCACCAGGACCAGGATCTGCACGGCGTCGATGCTGACCGACCCGATCTGGATCCCGCTGGAGAACGAGATGAACTCCGGCGTGTTGTAGATCCGCGGTACTGCGCGCCGAACAGCAGCAGGGCCGAGTTCTCCAGGAAGAACGAGACGCCGATCGCGGTGATCAGCGGCGCGATCCGCGGCGCGTCGCGCAGCGGCCGGTAGGCGAACCGCTCGATCGCGACGCCCAGCCCGCCCACCAGGCCTGCCGCCAGCACGAACATGATCACCAGCAGCAGCGGCACCGCGATCGGTCAGGTGGTCGGGCCGCCGAACCACTGGATCACGAAGAAGCCGATGTACGCGCCGACCATGTACAGGTCGCCGTGCGCGAAGTTGAGCAGCTTCAGCACCCCGTAGACCATCGTGAAGCCCAGCGCCACCAGCGCGTAGAGCGCGCCGGTGGTGATGCCGTTCACCAGCTCCTGGAAGAAGAAGCGCCATCCGCGAGCGGTCCTGCCGCCGTCACGCTGCCCGGCGCGCGCCGCCGCGTGGCGCGCCGCGCGCTGCCGCGGCAGCTCGTCTACAGTTCAGCCGATCAGCGCGCTCGGGATCAGCTGGTACTTGCCCGCCGAGTCGATCTTGAACAGGAAGAACTTGCCGTTGACCAGGTCCCCGTGCGAGTCGAACGTGATCGGCTGCCCGAGGATCGTGGCCGGCTGCGTTCGTCTTCTTGATCGCCGCCAGCACGTTGGCGCGGCTCGGGGTCTGGCCGGACTTGCAGACCGCGCGCGATCGCCTGGTCGATCACGTGCGTCGCGGCGTAGGTGGGCGGGCCGAACGTGCCGAAGGAGCCGTACTTCGGCCGTCGCGGCCGCGGCGATCGCCGCGTCGGCGGGCATCGCGGTGATGTCCGGGCCGAACGAGGACACGTACGAGCCGCTGATCGTGAAGCTCTTCGGGTCGATACAGGCCGTCCGTGCCGAAGATCAGGGCCTTCTTGTGCTGCTGGGCGAGGTTGCGGCCGAACTGCTGGGCGTTGGCCGCGACCTGCCAGGGCAGGACCACCACCGTCGTGGCCGGGCGTGACCTTGGCCACCAGCGAGGAGAAGTCGGTGACCTTCTGCGAGACCGACTCGTGATCGACCTTGATCCCGGCCGCCTGGAAGACCGGCACCATCGCGGCAGACCAGGCCGGTCGAGTAGGCCTCCTGGTCATCGACGATCATGAGCGCCTTCGGGTGCAGGTTCTTCACGATGTAGTTGGCGTCCTGCGGGCCCTGCACGCTGTCCTTGGACACGGTCCGGAAGAACGTCGGGTACTTGCCGGTGGTCAGCGCCACGGCGGTCGCCGACCCGGAGATGAACGCCATCCCGGCCCGGGCCATCAGCGGGCCGACGGCCATGACCTCCTGGCTGCGCAGCCGGGCCGACCACCGCCACGATCTTCGAGTTCGAGGTGAACTGCTGGGTGACGGTCGTCGCCTGCGCGGGGTTCAGCTGGGTGTCGCCCTGGACCAGCGTGATCTTCGTCTTGTTGGCCAGGTTGTCCCTGGCCACGGCGAGCTGCGCGAAGTGCAGCTGCTCCTGGCCAAGGAACGCCACCGGGCCGGTGAGCGGCCCCTCCATGCCGATCGTGGCGACGCACGACTTGGTGGCGGTGCCGCCTGCAGCTGCTGCTGCTGCCGCTGCTGCCGCAGCAACCCGCCACGACGAGCGCGCCGAGCGCCGCCGCGGCGATGATCACGCTTCCGTTCTCATGGATACGCCCCTCCATATTCTCGTTATCGGGATGCCTGCGATGCCGTGGAAGTCAGGCGGTATCAAGCCAGGCCCGGCTCGCACCGGTCAGCCACCGGCGACGCTCGCCTCGAGCGTGATCTCGGTGCCGGTCAGGGCGCGCGAGACCGTGCAGTCCTTGCGCCTGCTCTGCCAGGTCACTGGAAGACGGCGTGGTCGACGCCGGGAACGCTCGCCCACCGTGCGCAGCTCGATGCGGGTGATGTTGAAACTGGCGCCGACCTGGGCGAGCGTCACCCGCGCGGTGGTGCGCAGATCCCGCGCGGGATGACCCGCCTCGCCCAGCAGGTTCGCGAGCGACATCGTGAAGCAGGCGGCTTCGGCGGCGCCGACCAGCTCCTCGGGATTGGTCGCCCGCCTGGCCTCTTCGACGCGGGCCCGCAGCGAATACGGCCCGTCGAAGGCGCCACTGCCGAGCGCTATCCGGCCGCTGCCGTCCGGCACGGCCCCCTGCCAGCTCGCCTCGGCGCTCCGGACGACGCGGAAACTCAAGACGCCCTCCCCAGCGGTCGGATTGTTGGCTGATCAAACCATGCGCTGCAGGTCGCGGCAAAGGGAAGCGCCTTTGAGGATCGGCTAAGCAGTTGTGATTCGATCGCAATCTGGGCGGTCCGCCGGGTGCCCTGTGCGCGAGAGGAAAGCTGCCGATGACCGACATACTCCGCACCGAGCATCGACGTCGCCGCCGTCCGGGACCGCTTCTCGTCCCTGCAGGGATTTCGCGTTCCTCGACGCCCCGGGCGGCTTCACAGGTGCCCGACGAGGTCGGCGAGGCGATCGCGCGGGCGCTGCGCGGAGGCGAGCGCCAACCTCGGCGCGGGCTACGCGACAAGCCTGCGCGTCGGGGAGATCCTCGAGCAGGCCGAGCGCAAGGCGGCGCGGTTCCTCGGCTGCGAGCCCCACGAGGTGATCTTCGGGCCGAACATGACCTCGCTGAACTTCATGCTGTCGCGGACCGCCGCCCGCGGCTTCCGCCCCGGCGACGAGATCCTGGTCTCCTCGCTGGATCACGACGGCGGCGTCGCCCCGTGGCTGGAGCTCGCGCACGACTCAGGCCTGGTCGTCCGGCACGTCGGGCTGAACGACGACACGACGCTCGACTTCGAGGACCTGGAGCGCAAGCTCGGGCCGCGCACCAGGGTCGTCGCGTTCGCGTGGGCGTCCAACGCGATCGGCACCGATCGTGGACGCCCGGCGCGTGTGCCAGCTCGCGCACGACGCCGGGCGCGCTCGCCGTGGATCGACGCCGTCCACTACGCGGCGCACGAGCCGATCGACGTCGCGCGACGATCGGCGCCGACGTGCTGATCTGCTCGCCGTACAAGTTCTGCGGCCCGCATCTCGGCCTCGCCTACGGGCGGGCCGAGGTGATCGAGCCGCTGGCGGCCGCTACAAGGCGCGCCCGCGCCACTCAGACCCGCTGGGCCGCAGGTTCGAGACCGGCACGCTGCCGTACGAGCTGCTCGCCGGGTTCAACGCGACCGATCGACTACCTCGAGTCGATCGGGGGCTTCGCGGCGATCGTCCCCTACGAGCGCTCGCTGGGCCAGCGTTCCTCGACGGCATCTCCGACGCGGTCACGGTGTACGGGCTGCCGGGGATGGACGGCCGCGTGCCGACGTTCCTGGTCAACGTCGGACGGCGTGGCGGCCGAGGACGTGGCAGCGCGGCTGGCCGCCGCCCAGATCGGGGTCTGGGCGCACGACTCGTGGTACTCGCTCGGCCTGTACCGGCGGCTCGGCTACGCCGGCAAGTCGGTGCGGATCGGCTTCATCCACTACAACACGGCAGAGGAGAGTCGACCGGCCTCCGCCCTGGAGCGCGCTGCACCTGGCCGAGGTTACCGCCGCTGCCGGCGGTCCGGCCCGCGGGACGGCCGCTACCCGGCAGCGCCGCTGAGGATCTCCGCGAGTTTGGTCAGGTTGATGTTGCCGCCTGAGACGACGCAGACGACCTTCCCGGTCCCGGCCCGGTCCGCTCAGCGCGGCGGCCGGCGCCGAGCGCGCCCGCGCCCTCGGCGATCACCCGGGCGCGCTCGGCGAGCGTGCGCACGGCGGCGGCGGCCTCGCCGACCGGGATGCGCCAGGGCGCGCGTCGACGAGCGGTGCGACCAGCGGCCACATGCTGTCCAGCACGCGCCGGCGCCCGAGCGCCGTCCACGAACGAGGCGCGGTAGTCGACGTCGGCCGGGTGCCCGGCGGCGAACGCCGCGGCGAGCGCCGCGCCGGTCTCGGGCTCGGCGGTGAAGATCTTCGTGCCGGGCCGCAGCGCCCTGACCGCGCTGGCGATGCCGACTGGTCAGCCCGCCGCCGCCGTACGGGATCACGACCGCGTCCGGGTCGGGCAGGTCCTCGAGGATCTCCAGCCCGATCGTCCCGTTGCCCGCCATCACCCCGGGTCCTGGACCGGGTGCACGAACAGCCCGTCGACCCCGTCGATGCGGCTGGTCGATGATCGCGTTCCACCAGTCGTCGTAGGGAGCTTCACGCACCCGGCCGCCCAGCCGCTCGATCGCCGCGCAGCTTCGCCTCCGGCGCGTGCTCGGGCACCGCGATCGTGGCGGGGACGCCGAGCTCACGCGCCGCCCACGCGACCCCCTGGGCCATGTTGCCCGCGCTGGCGGTGACCAGGCCCTGCGCCCGCTCGCGCCGCGGGCGCGAGCATGACCGCGTTGGTCGCGCCGCCGGATCTTGAACGAGTTGATCGGCTGGAGGTTCTCCAGCTTGAGGTAGATCTCGGCCGGGGCGTCCTCGACCTGCAGCCGCACCAGCGGGGTGCGGACCGCCGCGCCCGGCGATCCGCGCCGCGCGCCGCCTCGATCGCCGTCAGCTCAATCACAAGTTCCACCTCGGTGCCGATGCCGCGTTCCTGGCCGTCGCGACCGCCCGCTCGGCCGCGGCGAGGTCCTCGATGGCGACGCCGAGCGAGCGGAACAGCGTCAGCTCGCCGTCGTCGCGGCGCCCCGGCGCCATGCCCGCCAGCACCTCACCGAGCTCGGCGCGGATGTGCCCCTCGCCGCGATCAGCGCCCTCGGCGATCGCGCGCTGCGAACTCAGCCGAGCCTCGTGGCGGAGCGACTCGCGGCTGTCGCAGAACAGCGCGCTCGCGGCCACCGTGGCGCGTGTCGAGCTCGCGCGTCTGCAGGGTGCTGGCGCCGACCGCGTTGACGTGGGCCCCGGGCTTGAGCCAGGCGTGCTGGAGCACCGGCTCCCGCGAGCTGGTCACCGCCACCACGACGTCGGCGCCGCGGACCGCCTCCTCCGCGCTCGCGCGCCACGCTCGAGCTCGCCGCGTGCCGCGCCGCCTCCTCGACCACGCGCCTGGGCGTGCGCCGCGGTCGGCGCGTAGACGCGGACCTGCTCGAAGCCGCGCACGCCGGCGAGCGCCCGCAGGTGGGACCGCGCCTGCACCCCGGCCCCGAGGATCGCCAGCGTCCGCGCATCGGCGCGCGCCAGCAGCCCGGTCGCGACCGCGGTGACCGCGGCGGTGCGGATGGCGGTGACCGCGGAGGCGTCGAGGATCGCGGTCGGCACCCCGGTCTCGCCGTCGAACAGCGTGACGAGCCCCTGGTGCGCGTCCAGGCCGCGGGCGGGGTTGCCGGGCATGATGCAGATCGCCTTCAGCGCGAACGCCGCGTCCCGGTCCGGCTGCTGCCCGCGCCAGCCGGGCATCAGCCCCATGAATCCGGCCGCGCCGGGCGGCCCGATCACCGACCGCAGCGGCAGGTAGGTCCCGCCCCAGGCGTGCTCGGCGAGCACCGCGGCCATCGCCTCGGCACAGTCCTCCGGCGGGAGCGCGGCCTGCACGTCCCGGTGGCTGAGGATGAGCACACGCATCAGGCGACCGTCCTCTCGGCCTCGGCCCGGTCCTGCGCCGTGAGCGGATGCGCGAGCGCCTCGCGGACCGGCGCCAGGTGCTCCGGGCGCCCGGGGCCGATCACGATCTGGGTCACCCGCTCGTCGGCGAGCAGCCAGGCGAGCGCGAGGCCCGCCATCGAGATGCCGCGGTCGGCCGCCATCGCCTGCAGCCGGTCGAGCGCGTCGAACGTGCGAGTCCGTGACGAACCCGCGGTACGGCTCGGGCCGCTGGGCTCATCCGCGAGCCGTACCGGGAACGGCTCGCCGCGGCGGTACTTGCCGGTGAGCCATCCGCCGGCCAGCGGGCTGAACACCAGGTAGGCGACGCTGCCGTTCCGCGCACAGCGCGAGCAGCTCCCGCTCGCCCTCGGCGGGTCAGCAGCGAGTAGCTGTTCTGGATCGCCTGCGGCTCGCCTGCCGCCAGCGCGGCCGTCAGCTGCGCGGCGCCGAAGTTGCTGACCCCGTAGGCGCCGATCGTGCCCTCGGCCTGGGCCTGGTCGAAGCGCGCCGAGCGACTCCGCCAGCGGCACGTCCGGGTCGAACTCGTGCGCGAGGTACAGCTCGACGTGGTCCACCCCGAGCCGTTCCAGGCTCATGCGCGAGCTGGCGGGCGATCCGCTCGGGCCGCAGGCCGTGGTCCGCGCCGGCCTGCATCGGGTTGTAGGTCTTGGTCGTCAGCTGCGGGCGGACCCCGCGCGACGCGATCCAGCGCGCCGATCGCCTGCTCGCTGCGCCCGCCGCCGTAGGCGTCGGCCGTGTCGAAGTGGGTGATGCCGAACTCCCAGGCGGCGTCCATCAGCTCGAGCGCCTGGTCCTGGCTCAGCCCCTGGCCGAAGAACTCCGGGGCCGAGCCGACCCCGCCGAAGTTGCCGCAGCCCAGCGCGATCCGGGGGACCATGAGGGCCGAACGGCCGAGCTGCACCTTGGTCGCGAGCGTCTCGCTCATCGGCCAGGGCCGCCACGAGTGATCATCCCGGACATTCAATCAAACCCCGTAACAGCCGGGCAACAGCGTGGTGAGCCGCCCGGGCCAGCGGCCGGGATCACCGCTGGCCGGGACCGTCGGCTGTCCGTGTCCCCGGCCCGGGTGATGTGCGCCATGCCTGCCCCATGGACACTGGGAGGGCGGCCACGATCGAGCGCGACGAGGACACGGTCGCCGAGGTGTCCAAGCGGTGGTTCCGGTCCGAGACACCTACGGCGTCGAGGTGGCCCCGGGCGAGAACGACGTGCTGATCCTGGCCATCGTCGCGGTGATCGACACCATGGCCCATCCGGACCGCTGACCGGCTCGCTTCCTGGGCCGCGCCCGGCAGAGGCGGCCGGCGCGTGAGCGTACGCTGTAGCGCACATCCATAACATCGGGTTAGTGGGCCAGCGCGCCCACGACCTTCACTCATCTCAGGGAGTCACCGTGCCAGCCCAGCAGCTTCACATCACCCTCGCTTACCGCGAGCGCGTGGCGGAAGCTGGCACGACCGCCGGAACCCTTTTCATGCCCAACGGAACCGGCGGGGCGGCCGCCGATGGCCGGGTGATCGCCGTCCGGGTCAACGGAGAGCTGCGCGATCTGGCCTGTCCCGCTGGCGGAGGGGGATGTGGTCGAGCCGGTGGAGCTGGCCTGCGGCGACGGCCGGATGATCATGCGGCATTCGCCGCCCACGTGCTGGCGCAGGCGGTGCAGGATCTGTTCCCGGAGGCGAAGCTCGGCATCGGCCCGCCGATCGAGAACGGCTTCTACTACGACTTCGACGTGCCGCAGCCCGTTCGGCCCCGATGACCTGAAGAAGATCGAGGCGCGGATGCGCGGCGATCGTCAAGCAGGGGCAGCGGTTCTCCCGCCGGGTGGTCAGCGACGAGGAGGCGCGGGCCGAGCTGGCCGGCGAGCCGTACAAGCTGGAGCTGATCGGGCTCAAGGGCGGCGGCGGTGCGCGGTCGCTGGACCCGCCGCCGAGCGAGGTCAGCGTCGAGGAGGCGGTGGAGGTCGGCGGGGCCGAGCTGACCATCTACGACAACCTCGACCCGGCCACCGGCGAGCTGTGCTGGAAGGACCTGTGCCGGGGGCCGCACGTGCCCACCACCCGGGACATCCCGGCGTTCAAGCTGACCGCGCTCGGCGGCGCGTACTGGCGGGGCAGCGAGAAGAACCCGCAGCTGCAGCGGATCTACGGCACCGCGTGGGAGTCGCGCGACGCGCAGGAGGAGCACCTGCACCTGCTGGAGGAGGCCGAGCGGCGCGACCACCGCATAGCTCGGCGCGGAGCTGGACCTGTTCTCGTTCCCGACGGAGATCGGCAGCGGGCTCGCCGTGTTCCACCCCAAGGGCGGGACCATCCGGCGGATCATGGAGGACTACTCGCGGCAGCGGCACGATCGAGGCCGGCTACGAGTTCGTGAACACCCCGCACATCACCAAGGCCGACCTGTTCGAGACCTCCGGGCACCTCGGCTGGTACCGCGGACGAGCATGTTCCCGCCGATGCAGCTGGAGGGCGCTGAGTACTACCTGAAGCCGATGAACTGCCCGTTCCACATCCTGATCTACCGCGGCCCGCGGGCGGTCCTACCGGGAGCTGCCGCTGCGGCTGTTCGAGTTCGGCACCGTGTACCGGTTCGAGAAGTCCGGGGTGGTGCACGGCCTGACCCGGGTCCGCGGCCTCACCCAGGACGACGCGCACATCTTCTGCACCCGCGAGCAGATGGGCGACGAGCTGAAGACGCCTGCTGCGAGTTCGTGCTCGACCTGCTGCGCGACTACGGGCCTGACCGACTTCTACCTGGAGCTGTCCACCAGGACGACCCGGAGAAGTTCGTCGGCAGCCGACGAGGACTGGGCGCAGGCCACCGAGGCGCTCGCGCAGGCGGCGGCCGAGTCTGGGCCTGGAGCTCGTGGCCGACCCGGGCGGCGCGCGCGTTCTACGGGCCGAAGATCTCGGTGCAGGCGCAGGACGCGATCGGGCGCACCTGGCAGCTGTCGACCATCCAGGTCGACTTCAACGAGCCCGCAGCGGTTCGGCCTCGAGTACCAGGCGCCGGACGGCTCCCGGCAGCGGCCGATCATGATCCACCGGGCGCTGTTCGGCTCCGATCGAGCGGTTCTTCGGGATCCTGACCGAGCACTACGCGGGCGCGTTCCCGCCCTGGCTGGCGCCGGTGCAGGTGGTCGGCATCCCGATCGCCGACGCGCACGTGCCGTACCTGAGCAGGTCGCGGCCCGGCTGCGGGAGCAGGGGATCCGGGTGGAGGTCGACTGCCAGCGCCGACCGGATGCAGAAGAAGATCCGCACCGCGCAGCAGCCAGAAGGTGCCGTACATGCTGCTGGCCGGGGACAATGACGTGGCGGCCGGGGCGGTGTCGTTCCGCTACCGCAGCGGCGAGCAGAAGAACGGCGTGCCGGTGGACCGAGGCGGTGGCCGAGATCACCGACGCGGTGACCCGCCGCATCCAGGTTTAGGAGACCCCTGAAGAAATGGCCGCCCGGCTCGCGTATCCCCGCACCGCGGCGTCTACCGCCTGGGGCTGGCCATCCGGGCGCGGATGACCCGCGAGCCGTCTTAGTGGCCCCTCGGGCGCTCCCCGTCCGCGAGCGCCGGGGGCTGCCAGTGCTCGCCGACGGTGGGTGAGTCGTCCCGCCAGGGGCCGAGCTCCGGCTGCGGGAACTTCGCGTGCTTGCGCTTGAGCCAGATGCCGTAGGAGTTGCCCTCGCGCAGGTGGGTGATGAGCACCTTGCGCGCGTACTCGTCCTCCCGGCCCTCCGGGATCTCGAAGTAGATCTTGAGGAAGGCGTTGGTGTAGCGGTCGAAGACGGCCGGGACGTCGTCCTCCGTCATGAGGTGGATGTCTTCCAGCCAGTTGATGTCCGCTCCCGGGGTCGCGGCCACCAGGTCGACGTCCTCCACCAGCGAGCGGTCGAACTGGTAGGGAAGGTGCGCCCGGTCAGCTCCTCGGTGTCGATGCCGATCTTCGTGGTCAGGTGCGGGCCCCGGCCCGGCTGGCCGTGCTCGTCAGGCATCGCGCGCTCCGTTCCGGCCGTCGAGCTGCTTGCCCAGCAGGGCCTTGATCTCGGCCAGCGCCCGCTCCTCGGTGATGCCCGGGATGTAGTCGGTGCCTGCCAGCGGCACCTTGGCCATGGCCGCGGCCTCGACCGTCAGCGCGCACAGGTCCTCCGGCTCCAGGCTGTGCACGTTGGTCTTGCCGCACGCCCGCGCCAGCATCTGCGCCTCGAGGGTGAGCGTGTGCAGGAAGTTGTAGACGCGCTCGGCCGCCTCGTCGACCCTGAGCCGCTTGCGCAGCTCCGGGTCCTGGGTGGTGATGCCGACCGGGCAGCGGCCGGTGTGGCAGTGGTAGCACCGGCCGGCCGGGACGCCCACCGTGCCCTCGTAGTCGGTGACGCCGGGGATCTCCTTTGTTGCAGTTGAGCGCCATCAGCGCGGAGTGGCCGATCGCGACCGCCTTCGCGCCGAGGGCCAGGCACTTGGCGACGTCGGCGCCGTTGCGGATGCCGCCCGCCACCACCAGGTCGATCTCGTCGACCGAGGCCGACGTCCTCCAGCGCGCGGCGGGCCTCGGGATCGCCGCCATCAGCGGGATGCCGGTCTCCTCGGCGGCGATGTGCGGCCCGGCCCCGGTGCCGCCCTCCGCGCCGTCGAGGTAGATGATGTCCGGGCCGCACTTGGCCGCCATCCGGACGTCGTCGTAGACGCGGGCCGCGCCCAGCTTCAGCTGGATCGGGACCTGGTAGTCGGTCGCCTCGCGGACCTCCTGGACCTTCAGCGACAGGTCGTCGGGCCCGAGCCAGTCCGGGTGGCGGGCCGGGCTGCGCTGGTCGATCCCGGCTCAGGCAGCGAGCGCATCTCCGCCACCTGCTCGGTGACCTTCTGCCCCATCAGGTGGCCGCCGAGGCCGACCTTGCAGCCCTGCCCGATGAAGAACTCGACGCCGTCGGCGAGCATCAGGTGGTGCGGGTTGAACCCGTACCGGCTCTGGATGACCTGGTAGTACCACTTGGTCGACAGGTCGCGCTCGGGCGGGATCATCCCGCCCTCGCCGGAGCAGGTCGCGGTGCCCGGCCATCGAGGCGCCCTTGGCCAGCGCCATCTTGGCCTCCAGGGACAGCGCCCCGAAGCTCATCCCGGTGATGTAGACGGGGATGTCGAGCTCGAGCGGGTGCTTGGCGAAGCGCGCGCCGAGCACGGTCTTGGTCTCGCACTTCTCCCGGTAGCCCTCGATGACGAACCTGGTCAGCGTGCCCGGCAGGAACATCAGCTCGTCCCAGTGCGGGATGGGCTTGAACATCGAGAATCCGCGCATCCGGTAGCCGGCCGAGCTCGGCCTTCACGTGGATGTCGTTCGATCACCTCGGGCGTGAAGATGCTGCTGTGCCCGAGGACGGCTCTTGCCGCCATCTTCGATCGCGCTCACGTCAGGGTTTCGCCTCTCACGCCTCTACAGGACCAGCTTGCGTTCGGCGGGCTCCAGGTTGTCGTAGTTCCAGAGCTTGCGCCCGCAGACGAACTTGCGGAACGCGCCGGGCGGCTCGATCCCGTAGATCCGCAGCTTGCGGGCGAGGAACTCGTCGTCGTCGGCGGTCAGCTCGCGCCTCGACGCAGTCCACGCCGAGCGAGGTGACCTTGCCGCCGACGTAGATGCGCGCCGTCGTACATCGAGTCGCCCAGGCCGCCGCCCACGTTGCCGCAGATGATCTGGCGGCCGCGCTGCAGCATGAACCCGGTCATCATGCCCGCGTTGCCGCCGACGATGATCGTGCCGCCCTTCTGGTCGATGCCGGAGCGGGCGCCGACGTCGCCGCGGACCACCACGTCGCCGCCGCGCAGCGCCGCGCCGGTCAGCGAGCCAGCGTTCTTGTCGATGACGACCACGCCCGACATCATGTTCTCGGCCACCGACCAGCCGACCCGCGCCCTTCACCTGGATCTCCGGCCCGTCGATCAGCCCGCAGCCGAAGTAGCCGAGGCTGCCGTCGATGGTGATCTTGCAGCGGGCCAGGATGCCCACCACGAGCGAGTGCTTCGCGCCCGGGTTGAGGATCGTCACGTCGCGCGATGCCCTCGTCGTAGACGAGGCGGCGCAGCTCCAGGTTGATCTGCCGGGTGGTCAGCTCGGCCGCGTCGAAGACGGCGGCGGCGCCGTCCGCGCCGTGGTGACCGTCGGCGGTCCTGGGTGCCTGGGCGTCGGGCTCGGCCAGGCCGCGGACGTCGTAGCGAGATCTTCACCGGTTCCACACCAGCACTTCGCGCTCGTAGGGGTCGTAGGTGTCGATCTCGCGGCCGATGCACGGCGCGGATCGCGACCTCCTCGGAGGCGAGCGCCACCAGCTCCGGCGACTCGTACAGCACCAGCGGCTTGGCGGCCATCTCGTCCTTGGCCACGCCGAGCGAGTCGGCCGGTCACCACCAGGTAGGTGAAGACGCCGTCCAGCTCGTCCAGGCTCTGCTTCATCGCCGTCTCCAGCGACAGCCCGTCGTCCATCTTCTGCGGCCAGGTAGACGGCGATGATCTCGGAGTCGCACTCGGACTGGAACCGGTGGCCCAGCGCGCTCCAGCCTGCGGCGCCACATGTGGTAGTTGGTCAGCTGCCCGTTGTGCACCACGGCGATGTCGGAGAACGGGTAGGCCCAGTACGGGTGGGCGCCGGAGATGTCCACGTCCGACTCGGTGGCCATCCGGACGTGGCCGATCGCGTGCGTGCCGGTGAAGCCGCTCAGCTGGTACCGCTCGGCCACGCTCTCCGCGTCGCTGAGGTCCTTGATGATCTCCAGCGAGTGGCCGAGCGGACAGCACCTCGCAGCCGGGCACGTCCTCGATGTAGTCGGCCAGCGGCTTGAGGTCGCCGCTGTAGCGGAACGTGACCCGGTAGGCGTACTCCTGGTCGCCGTGCAGCACGTCGATCATGGCGCCGATCTTGGCCAGCCGGTGCTCGACCTCGTCGCGGTGCCGCTCCAGCCGGTCGGACCAGCCGATGTCCCGCGTCCTCGCTCGGGTCGGCCAGCTTGACCCGCATGACGAGCAGGTCGGTCGGGCGGGCCGTAGAGCGCGAAGCCGCTCGAGTCCGGGCCGCGGTGCTTCATGGACTGAAGCATCCGGGTCATCTCGCTGCCGATGTCGCCCGGCCCGGTGCGGTGGATGATGCCCGCGATGCCGCACATGTAACTAACCCTCTCGCTGCCCGCGCGGTTCCTGCTACGGCAGGATGTCCAGGTACTCCGCGACGTCCCAGTCGGAGACCGTCGCGCAGTAGCGCTCCCACTCGTCGGTCTTGTAGTGGTGGAACACCGTGGTACATCTCGCCCGGCAGCGCGTCCCTGATCGACCGCGTCCTTCTCCAGCGCCGCCAGCGCATCGCCCAGCGTCATCGGCACCCGCTTGACGTCCTTGCCGCCCGCGATGGCCTCGTAGATGTTGCGGTCCTCCGGCGGGCCCGGGTCCAGGTTGCGCTGATGCCGTCCTCCATCGCCTTGATGATCGCGGCGAAGCGACAGGTACGGGTTCGACCGCGGAGTCCACCGACCGGTACTCGAGCCGGTCCGGGGCGCTCACCCGCAGCGCGGTGGTCCGGTTCTGGTAGCCCCAGTCGGCGAACAGCGGCGCCCAGAAGCCGGTGTCCCAGAACCGCCGGTAGGAGTTCACCGTCGGCGCGGTGATCGCAGGTCAGCGCGCCCAGGTGCTCCAGGATGCCGCCGATCGCGCTCAGCGCCGACCTTGCTGGGCATCCGCGGGTTGTCGGTGTCGGGCAGGAACACGTTCTCGTCGCCCTGCCAGAGCGAGATGTTGTGGTGGCAGCCGTTGGCGGACACGCCCATGAACGGCTTGGGCATGAAGCACGGGAAGGCGCCCATCTCCCGGCCCACCTGCTTAGCAGATCTGGCGGTAGGTGGTGAGCCGGTCGGCGGTCTGCTCGGCCCGGTCGAACGTCCAGTTGAGCTCGAGCTGGCCCGGGGCGTCCTCGTGGTCGCCCTGGATCATGTCCAGGCCCATCGCCTTGCCGTACTCCATGACCTTGTGGATGAGCGGCTGGAGCTCGGCGAACTGGTCGATGTGGTAGCAGTACGGCTTGGTCTTGCCCTCCACCGACGGCGTGCCGTCCGGGTTGACCTTGAGCCACATCATCTCCGGCTCGGTCCCGACCCGCAGGTGCAGCCCGGTGTCGCGCCTCGAACGCCTCGTGGATGCGCCGCAGGTTGCCGCGGCAGTCCGAGGTCAGGTAGCCGCCGGGTCGACCTCCTCCTCCCGGTTGCGGAACAGGGTGCAGAACACCCGCGCGGTCTTCGGGTCCCACGGCAGCTGGCAGAACGTCTCCACGTCGGGCAGCCCGACCAGCTCCCACGCCTCCGGCCCGTAGCCGATGTAGTTGCCGTGCCGGTCGGTGAACAGGTTGGCGGTCGATCCGTAGACCAGCTGGAAGCCCTTCCGGCGATCTGCTCCCAGTGGTCCGGCGGGCACGCCCTTGCCCATGATCCGGCCGGTGACCGAGGCGAACTGGTAGTAGATGTAGGTGATGCCCTTGGCGTCGATCTCCGACCGGACACGTGCCACGGCTTCGTCGCGGCCGTCGGTGGCAAGGAACCGCTCGAGGTCAGTGGACACGGGGCCCTCCTAACGGTCGGTCCTCCGGCCCGCCCGTTCGGCCAGGCTCCGGCTGCCGGGCCTGGGTGGCCCGCATCGGCAGCCGGAGCAACGCTCGCGATTCACGGACAGTAAACCCTGTATCATGACACGATACAAGCGGTTGCCGGTGGCGGCTTGCGTGCAAACGTGACGGCGCGCTGGTGTAGTTATCCGGCTACCGTGGAGGCGCAGCGGGCGGACCGGGCCGCCCGAGTCGCTGCCGGACGACGCCCGGTCGAGCGACCGGCGGCGCGCGCGCCGCCGTGGGGAGGTGACCGCGAGCGATGTCGCAGCTGGTCGGCCTCCCGCAGCGGACGACGGAGGGCTGAGCCGGACGAGCAGCGTCGCCGGGATCGGCGGGTGCGCTGGAAGAGGCGCTCGGCGCCGTCATCGCCGAGCGGGTGCGTGAGTTCCGGCTGCAGCTGGGCTGACCGTCGGCCAGTCTCGCCGAGCTGACCGGCCTGTCCAAGGGATGCTCTCCAAGATCGAGAACGCCCAGGCCTCGCCCAGCCTGGCCACGCTGGCCCGGCTGTCGGAGGCGCTGAAGGTGCCGGTGACCGCCTTCTTCCGCGGCCTGGACGAGGAGCAGGACGTGCTCTACGTCAAGGCGGGCCGCGGCCTGGACATCGAGCACAAGGGATCCGGCCCCGGCCATCGCTACCAGTTGCTGGGCACGATGCGCGCGCCGCACAACCTCGCTGGAGACCCTGCTGGTCACCCTGACCGACCGGGCCGAGGAGTTCCCGCTGTACCAGCACCCGGGAACCGAGATGATCTATATGATCGCGGGCAGGATCGAGTACCTCTGCGGAACTCGGCCTACCTGCTGGAACCCGGCGACGCGATGCAGTTCGTGGGGGAGGTCCCGCACGGCCCGCGAACGCTGATCGAGCTGCCGATCCAGTTCCTGTCCGTCAAGTCCATCCAGCCCACCGGCTGAAGATCCTCAGCTAGTTTATCCTCAGGTGGACAGAGTTTCATGGTAGTCTTGTGCGCCGGGCGGGCTGTGAGCAGCGTGGCTCGCGGGAGGCGATGATCGCGTGCACATGAGCACGAATGGGCACCGGCAGAGCCGCGGCCGCTCCGCCTACCCGGCCAGGTACTCAGCAGCAGCGCTGCTTCCGCCGCGGCCTGGCGAACGAGCCGTGGCCGCCCGCCTGGCAGCACGCAGCCGATGAAGGGCAGCTACGACGTCGGTGATCGTCGGCGGCGGCGTGCACGGCTCGCCGCCGCGTACTACCTGGCCGCCAACCACGGGATCACCGACGTCGGCGGTGCTGGACAAGGGCTACATCGGGTCCGGCGGGTCGGGGCGGAACACCGCGATCCTGCGGTCGAACTACCTGACGCCGGAGGGCGTCAGGTTCTACGACCGCGTCGGTGCAGCTGTACCAGCGCGCTCGCCACCGACCTCGACTACAACGTGATGTTCTCCCAGCGGGGCCACCTCACGCTCGGCCGCACAGCGACGCGTCGCTGCGGACCATGCGCTGGCGGGCCGAGGTGAACAAGGCTGCGAGGGCGTCGACTCCGAGGTGATCGGCGCCGACCGAGATCAAGCGGCTGGCGCCGTTCCTCGACGTCAGCCCGGCCGCCAGGTACCCGATCCTGGGCGCGCTGCTGGCACCCGCCCGGCGGCATCATCCGCCACGACGCCGTGGTCTGGGGCTACGCGCGCGGCGCCGCCGCCCGGGCGTGCACATCCACCAGCACACCGAGGTCACCGGCATCGACGTGGCTGGCGGCCGGGTGCGCGGGGTGCGGACGAGCAACGGCGACATCGCCACGCGCCGTCGTGCTCAACGCCACCGCCGGGTGGTCGCACCACTGATCTCCGACATGGCCGGGGTCAGCCATGCCGATCACTGACCTACCCGCTGCAGGCCGCCGTCACCGAGCCGGTGAAGCCGTTCCTGTCCACCGTCATCGTGTCCGGCACGCTGCACGTCTACGTCAGCCAGACCGACCGCGGCGAGCTCGTGTTCGGCGCCGAGCGTGGACCCGTTCACCTCCTACTCGATGCGCGGCTCGCTGGAGTTCATCGAGGGCCTGGCCGGGCACGTGCTCGAGCTCATGCCCGCGCCTGACCAAGGTGCAGGCTGCTGCGGCAGTGGGCGGGCCTGTGCGACATGACGCCCGACTTCTCGCCGATCATGGGCGACGACACCGGTCGACGGCTTCCTCGTCGACGTGGGCTGGGGCACCTACGGGTTCAAGGCCGGCACCGGTGTCCGGGGAGGCGCATGGCGCAGTGCATCGCCTCCGGCCGAGACCCCGAGATCATCGCCGCCTTCGGCCTGGACCGGTTCGGCGACGGGCGCGCTGGTGGGCGAGAAGGGCGCGGCCGCCGTCGGCCACTGATGCGGAAGGTCCGCCGATGATCCTCCTGCCCGTGTCCCTGGTGCGGCCCGCGTGACGCGACCGAGTTCGCGCCACGTCGGCGAGGTATCCGCGCGCCCTGACCCGGCGCGCCGCGACCCCGCGCAGTGGCGGGACTACCTGTACCTGCGGGCCAACCCGTGCGGCTGGACCACCGAGACCTGGTACCACCGGATGGGCTGCCGCCGGTTCATCACGGTCGAGCGGCACACCGAGACCAACGAGGTCGGTCGGCGTCGGCGCCGGCCAGGCCCCGTCGCCGGCCATGCGGTGAGCGCGCCGATGAGCCGGCCAGCCGGGGACGGCGAGATGAGCGACCGCGGCGCCGATGCGCCTGCCGCCGCAGCCGGGCGAGGTGATCGACCGCGGCGAGCCGCTTGAGTTCACCTGGAACGGGCGTGCCGTCCCGGGCTACGCGGGCGACACGATCGTCTCGCGCGCTGGCGGCCGCCGGGGAGCGGGTGTTCTCCCGGCAGCATGAAGTACCACCGGCCCGCGCGGCCTGCTCACCGCGCTCCTTCCACGACCCCGGCTGCATGGTCCAGGTCGGCGACGAGCCGAACGTCCGCGGCGCCCACCGGCTGGCCGCCGACGGCATGGTGGTCACCTCCCAGAACACCTGGCCGTCGCTGCGCTTCGACGTCGAAGGCGGTGAACCGGCTCGCCGGGCCGCGTTCCTCACCGCCGGCTTCTACTACAAGACCTTCATGCGGCCGCAGCTGCCGTGGCCTGCCGTACGAGCGCGTGCTGCGGCGGTTCGTCAACGCCGGGCACGGTGTCGCCCGGACACCCCGCACGACCGCCCGCGACAAGCGCTACGCCCACCCCGACGTGCTCGTCGCTGGGCGGCGGCCCGGCCGGGATGGCGGCCGCCGTCGGCGGCCGCCCGCGCAGGCGCGCCGGTGCCTGCTGGTCGAGGAGGAGCACGGCCTCGGCGGCCACCTGCGCTGGGGGCAGCGACGCCGACCTGGCGGTGCTGGCCGACCTGGCGGCCGCGGTCGCCGCCGAGCCGGGCATCGAGGTGCTGACCGACGCGGTGGTGCTCGGGCCGCTACGACGGCAACTGCGATCGCGGTCCTGCGAGCGGCGGCACGGCCGGCGCGCGGAGCCGAGCGGCTCGATCCAGGCGCGCGCCAAGACGCTCGTGGTGGCGCCGGGCCTGATCGAGCGGCCGCTACGTCGTTCGCGGGCAACGACCTGCCCGGGGTGATGCTCTCCACCGCGGTGCGCAGGCTGATCAACCTGTACGCGGTCGAGCCGGGGCAGCGGGCGGTCGTGCTGACCGCCAACCCCGACGGCGACGCGGCCATCGCCGACCTCAAACGGGCTGGGCGTCGAGGTGCGTCCGGGTGGAGGACGCGCGGCCCGGCGGCGACGTCGTCCGCCGCCACCGGGCGGGCCGGCGTGCGGGCGGTCCAGGTCGCCGACGGCACCAGGATCGACTGCGACCTGCTGGTCACCGCGGTCGGCTGGACCGCGCCGACGTCGCTGCTCACACGCCTCCGGCGACCGGCCCGCGTCTACAGCCCGCAGGCGGCCAGGTTCTTCCCGGACGCCTCCCGGCTGCCCGAGGACGTGCTGGTGACCGGCGGCATCGCCGGGGACGGCAGCGTCGAGGAGCTGACCGCGCACGCGGCCGCGTGGGCGCGGAGGCCGCGCGCGGGCGATCGCCGCGGCGCGGATCGCCGCCGCCCGACCCGGCGTCAGCCGCGGCCCCGACGGCAGTCAGCCACGGTGCCGCACGAGCGCGGCGGGCGCGGGCGCGCGACGCCGTTCGGCATATTCCTGAGCTTCCGGTGGACGCGCACCCGGAGCTGTTCGCCGGCCGGACCAACGGGTTCGTGGACTTCAGCGAGGACGTGTCGGCCAAGGACCTGCGCGCGGCGGTCGCGAGGGCTTCGACGGCGCCGAGCTGGCCAAGCGCTTCACCACCGCCACGATGGGCCCGCTGCAGGGCAAGCTCGAGACGGTCAACACGGTGGCGGTGGTGGCCGCCGCCACCGGCGCCACGATCGCCGAGACCGGCACCACCACCTGGCGGCCGCCCGTACGCGCCGGTCACGCTCGGCGCGCTGGCCGGGCGGGCGTTCGAGCCGGTGCGCTACTCCCCGATGCAGCCGCTGGCACGAGCGCGCACGGCGCCGTCCCGCTGGTCGCTGGCGCGTGGATCCGCCCGGACCGCTACGGCGACCCGGCGGCGGAGGCGCGCCAACGTCCGCGAGCACGTCGGCATCATCGACGTCACCCCGATCGGCAAGCTGGACCTGCGCGGCCCCGACGTGCCCGCGCTGCTGAACCTGCTGTACGTCAACAAGTGGTCCAAGCTGGAGATCGGCCGGGTCCGCTACGGCGTCATGTGCGCCGAGGACGGCGTGGTGCTCGACGACGGCGGTGACCGGCCGACTCGGCGAGGAGCACTACCTGATGAGCACCACCTCCTCGGGCGCGGCCACGATCTGGGAATGGGCGGAGAACTGGCTGCAGACCGAGCACCCGGACTGGCGGGTGCACGTGACGCCGGTGACCACCGCCTACGCCAGCATGAACGTGGCTAGGCCCGCAGGCCCGCGCAGCCTGATCGAGCGGGTCACCGAGGACGTGGACCTGACCAACGAGGCCTTCCGCTACATGCACGTGCGCACCGGCCAGATCGCCGGGGTCGACGACTGCGTGCTGTGGCGGATCGGGTTCACCGGCGAGCTCAGCTACGAGCTGCACGTGCCCGCCGGCTACGGCCTGCACGTCTGGGAGACGCTGCTCGACCACGGCGCCGACCTGGGCATCGGGGCGTTCGGCGTGGAGGCCCAGCGGATCCTCCGGCTCGAGAAGGGCCACTTCATCGTCGGCCAGGACACCGACGGCCTGACCCGCGGGTTCAGCGCGGGCCTGGACTGGGCCATCAAGCTGGACAAGAACGACTTCGTCGGCAAGCCGGAGCTGGCCTGGCAGGCCGCCGACGGCTCCGGCCCGCGGCTGGTGGGGCTGCAGCCGGTTGACCTCGTCGGTGGTGCCCGACGAGGCCAGCCTGATCGTGGAGGGCAGCCACATCGCCGGGCGGATCACCTCCAGCCGGATGTCGCCCACCCTGCACCGGTCGATCTGCCTGGCCCAGGTCGAGGCCCGGCTGGCCGGGCCCGGCACCGAGGTGACCGTGCGCGCTGCCGAGCGGGCGCCTGATCGCCGCGACCGTCATGCCGCAGCACGCCCACGTGGACCCGGATGGAGGGCGGATGCGTGTCTGAGCCGGTTGCCCGCAGCCCGATCGCAGCCGCTGCCGCCGGTGCTCGTCGTCGAGGGCTGGGAGGTGAGCGGCCGCCGGGCGCAGCCGGGCTCACCCTCACCGACTGCACCCCGCTGGCCAAGGTCAGTGTGCGTGCCCCGATCGGCGGCCGCGCCGCCGCCGAGCTCGGCGGTGCCGTTCGGCCGCGCCGTCGAGGATCCCGGCGGCACGCTGGTCGCCGGGTCCGGGCCGGGGAGTGGCTGCTGCTGGCCGCGCCGGGCGAGGGGCCCCGCCCTGGCCGCCCGCGTGGCTGGCCTCGCCGCCCGCTGCCCCGGCGAGCTGGTGACGGCGACCGACCTGACCCACGGCCGCGCCCTGATCCGGCTCACCGGCTCGCACGCGGCCGACGTGCTGGCCAAGGTGCTGCGGCATCGACACCTCCGAGCGGCATCACGCCGGACGGGGCCGCCTTCCGCACCGTCGGTGGCCGCCGTGGCCACCGACGTGATCCGGGACGACACCGGCGGCGTGCCGCTCCTACCTGCTGCACTGCGAGCGCTCCTCCGGGGCGTACCTGTTCGGCGCGCTGCTGACCGCAGGCAGGCGAGTTCGGCATCGAGATCGACGGCTTGCCTGAAGGAATCTGAACCACCCATGGAATCTGAGGAGTCCGCATGGCAATCCCGAGCGACCTCGAGATCGCCCGCGCGGCGCTGCTCAAGCCCCTCGACGACATCGCCCGCGAACTGGGCATCGGCGACGCACCTGCTGGAGCCGTACGGCGAGCAGCGTGGTGAAGATCAAGCTGGCGGCGATCGACGAGCTGGCCGACCGCGCCGAAGGCGAAGTACGTGGTGGTCACCGCGATCACCCCGACGCCGCTCGGCGAGGGCAAGACCACCACCACGGTCGGGCTCGGGCCAGGCATTCCGCCACATCGGCAAGCGGGCCACGGTCGACGATCCGGCAGCCGTCGATGGGCCCGACGTTCGGCATCAAGGGCGGCGCCGCGGGCGGCGGCTACAGCCAGGTCGTCCCGATGGAGGTGCTGAACCTGCACCTGACCGGCGACATGCACGCGGTCACCGCCGCGCACAACATGCTGTCCGCGATGATCGACAACCACCTGTACCAGGGCAACCAGCTCGGCCTCGACCAGCACAACATCACCTGGCGCCGGGTGCTCGACGTCAACGACCGGGCGCTGCGCAACATCGTGATCGGGCTCGGCTCGCGGATGGACGGGGTGCCGCGGCAGACCGGGTTCGACATCACCGCCGCCTCCGAGGTCATGGCCACGCTGGCGCTGAGCACGTCGCTGGCAGGACCTGCGGCGCGGCTCGGGCCGGATCGTGGTCGGCTACACCTCGGCCGGCGACCCGGTCACCGCCGAGCAGCTGAGCGGCGCCGGGTCGATGGCGGTGATCCTGCGCGACGCGATCAAGCCCGAACCTGCTGCAGACGCTGGAGAACACGCCGGTGCTGGTGCACACCGGGCCGTTCGGCAACATCGCCACCGGCAACTCCTCGGTGGTCGCCGACCTGATCGGCATCCACGCCGGCGACTACCTCGTCACCGAGGCCGGGTTCGGCGCGGACATGGGCGCGGAGCGGTTCTTCAACATCAAGTGCCGCGCGTCGGGCCTGCAGCCCGACGCCGCGGTCGTGGTGGCCACGGTCCGGGCGCTGAAGGCGCACTCCGGCAAGTACAAGATCGTCGCGGGCAAGCCGCTGCCCGAGGACCTGCTCGCCGAGAACCCGGACGACGTGCTCGGCGGGCGCGGCCAACCTGCGCAAGCAGATCGAGAACGTGCGGCTGCACGGCGTGCCCGCCGGTGGTGGCCATCAACGCGTTCCCGACCGACCACCCTCCGAGCACGACGCGATCCGCGAGGTCGCCGCGGCGGCCGCGCGCCGGGTCCGCGGTGTGCACGCACTTCGCCGACGGCGGCCGCGGCGCGGCCGAGCTGGCCGAGGCGGTCGCCGAGGCGCGCCGACGAGCCCAGCGACTTCCGCTTCCTCTACCCGGACGAGGCGAGCCTGCGGGAGAAGATCGAGACCGTCGCGACGCGCGTCTACGGCGCCGACGGCGTGGAGTACTCGCCGCAGGCCAGCAGGCAGCTCGACACCTACGAGAAGGCCGGGTTCGGCACGCTGCCGGTGTGCATCGCCAAGACGCACCTGTCCATCTCGTCGGACCCGTCGCTCAAGGGCGCGCCGACCGGCTGGACGCTGCCGGTGCGCGAGGTCCGCGCCTCGGTCGGCGCCGGGTTCGTGTACCCGATCTGCGGCGAGATGCGGACCATGCCGGGGCTCGGCACGAACCCGGCGGCCGCCCGGATCGATCTCGATGAGAACGGCGAGATCGTCGGGCTGTCGTAACGCCCGTGGCTCCCGCGCGGGCCCGGTCGGCCGTCGCGGCGCACCGCCGGCGTCGGTCGGCGAACAGCCAGGCGGGCGGCCGGGCTTAGCGCCCCCTTTCGCCGGGCAGGTCTCAGGCGTACCCTCGGCAACGTGTAGTGCAGGTAAACGCCGTCCACTGTCGTGGTTACAGATCCGGCAAAGGGGCTCGGGGTTGAGCGAGGAGAAGCTCGCCAACGAGACCAAGACGCTCGACGCGAAGGGCAAGCGTGCCCTGGCGGACGAAGCTGCTCGCGCAGCGCGGCCGAGGACGAGGCCAACGAGCCCATCGGGAGGTGACCCGCCGGTGACGGTATCCACGGAGCGCCCGCGTCTGGTCCTGCCCGGGCTGCTGCCCGCGGACCCGCGACTGGAGCGGTACCGGGTGCAACCCGGGGCCGTCACCGCGATCGAGCTCGACCCGGGCGATGAGCTCACGGTCATCGACGCCGAGAGTGGCGCAGCGGGGCGAGCTCACCGTGCTCAGCCGACGGCCGGGAGGACTACGGCGCGCTCGGGACGGCGCCGACACCGCGGCCACGGTGCTGCGCGCGCTGGCCCGGCCCGGGCACCCCAGCCGCCCGGCGCACCTGGCCTGCCAGGCCCGATGGCGACCGGCTGTCGAGGCGGAAGCCGCCGCGGTCATCGGCCCGCTGGCGGCGCGGGGCCTCGACCTGGAGCAGGCGCGCGCGGTGGCGCTGTTCGGCGAGTGGTCGCCCGCGGGCACCGGGCGGAGTTCGCCGCGCGGCAGCGCCTGACCTGCGTGGTGGCGGCGCCCGGCGGGCTGATGGGCGTGGACGAGCACAACCCGCCCACGGACCTGGTGATCGAGGTCAGGCGGGTCGACGCCGCGGCCGTGCCGCGAGCCGCGGCTGCCGCCGCCGCTGGCCGACCCGGTGCTCGACCTGCGGGTGGACACCGCGACCGCGCGCTCCTACGAGGTGGAGGCGGGCCAGTACATCCAGGTGATCGACGTCGAGGGCCGCCAGTGCTCCGACTTCCTGGCGTTCCACGCGCGGCGGCTCGCCGAGGGAGACGAGCGCGGCCTGGACGCCACCACCACCCGCAACCTGATGGGGAACGCCTACCCCAGCCCGGGCTGTTCGGGAAGTTCTACGACCAGGACATGCGCCCGCTGGTGGAGGTGGTGCGCGACACCGTCGGCCTAGGCACGACACGTTCGCGCTGGCCTGCAACGCCAAGTACTACGAGGACATGGGCTACCCGGGCCACGTGAACTGCACCGACAACTTCAACGGCCAGCTCGCGCGGTACGGGATCGCGCCGCGCCGCGGCTGGCCGGCGCTCAACTTCTTCTACAACACCTCCTTCAACGACGCGAACCAGCTGCTGTTCGACGAGCCCTGGTCACGGCCCGGCGACTACGTCCTGCTGCGGGCCATGAGCGACCTGGTGTGCGCCTCGTCCGCCTGCCCCGACGACATCGATCCCGGCCAACGCCTGGAACCCGACCGACATCCACGTCCGCGTCTACCCGGCCGAGCGGAGGTTCTCGATGGCGGTAGCGCACCGGGTCACCCCGGACAGCGAGCCCAAGCTCACCAAGGAGACCGGATTCCACCCGCGCTGGTCGCAGCTGACCAGGCAGGTGACCGAGTACCGCGGCTACTGGCTGCCGACCAGCTTCGACAACCACGGCGCGATCGACGAGTACTGGGCCTGCCGCGAGGGCGCGGTGGTGATGGACCTGTCCCCGCTGCGCAAGTTCGAGGTGGTGGGCCCGGACGCCGAGGCGCTGCTGCAGGCCGCGGTCACCCGCAACATCCGCAAGCTGGCCACCGGCCAGGTGGTGTACACGGCCGTGTGCAACGAGACCGGCGGCATGCTCGACGACGCGACGGTCTTCCGGCTCGGCCCGGACACGTTCCGCTTCGTCGGCGGCGACGAGTACGACGGGATCTGGCTGCGCCAGCTGGCCGGGCGGCTGGGGCTCGACCAGGTATGGATCAAGCACTCCACCGACCAGCTGCACAACATCGCCGTGCAGGGCCCGAAGTCGCGGACCTGCTGCGGGAGCTGGTGTGGACGCCGCCGACCCAGCCGGACTTCGGCGACCTGACCTGGTTCCGGTTCGCGATCGGGCGCATCGGCGGCCCGAGGGCCTGCCGATGATCGTCTCCCGCACCGGGTACAGCGGCGAGCTCGGCTACGAGCTGTGGTGCCATCCCCAGGACGCGCCCGCGCTGTGGGACGCGGTGTGGGAGGCCGGGACGCCGCATGGGCTCACCCCGCTCGGCCTGGAGGCGCTGGACATCCTGCGGATCGAGGTCAGCCTGATCTTCGCCGGGTATGAGTTCGGCGACCAGGTCGACCCGTTCGAGGTCAGGCATCGGCTTCACCGTCGCCCTGAAGACCAAGGAGGACGACTTCGTCGGCCGGGCCGCGCTGGAACGGCGCAAGGCCTCGCCGCAGCGCACCCTGGTCGGGCTCGAGCTGGCCGGGAACGAGCCAGCCGCGCACGGCGACTGCGTGCACGTGGGCCGGTCCCAGGTCGGCGTGATCACCAGCGGCACCCGGTCGCCGCTGCTGCGCACCAACATCGCGCTGTGCCGGATGGCGGTGGAGTACTCCGAGATCGGCACCGAGGTCGACGTCGGCAAGCTGGACGGCCACCGCAAGCGCATCCCCGCGACCGTCGGTCCGTTCTACGACCCTGACTCCGCCCGCGTTCTACGGATGGCCGCCCGACCGCCAAGACTCGCCCGGCCGGCAGGTGGATTCAAACGTGACTTTTGGTCATGATCACGCCGTGCCGGTTCGCGTGACAAGATCCGTGATAGGTGCCGCTCGAGCAGGACTCACGGGCTGAGGAGATGCGCCCGGCGCGTTCCATCAGCAGTTCCACCGCGCTGCGCATGGCCCGCGGGCTGAAGCGCACCGCCGGGCCCTGGATGCCGAGGATCGCCACCAGCTGGCCTAGCCGGGTCGAGCACCGGCACGGCGACCGCGTTGAGGTCCTCCTCGCGCTCGCCGAGCTGCCTGGCCCCAGCCCCGCTCCCTGACCCCGGCCACCTCGACCTCGCAGGACCGTCGTGATCCACGATGGTGCGCTCGGTGTAGGCAGGCAGCGGCCCGGCCGGGACGGTGCCGCCGTGGGCGAGGAAGACCTTGCCCACCGCGGTCGCGTGCGCGGCGCTGGCCCGGCCCACCTCCGCGACGCTGCGCACGGACAGCGGGCTCTGCACGTAGTCGAGCGTGACCGCCTCGTGCCCGCCCGGCACCGACAGCGTGACCGTCTCCTGCACCTGGCTGGCCAGCTCCTCCAGGTGCGGGCGGGCGAGGAGCGGACGTCCAGCCGCTCGCCCGCGGCGTTCGCCAGCCGGATGACCCCGACGCCCAGGCGGTAGCGCCCGGTGGCGGTGACGTGCTCGACCAGCCCGCCGCTCGACGAGCGTGGCCAGGATCCGGGAGATCGTGCTCACGTTGATGCCGGTGCGCCGGGCGATCTCGTTGGTGCCCAGCTCGCCCCGGGCGTCCGGCGAGCTCGCCGAGGATCGCGATCGCCCGCTGGACGGCGGCGACCTGGCGGGTAGCTGGCTGACCTGTTCTGGCCACGGTATGATCCCTGTAGATATGGAAATGCTATTTCCCTTAGGGCAATAGTACACGGGGACGCGGCAGCGGCGGAAGGCGGGACGCGATGATTCCGGGTCACAGCAGGTACGTGATCGTTGGCGCGGGCATCCACGGGCTGTCCACCGCGTGGCATCTCGCGGGCGAGCTGCGGCGCCGTGGCCTCGGCGGCGGCGAGGACATCCTCGTCCTCGACAAGCGGGGCGTGGGCGCCGGTGCGTCCGGCATCGCCTGCGGCGTCATCCGCAACAACTACTTCCAGCCCGCGATGCGCGAGCTCATGGCGCACTCGGTCACCGTCTGGGAGTCGGACCCGGACGCGTTCGCCTACCACCCGGTCGGCTACCTGCAGATCGCCCCGGAGGCGATGCACAAGGACGTCGCGAAGATCTTCGCCGAGCAGCAGGCGATCGGCTACCCCTCGGTGCTCGTCGAGGGGAGCGCGACTGCCGCGCGTACATGCTGGCGATGTTCGGCGACTGGCGGGCGCCCGGCACCACGGCGATCCTGCACGAGCAGCGGGGCGGCTACGCCAACAACGTCCGCTCGCTGCGCGGCCTGGCCGCCAAGGCCGAGGCCGCGGGGGTGCGGATCGCCACCGGCGTCACCGTCACCGGGATCGCACACCAGCGGCGGCGCGGTGACGGCGGTGGAGACCGACCAGGGGGTGATCGGCTGCGAGCAGCTGGTGATCGCCGCTGGCCCGTGGGTCCGCGACCTGTGGGCCATGCTCGGCCTGCCGTCACACATCCCGGTGACCACGCCCGACGGCACCGTGCACGACGACCAGCCGATGTGGACCTACTGGGCGCTGCAGGAGGGGACGCTGGCGGTCGACCCGAGCGAGTTCACCACCAACGAGGGCGCGCCGCCGCCGGTGCGTGCACGTCGACTCCGACGCCCCGCTCTACGACGACCACACCGGTGACCTCATCACCGACCAGATGTGGGGATCTACTACAAGCCGGACTTCTACTTCGGCGGCGTCCAGGGCGGCACCTCGCCCTACGTGGTCGCCGGGCCGGCCGCGGAGGTCGCCGTCGATCCCTACGGCCCGGAAAGCCCGGAGTACACGGTGACCGAGGACTTCGCCCGGATGTGGACCTCCGCGCTGGCGCACTGCCACGGGCGGTTCGAGCGCAAGCGCCACCTGTACCGGCATGAGCCCACCGGGGGCATCGGCGCGTTCACGCCGGACAGCTTCCCGGTCTTCGACGTGTTCAGCCAGAACGCCTACGTGGTCGCCGACTCCAACCACGGCTACAAGATGATCGGTGTCGGGGCGCTGGTGGCGAGGGAGCTGCTCGGCGAGCCGCAGGCGCTGCTCGCGCCGTTCCGGTTCGGCCGCTACCGCACCGGCGAGCTGCACCCGACGAGCAACTCGCCGTTCCCTGAGCTGACCGGCTGAGCCGACCGCCGCCTGACCGCCGACGGCCCGGGCCGAGCCTGCGCCCCGGGCCGCCTGTCCGGTGTGGCAGACAGCGGTTACTCGGCGGGGACGGCCTCCTCCTCCCGCAGCAGCGCCATCTGCTCGGGCGAGGGCTCGGTGGGCACCTCCTCGCGGAAGGTGATCCGCGACTTGTCCTGCACGATCCGCCGGTAGAAGAACAGCAGCACCGCGACCACCAGCACGCCCACGCCGAGGAGCACGGTCGGACCGGGGTGAGGTCGTGCTCACGTAGCCCGGTCGAGCGACGGGTTGGTCGACGGCGAAGATGATCAGCACGGCGTTGAACACGGCCAGGACCGCGGCGATCCACACCCAGGCCGCGCCCGACCTTGATCGGCCGCGGCCAGTTCGGCCGGTCCCGCGCAGCAGCAGGAAGCCGGTGAGCGCGAGGAAGTGGCACAGGACGTCAGCCGATGTTGCTCATGTACAGGATCGCCAGGTTGCTGGAGACGAACAGCACCAGCAGCACGTTCACGACCAGGTCGACGGTCATGGCCCGCGCCGGGACGTGGAACCGGTTCAGGTGGAAGAGCTGCTTGACCGTCATGTCGTCGCGCGCGATCCCGTACAGCGCGCGCGACGCCGTCCGCCGTGGACGAGATCATCGAGAGGAACAGGCTGCCGATCAGCAGGACCAGCATGACCGCCCCGCGCCGCTGCCCACGATCTTGTCGAAGGCGGCCACGTAGAACTGGCCCTCGGCGGTGGCCGCGGGCGGCGCGCCGGTCACCCCGCCCAGCCCGAGCGGGAACAGCAGGTACACGACCAGGGTGAACACCGCCGGCGCTGCGGAGCGCGATCGTGGTGTCCCGCCGGGTGTCGTGGTACTCGGGGGCGAAGGTCGCGCAGACCTCGGCCGCGTAGGCCGACCATCCCATCAGGAACAGGTAGACCATCGCCGTCTTGAAGCCGATCCAGCCGTGGCAGCGACCAGGTCATGTTGGAGCTGTGCCAGGTCGCCGGTGAAGTACGGCAGCACGATGACGACGAACAGCGGGATCATGAGCCCGGCCCCGGTGACGTAGGAGATCCACACCGCCGGGCGGATGCCGAAGACGTTGAGCAGCCAGACGATGATGATGGCCGCGATGGCGATGAAGTGGGACAGGCCCAGGTGCACGGTCCCGCTGAAGACCGACCAGGTGGTGTTCGGGAACCACTGCGCCTGGATCAGGTCGCCGATGATCTTGCCGAAGATCGACAGCACCACGGACCAGCCGATCCAGTAGCCGAAGGCGCCGATCGGGCCTACCAGCGAGAACCGGCCGCGCCAGCCCTCGTGGGCGTAGAGCGAGATGCCGCCGGGCTTGTCCGGGAACATCGACGCGCTCTCGGCGTAGATCCAGGTCTGGAGCATGCCCACGCCCGCCGAGATCGCCCAGAGCACCACCGCGCCCCAGGTGCCGAGGACCCCATCGAGAAGCCCAGGGAGGCGATCAGGAACCCCGGGTTGCACAGGGCTATGACAAACCCGTCCCACCAGCGGAAGCGACTTGAGCAGGTGCCGCTCCTCAACATACGCCTCGGCCATCTGGGCACCTCCGTTCACCCCAGGTGAACGTTGTTTAGCACGGCTGGCTCCCTGGTGTCTATATTTGTCACGGATTAGCAATGTCTTCTTTTCCCCGGGCCCCGTCCGGCCCGGCCTGTTCACGCCCCTGGCCAGCACCTAGGATGCGAGCATGCGTGGCGCCCAGATCACCATCCGCTGCGACTGCGGCGATGTCGGCTACGCTGCGTACGGCGAGCGCTGGGTCTGCCCCAAGTGCGGCCGCGCCTGGAACACCGCCCAGATCCCGGCGGAGGAGTACTGGGGGATCATGCGGGACCATGCGCCGGATGCGGCTCACGGTGCTCGGCGTGGCGCTGGCGATCGTGGTGCCGATCGCGGCGCTGGTGCCGTTCCTCGGCATCCCGATCCTGCTGGTGCTCCCGGTCGTGATGGGCTTCTGGTTCATGTTCTACATGCCCCGGTGGCGCCGCCGGGTGCGTGAGCAGGCCAGGAGCCTGCGCAAGTGGAAGCTGCGGCCCGAGTGAGCTGACATGCCGGTGGTGCAGCGGCGGCGGCCGCGAGGCGCCGGTCGCTGCCTCGCGGCTCGCCGGGACGCCCGGTGCTGCTGGCCACCCTCGACGTCCCGTTCGACCGCGACGCCGTGGTGTTCGCGGTCGACTCGGCGGTGGAGCATGGGGGCGCGGCTCATCGTCGCCAACGTCGTCGAGTGGGCGCCGCTGCCGCTGTCGGCCATCATGGGCTACGACGAGCTGCCCTACACGCCGGAGATGGCCGAGTCACTCGCCGAGCCCGTGCGGCTCGCCCGCTCGCTCGGGGTCGAGGTGACCAGGCTGCGGGTGAAGAGCCTCCACCCGATCCCGGCCATGCTGGAGGTGGTCGCCGAGACCGGATCCCGGGCTGTTCGTCTTCGGCCCCGACCGGAGCCGGATCATGCGGCTGCGCTACTGGCGGGCCGCCCGCGCCATCCGGTCCCAGCGTCACCACGCTGATCTGGCTGGCCGACTGACGGCGCGGCGGTCGGTTCCAGCCTGTGTTCACTCCGTCCGTGGCACGAAGGCGATTGGCAGCGCAACGGGCCCGGTGTTCCCGCTGTCGGGGAGCCAGGCCGCCTGGCTTAGCCGCACGCGGCTCGCAGCAGTCGGCGGGCGAGCACGGTCAGGGCCTCGCACATGTCGGTCCGCGCCACGTAGTGGCCGAGGCAGTAATGGATTCCGCCGCCGAAGCCGAAGTGCGGCGGCCGCCCGCTCGCCGTGATGTCGAACCCCGCGGCGCTGCACTGCCGCGGCGTCGGTCCCCGCCGACTCGCAGAACAGGTGGATCGTGGTCCCGGCCTTGATGGCGAGCCCGTCGAAGGTGAAGTCCGCCAGCGCCTCCCGGGTGACCCAGGTCGTGGTGGGCCGGACCCGCATGACCTCCTCGACCGCGGTCGGCCCCAGCTCGGGACGCTCGGCCAGCAGCCGCCACTGGCCGGGGTGATCCAGGAAGACCTGCATGGCCAGGCCGAGCTGGTTCCGGGTGGTGTCGAAGCCGCCGAAGATCAGCAGCACGAGCGAGTCGCGCAGCTCGGCGGCGGTCAGGCCAGCCTCCCCGGCCGTGCCGCGCCTCGGCCAGGCCATCCCCGGCTGCGCGCACCAGTCGTCACGCGCGGCCGTGGGCGCCGCCGGTCGGCGATCACCGCGTCGGCGTAGTCGTACAGCGCCGCGAGCGCCGCCTCGATCCGCGGCAGGTGCTCACGGATCCGCACCCCCATGGCCAGGCCGATCGGCCGCCGATTCCGCCGCGATCGTGGGCCACTCCTCCTCGGGGATGCCGAGCAGGATCGCGATGACCCGGGCCGCGTACGGCTCGGCGAACTCGGCCATGAACTCGCACCGGCCCGGCTCGGCGAACGCGTCCGGCGAGCTCGCCGGCCAGTGCGCCGAAGCGCGGCCGCAGCGCCTCGACGATCCGGCGGGAGAAGGCCGGGCTCAGCAGGCGGCGCAGCCGGTGATGCGCCTCGCCCTCCATGTTGAGGACCCAGCTGGCCCACCAGTCCGCGAACGGCCCGGAGGTGATGCCGTGGTGGGCGGGCCACAGCCTGCTGCCCTGCCGCAGGTCCGGGTGCCTGATCAGCCGGGACACCTGGTCGTACCGGAGCACCGCCAGGCCGTAGCTGGTCCGCGCGTACCAGCCTGACCTCCGCGCCCGCCGCACCTGCGGCCGAGGTGACGGAGAAGGCCGGATCGGCGATGTCCGAAGAACGGCACCGCGCGGATCCGGCGTGCGCGGTCATCACCCTCCATCTGCTCTGCGTCCGGCCTGCCGGCCCACCGGCTGCCTGGCCCGGTCAGTAGGCCATCCATCCGCCGTCGACCATCAGGTTCACGCCGCTGATGTAGCTGGCCTGGTCGGAGGCGAGGAACGCGACCGCCGCCGCGACGTCGGCGGGCTGGCCGAGCCGCCCGAACGGGGTGCGCGACCGCACGTACGCGGCGGAGACCGGGTCGGCCGCCAGGTCGCCCGGCGCGCCGGTCAGGATCTTGCCGGGTGCCACGGCGTTGCACGATGATCCCGTCGCGCCCAGTGCTCGACCGCGATCTGGCGGGTCATCTGGACCAGGCCGCCCTTGCCGACCGCGTAGGCGAAGTGGCCGGGCACGCCGACCATGCCGTGCTGCGAGGTGATGTTGACGATGCGGCCGCGCACCTCGCCGCGCGGCTCCTGGGTCAGCATCTGGCGGACCGCGGCCTGGCAGAGCATGAACGGGCCCGCGCAGGTTGACCGCCATCATCGCGTCCCAGTCCGCGTCCAGCGTGTCCAGCGAGCGGCTTGGAGTGCTCGCCCGCCAGCACCGCGTTGTTGACCAGGACCGCCAGCCGCCCGTAGTGCCTGCGCGGCCAGCGCCACCAGCGTGCTCGCATTCCTGCCGGGACGACACGTCGGTGCGGACGAACTCGCACCGTGCCGCCCTGGGCGACGGATCTCCTCGTCGGTGGGCGCCGCCGCCGGTCAGCGGGTCACGGCGGATGTCCGCCAGCAGCACCGGGAAGCCGTCGGCGGCTAGGCGTTCCGCGATCGCCCTGACCGATCCCCGATGACGACCCGGTGACGATCGCAGCCGCACCGGATTCACGTGCGCTCACCGCTGCTCGGCGCTCAGTGAACTCGAGCAGGATCTTCCCGCCTTGCCCGGCTTCGATCAGGTAGTCGAACGCCGCGGCGGCCTCGGCCGCAGGGGAACGCCCGGTCGATCTCCGGGGAGCGCCCGGCCCGCGGCGAGCAGCGGCACCACCGACCGGGCGAACGCCTGGACCGCGGCCGCCTTCTCCTCGACGCGGCCGGGCCCGCAGCATCGTGCCCCGCAGGCTCGCCCGCTTACGCCATCAGGGTGCGCAACGAGATGGCCAGCCTCCTGTCCTGCCCCCGTCCCGACAATGACGATCCGGCCCTTCGGCGCGAGCGCGCCGAAGTCGAGGTCCAGGTTCGGCGCCCTGATCAGCTCGAGGACGACGTCCGCGCCGCCCAGGGCGGCGAGCCGATCCGCGGCGCTGTCCGGGGTGACCACGAGCGCGTCCTCGTCGGCGAGGGCGCGGGCCGAGTCGGGCGACCTGACGTTCGCGACCACCCGGGCGCCCGCCGCGAGCCCGCAGCCGGAGCCGCCGGCCGAGCCGACGGCGCCGTTCGCGCCGTTCACCAGCAGCGTCTCGCCGAGCTTTCGCAGCCCGCACTGGGTGAACACGGCGTCGTGCGCGGTCATGTAGGCCTCCGGCACCGCCGCCGCGACCTCGTCCGCCAGATTGGCGGGGACCGCGGCGACGTGCCGCGTCGTGCACCACGACCCGGTCGGCCAGCCCGCCGCCGCCGACCAGGCCGAACACCCGGTCACCGACGTGCCACGCGCGGACGGCGTCCCCGGTGGCGGCCACCACGCCCGCGACCTCCAGGCCGGGGATGTCCTGCGGCGCTCCCGGCGGCGGCGGGTAGTGCCCCTGCCGCTGCGACACGTCGGCCCAGTTCACGCCCGCGAACCGGGCGGCCACGACGACCTCGTCCGCCGCCGGGACCGGGATCGGCGCGCTCCTGACGACGGCGACGACCTCGTTTCCCCGGCCCCGGCGAACGTCACGGCTCTCACTGGCTGTCCTCCGCTTGCTCGTGTCAAGTAAGAGGGCCGTGTGGCGCGGTCGCCCACGCGGCACCTCGCGGCGTTACTCGTCGCCCGATAGTCCCATGGCACAGCGGGTGAAGCGCCGTCAGCCGCCCGGCGGGACCTGGGTGGCGCGCTCCGGCCCGGCGGGCATGGTGGCGCCCCTCTGGTCACGGGTCTGGGTACCGGCGCCCGCCGCCCGTAGTGCTGGAGGCAGATGATCAGCTGGTGGTGGGCGGTGGCAGTGAGAAGCGAGACGGCGGAAGCGGCGGACACGGACAGCAGGGCCAAGGGGGAACGAGCGGCGCTGCGGATGGTGCCGTCGCCCGCTGGGCCGCGGAGAACCCGCGGTCGGCGGCGCTTCAGCGCGCGGGCCCGGCATCTGTTTCCGGGCGGCGTGACGCACGACGTCCGGCTGGCCGATCCGTTCCCGCTCGCGGTGGCGCGGGCCGAGGGCGCGCGCAAATGGGACCTCGACGGCCACGAGCCTCGTCTGCTACGTCATGGGCTACGCGCGCTGCTGCTGGGGCACCGCCATCCCGAGGTGGTGTCGGCGGTCCGGGCCCAGGCGGGCAGGTTCTTCCATCCAGGCGCGAACCATGAGCAGCTGGAATGCGACTGGGCCGAGCTGGTGATCCGGCTTGTCCCTCCGCCTGAGCGGGTGCGCTTCACCTCAAGCGGGACGGAGGCGTCGCTGCTGGCGCTGCGGTGGCCCGGGCGGCCACCGGGCGGGACAAGATCGTCAAACTGTCCGGGCGCACTTCCACGGCTGGCACGATCAGTGGTTAGGCGGCTCTCGACTCCGCCGTCCCGACCGGCCGGACAACGGCTGCGGCCTGCCCGCGCGCGACCGCTGCATGACGGTGACCGTCACCCCGGGCCGACGCCTGCCGCCTCGTGGCCGAAGGCTGCTGCAGGCGGGGCGATGACGTCGCGGCCGTGATCCTCGAGCGTCCGGAGCGGCCTGGGGCACCGTGCCGCTGCCGGAGGGGCTTCGCCGCGGCGCGGCGGCTCACCGGCGCCGCCGGTGTGCTGCTCGCGTGTCACGGTCGAGGCGAAGCGGCCGGGCTTCCGCAGGGCGCCTGGCGGCGTCCAGGAGCTCACCGTGCGTGTCCATCCCGACCTCACCGTCCTGGGGGAAGGTCCCGGGCTTACGGCATGCCGGGCGGCGCCGTCTGGCGGCCGCGCCGATCCTCGATGGACCATCTCGGCGGGCCCGGCGGCGCTCACCCGGGCCCGGTGGCGCAACCCGGGCACGCAGCGTAACGCCCATCGCGACTGTCGGCTGCCGCCGGTGATGCCGCGCTCCGGCTCGCGGCGCCGGGGAGCTCCAGGCCCGGCGCGGCACTGGCTGGCCGCGTCGCTGCGCGCGGAGAGCTGACCGCCGCATGCCCGAGCGGGGCCGGGTGGCGACTGGCTAAGCTTCCGATGGCGAGAGCTCGACGTTCCACCCCCGCTGTTCGGGCACGATGGCCTGGCCCGACGCGCCTCGACGCCGCCACGCTGAAGAACGGCGTGCCCGGCCCCGCTGTCGCCCGCGCTGCACTGCGCGATGCCCAGCCACGGGGTTCACCTGTTCCAGCTCGAGCTTCCGAGCGCCGCACGGCGAGCGGGAGGTGGAGCGACCGCCGGCGCGTCGTGGCCACGCTCAGTCAGCTGCAGCGCCGAGGCTAGTTTGAGCAGGCTGATATCGTCGGCGGCCGCGTGCTCGACCCGGGTCCAGGGAATCGACGCGACCGCGACCGTCAGCACTCGACGACGGCATCATCACCGGCGTCGATCTGTCGGCGGCGGCGCGGCGGCCAGGCGGGGCTGGGTCGTATGGCGGGCTGGGCGGTGGCAGCGCGCAGTAGCGATGCGCGGCCGCATGGCTGGCGGTGACGCGTCATGGCTGGCGGCGCGGGTACGGGGCAGCGGCACGGCGGCCGGTGACCGCGCGTGACGAGCGGTCACGAGGTGATCGACGCCGGGCCTGCTGGTGACCCCGGGCCTCGTCGACGTCCACACGCACCTGTTCCCCGGCGTCTCCCACTACGGCATCGAGCCGGACGCGCACTGCCCGGCCTGGGCGTGACGACCGCGGTCGACGCGCGGCTCGTCCGGCGCCCAGACCTTCCCGGGCTGCGCGCTACGTCATCGAGCGGTCGCGGACGCGGATCCTGGCCTTCCTCGCACATCGCCGTCCAGGGGATGATCAGCCGCCTGGTCGGCGAGCTGGAGACATCCGCTGGGCCCTCGCCCGGGCAGGCCATCGCGCGCGCGCGCGAGAACCCGGACCTCATCGTCGGGATCAAGGTCCGCCTCGGCTACCAGATGGTCGGGAACGACCCCGCGCCCGCGCTCCGGCTGGCGCGCGAGGCCGCCGACGCGCTCGGCCTGCCGCTCATGGTCCACGTCATCGACATGCGGCCCGCGCTGGACTGGCTGCTGCCCTACCTGGGCCCGGGAGACCTCGTGACGCACTGCTTCCACGGCAACGAAGGCGGCATCCTCGACGCGAGCGGCCGGGTGCTCGCCGGCGGCGGTCGCCGCCCGGGAGCGCGGCGTGCTGTTCGATGTGGGCCACGGCGAGGGCAGCTTCGCCTCACCGACGTGCGCGCGGAGCGCCCTCGCCCAGGGGTTCCCGCCTGACACCGATCTCCAGCGACCTGCACGCGCACAACGTGGCGCGGGCCCGTCCTCGACCAGGCGGTCACGCTCTCGAAGCTGCTGCACCTCGGCATGCCGCTTGAGGACGTCATCCGGCGGCCACGTCGACCCCGGCGGCGGCCGTCCGCCGGGAAGCCCGCATCGGCGCGCTGGCCGCGGGCCGCGGACGCCGACGTGTCGGTCTTCGAGCTGCGGGACGGGTCCTGGCCGCTGCCGGACGCGGCGGGTGCTACCGAGACCGTCCGAGCGGCTGCTCGTCCCGCGCATGGTCGTCAGGGCGGGCCACGTCCGGAGCTGGCGGAGCCGGTCATCCCGGGCGGCGCACCTGGCCCGCAGCGCCGACTGGGGCTTGCCGGTGATCATCATCGGCCGTCACCGGCGGACACCGTGATCACGCTCGGCGCTCCGCTGCGCGCCGACGTCGCTGATCAACGACGGCGGCACGCATCGCGGCGTGATGGGGATGCACCGCGGCACGATCGCGGCGACCGGGGATGGCGCGGCGGCCCGGGCGGGCAGCGGCTCGACGCATCCGGCTGTTGCGTAGCTGCCCGGCGGGTCGACCTGCACTGTCACCTCATGCGCCGGCGTCCATCCGGCGACCGCGGCTGCGCGCGCGCGGCGGGACCACGACCGTGCTCTTCACCGGCCCGGCGGCTTGGGCGAGCGTGACCTGAACGCCTCGCTGCGCAACCGCGGCGAGCTGGAACGCGGCGGCGCCGTTGAAATGACGTCGGCCTCGCACGCGGCGATCTACGATCCCGGGCAACATCGGCTACGACGACCTTGCGGCGGTCAGACGGGCGGCGCGGCGGCCATCAAGATCTTCCTCGCCTATCCCGAGCTCGGGATCATGTGCTCCACCAGGCGGCTGTACGAGCTGATGTCGGCCGCCCGCGAGCTTGGCCTGCTCGACAGGTCCACTGTGAGCAACGCGCCGTGCCGATCGATGCGCTGGTGGATGAAGCCGTGGCGCATCGGCTGGCCCCGCGGCGCCTCGGGTCTCGCCGACACCCGGCCACCCGAGGTCGAGGAGGAGGCGGTGGCGCGCACGCTTGAGGTCGCGTCGCTGGCGGGCGCCGCCTGCTATCTCGTTCACCTGTCGTCGGCGGGATCGATGGATCAGGTGCGTGCTGGCGCGCAGGCGCGGGCAGCGAGACGTTCGCCGAAGTCTCGCACCCACCACCTCCCGCTCTGACGACACCCGCTACGCCACGCTCGACGCCGAGCGGTACCTGGTCTGCCCGCCGCCGGGACCGCGGTCACGTCGAGGCCCTCTGGGAGGGCTGGCCGACGGACGATCGACACCCTCGTCGATCCGACCACTGCCAGGTCAAGTCCGCTACCACCGGGACCCTGTCGGAGACGCGGCCAGCATTACAGCTACGGGCTGGCCTGCTGCCGGGCCGCGGCTGCCGCTGCTGCTGTCCGCGGCGGCGGCGCGGGGCCTGTCCATCGATCGCGTGGCCCGGTCGCAGCGGAGAACTCCGGCGCGCCTGGGCACTACCCGCTGAAGGGGGTGGTCCGTGTTGGGATCCGACGCCGACATCGTGATCTTCGACCCCGATGGCGACGCCGTGCCTGCCGGGCGACGGGTTCGGCGACGGCACCGGCGACAGCGTTTACACGGGCCTGGCCACCCAGCGGCCGGATCCGGTCGGTGCTGCTGCGCGGGAGCTGATCGTCTCCGGACGACGTGCTCGGGGCGGCCACCGGCACGGGCGCCTATCTCCCGGCCGCGGGTGCTGCCACAGCGCGATGCGTGCGGCAAATGCGCGCTAATCTCACCAAAGCGGCGACCATGGCGCTGAGGGGGTTCCCACGTGATGTGTGCCCGGCCTCGCCGTTCGCCTGCGCTGCGGCCTGAGCACGCGTGGCGACGGCCTCCGTTCTGGCCGCGCCTTTACCGTTTTCCGGCCGGGACGCGCACCCCATCCTGGACTCTGGTCGGCCGCCGGGCGGCCATCGGCATCGCTCACGCTGTTCGCTGGTCTCCGTCAGTCGTGTTCCTGGCCACCGAGGTCCTGCCGGGCAACGCCGGCCTTCGCCGTCCTGGGCCGGTCCGCGAACCCGGCCCGGCTGCATGCGCCTCGAGCGTCAGCTGCACCTGAACCGCGGCCTGCTGGCGCAGTACTGGATCTGGCTGTCCGGCCTGTTCACCGGCAAGCTGGGCACCTCGCTCGCCGAACGGCGAGCCGGTGTGGGGCCTGGTCGAGCCGCGGCTCATCAACTCGGCCGTGCTCGTCTTCGTCACCGGCGTGACTCGGCGCCGTGGCCGGAGTGGCGCTCGGGGCCATCGCCGCGCTGCGCAAGGACAGCTGGTTCGACCACGTCGCCTCGGTCGCCGCGCTGGCGGTGACGTCGCTGCCCGAGTTCGTCGTCGCGATCGCCCTGATCATCCTGTTCTCCACGGTGGTCTCGCACCTGCTGCCCGCGGTCTCGCTGCTGCCGCCGGGCACCTACGCGTGGAGCCAGCCGGAACTGCTCATCCTGCCGGTCGCGACGCTGGTGATCGTGATCGTCCCGTACATCTTCCGGATGATGCGCGCGGCCATGATCGAGGCCCTGGAGTCGGACTACGTGGAGATGGCGCGGCTGAAGGGCGTCCCGGAATGGCGGATCGTCCTCGTCCACGCGCTGCCGAACGCGATCGCCCCCACGATCCAGGTGATCGGCCTGAACTTCCTGTACCTGGCGGGCGGCGTGGTGGTGGTCGAGTACGTGTTCAACTTCCCCGGCATCGGCCAGGGGCTGGTGTTCGCCGTCGATAACCGCGACATCCCGGTGATCCAGCTGATCGTGGTGGTGCTCGCCGCGTTCTACGTCTGCGTGAACATCGTGTCCGACGTCATCGCGCTGCTGGCCACGCCGCGGCGCAGGATCCCCGGTAGCCATGGCTGACCGCGGCCCACCGGCTGTCGCCGCCGATCCGCGCGTGCCGCCGGCCGGGCGGCATCCCTGGCTGTCCGTGCTGTGGACGGCGGCCCGCACGCCGAGGGCGCGCGTCGGGCCTGGCGATGGCGGCTCTCGTCGTGCTCGTGGCCCTGGTCGGCCCGGCGTTCGTCCCGCATTCGCCGAACGCGCTGCTGACGCTGACCTTCGCCAAGCCGTCCGGGCCAGTTCCCCTGGGCGGTGACGAACTCGGGCCGGGACGTTCTCTCCCGGGTGCTGAACGGCGGGCGGCGCTGCTGCTGCATGGCCGTGGCCGCGACGGCGATCGGCATCGTGCTCGGCGCCGCGGCGGGCATCTCGGCCGCGTACCTGCGCGGCGCGCCGGACGGGATCATCATGCGCAGCGTGGACGTGATCCTGTCGTTCCCGCAGCTGGTGTTCGCGCTGTTGCTGCTGAGCCTGCTCGGCCCGAAGTCCTGGCTGATCGTGGTCGCGGTCGGCGTGTCCCACGCCCCGGCGGTCGCCCGGGTGATCCGTTCGGCGACCCTCGACGTCGCCGAACGGGACTACGTCAAGGTGGCGGAACTGCAGGGGATGCGGCCAGTCAAGGTCATGGCCAGGGAGATACTGCCCAACCTCATCTCCCCGCTCATGGTGGAGGCGGGACTCCGGCTCACCTACTCGATCGTGATCATGGCCGGGCTGGCCTTCCTCGGCTTCGGCCAGCCGCCGCCCACGGCCAACTGGGGCACGATGATCAACGAGAACCGGGTCGGCCTGCCGCTCAACCCCTGGGCGGTGATCGCTCCCGCGGTGCTGATCGCCCTGCTCACCATCGGCACCAACACGTTCACCGACGCGGTGGCCCGGGTGGCGATCGGCGTGGACCGCTCGACCCGGAGGAGGCGGCCCTGCTGGACGAGCTCGGCCCGGAGCAGTCGTGATGGCCGGCTACGTCGCAGCTCGCGCCGATCGGCCCGGTGCGCCGGAGGCGGCGGCGGCTGGACGTCAGGCGACCTCGAGGTCCGGCTCGGCCGGACGCGGTCGCCGATGTCGTCGGCGAGGTTTCCTTCGCGGTCCAGGCTGGCCAGGTGCTCGGCCTGGTGGGCGAGTCCGGGGTCGGGCAAGACGACCGTCGTCGCTCGCGCTGCTCGGCCATGCCCGCCGCGGGCTGCGCATCAGCGCGCGGCGAGGTCCACGTGCGACGGCGTCGACCTGCTGCGCTTGCCCGCCGCCGAGCTGCGGGCGTTCCGGGGCGCGCGGGTCGCCTACGTGCCCGCAGGATCCGTCCGCCGCGCTCAACCCGCACGCTGCGGGTCGGGACGCAGCTGAGAGAGGCGATCCGGGTGCACCCGGGCGCGGTCGACGATCCCGACGGCCGCATCGCTGAGGTCCTGCGCGAGGTCCACCTGGACGCCTCGCCCGAGATTGCTGCGCCGCTACCCGCACCAGCTCTCCGGCGGCCAGCAGCAGCGCGTCGGCCTGGCCATGGCCTTCGCCTGCCGCTACCGTCGCTGATCGTGCTCGACAGAGCCGACCACCGGCCTCGACGTGTCCACCCAGCGCCACGTGCTGGACACCATCCGCAGCCTGTGCCGGGCCTACGGGGTGGCGGCCGTCTACGTCAGCCACGACCTCGCGGTCGTGGGCGGGCTGGTCAGCGAGGTCGGCGGTCATGTACGCCGGGCCGGATCATCGAGATCGGCTCGACGGCCAGGGTGTTCGGCGACCCGCTGCACCCTACACGCGCGGGCTGCTCGGCCGCCGTGCCCTCGCCGCTGCGTGGCCGCCAGGCTGACCGGGATCGACGGCCAGCCACCGCGGCCCGGCCGCCGCCCGCCGGCTGTTCGTTCGCGCCCGCTGCGGCTTCGCGACCGACGAGTGCCGGTCGCGGTCAGCCCGCGCCCGTCTCGATCGACGCCCGCGCCGTCCGGTGCGTCCGGGTGGCACAGATCAGGGCGGCCGCACGCGGTACGCCCGCCGCCCTCAGCGGTCGCGGCCGCATCCGGCGGCGAAGTGCGCGGTCCTGTCGGTGCGGAGGCGTATCGGCCGGCTACGGGCGCAAGCACCGTACTGTCCGGCATCGATCTCGATGTGCCCGCGGAGTCATGCGTCGCCGTGGTCGGCGAATCCGGCTCGGGGAAGACCACGCTCGCCCGCTGCATCGTCGGCCTGCACAGCAACTGGACCGGCGACATCACGTTCGAGGGCGCACGCGCTGGCCGCGGCCGCCCGGGACCGGCCGCGGCAGGTCCTGCGGCGGGTGCAGTACGTCTTCCAGAACCCGCTACACCTCGCTCAACCCGCGCAAGACCGTCGGCCAGATCGTCGCCCAGCCGCTGGAGCAGTACCTGAGGCTGGGCGTACCGGGAACGATCCGAGCGCGCCGCCCGGGCGCTGGCGGACGTGTCGCTGGGCGCCGACTTCCTCTCCCGGTACCCTGACCAGCTGTCCGGCGGGGAACGGCAGCGTGTCGCCATCGCCCGCGCCCTGGTCGTCGAGCCGGACCTGCTCATCTGCGATGAGGTGACCTCAGCGCTGGACGTCGTCGCGTGCAGGCGGTCATCGTGGAACTGCTCCGCGCCCATCCAGCGCCGAGCGGCGCATCGCGATGATCTTCATCACCCACAACCTCGCGCTCATGCGTCCAGCATCGCCCAGTCCGTCGTGGTGCTCCGGGACGGCGCGGTGGTGGAGTCCGGCCCGGTCGAGCAGATACTGAGCACCCGGCGGACCCGTACACGATCCGGCTGATCGCCGACGTGCCCAGGCTCGCGGCGCCCGGGCCTGCAGCGCGGAGGCCGGCGGCGCGCGCCGCCGCCGGGGCCGCCGCAACTGGCTTACCCGGCTGCCATCGGTCTCAGCCCTCGGCGGGTAGGTCGCGTCGCCCAGAACTCCGCGACGTCGATCCGGCGCATGAAGGCTCACGTCATCGCAGCCCCAGCGCGCGTACTGATGAAGTCGCTGCAGCGCGGAGGCGCGTCCCGGCTGCCCGCTCCAGCGGGAGTGCACGCCGACCGACATCAGCCAGTTGCCGAGGCCACCCTGCGCCTCCTCGAGCAGGTAGTCCAGGGTCAGCTTCAGGCTTTCGAAGAAGTGCCGGGGCGAGGCGTAGGTGGGGCGATCAGGTAGCGGACGTCGTTGTGCACCTTGGTGTAGGGCACGACCAGGAAGGGCCGCTCGAGCGTCGTCACGCAGTACGGAGCTCGTCGTTGTTGGCGTCGGAGTCGTACAGGAAGCCGCCGTCCTCGACCAGCAGTTCCCGGTGTGCACGGTCGGGAACGACCGCACCATCTGCAGCCCCTGATCCGCTGGCCGGTCGTGCGCTGGATCGACTCGACGGCCATCGTGGATCTCCGCCCGCTCCTGCTCCCGGGTCATGGTGCCCCGGCCCGGCGTCCGGGCCGTACCAGTGGTAGCCGTGCCCGAGCACGTCGTGGTCGCGCTCGCGCAGCCACCCGCACAGCGGCGGGTTGCGCTCCAGCGCCCGCGCGACCGGCGTTGAACGTGACCGGGATCTGGCAGCGCGGTCGATGAGGCGGCAGATCCGCCAGACCCCCAACCCGGCTGCCGTACTCCATGTGGGTCTCGTTGCCGAGGTCGCGTATCTCCGGGCCGTACTGGAAGGAGTACTCGCCCCACGTATCGTTGACCCCGTCGTCGGCCAGCGAGTACTCGCCCCTCCTCGTGGTTGACCACCAGGTTGACCGCCACCAGCGCGCCGCCCGGCCAGCGGACGCGCGGGGGCTCGGGGCCGTAGCCGACGAAGTCGCGCTCGGGGCCGGGAACCGGCGTGCGTCTGTGTCGCCCATGGGGCGATCATGGCAGCGCGCCCGGGCGGCGCCCGGTGGGGCGGGTCATCCGTATGCTCGGTCCATGGGTGTGGCGTTCGTGGCGCATTGCCTGCTGAATCAGAACTCCAAGGTGGGCGACGGGGCGCACTGCGCCGGCGTCTACTCGCCGGTCATCGACGTGCTGCGGGACGAGGGCTGGCGGATCGAGCAGATGCCCTGCCCCGAGCTCGCGTTCACCGGGCTGAACCGGTTCTGGGCGGTGAAGGAGCAGCTAGACACGGCGGCCTACCGGCGTGCACTGCGAGCGGCTCGCCGAGGCCGTCGCCGCGGCGATCAGCGCGCGCGTCAGCAGGGCGAGGATGTGGTGCTGGTCGGCGTCGAGGGCAGCCCGTCGATGGGCGTGACGATCACCAGTTCCGATCCGCATGCGCGGTGGCCGCCCGAGTGGCCTGACGGGATCGGCCGGAGCACGCCAGCGGCGAGGGCATCTTCGTAGAGGAGATCCGCAAGGCGCTCAGCTAAGCGCGGGATCGGCTTCCTCCGGGTCGCGGGCGAGACGCACGCGCTTCCCGGCGCACGACGAAGCCGTCGCAGCGGGCCCGGCTCGAGTCCGCGCTGGAGCAGCGTGATGCGAGCCCGACGAGCGCTCGTTCCGCATCGTGCTGGCCGCTGACCGCTACGTGAACCCGCCACCGGGCAGGCCTCGACGGCCGTCGCCGTCGCCGCGCAGACGCGGCTGGGGCGTGATGCAGCTGCCCGACGACGACTACCCGGCCCGAGGTCGCCGCGCCCCTCCTGGCCGAGGTGGCCGAGCAGGTGGAAGGAGTTCTCCCGGCACGGCTACGCCTTCGTCCTCGTCGGCGAGCGCGCCGCGGCTGGCCTGAGGCGTTGGCGCGCAGGTCGGCGTCTCGCTACCGGACGGCATCAGCCCCGCGACGCCGGCTCAGCTGGCCGAGTTTCTCGACGGCCAGCCCGCCCCGCGCGCAGGCTGGCGACACCGGCCGGGTCGCTGGCTGACGCCCGGCGCCCCGGGCGCGGCGGGCGGCGTGCGCGTCCGGCAAGGCGCTGAGCCTGCCGGACCGTGCACGTCCGCGCAGGCCTCCGGCCGAAGCCGGGAGTGGCGCCCACAGCCGCCTCGGGGATCAGCTCCAGCCCGGTCGCGTCCGGTCTGCACACACGCGCCACAGGCTCCCGGTCCAGCTGCGACGCCTCGATGTCCGCACCTTGAGTAACATTACGTAACTGAACGAAGCA
>ERZ1370068.10185-contig-8903_pt1 | contig 51209 bp, 61 predicted proteins | sample MGYA00561227_ERZ1370068 | MGnify/ENA primary metagenome ERZ1370068 (study PRJEB38410, sample SAMEA6850437) | metagenome | study: Metagenomic assessment of the ecological functions of the soil: analysis of the soil microbiota associated with the... | reverse complement strand
ATGTACTTCTTTGACTCGTTCCGTATTGCTGAAGCTCCTCTTCATGGGCGGCGAGCTCGGGCAGTGGAACGAGTGGAACCACGTACCGGAAGCCTCGAATGGCACCTCCTGGAGGGGCGGGCGCACCAGATGCTGCTGCGCTGGGTACGCGACCTGAACACGGCCTATCGAGGCGAGCGCGCGTTGCACAGGCTCGATGCGAGTCCGACACGGCTTCAGAGTGGTGGGTCGACTGCAACGACGCGGAGCAGAGCGTGCGTCTATCTCCGGCGTGCCCGGTCAGGCCCGGACATCGTGATCGTGGCCTGCAACCCGCCGGTCCGCGCCGGAACTACCGGATCGGCGTGCCGACTCCCAGCGGTGGGAGGAACGACGAACAACGATGCGCCGCTGTACGGCGGCAGCGGGCGCAGGGCAATCTCAAACGGCAATCAGGTCCGCGCCCGTGCCGTGGCATGGGCGTGCCCAATCGGTCAACGTGACGCTGCCGCCGCTAATTATCGATCTGCGTTCACGGGTCGCGGGAATGAGCGCCTGCGCAATGCACCAGATGCGTCCAGTCCTCTCAGCCATCTGTTTGACAGCCGGAACACCTGAGCCACATCCCCGATGGTGCTCCGGGCCGACTTCCATTCGGTCGAGTCAGCCTCTGCAGGACGAACGGCCTCCCGCGCGATTGGCTCCTCCCTCAGGCCCACCAGGGTTTCGCGATGGCTATGGGTCGAGGTCGGAGGTTCCCGCGCCGGACCGTGTTCGTGCCGAGGTGTTCGCGGTCGGACGTCGCGTGGGCCCCGCCCGGGGACGCTGCGCGACGCTGATGGACGAATCGGACAAGACCCGTCGGGCGCCTGGACGATGGCGTCGAGGTCTGCCATCCTGTATGGCGACCAGGCTGGGCCGGGCCGCGCGGTACCACGTACGCGCGACCGCCACAGGTCGCGGCAGTGCTCCTCCTGGAAGGCAACAATTCGAGGCACCGAGGCCATCCGCCGCCAGTGGTCCCGCCGCGGCCCTGCGCGGTCACCTGACGGCGGCAGGGGCCCGGGCGACGATTCGGCGAGCCGGCGCATCGACGCTGGGCTCAAGCCACCGGGTCCATCGGGACACCGCGCTTCGTCACTGCAAAGACGGAGGTCATCACCGCCAGGAGTGTAAAGCTCAACTCGCTCTCACAGCGAGCGTCGCAATCTCAGAAACCTCGCAGCGCAGGTCCCGGGAAGCTGAAGGTGCAGGCCGCCTTGCGGTTGTGCCCGCGTCGTCACCCCCGCACATCTCTGTTGGTGCCACTGAAATACCAGCCGCGTCGGACCAGGGCGGCTCGGAACGCCGCACAGACATGGTCCCCGAAACCGGCGCCGCCGCACTGCGGATAGGCTGAAGTGCCGCACTGCTGGCGCGGCAACCGGAGAAACACGCACACCACCTGATGACGACGGGATGAAGTCGAAGTCGTGCTGGCACTGCTCCCCGGCGGGACGCGTCCCGTCTGGCAGGATCGCCGGATCACCGTCGCACGGCGTGCGGACGACGCTCGTCATCGGACCGGGGTCGTCGTCGTTCTACTGATGAAGCTCGTAAAAGCCAATTGGACTGGAAGGGGGTGCTGACGGCTGGCGGTAGAAGCCGGGGCAGCAGTCGACGACGCGAAGGTGCCAACGGCGCAGGGTTCCGTCGTGCAGCACCGGCAATCGGGCAGGCACTGAAACCACTTCAGGCCCCGGACATGCCAGTTGGTGCCCTCGCACTGCTCACCTGGTTCATTCACGCCGTTCCGCAGCCAGAGAAGCGTGGTGGGGTCGTGGTCGGGTGGTCGTCCCGTCGGGTTGTCGGGAGTAGCGGTCCGAAGCATGATCACCGCGTCGTCCGCGAAATCATCGACGAGATCATCGACGTCCGCCGCGTCGCCAGTCGTGAAAACACGGCAAGTTGGCCTCGGCCTGGCGAAGCCATCCAGAAGCCGCGTCTCCGCCTTCGCTGAGTTTCTTCCGGCTCGACCGCGAGCCCGCGTCCCGTCGCCTTCACGCATGGCGGGCGGCTCAGTCTTCGCGTCCTTCCCCGTCGCCTTGAGCTTGGCCGCGGCACGGCGGTTCGCAGTCGCGACCGGCCAGACGCCTTCCACACAATGCTTCCACGCTCGAGTCGAGCATGGCATCGATGTCGGTCACGTCGCCGGTCGTGGCACAGCCGCCCTTATCAGCCTTCAGTCATTGCCGCCCGGTCAGAAATCCTCGGCGCCGGCATTCGCGACTTCCGGTGGAAGGATCTTGCGGCAGACGTTCGTGTCGCGACTGCGGATCCCGGATCCGACTCACAGCCATCCGCGGTCAAACTGCCACCAGGACCAGCCGCGGCGTCGCGACGATCCGCGGGCGGCTGTCGCCGCGCGATCCGTCTTGACGGAGATCGTCCATGCCGGACAGACTCTGGGCGATGGAGCCCTCCGGGGTCGATCCTTCGGCGTGGCCGGAACGTCTGGCGGCGGACGCGCCGGCGCTGCGGCGCGTGGTGTCCCTGATCGACGCCGCCGACTACTACCGCGCCTTCTATGAGAGCGCCCGCGCGGCGCGGCGCTTCGTGCTCATGTCGGGTGGTGGCAGTTCGATTTCAGTGGCGTGCCGCTTCGTGCGCGGCGGCGGCGATGCCCCGCCAGCGCCGAGGTGCGGTTCCCTCCATTTCCTGAACGGCCTCTGCGGGGTCGGGCCCCGACCTGCACGTCTACCGCCTCGCCTGGGACTTCCCGTCGATTGCTCGCCACTCGACGGGAGTGGATGCAGCAGGTGTTAACGCACTTCGACTGGATGACCAACCCGCGATTCGCTTCCGGTTCGACGACAGCCGGTGTCCCCGGCGGCTCGCACCTGCAAGTTCGTCGCATTCGTCTGGCCGCACGCACGCCTTCGTCGGCGGCATGGACGTGATGCCGAGTCGCGCTGGGACGGCAGCCGCCGGCACCGCTGGCGACAACCCGCTCCGGCTCGCGCGCGGGCGGCCGCAGCAGCTATCACGGCGTGCAGGCCCGTACCTCGCCGGCGACGAGGTGACGGCCGTGCTCTGCGGATCTCTTCTGGGAGCGCTGGCGGCGCGCCGGCGGCACGGCGACCCGCGCCGTGTTCCGGCGACCGAAGCGTTTGCCTTGCCCGCGCGGCCGCGCGGGCTCCTCCCGATCGGGCCTGGGCCCGTCGCGCGTTCAGCCGGACGCAGCCGAGCGCCGAGCACGACGACGTGCGTGAGGTTGGGCAGCTCTTCGTCGACGCGATCGCCGCACATGCGGAGCGGCATCGCGTCTCCATCGGGGTTCGCAGTACTTCAGCAGCCGCCGCATCCGCGAGCGCTGCTGGAGCGGATGCGCGCATCCTAATCGGCGCGCATCGAGATCGTCGTGGTGGTCAACGAGCACGCCGAGGCGTTGAGGCGAGAGGAGGTCGCCGTGGGGCTGCGGCAGGCGGAGAACCTGGAGACGCTGCGCGCCGGGGCGGCTGCGACTGGCCACGCGCTCGGCATCCACTACAGCGAGTGTGATGGCGTCACCGAGACGTTCCGCTGCACCTACATCCACTCCAAGGTGCTAGCCGTCGACGATCGCTTTCACGATCGGCTCGGCGAGACCTCACGAATCGCAGCATGGGCGTCGACAGCGAGCTGCATGCGTCGTGGAGGCCGGCGCCGGGCGATCTCCGCCTCGTCCGCGCGGTCCGTCGCGTCCGCGTGAGCCTGCTCGCGGAGCACGCCGGACTCAGAGCGTGCGTCACGTCCGTGCGCTCGCGCGCGCATCGACGGCCTGGTGACCCGGCCTCGATGCCGTCGCGGCGCGCGACGGCGCGCCTCCGGACGCCACGGGCCGCCACGCCGATGCAGGTGGCCGCGATGGAGATCATCGAACCCAGGTCTTGCCGTTCGACCCGGAAGCGGCGCCCGGGTCCGAACGCGAGCCGGTGGACGAAGGCGCCCCGACGATCCTCGCGTCGGTCGCCGATGCCTTCACCGCGCTCCGCGAGCTCTTCCGCCAGGCCGAGGCGTAAGCGCGTCGGCAAATCCCGACCTGATGAGGCAGTGCGCGTAGAACTACCGGCGTAGAATTGCGAATATTCCGTCGGCCAGACCGGCAAGCTAGAACGCGGGTGATGGACGACACTGAGAGCGCCGTGGCCCTCGACGAGCGAGCCGCCGCCGGACGGGAGAACGCGGCGCACGCATATCGGCACCACCAGTGCACCGCGATTCAGGCGCAGGACGCGGCGAGCCGCGGCGGCGCGTGCGCTCGAAGGTCGAGGCACGAGAGAGCAAGTCGGCCCCGGTCACGCTCGAGAATGTCAGGGATCGTCGCGGAAGGCCGTCCGCGTGGCACGGGGCGCCTGGTCTGCGAAGTCGGCCGCCGGACGATCACGTTTCACCCCAGCCATAGCGCTGGAGGGCAGCACGGTTCGGAAGATCGGCGAGATCGGAACGCTCGTCATCCCGCACTGGGCGGCGCTGACGCTCGGCCTCGCCTGAGCGGACCCTGTGGCGCTGTGGTGACCCTTGGCGACGTCCTCGTGCCCGCGATCCGACGCTGGGTTGCTCTGCCGTATCGAGGGCCACGACCGCTGGATACCGCGCGACGAGCTCCGCGAGGGCACCACGGTGCGTGCTACGGGCGACCTTGCCAGCATCGTAGTTGTGCCGCGGCCCTTCGCCGTCCGGTGGAGGCCTGAGCCCGCATCTGACGACGACTAGCCGCCCCAATCGCGGCGGCCACACCTGAGCGTCCTTCCCCTATGACCAGCTCGCTGCAAGCCGAGGTCGAGGATCGCTTCGGTGTATTGCCGAACTTCTTCTGCCTCGGGGGCGATGCACCCGAGATCACGACGAATCTCTGGGGATTCGCGCAGTTCGCTTACCTCGACAACCCGTTGCCGTCACTCTTCAAGGAACGGCTCTTCGTCTACCTGTCCCGGTTTTGCATCGTCCGCTACTGCATTGCCCGGCACGTCGGCTTCCTGGTCGGCCTCGGGCGGCCGGCCGGCGATCGGTCATCTCTTCCGGAAACGGTCGAGCAGGCAGTTCGGCTGATCCGCCGCCCGCTGCCGCGGGGCGACGCGCTGGAACCTCACCTGACGCTTCTCGAAACCGACGCGGCACCCTTCCTTGTCCGCCGGAGTCAGGCTCGGCGGTCGAGGAAGCCGTCTTCGCCTGCACCACGCACGTCTTCTTGCAGACACCGCAAGCGGCGCGTTGTCTGGAGGCGCTCCGGAAAGCCTTCACTGACACGCTGTTTCAACACCTCATGGTCTTCCTCGCCTTCGTTCGTACCGCTCACTACTGGACGAAGGTCCATCCCGAGCTCGGGCTCGAAGACGACGTCAAGCAGTTGTTCGCCACGCACGAGGCGCTGGCCGAGTGCGTGCTCAACGATCCCGAGGCCCCCGCCTGCGAAATGACGGAGGTGATCTTGGACGAGCTGCACTCGCTCCGAACGGAGCGCGGGCGGCGGGAAGAGATGGAGCGGCTGCTGGAGGAACAACGCATCGACTCGGACCTCAGGATAAGAGCGTTACGAAGCGAGCACCGATACGCAACTGCGAGAACTCCTGGCGATTGCCGAACACGCGCGTGCGGAGGCGGAGAAGGCGAATCGGACCAAGGACGAGTTTTTGGCGATGCTCTCCCACGAGCTGCGTTCTCCCATGAACGCCATGCTCGGATGGATTCGGATTCTGAAGACCGCCGGCGCTCAAGACACCGACCTCGTCCGTCGGGCAGTCGAAACGATCGAGCGAAACATCGGGGTTCAGGCGCAAACGGTCAACGACCTCCTCGACATGTCGCGCATCTTGTCGGGAAAGCTTCAACTGGAGCAGGGACGGGTGGAGTTTGCGGCCGTCGTTACAGGCTGCATCCAGTCGCTCAGGCCATCTGCGGAGGACAAACAGATCGCGCTCCGGCTCAATGTAAAGGATGAAGAGCTGGACGTGCTTGGCGACGAGGCTCGCCTTCAGCAAGTCGTCGCGAATCTTCTAGGGAATGCCATCAAGTTCACCGACGCCGGGGCTTCATCACGGTCACCGTGGAACGAGAGGACGCATCCGCGTCATTGGTCATCGAGGACACCGGCCAGGGAATCGCGCCAGACTTTCTGCCTCACCTCTTTGAACGCTTCACTCAGGCCGACGCTGGGTCGATCACCTCAGGAGACTGGCCGATCACGGCTGTCAGCAGGTCACTGACGTCGGAGGCATTAGTTATGTCCATCTCGGTGCGCATGGTCACCACTGCGTGCCGGCCCGACCAGCGAACGCCCCGTTCTAGTGCGGTCCTGGTATCGCGCTGGCGGAGATGAATCCGGCTCGCTGCCACCTGGCTCACCGAACGGATGGCGGAGCATCAGCAGGGCAATGTCGTCGGTGTGCGGGCTGTAGTACTAGCCATGGCTGCCATCACCGCCGCACAGGCGGCCTCAGGATCTTGCGCGGTGACAGCCGCGCACAAGCGGGCGATGCCTTCGTCGATGGGCTGGTCGCGGCGCTCGACCAGCCCGTCGGTGTACAGGCACAGCACCGCGCCCGGCCGGAAGTCCACGGTGCTCACCTGGCGGCGCCCCTGGCTGGAGACGCCGATGAGCACATCGGGGCGACCTCAGCCTCTGCGGCGGGCTGGCCGGGGCGGGCGATGATGGGCGGCAGATGCCCGGCGGAGGAGATGCGTATGTGGTGGCGGGAGGGGCTGACCATCGCGCACAGCACGGTGGCCAGCGCGTCGGGCTCGAAATACCGCATCTTGCGGTCCAGCCGGTCCAGCACTTCGGCGGGATCGGCTGTTTGCCAGCAGCGCTATGCCCGCAGCGCGCTGCGGATACGGCCCATGATCACCGCCGCCGGCAGGCCGGTGCCAAGCCACGTCGCCGATGACGGCGCACACCTCGCCCGAGGGCAGGGGAAACGACGTCATACCAGTCGCCCCCACCTTCCCGGTGCCGGGAACGTAGCGGGCGGCCATCTCCAGCCCGCCGACCGCGGGCAGCGCGCGAGGGCAGCAGGCTGCGCTGCAGCGCCGCGGTAGCCGCGCGGTCCAGCTGGGCGGTCAGCGCCTGGACCGCGACCGCGGCACGGTCGGCGGCGAGCTGGAGCAGATCCACATCGTGGTCGGTGAACGCGCGGGGCTCAGCGTGCCCACATGCAGGACGCCGATGACCTTGCCTTCAGCCAGCAGCGGGGCGCCCATCAGCGACCGGATGCCCTTCTCCAGCAGGATCGGGTTGATCACCTTGGTGTGATCGACCTCGTCCAGGATCACCGGGCGGCCTTGTGCCGCGATCCGCCCGGCGAAACCCTTCCCCACCGGTATCCGCACCCCCTGCTGGACCTCTTCTTCCAGCCCGCTCGCCGCCGTCGCCACCAGCTGGCCGGACCGGCCGGTCCAGCAGCAAGATCGCGGAGGTATCGGCCCCCAGGGCCTCCTTCGCCCGATCGACCAGCGCATCCAGCAGCGCCCGCGGATCAAGCATGGACAGCGCCGCATCGGTGATCGACTGGATATCACGAAGCTTTTCAGCCCACTCCGGCGGCGCCAGCCGGGCGCGGCGAGCCCGCCGCAGAAGCATCGTCATCGTGACTGAAGACAGAAGCCGGCACACCAGCCCCAGCGCCAGAATCCCGCTCATCGTTACGCAACAGCCCGCACCGCCTCTCCCAACGCCGGGCTTCGAATCCGAGAGAGCGGGCCTGGCTCTTAAGCCCACCCAGCCGCCAGCCGATCCTACCGTCCGCAACCAGTGTCGATCATCTGGCTGGGCTCGTGGCCACCGGCCGCAGCCACACCGGGCGGCCCCCGGATGCGCCGTGAGCCCACAGCGCGCACAACTGGACTACTAGGAGTTCAGGTGCATGTGCAGGCGGATGGCGGTGCCAGCCGGACTGGTGCGGATCTGGACCAGATCGCAGACTTGCTGGACGACCCATAGTCCGCAGCCGCCCCCGGCCGCGGCTGGATCCGGCTTTAGCCGTCCGGCCAGCGGATCGGTGATATGGCCGGTGTCACTGACCTGGCAAATGATCTCGCTGCCGGTGGCCCACAGGGTCAGGGTTCCCGGCCCGCTGGTGTGTGGCGAAGGTGTTGGCGGCCAGCTCGCCGACCGCGATGACCAGATCACCCACGCGGCGCGGCGGCAGGCCAGCTTGGCGCGCCCGGCTGGCCGTGAAGTCACGGACGCCAGCCAGGTCGTCGCGGTATCGCGAGTGTCTCGGCACCCGCCGGTGGGGTGCTCAGCGGCTGGTCGCACTCGCTCGGGAACTGTGCCTGCTGTGTAGGAGGAGCTGGGCCAGCGCTGCGCCGCCCTGGGTGAGTTCCGGGTGCGTGCGCTCCACGCTGGCGATCAGCCCGGTCCCGAGCTGGATGTCGTAGGGGCATAGCACGTTCACCGGCAGACCGGCCAGGGCCGGGTTGACCAGGGCCTCATGCCGGATCACCTCACGCAGCTCCTCCGCCGTGCGGGCGGGCCAGGCTGGTTCGTGCACGCACCAGATCACGCGGCCGCGATGCTGGCGCGCGAACAGGCTGATGGCTGTCGATCAGCCGCGCCGGATTCAGGCCGATGCCGCGCATGTCAGCCCAGGTCACCAGCCCGCCGTGACCATCCAGCTGCGGCCGCAGCAAATCCAGGCCGGGCGCCGCGCACGCCACCAGCACCGGATCACCGGCCTGCGCTGCGGTCTCCACAAACCTGGCTACACCGACGGCGAACTCACCCGGGCTGGCGTACAGCAGCGCGGCATGGCGAAGCCTGGACACTCTGGCCTGTGCCAGCTCAGCCACCACAGCCCTAACCTCTCACCGACGTCCTTTCCCGCTTGCCCCCGCAGGCCCGGCTGGACTATTGCCGGGAAATTTGCCCGACTAGCTGATCTTGCTAACGCAGATGCTGGGGCGTGTTAAGTAAGTGTCTGATTAATCGGAGCCTGTCCAGCCAGGGCTGGCTCATGCCGGGATGGCGGTGTGTCGTGCCGGGTGAGATGCCGGGCGCGGGCCCCATGATCCCGATGTGTGACGACCAGGAAGACACGAGAGCCCGCGCGTGCCCAGGGTATGCGCCGGGCTGGACAGGCGGGCCAGGGGCTATCCCAGTGATCTGACCGATGCCCAGTGGCAGGTGATCGCCCCGCACCTGCCCGCTGACCGGCCCGGGCGGCGGGGAAGACCCGGGTCTGGCCGACCCGGCGGATCATCGAGGCGATCTTGTACCTGGACCGGACCGGGTGCGCCTGGCGGTACCTGCCCGCGGACTTCCCGCCCTGGCAGACCGTCTACGGCTACTTCGCCGCCTGGCGCGATGACGGCACCTCTAGCCCGGCTGCACGACGAGCTGCGCGCCCAGGTCAGGACGGCTGCCGGGCGCAAACCCCAGCCCACCGCCGCCGTCATCGGACTCCCAGTCCGTGCGTGCCGCCGACACCGTGCCCAGCGCCACCCGGGGCTGGGACAACGCCAAGAAGGTCAACGGCCGCAAGCGCCACATCGCCGTCGATACCAGCGGGCTGGTCCTGGACGTGGTGATCACCGCCGCCTCCGTCCAGGACCGCCAGGCGCGCCCGGCCACTGCTGTGGAACACCCACCGCGCCTGCCGCCAGTGTGCGCCTGGTCTGGGCTGATGCCGGATACACCGGCACAGCTGGCCACCTGGGCCGCGACGCTGAAGATGACCCTGCAGATCGTCGCCAAGCGCGACCCGCACGCCTTCGAGGTACTGCCCCGCCGCTGGGTCGTCGAGCGGACCTTCGCCTGGATCAGCAAGCACCGCCGCACCGTCCGCGACTACGAGCACCTGCCCGCCAGCCACGAAGCCATGATCTTGTGGGCCATGATCGCCCTCGTGACCCGGCGCCTGACCCAGCCCCACGATTAATCAGACACTCACTAAGATGATCATAACGCGCCATGGTGCCAGCGGCCGGTGCCGGTGGCGGCTGACCGCTAACATCACAGCAGTTGTCTCGAGGTGAGGGGCCGGTGATACGAGGCAAGGGCGAGGCATGGCCGTCGTAGTACACCGGGTCGTGGCCTGTCACTGGACCGGATCGTCACGGCCACGCTAGAGCTGGTGGATGAGCAGGGCATCGGGGCGGCGACAATGCGGGCGGTCGCGTCGCGGCTGGGGTCCGCTCGATGTCGCTGTACAGGTATGTGCAGGACCGCGATGAGCTGTTCGACGCGGTGGTGGAGCGGATCGTCAACGAGCTCGCCGACGATCCGGAGGTCCAGCTGCGGCCGGTGGATGGGTGGCGGCCTTACCTCACGGGCCTGGCGCACGGGGTGCGCCGCTACGCTCTGGCGCATCCGCATGCTTTCCCGCTGGTCGCCACCCGGCCGCCCACGGCTCCGTGGGTTAATCCGCCGCTGCGGTCGCTGCGCTATGTGGAGGCGATGCTGAGCGGTTTGGCCGGAGAGGGTTCAGCGACGAACAGGTGCTGTTCACCTACCGCACGTTCAACGGCTTCCTGCTCGGTTACCTGCTGCTGGAAACCAGCGCCATGGCGCTGAGGGATCCCAAGCCGGGCGATGGATCCTTCACCGGCACCGACACCGCCTCGAACGAGGACATCGAACCCGCCGGGCAAGCGGCCGCCAATCCGGTTCCTGGCGGTCTGAGCCCGGCCCGTTCTCCTGACCAGCGGGAGGCGGTCGAGGACGCCAGCCGTCCGCGCGAGCTGGTCGACCCTGCGGGCGACATCGACGCCAGGCGTTTCCCGACGGTGCACCGCCTGGCGGCCGGGCTGGCCCAGCACCGCTGGGAAGAGGAGTTCGAAACAGGCCTGGTAGCACATGCTCGACCGCATTGCGATGGTCGTGGCCGACGGGCCGGGCCTCAGGCGAGATTGATGCGTAAGCCGCGGCCATGGCTGACCGCGCCGCCCGCCCGGTCCGGCCACGCGCGGCAGGATTCCGGCGGCAGACGGGCTCGTGGCGAGTCTGGCCAGACCTGCTCTAACCACCCACGATCCGATGCCTAGCCAATAGAGATTGTGGGTGTCTGGCCTGCGGCGTGTGCCTGGCGAAAGACGTGATCAGGGCGGCTCGAAGCAGCCTCGCCAGACACGGGCGCCAGGGCCCGGGACAGCCCGCAGGCCACCCTGCCAAGTGGACGTTGTAAGCTTCCCATGTACGCTTTCCGTGTAAGCTTCTGATGTAAGGCATCTGGCGGCTGCTGACAGGGGCCAGCCGCACTAACGCATGAGGCCAACAGCCACGAGGTCATAGCTATCGGCCGGGCATCGGACGATGCCCGGCCGGGCTAAGGCGCTCAGACAGGACGTCGTCCCCAATCGTCCGTCGCCGGAGAGGACTGGTTCGATGACCACCCGCAGGATGTTCAGCACTCCACCGGCCGCACTGCCGCTCTGGATTACCGTCGCCACCGGCATGTTCGCCGCCAGGCAGAACTTCGCGGCGGCCGCGGTGACTGCGGATGGCCGCAATGTGCTTATCGAGGGGAGATGACCCGGATGACAGAGAACTATCCGCCCGCGTCAACGCCGTCGCGGCGAGGCAAGCCATCGCCGCCCCAGCTAGCGAAGGAGATGGGCACTGCTGACGTTGTTCAGGATCAGGCCGCTGACCTGAGTCACAGCAGCGTTCAGGCAGGAAAGCACGTGGCCGACGTCGCCCGGGAACAGGCTTCGGGCGTGGCGGCGGGAGGCCTACCGTCAGGGCAGGGACTTGCTGCGCCAGGCACAGAACCAGCTGGAGGAGCAAGCGGCCCAGGGACAGCAGCGGCTGGCGGCTGGGCTGCTTTCGCTCAGTGATGAGCTCAGCTCGATGGCCGATGGCTCAACTCAGGGCGGCGCGGCGGCAGACCTGGCCCGTGATGCGGCATCGCGGGCGCGCGACGCCGGGCAGTGGCTCGGCGGCCGCAGGCCCGCGCAGGTCGTGGACGAAGTGCAGTCCTTCGCGCGCCGCAGGCCGGGAGTCTTTCTTGCCCTGGCGGCAGCGGCGGGCCTGGTGGCTGACTGACTCACCCGCGGAATCAAGGCCGCCAGCAGTGACGGTGGCGTGCACCGGTGGCCTCGCTTACCACCGGCGGCGTTCCGGCCCGGGATACCGATACGGCGTACGGTGACCGCGCCGTGCTCGCCCGCGGCCAGGCTGGCAGCGGGGTCCTGCGGTGACCAGCCCGCACGGCACGGCTGCTGCCGGCTGCCCGATTCGCGCCCGTCGGTCGGCGAGGCGTTCTCGGAGGTCGCCGCGGATCTGAGCACGCTGATGCGCCAGGAGGTAGAACTGGCCAAGGCCGAGCTTCGCCAGTCCGCCACCCGGGCGGGCAAGGGCGCCGCGATGCTGGCTTAGCGCCGGTGTCGCTAACCACTTGGTCCTGGTGTTCGTGTCGGTGGCGGCCTGGTGGGGCATCGGCGACACCATTGGCCACGGCTGGTCGGCGCTGATCGTCGGGGGCGCCTGGCTGATCATCGCCACGGTTCTGGGGCTGGTGGGCCGCCGGGAGATCACGGCGGTATCCGGTGTGGCGCAGACAGCGCAGACGGTGAAAAAGATCCCTGACGCGATAACAGGAAACGAGGGCAGGTCATGACCAGCGATCCGGATCAGATCCGCGAGCATATCGAGGAAACGCGCACCAGCCTCAGCCAGGACGTCAACACCCTGGCCGACACGGTCAACCCGGCGCACGTGGCCAAGCGCACCGCCGCCAGCGCGCGTTCTGCCGTGGTGGGTGTCAAGGACAAAGTCATGGGGGCGGCGTCGCAGTCCGCCTCCGGCATGAGTTCGGCCGCGGGAGAGAAGGTGTCGGCGGCTCAGGGACAGCTGCGCCGCCAGGCTTCGGGTAATCCCCTGGCCGTCGGCCTGATCGCCGTCGGCGTTGGCTGGCTTGTGGGCTCGCTCGTGCTAGGCTAGCAGCGCCGAAGAGCAGGCGGCGGTCAAGGTCAAGGAAGCCGCCGCGCCAGCTGTCACCGGCGCGGCCAAGGAGGCCGCGGCCAGCCTTCAGGACTCCGGCCAGCAGGCAGCCGAGTCCGGTCAGAGGCCACGGCGGCCGACGCGGCCGCCACGGTCAGGACGAGGCCGTCAGCTCAGCGCACGACGTCCGGGATCAGGCACAGACAGCCCGAGACACCGTGACCGACAGCCGCCACTGACCACATTGGCGCCCACGCGCGGCTAGCGCACGCGGCGCCACCGGTCCCGCAGCAGACCGTCGACAGCGCCAGGGCCAATGTCGAAGAGATCAAGGAGAGGCACACCGATGACGCCAGAAAGGCCCACGAATGATAAGGGCGAGCAGGCGGCAGCCACACGGGCCAGGACCGGCCAGCCACATCCTGCCGCGGCAGCCGGGGAGACCATCCCCCGTGACCCGCAGGCGCTCGCCGAAGATATCGAGCGGACGCGACAGCAGCTTGGCGACCCCGGTCGAAGCGCCCGCCGCCAAGGTTGACGTGGACGCCCAGGCGGGCAGCAAGGCAGCCGAGATGAAAACCCGCGTGGCGGGCGCCGCTGGCACGGCCGCTGACCGGATCACCGCCAAGGCCGCAGACCTCCGCCAGCAGTTGCCCGGCAAGACCAGCGGCCTCACCAAAGCGGTGGCGGCCGGGCGGGCCAAGGCCCGGCAGATCACACCGGCATCAGCTCAGCAAGCTGCGGCGCGCGGCGCGCGTACGGTACGTGAACGGCCAGGCGAATACGCGGCGGCGGCAATTGTCCTGCTGCTGATCGGCTGGTGGCTAGGGCGGATGGGCTTACGATGAAGAACCTGCTTTACCGGCTGCTGAGCCTCGGGCTCCAGCCTGGTCAGCGGGGTGCTGGCCGGAGCCATGTTCAGGGCGTGTGGAAGCTCATCGCGCGCGAGGACGACGCTCCGCAGGCAACCGATCCGCAGCGGAGCTGGAAGGAGATCCTGCCCGCCGCGGCTCTTCAAGGTGCGGTCTTTGCAGCAGTCAAGGCCGCCGTGGAGCGTGGCACCGCGCAGGGCAGCCGCAAGCTGGCCCGGTCCAGTCCGGACGCTGACAATCGGAGACGTCATGGCTGACACGCCCCCAGACACCCGTACCGAGCTGGAGCGGCAAGCGGGATCCCGCGCCCGGCGCCACGCGTCACGCCCCAGCGGATACAGGGCCGGATGCTCCGCACAAGACCCGTGCTGACGGCCCGGTAGGACTTAACGAGCGTTCTGGCCGCGATGTCCCGGCCAGCCCGGCGGACCTGCAAGGTAGCTCGTGGTTGACAGCGGCCAAGCGGACGCTGCGTGAGTTCGCCGACGACCAGCTGACGGACCGCGCCGCCGCCCTGACCTACTACGCGGTGCTGTCGATCTTCCCCGGCCTGCTGGTCGTGGTATCCCTGCTGGGCCTGCTCAGCCAGTCGGCGACCCAGCCGCTGATCACCAACCTCACCCAGGCCGCACCGAGCCAGCGTCCGGCAGATCATCACGCACGCGATCAGCAACCTGCAGAACGGCCACGGGGCCGCGGGCTTCGCCGCGATCGTGGGCCTCGTCCTGGCGCTGTGGTCGGCGTCGGGCTACATCGCGGCGTTCATGCGGGCCGCCAACGTCGTCTACGACGTGCCAGAGGGAAGGCCGTTCTGGAAGACCACGCCGCTGCGCGTCGGCGTCACGTTGCTGATCATGGTGCTGCTCGGTGGTGTCCGCGCTCATGGTCGTTGTCACCGGCGGGCTGGCAAATCACGTGGGCCAGGTGCTGGGCATCGGCCCGGCCGCCGTCACCGTCTGGAACATCGCGAAGTGGCCCGTGCTGCTGATCATCGTCAGCCTGATGATCTCGATCCTGTACTGGGTCGCGCCCAACGCCAAACGCGGGCTTCCAGCTGAGTCAGCCCGGGCGGGGTCCTCGCGGTGGTCGTGTGGCTGATCGCCTCCGGTCTCTTCGCCTTCTATGTGGCGAACTTCGCCAACTACAACAAGACCTACGGCAGCATCGCTGCGGCGTGATCATCTTCCTGATCTGGCTGTGGATCTCCAACATCGCGATCTTGTTCGGCGCCGAGTTCAACGCCGAGCTCGAGCGCGGGCGCGCGGCCGCAGGAGGCGACGTGCCGCTGGGAGACGAGCCGTACGTCGAGCCCCGCGACATGCGCAAGAATACGCAAAAAGCAGAAGAGCATGCGAAGTATTGGTACGTGAACGCATAGAACGCGCGATCCTCCTACGCTCGCGCGGCTCATCCTTGGCAAGCCATGCCGATGTCCCGGTGGCGCGGCGGGCCCTGATCACTGGCGGCGATTCCGGTATCAGCCGTGCAGTCGCGGCCGCCTTCGCCAGCAGAGGGTGCCGATGTGGCCATCGCCTACCTGTCGCAGCGCGAGGACCCGGACGCCCGCAGCGCCGCAGCTTTCGAGCTACTACTCGAACGAGGTACTGGCGCCCATCGGAGGTGAGGACCGTGCCCGGCTGTTTCCGGCCAGGAAGGCATATTGCTGTCAGGAGATCACGGCGTCGATTGTCTTCTTCAGCGCACCGGGCTCGGGCAGGCGAGGTAGGCGCCTTCTTCCGGGCCTGCCTTCGAGCTGGGCTCCAAGTCCCTGCAGCCGTTTGCTGCCGAGCCCGGCGCGTCCCTTCGGAACCAGTCCTGCTCTTCTTCCTCGATGTGATGGGTGACGCTCTCCATCAGCACCGTGATCTTGGCGTCAGCCTTTGCAGCCGGCCGGGCGGCCGGGCAGGCGATCCTGGCCTGAAGGCGTCGCACGCGGCACTCGACGGGCGGCGCCCTGAGCGTCATTAGAGAGCAGCATTGTTGGTGCCGGGCCGCCGCCATGTCCACGTGACCGCGAGGGCGCAGCGCCTATCGACCGCTCGCTGCCGTGATAGCCAGGGTCCCGACCACATGACCCACGCCAGCCATGCATCCATATCTTCGCCACCGGAGTCACTGGTCGCAGTTCCACCGGGTGACACTCGCGCAAGTGAGCGAGGCGGAGCCGAGGTAAACCGTGACGAGCGCGGGTGATTCCACGCCGGTTCCCAGCCCTCCCAGCAGCCGTCGGCTCGCAGCGGGACGTGGGGAGCAGTATCCCCGGATGTGTTGCTGACTCCCTATCAGACCAACTATGCCCGGGGTCAGAACCGCAGATCACCAGTTGGCTGCAGCCTGTCTCCGGAAGGCTGCCACAGCGGACTGGTGCGTTGGACTGCGGAGTGCTGACCTGCAGGAAAACTCGCGGCTAAGTGATCGTCAAAAGCCGCGGGCATGGTCACCGGCTACTCAATTCCGGTGATGCACTGGAGATCCGGGCAGAAGGCCGCGTGGTGCCGGCCTCGTGAGGAGTCCCGGTCCACCGATGGTAAGAGTCGGCCGCGGAGCCGGGCGTGCCAGGGGCGGCCGTCTGGGTCGTAGATGATCCGGTACAGCGGCGTAGCCCATAGCCGCTGCGCGGTGGTGGGGTTGCTGCACCGGTGCGGTGACACCCGTCCCGGGGGTCGTGAACCGCGCCTGCCAGTTTCGTGCCAGGCGGCGAGCTGTTCGGCCTGCCGCCGGAACGTCTCGAAGGCCTCTGCAGGATGCAGCAGGTCAGCGACATCGTGAGCGTCACGGTCGAGGTGTTCGCGCCATAGCCGGAGGCGCAGCTCCCTGGCGAACGCCCGCGCGCCATCCCCGAGGCTTAGCCGGGTCATGCGGCTCCCTGGCGTCCAGTTCGGAATCCAGCACGCCGATCGACAGCTCGCTGTCGTGGCTCCAGGAGCGCCGGTTGAGATTGTCCGAGCCGACCATCGCCCACACGTCGTCGACGATCACGACTTTGGCATGCACGTATACCGGCGTTCCCTGATGGTTTTCCAGGTCGTAGACGGCAAAAGCGGCTGCCGCCAGCTGCGGTGCAGGCCCGCATGACGTCGTGCCTGGCGAGCAGGCCGGGCATCCGCGTGATCGGGCCGTCGTTGTCGGGGTGGCGCGGCACGACCGCGATGACATGCAGGTCGGGCTTGTCCCGCAGGGCCGAGGCGATGATGTCGGCTGCCGGGCGCGACCATAGGTACTGATCCTCCACGTAGACCAGGCAGCGGGCACGTGCGAACGCTTTCCGGTAAGCGTGCGATGCTCCGCTCGCCATGTGGCGCGAACGGGTAGCGGCGGAGGCGAGCCGGGTAGGTGCGCAGTACCTGGATCGCGTGCGGTCCGCGCCGCGTCAGGTCGTCGGGGAGCCGGTTCCGGCAGCGGCCTGCTCGTCATCGCGCCCATGTGGTAAGCGCGATCGTAGAGCTGGCGGACCGGGCTGGGCACATCCAGGACGCTGCTGCCGTACCAGCGCTCCCGGAAGGTGTGCTCGAGGTCATCGCACGGCTGGGCCGCGCACTTCGGCCTGAATGTCGCCACGGCGGCCGCCGACCGTAGGCGTCGGGGAAGGTCATCACCTGCGGATCACCGAGGTGCCGCGAATCATCATTGCGGCTATATCCAAGGTCGATGCCGCCGACGAAGGCGACGTCGCGTTCCGAGCGCCCGGATGACGCACCACGACGAGTTTCTGATGATGGCTGCCGCCCCTGGCGAGTCCTGGCGTCAAGCAGCATCTGACCGCCATCGTCGTCGATCCGCCTAACGAACTCGGCATTGGCCTCTTCTGGACTGCCTCAATGCCTTCGGGATGCGAGCGCCACAGAAGGCCGAAGACGCTGACTCCGCGGCGCGCGGCCAGGCCGAGTATCTCGCCGACCTCTGACCCCGGACCAGTCGAGGCGCTCGTCCAGGTCGCCCCGGAAGTCAAGGAGGTGTAGACCTGGTCTCCCGGCACAGGTCGCCTCGAGTTCGGCGCACAGTCGGCCGAAATAGCTCGGCCGTCAATGAGCGGCTTGACCAGGTTGCCGGTGGTGAACATGCGCAGATCAGTAGCCCGGTTCGCCCGGTCGCCTTCAGCCAGGAACCACGACCCGATAGCCGGGTCGTCCACCTGGTGATCGGGAGCGTCCTGCTCGAGCGGGTCATCTGGCGATTCGGCTGATCTGGGAAGCATGCCCGGATTGTGCACCCTGCCGCTCACCGGTGTCGAGAACTCGCCCGGGTGGTCATGTCCGCCTCGACCGCCAGAGGCTGTGCTGGCAGGCCGGTCAGCGCGCCCAGCGCCGCCACCGGGCCTGGGCAGTGGCCGTTCCTGCCTGTGGGACCTCGCGGAACGGGCCCGGCATGCCGTCGATTGCCGAGCCCGCCCGCGGGCTGCATGCCCCAAGAAATGCTTAAACGGCCAGCAAGCGCCTGGAAATAACCCTGGTTGCCGGAAGTGGCGCCGGTAGCCCAGGAGGGCGCCCGGTACCTGAGCTAGGCACTGACCAGCCACCGCGCGCAGCGTTCGGCTATTCGTGCGTGTCATCTGCTGTCGGTCGGCGAGTCGTCATCGCGGAGGCCAGCCTATGCAGTGCGGTGAGACAACGGTCGGTGTTCTGGAGGGCTGAATAGCCCCGCCACCGCGCCTCGCACAAGCCGTAGACGCCAAGATGACCAGGCCGAGCGCGGCGAGGATGAGCGAGAACTCGCCCGAGCGACTGGTTGCGCAAGGTGACCAAGGCCTTGTCGATGCCGCCAGCCTTGAGCCAAGCTGGTAGGTGATGGCCGCCTCGTCGACCGCCAGCACCCCGGCGAGCGGCGAACGCCGCGCGCCGCGGGCCGCGGTCCCGATCATGCCGAGCCACTCAACGATGCGGCGCGTCCAGGGGCTCAGCTGCGACAGCTGCAGGTACTTCAGGAACTTGCGGCGGATGCCCTCGAAGACCAGAGCATCAGGCCGGCGATCACGATGGCCAGGCCGACGATGCCGACCACAGCCACCGGCCGCCGGGGTGATGCATGACGCCTGGCGGTCAGGTCTCTGCTGTTCTTGGTCTGGCTGCCGCCTCCAGCCGGAGATGACCTGGAATGTCAGGTAGGCGAAGAAGGCGTAGATCAGCGCCCGGACCAGCGACTTCAGCCGAGGACCGGCGCCGTCCCCTCGCCGGTGACGCCGAACGCGGCCTCGCTGAGCCGCCACAGCGCGTAACCAGCGAACCCGATGCCGAGCAGCCAGAGCGAGACCAGGCCATGCGGCTGGTACGGCAAGCAGCTGCAGGGCGCCCTGCTGGTCAGCCTCCTGCGAGGTCTGGCCGAGCGCGACCAGGATCGCGACCCAGCCGATGAGGATGTACAGGACGCCGCGCGCAGCGCGAAAACCTTGAAGCAAGCCACCTGGCCAGCGCCCGCGCCGCCGGACTGGCTGTTCGGATGGCGCGCCTTGCCGTGCCGGACGCACGAGCGGTAGCCGTTGATCGCATGCCCGTCTCTTCCTCACCTGGCCAGCCCAGCCAAACCGAGTCCGGCCGTTCTCTCACATCGCCGACGCGTAAGGCTGCCGATCCCGGCCTTCCAGCCGGGCGGGAGAGCTCAAGGCGGCACACCTTCCCGTCACGAGGTGCTCTCGTGATGAGACGGCAGGTGATCCCGATGCAGGATGCACGGGAGGATCGGTCTTGAGTGCAGGTTTGATCGATGGCCGGTGCACTTGGGAAAGGTACGTGGCGGGCAAGAGGCGTCACCGCGTGTGCGAGGGAGAGGGGGCGTAAGAGTGCAGACGTTCATCGTCAACTACGGATACCTGGCGATCTTCATTTTGATGCTGGCCGAGTCGCATGCATCCTGTGCCCTCTGGTGACAATGCTGTTCCGGGGTGCGCTGGTAGGCGGTGCTGTCGCCGGGGCTCACCTGGACTTGGCCCTGGTCGTTGCCGCCGGGTAGCAGGGCAACGTCGTCGGCAACTACCTGGCCTGGGGGTCGGCCGCTACGGCGGTCAGGCGGCATGGCGCCGCTGGGGCCCGCTATCTCCTCCTCCGGGACAATGACATCGCCCTAGCCGAGCGCTGGTTCAGCCGCCACGGCCCCAAGGCCGTGTTCTTCAGCCGCCTCCTGCCAGTCATTCGCACCTTCATCTCATTGCCCTTAAGCGTCGCGAGAATGCGACCCGTCCATCGGCATCTACACGGTCGCTGGATGCATCCCGTGGACGCTGGCCCTGGGTTGGGCTGGATACGCCGTGGGCACCAGCTGGCAGTCCGTGGCTACGGCTTTCCGTGGCCCCACCTACGCACTAGCCGCCATCACCGCCGCCCTCATTGTGGCCGCCCTCTGTTCCTCGGCCGCCGACGCCCGCCGCGAAAAAACCGCGTGACCAGTCACGCTGCAAGCAGCGCCCGCCGCTGACCAGACTCCGAACAGGGCTGTGGCACCCCGGCAACCTGCCCAGCGATCCGGAGAGCGCCGGTCCCGGCCGTGAGCAATCATTGTTCCTGGCCAGTCGGCCGGGACCGCCGATGACGTATCGGTGTGCACGCGCACGCATGCCAGCGGGGGCCGGTTCTGTAATTCGCCGGGCTGGTGATCATCTTCGCTTGGACCCCGCCAGGCCAGCGCTCATGCTGGTCGCCGTCCTGGCGCTCGTCTGGTGAGGACACGAGCGCCCGTTTCGACCGCCTGATCGGACGCAGCGGCACGCACATGACCCCCGTTGGCGGTACCGGCTGCTTTCATGACCCGCCAATGTGCCGGGTGCAGTTCACCCCGCCCGTAGCCTCAGGGCTGATAGCCCGGCTGGCCAAGGAGCTGTCGTGGAGGCTCTCGCTTGGACAACGATCGGGCGCGATTAGTTCAGCAGCTTCACAAGCGTGAGGAAGAAGTCATTAACCTGCCTGACTAAAAATCGCTGCCCGCAAGAACTCCCAGGACGGCATGGACCGCGGCGGCCAGGGTAAGAGAACGCCAGTCGTGGTGCATGCGCGCTGTGGTGCCTGCGCGGCGCCGGTTATGGCAGCTGGGAGGTGGCTGATATGCCCCGGGGATCAGCTAAGCGGGAACGGCAATACGAACACATCAAGGCCAGCGCGAAGCAGCGTGGCGGAAGCACCGGCCGGGCAAAGGATCGCGGCGCGCACCGTGGTCAAGGAACGCGCCCGGACAGGCGAGGCGAAAACCGCGAGCCGCACATCAGCCCAGGACATGTCCTCGTCCCGGCGCGGTGGGCTTTGCGGTCGCGCCGGGGCGCCCAGAGGCCCGACTTATGCCCAGACTCTACTCCGAGGCGCGCAGCCGCGGCGGTCGGGGCCCGCTCGTCGATGAACAAGGCGCAGGCTCGCCCGGGCGCTTGGCCGCTGATGTCAAAGGAAGATGTGATGGTTGGCAAAGGGCTGCGGTTCTGGTTCCCACGGCGCTGGCTATGCGTCCGCACGAAGCCGGAGGCTGTCCATATCAATCCATCTGGCCCGTCCCATGGTGTTCTTCTTCCTCAAGTAAGCAGCCGTCAGAACGGCGGATATCTTTTACCGCTCAAGGCCGACGGTGACGCTCCGTCACGCGGTTCGCCGGTCCACTCTCGGACGCCCACGTCCGTCGCTCCCAGGAGGCATTCTCATCCGATCTGTCGCAATGCGACAAGTAGTGACAGATTATTTGAAAGCGACATTTATGATGAGAACCTGGAAGAACCTAGACGGACGACGCCGGAATGCGCCCAGGGGCGGGTGAAGCCGACCGCTTCGCCGGCCGCGATAAGGGGCGATGCGGATCGGGAAGCCGGTCGCAAACGCCTCGATCATCATGCCGTGCCCGATCACCATCCCGACGTGCCCCGGCGAGGTGGTCGGTGCCATCCGATCCGGCGAAGAAGACGAGATCGCCGGGCTCCTCATGGCCGGGCGCGACCCTCGGCCCCCACATCCACTGCTCCTCCGAGGTGCGCGGGATGTTCACGCCGCGCTGCCCGGTAGGCCATCATCACCAGCCCGGAGCAGTCGAACGCGTCCGGCCCGGTGCCGCCCGCACAGGTACGGCTTGCCGATCTCCGCCCGGGCGAAGCGCGATCGCCGAGGCGACCGCCTGGTTCGGGATCTGCGCGCTGCCGGGGCGCCACCGCACGGCGGCGCTGGCCAGGCATTGCGCGGCGGTGACCGCCCGCCGGTGGTGGCGGCGGTGACCGAGAAACCGCCGTTCGGCGTAGACGCGCCGCCCAGTGGAGCACCGACTGCACGTAGCTGAGCAGGTGGTTGTAGGCGAAGATGGCGCCGCTGACGTTGTGTTGCACCCCGTGGGCGACCAGGTACTTCGCGGCGACCGTCGATCGCGTCGGCACAGCTCGTACACGCTGGCGATGCCGTCGCCGTTGCCGTCGGTGGCCACCCCGCCGACCTGCTCGGCTGGCCGGGTGGACCGGGCTGCCGCCCCCAGTTGGTCGCCAGCCGCGCCGCCGATGCCGATCTGCATCGGGCCCGCCGCGCCGAACGCGATTGGCCCCGCTGTGCACGCCGGGCAGGGACGAGCGGCCCTGGTCGGTCTCCACCTCGCCGATCCCGGCCAGCACCGGCCACGGGACGCCGTACGTCCGCCCCGCCTGCTGGTAGAGGCGGAGGTAATCGGCGGGGATCGTCGCCCGCCCGGCGGCGCTCGCCGTAGGCTGCACCGCGGCGGCCACAGCTTCCGCCGACCCGGCCGTCCCGTCCCGGAGCAACGCTGGCCTAGCCGCGAACAGCACGCTGCCGCCGCCGATCAGCCCGCCCCGACGGCCGCCAGGCCCAGCACCAGCACGATCGTCACGCCCACCGCCACGCTGACGGCAGTGCGACCGGCGTGCGTGAACCCCAGCCGCCAGTTCACGAGTTGCCTCGCCGATGCGAGCTGGATGTCATTTACCTGCCAGCCGCTGCCCGACCGCGCGATCGTGATCGGCGTAGTCGCTGCTGGCCTTGTGGGCGGTGGTCTGTCCCGCCTGCTGTGGTGCTGTGAGGTCTTCTGGCTCAGCGTCACCAGGAAGGTCAAGCTCGACAGCGCCGAACGCGCGCAACGCGGTGATCACACCGCTGCCCGTGGCGGTCTGCTTCTGCTGGGTCCTCGCCTGGGCCACCCCGGCGTGGCGTAGCTCCGCGCCAGGCTGGCCGCCAGCGCCGGCGTGACCAGGCTGCGCATCCGGCCGACGTAGCTGTCCGCGCTCTCGGTGTAGGAGTACGTGGCGTAGTCGGCGCAGAACCGCCGCACCACCCGGCCGCTTCCGTCAGGTCGGCCTGGGTGAACGGGAGCCACCGGTAGATGTTCGCCGCCGGGCCGGATGGCGCCGGGCTTGCCGCGCGCCGCTGGGGAGACCGGTCCCGGCGCTGGCGCGGACGCCACGCCGTGCGCCGTCGGTCCCGGCGCCGCCCGGCTAGGCGCGGGCGATGAGCGCGGCCACAGCAGGAACGGCGCCCGAAGCCCGGCCAGGGCGAGCACGATGACGGCGAAGGCCATCTTCGCGCTGCGCCGACGTCAGGTCCATAGGCCCGGGAACTACTTCCGGCGCCGGATCGGGCGCAGCCAGAACGGAGCCACGGTCCAGTCGGGCGGTTCACGGCCGGGGTGGCCGGGCGCCGGCCTGAGGCGGATGGGCTAGTGACTGCTGCTGGTGGGCCTGTCCCTGGCGGGCACGCCCGTGTCCCCACATCGGCGTTCCCGCTCCCGGCGCTCGGTGCGGATGAGCGGGGCGAAGGGACCGCCAGCGCCCCAGGCGGCTGGCGCCGCCTGGGCCCGGGGCCTGGGCCTGGGCTGGAGGCAGGGAGCACCGCGGCCGCCGGCCGCGGCGGCGCGCCGAGTGCTGCGGCCGGAGGTGCGGTATCCGGCCAGCGGGGCCTGGCCGGGTCTGGTCCGCCACGCCCCAGGCCGGACGGCGGCGGCGGCCCGGCCTCGCGCGTCCCGGGGACGGGAGCGTCGAGCGGCGGAGGGTCCGGCCTGCGCCGTTGCGTAAGCGCCGCTCGCTGCCGTCGGTTCCTGTCTGCCGCACCCGGCCCCGGCCCGCCCGGCCCGGGAGCCCGAGCCCGCCTGCCCGAGGCCCGTGACCTGCCGACCTGACCGTCGGACGCAACGCCGTCGCGCGTGGGCGCCAGAGCCGCTGGCGGCCTTGGCCCAGTCCGCGTGTCCCGCCGGACTGGCTCCGTTGGACCTGCGCCCTGGACCCGGCCGCCGCGGCGCCGCCAGCAGCCCCGGCCGCGTAAGCGGTGGCGATCTGCGCGCCCAGGCTGGCGGCCTGCGCCGGGTTGCGCCGCGCCCATCAGGCCCGCCCGGTAGCTGGCGAAGCCGGGAACGCCCACCGTCGCGGCGTCGACGCGGTGTTCCGGCGCGCGTGCTCCCGGCCGTCGCCGAGGCTCGCCTCTGCCCGCTCGCGCGATCCGATCACCCGTATCCCACGGCCGAGAACAGGTGGGCGAACGGCTTGCGGTAGATGAACACGGCCACCGTGACCAGCGAGATCATCAGGATCTTCAGCGCCCACGGCAGTGCGGCGTCGCTGGCGCCCATGATCAGCGAGTAGGCATACAGCAGAACGCTGAGCACCGAGCGCGATCGCCGCCGTCTTGAGCAGCACGCCGATCAGCATCTCGGCCCAGCGCAGGGCGATGACCCGCCCGAACCCGGGGTGCGTGCCGACGATGAGGAAGAACGGGCCTGCCACGAGCAGCAGCAGGAAGCCGAGTTTCAGGACGATCAGTGTGATCGCGATGAGCAGCACGAGCAGCCCCGCGGCCAGCGCGGCGAACAGCGCAGCGAAGCCGATCTCCAGCCGGGTGGTCCACTGCTTGCCCTGGAACAGCGGGTACACGCCGGGTTCGTTCTGCTTGATCGAGTGCCGCGATCTTAAGCGTAGGCGTTCTGTTTCGCCGTGATCACCGCCGCCGTCGGTTGTCTCGTTCGCCGCGATCGCCTGCGCCCACAGCAGCTGCCTAGCCGTACTTGTTGACCACGGTCGGCTGGCCGCCCGCGGCCGGCGTAGGCCGTGGTGCCGAACTCGCCGTCCAGCCACGGCTTGCAGACCAGGACCGTCCACAGTTCGTTGGCGTTGGTGTCGACGACCCCGTTGCCCGCGGTGTAGGCGAAGTTGGCCCGGCTAATGCGTCTGCGGGTCACCCTTGCTGCAGCGGGACGCAGCTGCCCTGCTGGGGCGCGGGAGCTTGGCGAACGCGATGTTGCAGCGTCTGGGTGATGCCGTCGGAGAACGTCCTTGCCGACCCCGGTGAAGTCCGCCGGGCGCGCCGATGAGCCAGATCGCCGCCGCGCAGGCGATGACCATCCAGACCGTGCCCTCGATGGTGCGGGTGGCGCGCTTGCGGATCAGGCCCTGCCAGGCCAGCCAGATCGCCCCGAGGATGACCACCGGCGCCAGGTACGGGAAGTAGATGGCGTTGCCGAGGCTGGTGATCAGCCGTGTCCACGGCGCCGCTCAGCCAGGACAGGATGCCCTCGCCCGCCGCCGACTGGTACACGGTGATGGTGACCCGGTCGAGCGCCTTCGCCGCGTCGAACACCACCCCGGCGACGTTGTTGCCGATCAGCGAGGTCATGTCGGAGCACTGCAGGTCGTAGGCGGCCCACGACTGCCCGGCCACCCCGTAGCTGTCATACAGCGTGGCTGATGGCTGCTTGACCGCCGCGGTCGGGCGGCCGGATCAGCGCGTCGATGCCGCCGGTGGCCGCCTCGGGCGCGGGCACCGGACGGCTGGCAGACGTTGTTGAGGTCGCCGATCAGGCCGCTGGACCCGGCCGCGCAGAACCCGAGCAGGCCGCCGATATCGCCGATGCCGGGCACCTGGCAGACGCCCCCGGGCGCGCCCGGCTGCCCGGCCAGCGCCCGTCACACCGGCGGGCCCGTCCGGCTGGGACACCTGCGCTGGGCGCTCGCGGCCGCCGGCGCGGGCGGCCGTCACCAGCGCCCCGGCCGCCTGCGTGACCGGGGCGGCCGCGCTGGCCGTGGCGGACCGCGGCCTGCGCGGTGCCGGGCAGGCCGACCACTGCCGCGATGACGCCGAGCAGCAGCACGACGCGGCGCACGGGCAGCGGCACCGCGGGAGCACCAGTGGCGCCCGGGGAAGCGGTTCTGGGCATCGGGAGGACTCCGGAAGTCGGGCGGGAGGCTTCGCGCTGGCTCAAGCGGATAGGCCTGGGCATGTCGCCGGGCTTGGTCGTCGGATCAGGGCGCTGGCTCTCCTGCGTAGCGGGCGGTCCTGCCGGCCTGGTCGGCTGCGCGGAGCCGTTGCCCGCGGCCGATGGTTCGGCCGGGACCGGGCTTCCGCTCCGGTGCGGGCCCCGCGCACCGCGCGCGGGACGTCCGCACCTGGCCTGCTGCGGGTGGGGTTGGTGTCCAGCCACTGCCGCATCTCGTCGGAGATCAGGTCGATGCCGATGCGGCCCGCCCTGCCCTCCAGGTCGCGGAAGATGCATTCCCCGTTGCCGAGCCCCCGCAGCGCGATCTGGTGCTCGTCCGACGTCCTCCACCCCCAGCAGCGCCATCACGTTCGCCACCTCGACCCGCTCCGGAGGAGCGGAACGCGAACACGCCGGAGATGCAGTTCGTGACCTGCTCGGACAGCAGGTCACCGGCGTTCTGGGAGACCAGGATCAGCGCGGTGTTGCGGGACCGGCCCATCCGCGACACCTCGGGCACCAGCTTGGCGCCCTCCGGCGTGGACGTGATCGCCCACGCCTCGTCCAGGAAGATGGCTTTGGGCAGTACGCTGGTCCATTCCGTTCAGCAGCCTGCGGGCGAACTGGGAGACCAGGTACAGCAGGGCGACCGACAGCCGCTGCTCGTAGGAGAAGTCGTCCCGGCTCACCGCGGCGTCCGGCAGCGTCAGGCCGGCCAGGGTGAAGACCGTGGTCCACCCGGCCGCGTCGATGCGCTGGCCGCCCGAGGGCGCGAAACACAGCCTCGCCAGCCGCATCTCCGACATCGACCGCAGCACCGCCCCCAGGTTCCTCGACGCGGGATCCTCGGCCTGCTCCAGGTGCCGGACGACCTTGCCCAGGCTGGGCCGGTCCCGGCCCGCGACCGCGGCCACCGCCTGGATCATCGCGCTTTCGCGCTCCTCGCTCATCCGCGGCAGCAGCAGCCGCAGCGTCTCGGTGGCCATGGTCCGCTTCTCGGCCAGGTCGTCGCCGAACGAGAACGGGTCGAGCAGCCCCGGCGCGGCGCGAGCCGAGCGGGAGCACCCGGGCCTTGCGGCCGCGGGCGGCCAGCACGTCCACCAGCGACTCGGCGTCTCCCTTGGGGTCGATGACCGCGACCGTCACGCCCCGCAGCGCCAGCTGCAGGATCAGCAGCAGCGCCAGGGTGGTCTTGCCGCCGCCCGGCTCGCCGGTGATCGCGACCGCCGTGGGCCGGTTGCGGGTCGCCGCCAGCAGCGGGTCGAAGTGGACGATGGACCGGGCCCGGCCCAGCGTCTCGCCGATGTAGGGACCGATCCAGCCGTCCCCGCTCGTCCAGCCCGCCCATCGGCCGGTCCCCAGGTCCACGGTCGCCGTCGGCACGCCGCTCGACGATCGTGTACAGCGGCTGGCGCTGCACGTACGAGGAAAGCCGCACCCGGTCGCCGGGCAGCGACTCGCACAGCAGCGAGAACTGGTCGCCGGTGGAGTTGACCACGTCGATGCCGATGTCGCGGTAGTGCTCGACCAGCGCCTCGACCCGGCGCTGGCACAGGTCCCGGGTCGAGCGCGGTCACCGCCAGCCGGTGCCACCCGTACACAAACGGCAGCCGTTCCTTGGTGATCCCGTGCTCCAGCATCCGGGCCGCCTCGAGCTGCTCGGCCAGCGCCAGCGGCAGGTCGACGCCCGCCTCCCTGATATGCGGCGTCCATGTCCCGGGCGTGGGCGAGCCTGCGCCCGACGTCCTTGCTGGCCTTGGCCGGGGGATCAGCCTCATCCGGGAGCTGACCTCGACCGGGAACGGCAGCGAGTCGGCGAAGTGCAGCCACGGCTCCCCGTCGGGGAACGACATGACGTCGGGGAACCGGGAGAAGGACAGGAACGCCACGAACGACTCGCCGGCCGGGTGCTCCAGCCGCAGCATCGTGCGCCCGTTCTCCACCTGGCCTTCCAGCAGCGCCTCGATCTCCCCGCCCCCACGGTGCGGCGGTGGACCGCCGACGGCGGCGGGTCGCCCACCGTCCCGGCCAGCGCGTGCCGGAACAGCCAGGCGATCTCATCGCTGGTCGCATGCCGGGCGCGCAGGGCGCTGGCCGACAGCGCCCGGCCCAGCCGCTCGGCCTGCTCCGTCCAGCGCGGCGAGCTCGCCGTCCGCTGACCGCCTCGTCGGTCAGGCCCAGCGCCTGCTCGCCGCTCCGGTAGGCGCTGACGAACTGGGAGAACATCCCGCCCCGACAGCTGCGCCCGCATGCCGCGCTGGCCCAGCCGCACCCCCAGGTAGACCTCCTTGGTCCAGAAGTCCTTCGCCCACACGTGGCGGTACATCTCGTCCAGGTAGTCCCGCCAGCCGGGCCCGCCGTCGGAGGTGGCGTCCAGCCGCGCCGCCCATTCCGCCGCCGGGTAGGACCGGTGCGCGATCCGCAGGTGCGCCTCGGCGTCGGGCAGCCGGATGGCCGCCAGCGCCACCGTGATGTTGATCGCCAGCGCTTCCCGCTCGGGCGGGGTGGTGAACTCGTAGGCGTGGGTCGGCAGCCGGTAGTACGCCCAGGCGTGGCTCTCGGTCAGCAGGATCCGGTCATCGAAGTAGCGGACGCTCAGTGAGCTGCGGCCTCGGGTGCGTCCGCTCATCTGGCCACCCGCCGCCGCTGCGGGCTGGCGGCCGAGCGCGGCGACCAGCACCCCGGCCAGCGCGGTATAGGCCTGCAGAACCGGCGGGCGCAGCTGCCCGAGCCGGGACGCCGCGGCACCGGGGCTCGAGGCTGTCCCGATCCCCGCTCGGCTCGGCGGCTCGGCCAGGTGGTCGTCCCAGGGCATCCGCACGATCGCCCGGCACCTGCCCCTGCACCACCAGTTCTGCCTGCTCGGCGTGCGGCATGCTGCGCTTGGACAGGCCGTTGACCACGGTGATCGAGTTCGCGGTGAGCGCGTCGTAGCCATGGGCGCCGAGCCATTCCTGGGTCATGGCCAGCGCCCGCGCGGCATCCGGGCTGGCCGGGGCGACCAGGACCAGCTGGTCGGCGACGGTGAGCACCCGGGCCACCGACGGCGGCGCCGGGGTCGGCGAGGGTGAGCCCGTAGCATGCGGCGACGGCGTCGAACATCCGGTCGGTACTCCAGGTCGCCCATGTCCAGCCGCGCCGTCGCCCCGGACCTCCGGGCGCGAACACGTCGAGCTGGCCGCGCCGCGCGCGGCTGGTGGCCGTTGCGTGGCGCCGGCGCCCGGCTGAGTACAGCCACGCGGCCAGCAGCGACCTGACCGTCAGCACGGGCCGGGGCGCGGCCAGTTCGGCGAGCGAGGCCGGGGCGGGATTGAGGTCGAGCGCCGCCACCGCTTCCCGGCGCAAGCTGGCGAGGAGGTCGGCGACCATCAGCGTGGTCACCGTCTGGCTCGAGCGCCGACGGTGCAGCCCAGCACCGCCACCAGCCGCGAGCCGCCGACCGGCAGGACTGGCCCGCGCCCGGTCGCGCTTGTCGTGATCAGGACGGCCCGGCCCGACGCCGCCGGGCACGAGCATGACGTGATCGCGCCAGTTTGTGCTGCGCTGGTCGGCTGGGCCGCTCAGCGCCCGCTCAACCGTCCGGGGCCGCACCGTGGGCAGGCTGGCCGAGTCCCGCGCTGCGCGGGCACGACCGCCACCGGCGGCGGCCCGGGCGCCCGCATGGATCCGGGCGCGGCGGCTCACGGGCGGGCGGCGGCAGGCTGCAGGCGCGTGTGCCGCGGCGCGGGAGCCTGGCGGGAGCAGGCGCTGAGGACCACCGGCGCCGGAGAACTGCCGGGCAGGCGGCGAGGCCAGCCGGGCGGGGGCACCGCGGGCGCAGGGAGCGCTGGCAGGAGCCGAGGGTCGCTGGCCGGGGCCGGGGCGCTGCGAGTGCGGAGACGCCGGCGGGCGCTGAGACGCCGCAGCGCGGGCGCGGGCGGACGGGAGCGCTGGCCGGAGCCGCAGGACTGCCAGCGGCAGGAACGGCACGCCGGGACCAGCGGGCAACGGGACACGGTGGCGGCCGGGGCCCTGACCGGTGCCGGGGCGAGGGCTGCCGCGCGCCGGAGCGCCGAGTGCGGCGGCACCGGTCCACGGCGTGGTGCCGCCGGCCACCCGGGGCGCGCGTCGCCGGACGCCCGGGCTGCCGGCGCCCGGAGCGCAGGCCGGCGGCTCGCCCGGCCGGCCAGGCCCGCACGCCCGGCCGGCTGCCACGGCCGGCACGGCGGACCGCCGCCGGCGGCCCTTCGCCTGGCCGGGCGGACAACGGGCACGGCGGCTACCGACGGCGGCACGGCTCGACGGCGGCTCGGTAGCGGTGCCGCGGCCTCCGGCTGCGCCGCCACACCCGCCCGACCACGATCATCTCGTCCTTCTCGACGTGGGGCGTCATCCGGCACCAGGCCGGACGGCTCGCCGAGATAGCGCACCTGGGAAATGATCAGTTCCGGCAGGCGCTTGCTTTCCAGCACCGGCCGGGTGGCCAGCCAGGTGAGAACGCCGGGCGGCAGCACGTACAGCCAGAACAGGGTGTGACTGAAGGGCAGCCCGAACAGCGTGAGGAGGATCACATACGGCACCGTGATGGCCGTGAAAACGGCAATCTGGCCCACCGGCAGGGGCATCGGGAGCCGGAAATCGTAGAGCTTGTACAGCCGCTTCTCGATCCGCCAGATGCTGGTATAGGTGGGCAGCTCCACCAGTCGTCTCTCCCTTCCGCTTGGGGCGGAGGTCAGCCGCCGACGCCCAGGGCCTTCGCGATGCCTTGAGCCAGGGTTTGCACGATGCTCGGGGTGTAGAAGACCACGGCGATCGCGACAGCGAGCACCATGAACTGGACGAACCGGATGATCTCCGGGTGAACAGGAAGAAAAGCGCCACAATCCCGACGATCCCCAGGAACAGCGGCCCGAAGAGGCCCTGCAGGTAGGACACGAGACCGGAGGTGCTCAGCGCCAGCGGGGCCGCCGCGGTCAGTGAAATGGAACATCGCCGTCTACTCCGGGGTCTGGGGGCTTGCTGGGGTGCAGGTGGCTCCGACAGCCGCACGGGTCATGCTCACGATGACCCCGCGGGTCTGGAGCGACGGGCCGATCGCGCTGATGTACCAGGTCCCGCCCTTGTTCACGATCGTCAGTGCGTAACTCATCTCCAGCCTGCGGCGGGCGACGGCGCGGCCTGAGCTGGCCTGGCCCGGGACGTTCCACACCACCGTGGCGATGACCTGGCGGGTGTCCCCGCCAGCCGGGACGGTGACCCCGGCCAGCGAACCGAAGGTCAGCTGCGCCGTTCAGGCCGGTCACGGTCGTGCCGGGGCCAGGAAGCGGCCAGGGTGGCCTGGTCGCCGCTGGCATAGGCCTGGAAGAAGGCGGGCAGCTGTTTCGTCAGCTCCGCCTGCGAGGTCGCGTCGGAACTGGGCGCCGTGGGCGTCGGCACCGCGGCCTTCGGCGGCGCCGGGAGCCAGGTAGGCTCGCCGGAAACCGCCAGCGCCCCGCCGGCGTAGTAGACCGGCACGCCCAGCTCCATCAGCTGCCCGTTGACCCGCGCCAGGAGCGTCACCACCGCGTGATTGGCGTCCTGCACGGCGACGTCCGCGACCTGCTCCGACTGCAGCAGCAGCGATCCCGGTCCCGTTCCAGCCGAGCTGGGAATCGGCGCCCGCTGGCAGGAACGCGGCCAGTTCGCTGGCACCGCTGGTCGGCCGTGGCCGGATCCGCGTTCAGGTACACCTGGCCGAACTGCAGCGCGTAGGCGCCCGCGAGCGCCGAGGGAAAGGCGGTGCTCGGGCGTGGCCGCGGGCGCGGGAGCGCTGCCGGTGCTCGTCTCACCGAGCCATGATCGCGGTCACACCGCGGTAGCCGATGAGGAGCAGCACCGGCCCAGACCACAACCCGGAAGACCCAGACCAGCCAGCGCCCGCCTAGCGCCACGCCAGCCCGGGGCGGTGCGGTCCGTTTGCCCGCCACCCTGCGCCAGGTCCCCGGTCCCCGCAGCGTAGTCCGCGTCGTATATATCTGATTGCGGACTGCGATCGACGGTTGACCTACGACCCATCGCACCTCCGCCCCCGGGCTCCCGCGCACGCGCAGAGTTCGCGCGCTGCTCTCCATGTCCGTCCGTGGACCATTCTGCGTCATAACGGGCTGATCGGGGAGTCCTTTGGCCCCTGCAACATGTGACAATTCGGCCACCGACCTGCGATGACGCGCTGTGGCTACCACGAATACGCTTCGAACACCGGCGCTGACCTGGGACGATTCGGCAAGGTCGGTGCCACGGCGTCGGCCGGGCTTGCGCGCATCGCCCGTCCGGACTCGGATGATCACTTTCCGTCAGCGACATTGCATTCCCGTCAGCCCATGATCATGGTGAACTCTGCCCCCGCCAGGCACGCAGCACACCGACCGACCTACCTCGCTGGTCGAGGCCATAGAAAGACGAACAACTATTCGAATTCTATACCACGGCGGGCGGCTGACGCAGCGGGGCTTAAGATCGAGATCTATCGCCTCGGCCGTTGGCGTGACAGCAGCGCACCGGCCCTGCCGCGCCCGTCCCGCCGCTGGCCCTGTACCGCCTGGCCTGCCAGGACCGGCTTGGCCCGTTCGCCTGGGCCTGCCCGGCCCGCCTGGCCGCTGGTCTGCACCCGGTCCAAGCCGCGGACCCACGGGCGTTCGTGTAGGCGTCCCCCGCTGGGGGCATGGCCCTGCTCCGCAGCCAGGGCCGGCCGCGGCTGGGCCCCCAGCGCGTCTGCCATCAGCCGTGACTGGAAGACGGCCGCGCCCCGCCGGTGACAGCGGCGGGGCCTCCCATGAGCTTTCACAAGTCCAGGACCTGCTGTGATCCCCGGTCATTCACACTCCGCGCCGCTGCCCCGGCGGATCAACCCACCTGAGCCCGCCGGAGTTGAGGCCAACTGGAGAACGTGTGGAGGTCATGTGGAGAATCCCCCGCCACCGTAATGGGCGCTTCCGGCGGGCCATCCCATGCGCCACCGCAGTTATCGTGGGTCATAGGTGCCGTCGGCCCCGGTGCCGCCGGCCGGTGGCGGCGCCGCCGTAGGCAGACGCGGCCCGTACCAGGCCCCGAGTCCCCCCTAGCTGGTGCGGGCCGCCCGGCCGCTCCCGCAAGCCGGGCTTGCCGCCATCTCCACACTTCACGGATTTTCGCCATGATCAGGTCCGATTCGTCCCGGTTCGGGGGACGAAAACTGCGATACGTACCGGGCGGGCGTCCAGCATCTGAGATGGCGCCATGATCGCCGGGTTTGGGGTTTAGCGGCCGAAGCCCGACAGGTAGGGGCCCGCGGCGCTCCCCGGGACCTGCGCTGAGGAGGCGGGCGGGCCGCCGCCGGAGCACTAGCTAGGCGGGTGGGGCGCGGGGCTCCGCCTGCGCATCTCCTCACCCGGCCGCCGGCAGCCGCCCGGCGTCGGCCAGCGCACCGCGCAGGAGAAACTCGATCTGGGCGTTGGTGCTGCGCAGCTCGTCGCCGGCCCACCGGGCCAGGGCGTCGTGGACGGCGGGGTCGAGCCGCAGCAGGACGCTCTTGCGCTCGCTCACCGCGGTTACCGTGCGCTGCCGTCACTGGTACAGGGTGCCGGTGTTGACGACCGGCTGGGTGGCCTGCTCGCTGCACAGCACCACCAGCAGGTTGGACACCATGGCGGCCTTGCGCTCCTCATCCAGCTCGACGACGTCCTCGTCCTGCGAGCCGCTGCAGGGCCAGCTGGACCATGCCGACCGCGCCCTCCACGATCCGCTGCCGCGCGCCGACCACGGCGCTGGCCTGCTGCTGGCGCAGCATGGCCTGGGCGATCTCGGCGGCGTACGACAGCCGGGTCAGCCGCGACTCGATGATGCGCACCCCGGCCGGCGCGACCCGCGTCGGCGATCTCGGCCGGACAGCCGCTGGTGATCTCGTCGGCGTTGTCGCGCAGCGACAGCTCGCCGTCGCCGCGGCTGGTGTAGGGGTAGCTGGAGGCGATGTGCCGGACCGCGGTCTCGGTCTGGATGGCGACGAACTGGGTGTAGTCGTCGACGGAGTAGAGTCGCGCTGGGCGGTGTCGGCGACCTGCCAGACGACCACGGCGGCGATCTCGATCGGGTTGCCGTCGGCGTCGTTGACCTTGGCCTGCGCCGATCTCGTGGTTGCGGATCCGGGTGGACACCTTGCGCCGCGCGGGCGAACGGGTTGACCCAGTGCAGGCCGGAGTCGCGGATGGTGCCGCGGTACCGGCCGAACAGCTGCACGACCCGCGCCTCCCCCGGCCACCACCGGCGTCAGGCCGTGCAGCGCCAGCACGGCTGACGATCAGCAGCAGGACTGCCACCACCAGCAGAACTGTGGCCGCACCGGCGGCCTGGCAGATGCCCCGGCTCAGCAGCCACGATCCCCGCGACCAGCAGCACCACGCCGGCCGCCAGGACGTGGACGCCGGGCGCCGACCATCCCTAGTTTCGGCCACCGGACGCCAGGCCGCTCCTGGCCCGGCCACTGGAGCCTGCGCGGTCATCGCGCACCACCTCGGTTGACATGGCTGATACCACGTATCTAGCATAGTGATATCAAATTTAAGAAGCAAGGACATCGAGCAGCCTGCCGGGTATTTCCTGACAGCACGCCGCGGGAGGCATCGTCATGAGCCAGCCCGGCGGACCCGCCGCCCCCTACCCCCAGGCCTGCGGCCGTCCCGCCGGCACTGGCACGCATCAGCGTCCCCGCCGATCGCGTCCCGGCGCTCGCGTGGGTGATCGGCGCCGCGTTCGTAGCGGTCGAGCTCGCGGTGAGCGGCCGGTACGGCTTCCAGCAGGACGAGCTGTACTTCATCGTGGCTGGGCCGCCATCTCGCGTTCGGCTACGTGGACCAGCCGCCGCTCGTCCCGCTGCTCACCCGGATCACGGACATCCTCGGCGTCAGCCCGACGGCGATCCGGATCATCCCGGCGCTGGCGGGCGGGGCGGTCGTGGTCATGGCGGCCAGGTTCGCGGCGCTGTTCGGCGCGGGCCGGTTCGGCCGGGTGCTCGCCGCCCTCGCCACGGCGTGCGCCCCGATCGTCATCGGCGCCACGCACATCGGCAACACCACGCCCGCTGGACCTGCTGGCCTGGGCGGCGGTCCTGCTGTGCGTCACCACGGCGCTGCTGCGGCACCGGCCGCGCTGGTGGCTGGGCGCCGGCGCCGCGGCCGGTGCCGGGCTCGAGAACAACAACCTGATGCTGTCATGCTGCTGGTCGGCCTCGCTCTGGGCATCCTCGTCTCGGAGCACCGCTCCGGTGCTGCGCACCGAGATGGCCATGGCTCGGCGCTGGCATCGCCGCGGTCATCTGGGCGCCGAACGTCATCTGGCAGGCCACGCACGGGTGGCCGCAGCTGGCCATGGCCTCCGCCCTGCACCAGCAGAACATCTCCCCGGCCGACTACCTCGGCGGGCTGCCGCCCAGCTCGTCTACCTGGGACTGCTGGTGACGCCGCTGACTCATCGCTGGCTTCATCAGGCTCTGGCGGACCCCTGAGCTGCGGTTCACTCGCCGTCGCCGCCACGCTCATCGTCGTCTACGTGCTGGCCTGGGTGCCGGGCAAGGCGTACTACACCGACGGAATGGCGCTGGCGGTGCTGGCGGCGGGTGCCCTGGCGGCCGAGCGCTGGATCGCCCGCGCCTGCGTGACCGCGGCTGCGGCGCGGCGTCGTGGTCGCCGCGCCCCTGGTGAGCATGGCCATCATCCTGCCGGCGCGTCCTGCCCATCGTGCCATCGCTGACGTGCACGACCTGCCGGCTTCCTCGCAGCATGCCGACCATCGGCGGACACCGTCGGCTGGCCGCAGCTCACCGCGCGCGGTCGCGGCGCAGGACGCGGCCGCTGGTACACGCTGAGCCAGCCGCCCACCTCCGATCTTCACCGGCTACTACGGCAGAGGCCGCCGCGCTCGACGTCCTCGGCACCGCCGATCACCTCGCCGCCCGTGCTCTCCGGCCACAACGCCTACTGGATGTGGGGGCCGGGGCGGGCCCGACCGCACGCGTGCTCGTGGTCGACGCGCTCGGCCAGCTGCGGCCGTGACTTCGCCAGCTGCCGCCTGCTGACCACCTACTACGCCCCGTACCACGTGCACAACGACTGGACCAACATCCAGATCGGCGTCTGCACCGGCCCGGTGGCCAGCTGGCGCACGCTGTGGCCGCACCTCAGGCACTACGGCTGACGAAGGCCAGGGACGTACCGCACGCGGCCGCCCACATGAGGTGCCGTGGTGCGCAGCCGCTGGCCGCGTCGGCGGCTATGGCACGAGCGCGGAAGCCCCTGACAGGCCGACGCGGCTACGGGCGTCGTGAGCGCGGCGAGCGCCGGATCCAGCGGCAGGCGCTCGGCCACGACCGAGGCGGCGCTTGTCCGCACGCGCCGCAGCTTCGAGCAGCGCGAGGAGGCCCGCTCGCGCGGGCACTGCTATCGCCGGACGCTGCGGGGACCCGCCGGGAACACCACGGACCAGCGCTGTCCCGGCAACCTGCTGCCTCACGCCGGTGACCAGCCGGACGCCCCGGCGGCGCGCAGGCCAGCCTGGCGGCTGGGCGCTAGCCGGTTAACGGCCAGGTCCCTGGCTGAGGATTCCGACTTGGGCCGCCGACTAGCGGAGGATGCCCAGCGAAGGCTTACAGGCGGCAGGAATCACCAGCTTCACCCCGGCGAAGCGTGAGCCGCCGTAGCTGTCCCAGACCTCACCCAGGAAGCTGGCGGTGAGCGAGGTCCACGCCGTGCTCGGTGGACACGTCGTTGTCGCGCCGGGCCGGCCGGCTGGGAGGCACCACGGACGCCTTGACCTGCGTGTTCGTCCGACGGCACCGGGCCGCCGGGCAGGCGCATACCGGCATCGGCTCGGCCAGCAGGGGGCGGCCGTAGCGGGCCCGATAGTGGCTCTGGGCACGGCCGATCAACGTGCGGACCTTCTGGCTGGAAGGTTCCTCCTGCCCCGCTTTGGCCTGCGAGATGAACCAGGCCGCGATGGTCATCGCCGGATAAGGCACACACCATTGTGGTCTCTTCGCCTTCTGTGCGGTATCAGCGGGGCGGACGCGTTTTCTGCTTGGTTTGACGCGCGGGTGTGCCCCGTGGATGTCCTGCCGCCAGGAAAACCGGATGCCACCGTGACCCGTGACTTCTATCAGCGTTCTGCGCGTGGCGGTCAGCGAGGCAGCGCCAGGGGCAGATCCCCGTTCAGCGCGCTGGTCAGCTGTGGCGGAACTCACACCACGTCGCCGTCGCGCATCACGTAGTCCTTGCCCTCGATGCGCGCCTTGCCGACCGCGCGGGCCGCCGCCACCGAGCCCGCGGCGACCAGGTCGTCGTAGGACACCACCTCGGCCTTGATGAACCCGCGCTGGAAATCGGAGTGGATCACCCCGGCCGCCTCCGGCGCGGTGGCGCCGATCGGGATCTCCCAGGCACGCGCCTCCTTCGCGGCCCAGCGGTCAGGAAGGTGGTCCGGCCGAGGGCGTGGAACCCGGCCCGGGCCAGCCGGGACAGCCCCGGCTCGCCGAGGCCGAGCCCGGCCGCCATCTCGGCCGCCTCGTCCTCGGGCAGCTCCGCCAGCTCCGCCTCGGTCTTCACGTCGAGGAAGATCGCCTCCGCGGGCGCGACCAGCGCCGCGAGCGCGTCCTGCGCCACCTTGTCCTGCAGGCCAGCCTCGTCGGTGTTGAACACGTAGAGGAACGGCTTGGCCGTGAGCAGGTGGAACTCGGCCAGGTCAGCCAGCTCGATCCCGGCCCCGGCGGCCCCGGCGAACAGGGTCTTCCCGTCATCGAGCAGGCGCTCGGCGGCGGCCACGGCCTGCGCAACCCGCTTTCGTTCTGCGATCCTTGCCCGCCCTGATCTCCTTGGCGAGCCTCGGCGCCGCCCGCTCCAGCGTCTGCAGGTCGGCCAGGATCAGCTCGGTCGCGATCGTCTCGATGTCGCGTTCCGGCGACACCTCGCCGTCCACATGGCTCACGTCCGGGTCCGCGAACACCCGGACCACCTGGCAGATCGCGTCGGCCTCCCGGATGTGGGACAGGAACTGGTTGCCCAGGCCCTGGCCCTGGGACGCGCCGCGCACCAGGCCCGCGATGTCCACGAACCGGGCGGTGGCGGGCACGATCCGCGCGGAGCCGAACAGCCGCGCGAGCACCGCCAGCCGCGGATCGGGGATGCCGACGATGCCCACGTTCGGCTCGATGGTCGCGAACGGGTAGTTCGACGCCAGCGCGCTCGCCCTGGTCAGCGCGTTGAACAGGGTCGACTTGCCGACGTTGGGCAGGCCGACGATGCCGATGGACAGGCTCACCCGGGCGAGTCTAATTGGGCTCCCGCTCCCGTTCGCCCCGCGTGGCCTCGCCGGTGAGTGTCACACCCCGCTGCGAGGATGCGAGCGCATGAGCGTCATCTCGCTGCTCGCTGGTGCTGATCGGCATCGCCATCGGGGCCGTGCTCAGGTTCCTGTTCGCCCGCAGCCGGGAGGCGAGCGCCGCCACCGGCCTGGCCGCGCAGGCGAGCGCGGCGGAGGAACGGGCGCGCGCCGCCAGCGAACGGGCCGCCCTGGTCGAGGGCCAGCTCGCCGAGCGGTTCCAGTCGCTGTCGGCGCAGGCGCTCGACGCCAGCACCAGGCGGTTCCTGGAGATGGCCGAGGGACGGCTGGACGCCGCCAACGCGAAGGCGGCCGGCGAGCTGGACACCCGCCGCGCCGCGGTGGAGAACCTGGTCGGGCCGCTGAAGGAGACGCTCGCCCGGGTGGAGGCCCAGCTCCGGGACTCGGACGCGGAACGGGTGCGGTCCCATGCCGCGCTGGCCGAGCAGGTGCACATCGCGCGCCAGAGCTCGGAGCAGCTCAGGATCGAGACCCAGGCGCTGGTCACCGCGCTGCGCCGGCCGGAGGCCCGCGGCCGCTGGGGCGAGATGCAGCTGCGCCGGGTGGTGGAGCTGGCCGGGATGAGCTCGCGCTGCGACTTCGATGAGCAGGTGGGAGTGGCCACCGACGACGGCGCGTTGCGCCCGGACATGGTCGTGCGGCTGGCGGGCGGCAAGAACATCGTCGTCGACTCCAAGGTCTCGCTCGCCGCATACCTGGAGGCCGCCGAGGCCGCGGACGAATCAGTACGCCAAACGAGACTCGGGGCGCATGCCCGTCATCTGCGCGACCACGTGGACAAGCTGGCAGCCAAGGCGTACTGGGCCGCGCTCAGCCCGGCACCGGAGTTCGTGGTGCTGTTCATCCCGGGCGAGGCCTTCCTGGCCCCGGCCCTGGAGCATGACCCCGAGCTGCTGGAGCACGCGATGGCGCGCAAGGTGCACATCGCCACCCCGACCACGCTGGTCACCATGCTGCGGACCGCCCAGTACGCCTGGCAGCAGGCGGCGCTGTCGGAGAACGCCCGGGCCGTGTTCGACGTCGGCCGGGAGCTGTACGACCGGCTGGCCGGGCTGGGCAGGCACGTGGACAGGCTCGGCAAGGCGCTGACCAACGCGGTGACCACGTACAACCAGGCCGTCGGCTCGCTGGAGAGCAGGGTGCTGGTGAGCGCCCGGCGCCTCAGCCAGCTGGGGCTGGTCGACGCCGGACTGGAGCGGCCCGCCCTGGTGGAGGAGACCGCGCGGGCCCTGTCCGCGCCGGAGCTCACCGCCGAGGTGGCGGCCGATGCGGGCACCGGGCGGGACACGCCGGGGCTGGGCACGTCCCCGGACCCGGCCGAGCTGACCGCCGCCCGGTACCGTAGCGAAGCCGGGTAACACGAGCAGGCGGATGCGCGAGGCGAGTGGAAGCCCGGTCGCGGGCTGGCAGCCCGCTCACGATGAGTCACGGATGAAAGGTCCGGCTGGCGATGACGGACGGCGCTGAGTCACCGGCCGGTGCGGTCGATCCCTGGATCGGGGCGGACGGCGCGGCGCAGCGCGGCCGCAGGGCGCTGAACCCGCTCTCCGTGGCGGGGAACCTGGAGTACGACCGGGTGCTGTTCTTCAGCGACGCGGTCTTCGCCATCGCCATCACGCTGCTGGTGGTGGACATCCGGGTGCCCGATATCGCCGGGGTGGTCAACGCCTACAGCCAGCTGAATGACGCTCGGTACAAGATCCTCGGCTTCGCCATCAGCTTCCTGGTGATCGGCCTGTTCTGGATGGGCCATCACCGCCTGTTCCGGTACATCACGGCGCTGGACCGCCCGCTCATCTTCCTCAACCTCCTCTTCCTCGGCACGATCGCGTTCCTGCCCTACCCGACCGCGCTGCTGTTCGCGAGCTCGACCTCGCAGGTAGCCGCCACGGTCTTCTACGCCGCATGCGTGGCTCGTCGCAGGCCTGGCGGAGCTGGCTGTCTGGCTCTACGCCATCCGGGCCGAGGGCCTGGTCCCGGCCAGCATCTCCCTCGCGTTCCGCCGCTATGAGACTGGCCCAGCTGCTGCCGACCCCGGTGGTGTTCGGGCTGTCGATCCCGGTGGCGTTCGTCGCTCCGGGCGTGGCGCCGTTCACGTGGATCCTGCTCGTGCCCATCGGCCGGGTGATGCGCCACATCATGCGGCGTGAAAGAGCCATCCCGGGCCGACAGCTGACCGGCCCGCCTGCCGCAAGCCCCGGCGGCTTGGCAGAAACGCCCATCGTCAATGCACCGTGGCGCAGCGCGCGGCGCGAGACAATTCTGCGGAGGCGGCACCGGCGTGAGGGGGGTCAGGGATGTCCGGGCAGCCGCAGCGCGGACAGCTCCGAGACCACGGCTCACCGGGCGCGGAGCCGTCATGGTCATGCTGGCCGTGTTCGCCCTGGGCCTGCTCAGCGCCTCCTGGCTGGGGTGGCCGGTGCTGGCTGGCGCGTGCTTCGTCATCGGCAGCGTGGCCGCTGTCCTCTATGTCCGGCCGGGCGACCTGCTGATGGTGACGATCGTCCCGCCGCTGCTGTTCGGCGTCACGCTGGTCGGCGTGAAGGCGGCCACCGCGACCGGGAGCGTGCGCTGTCCGTCGCCGAGGGACGGCGATCACGATGGCGGAGGCGGCGCCGTGGCTGTTCGCCGGGATGGCGCTGACCCTGGTCATCGCCTGGGCCCGCGGCCTGCGCGGTGTGCGTCCGTGAGCTGAGGCAGGACCTGCGGGCCGCCAGTCACCCTGCTGGCGGCCGCCCTGCCGCTGACGCGTCGGCCTACTGCCACGGCCGCCGCTGACCGCCAGCCTGCATGCCACGCGCTGGCTCGCGCCCGTGGCCCCGCGCCGGCGGCGGGCGCGCGCCGCCACCAGGTCCCTAACGCGCAGGCTTGTCCGGGCGCAGTTCGTGCGGGAGCGCGAAGAACATCCGCTCCTCCACCGCCTCGACCTCTTCGACGTGGCCGAAGCCGCTCGCGGCGAGATGCTCGAGCACGCCAGCGACGAGGTCCTCCGGCACGGACGCGCCGCTGCTCAGCCCGACCGTGGTGACGCCCTCCAGCCACGCCGGGTCGATCGATTCCGCGTCGTCCACCAGGTAGGCCGCGCGGGCGCCGGCGTCGACGCGCCACCTCGACCAGCCGCACCGAGTTGGAGGAGTTCTGCGACCCCACCACGATGACCACATCCGACTCGGCCGCGATCTGCTTCACGGCCGCCTGCCGGTTCTGGGTGGCGTAGCAGATGTCGTCGCTGGGCGGGTCGGCCAGCAGTCGGGAACCGCTCCCGCAGCGCGGCGACGGTCTCGTTCGGTCTCGTCGACCGACAGCGTGGTCTGCGACAGCCAGACGACCTTGGCCGGGTCGCGCACCTGCACCCCGGCGCCGTCCGCTGGCCCGTCCACCAGCTGGATCTGCGACGGCGCCTCGCCGGTCGTGCCGACGACCTCCTCGTGACCCTCGTGGCCGATGAGCAGGATGTCGAACCCCTGGGCGGCGAACCGCCGAGCCTCGCTGTGCACCTTGGTGACCAGCGGGCAGGTCGCGTCGATGGTGTGCAGGCTGCGCGCCTTGGCGTCGGCCCGGACCTGCGGCGCCACCCCGTGCGCCGAGAAGACGACGACCGCGCCCTCGGGCACATCCGCCGTCTCCTCCACGAATACCGCCCCGCGCCTCTCCAGCGACGCCACGACATGCTTGTTGTGGACGATCTGCTTGCGCACGTAGACCGGGGCGCCGTAACGCTCCAGTGCCATCTCGACGGTCTGCACAGCGCGGTCGACCCCGGCGCAATAGCCCCTGGGCTTGGCGAGCAGGACGCGTACGGGTCGGCACAGCCATGCCTCTTATGGTAAGGGAGCCGCCTCCCGGGGAGACCCGGCGCGGTGCCACCCGCTGGCGGTGGCGCGGCCGTGCGTGACGCGGCGGTGCGTGGCGCGGCGGTGCGGCCGCTGCCATCCGCCATGCATGCCGCGGCGGTGCGTGCCACGGCGGTGCTGTCGTGTGGCGGTACCGTTACATGGCGGTACGGTGGCAGACTGGCGTGTTGCATGGGCTGGGCGAGAATAAAGGCCAGCACACCGCGGTACCGGCCCGCTTGCGCGCGTTCTCACGCCGGAGGGACGCGGCAAGGGGCGCGACGGCACACCCGGATATGCATGTAGGGAGATCACGATATGCCCATCCCGCAGGTCACCGATCGCATCAAAGAGGCTCCGGCTGTGGCACTGCGCGCGGTTTTCGCCTGGCATCGGCCAGTTGCTGATGGCCGTTGACAAGATCCGGGCCCAGATGCAGGAGCAGGCCACATCATCGGCCCCGGCCAGCCAGCAACGGCCCAGCGCGGGACAGCCGCCGCCGGTGCGGGCGGACGGGACCGGCACGCGTGCTCCGCGAGCGTGCCACCCCACCACCAGCGCCGCCCGCTGGCCCGGCCGAGACCAAGCCGGACGCGGCCACGAAGCCCGCTGCCGGGGCCAAGGCTGCCGCCGGGCTAAGCCGCCGCCGGGACCAAGCCTGCCGCCGGGACCAAGCCGCCGCCGCGCAGGGCCAGCCGCTGCCGGGCACCAAGCCGCGGCCAAGGCTGCTGCGGGCCAAGCCAGAGCGCTGCGGCCAAGGCTGCAGCGGGGACCAAGCCGGGCACTGACGCCACCGAAGCCAGCCGGGGCCGAGCCGGGTGCCGCCACCGTCAACCCACCGCCGGGGCCAAGCCGGGTGCCGCTGCCGCAAAGCTTGACGCCACGACCAGCCGCCCGCTTCCGCGAAGCCAGCCGCCTCCCGCGGCCCGCAAGCCTCGACGCCCGTCGGCCTCCCAGCTCCGCCGCCGCTGGTCCAGGCTGCGCCGATCCCGGGCTACGACGACCTCTCGGTCGCCTCGCTCCGCGCCCGGCTGCGCGGGCTCGACGCGGCCGGCGTGCAGGCGCTGCTCGACTACGAGAGGCGAACGCGCACCGGGACGACGTGATCACCATGTTCGAGCGGCGCCTTTCCAAGATCGAGAACGGGGCGAGCTGACACCGGGCCGCCGCCGCCTACCGCCCACCTGCCGCTGCCTCTGCAGACCACCGCGGAATCGCCGGTCCCCGTCCGCACCGTGCTGCGGCTGGTCGGGCGACTGGATCAGCCGACTGGGACGGATCTGGGTGGAGGGCCAGATCGCCGAGCTGACCAGGCGGGGCGGGACTGCCTTCCTGACCCTGCGCGATCCGGTGGCGGCGGTCTCGGTGAGGGTGATCTGTGCCCAGGACGGTGCTCGACGCGGCGGACCCGCCGCCCGCCGAGGGCGCCCGCGTGGTGGTGTGGGCCAAGCCTGATCTCAACACGGCCCGCGGCTCGTTCTCCCTGACCGGGATCGAGATCCGTGCGGTGGGCATCGGTGAGCTGCTGGCCCGGCTGGACCGGCTCCGCCGGTCACTGGCCGCGGAGGGCCTGTTCGCAGCCGAACGCAAGCGGCCCGCTGCCGTTCCTGCCCGCCACCGTCGGCCTGATCTGCGGACGCGATTCGGCGGCCGAGCGGGATGTGCTGGCGCAATGCGGCAGCGAGGTGGCCAGCCGTCAGGTTCCGGGTGGAAGAGGTCGCGGTCCAGGGCCCCTACGCCGTCGCCGAGGTGACCGACGCGCTGCACCGCCTGGACGCGGACCGGTCCGTGCAGGTCATCGTCATCGCCAGGGGCGGCGGCTCGGTCGAGGATCTGCTGCCCTTCTCGGACGAGTCGCTGATCCGGGCCGTCGCTGCGTGCCAGACGCCGGTGGTGAGCGCGATCGGCCACGAGCAGGACAGCCCGCTGCTCGATCTCGTCGCCGATGTCCGCGCCTCACGCCCACCGATGCCGCCCGGCGGGTGGTGCCGGACGTGGCCGAGCAGCTGGCGCTGGTCAGCCAGCACCGGGCACGCGCACGGCGCGCGCTGGCGAGCCAAGCTGGACCGCGAATGGTCCTGGCTGATGGATATGCGCTCACGGCCCGCGCTGGCGGATCCGCTGCAGGAGATCAGCCGCCGGGAGGAGGTCGTCACCGCCCTGGCCGAACGGGCCCGGCGCTGCTTCGCCACCGGTCTTGAGCGTGCGTCGGACGAGGTCGGCCACATCCGCGGTCGGCTGCTCGCGCTGTCCCCGGCCGCCACCCTCCGCCGCGGCTATGCGATCGTGCAGTCCCTCGACGGGAGCGGTCGTCCGGCGTGCCACCGACGTCGCCGCCGGGGAAAGGCTTATGGTCAGATTCGCTGAGGATCAGCTCAGAGTGACGGCTGAACGGGCAGCGAGTACCACCAGGACGAGTGGCGTTATCCACATCGCTCTTTACCCGACGAGGCGTTTCCTCACCTCATACCAGTGCGGCGAAGGTCTACTCCGTTGCATCGAGCCGGGAGGTGACGAACAGGGTTGGCGACGGAGCAGGCAGCGGGATCTCGCGGTGGTCCCGGCCGCACGAACGCGCGCGCACCCGGCCTGGACGGCGTGCGGGCCTCTCGCGATCCTGGCCGTCGATGGCCTTCCACGAGGGCATACCGGGGGCACTGGGCGGATACCTGGGCGTCGACATCTTCTTCGTGCTCAGCGGCTACCTGATCACCGACCTGCTGGTCGCCCAGCGAGCGCGCCGCGCGGTCGGCTGGACCTGCGTGGTTTCTGGACCCGGCGGGCGCGCCGGCTCCTGCCCGCCCTGGCCGTCCTGCTCGTCACCGTCACCGCCGCGGTCGCCAGTGATCCGAACCGGGCCAGCGTGGTGCGCTCCGTCCCGCACTCCGGGGCGGCCGCCACCTACTCGAGCAACTGGTATCAGGCGCTGCACCACGTGTCGTACTTCGCGACGATTCAGGCCGCCCGCCGCCGTTGCAGCACCTGTGGTCACTTGCCATCGAGGAGCAGTTCTACCTGGTCTGGCCGCTGATTCTTGGCCTGGTGCTGCTCCTGGCCGAAACCCGCCAGGCCCGCGCCAGCATCGCCTGGGCCGGAGCGGCCGCCTCGGCCCTGCTGATGGCCGTTCATTTACACCCCGGGCGCGGACCCGTCCTCTGGTGTACTACGGCACCGACACCCACGCGACGGCGCTGCTCGTCGGATCGGCAATCGCCCTGACCTGCCCGCTCGCCAGGCTGGTCACCGTCCCCGCCCGAGCTCGCCCGGCGGCTCGACTTCATCGGCATGGCCGGGCTGGCGGTGCATGGCGTGGGCGGTCGGCCACTTCTCCGGGCGCCGATCCCAGCGTCTACCCGGCCGGGCTGATCATCGCGGCGCTGGCCGGCGGCCGGAGCGACCCTCGCGGCGGCCGCGCCCGGCACCATCAGTTCCATGCTCAGCCTGCCGCCGCGCGCTGGCTGGGCGGTCGTCCGCTCCTACGGCATCTACCTGTGGCACTGGCCCGTCATCGCGCTCACGGTGGCGGTCTCGGCAGGCGCCAGCCCGGCAACGCCTGGCTGTGGATCATCGAGGCGCGCTGCCGCGATCGGCCTCGCGGCAGCGTCGTGGAGATGGATCGAGACGCCCATCATGCGCGACGGGTTCCGGGCGCACGTTCCGCACCTGCCGGCGGGTGCTGGCCGAGTCGGTCACGGCCGCCCGCCGCTCCCCGATGCGGGCGCTGCCGGTCCTGGCGACGGTCGCCGCGGCCACCGTGGCGTGCACCGCCGGGTACGGCGTCCTTAGCCCGCCCGCAGCGACCTGCCCGGCCTGATGCAGCAGGTCGCGCAAGGGAAGAGTGATCAGCGCGGCGACCCGGTCGGGCCAGGCCCATGGAAAGCCGCCGGGCACCGGCGCGGCCGGCGCCTGGCAGCCGGGCCCGCCGGCCAGCCGCCGCGCCAGTCCCGGCGGCCCCGGACCTGGGAGATCCACGGGCGGCAGGTCACCGCGGTCGGGGACTCGGTCATGCTCGCCGCTGCCCAGGCAACTGCACAGCGTCCTGCCCGGCGTCTACATCGACGCGCAGGTGGAACGGCAGATGGCGGCGGGCCTGGCCGAGGTCAGCGGCCTGCGCCGCCGAGGGCCTGCTGCGCCACGTGGTGATCGTGGGCCTGGGCACCAACGGCACCGTGACCAGCGGCCAGATCCGTGATCTTCTGGCCGAGATCGGGCCCAGCCGCAAGCTCGTCCTGCGTCAACACGTACGAGGCACGGCCCTGGGAGCATGCGGACAACAGCGTGATCGGCGCCGCGGCCACCAGGTACCCCAACGTGGTGCTGGCCAACTGGCGCGACGATCGCCCACCGCACCAGCCTGCTCTGGGAGACGGGGTCCATCCCGCCCATCCGGCGCCCGCCTCTACGCGCAGGTGGTGGCGGCAGCGGTCCAGGCCACAGCCTCGGTCCCGTAAGCCGGGCAGAGTCGCGCGGCTGCCGGTTCTCCGGGGCCGGGCCCGACGCCCGGCGATTACTGCGGGGCAGAGCCCCACGCCCGCAGCTCGGCCGGGCCACAGCGGGCCGACGGCTAAACTGGGTTGGCGCCGTGCCCGCCCAGCCCGGATCAGCCGGAGCGCCGAACGGCCCAGCGCGTGGCCAGGCCGCCCGCAAGCAGCCGGCCGGTGACCAGCCTCCCGCGCGGCCAGCCCGCACAGCGGCCAGCCTGCGCCGGGGCGCCCGGCCGCAGGAGATGCCGCACGAGCAGGCACGCGACGAGCTCATCAGAGTGGTGGCGGCTGGAGGGCGGGGGGCCTCACCCTGGAGGAATCCCTCAAGCTCTGGGAACGTGGCGAGCGGCTCGCCTACGCGATCTGCCTACAATGGCTGGAGGGCGCCCGGGCGCGGCTCACCGCCGCCCTGCCCGCGCAGGACGAGCCAGCCGACCCGGCCGCGCCGTTCTAGACCGCGGGCTTGGCTCCTCCGGCGCCAGCGCCCAGTGCCTGAAGGCCTGCGGTTTCATCCGGGTCCCGGCCGGTACGTGCAGGATCGCATCACGGCCACCGAGGAAAGGCGTCAGCCATGTCCGATAGACCAGACAGCCGCAGTGCCAGGCCAGCCGAACGGGCCGATTACCGCCGAACCGGAGCGGCATGCGCCCGACCGGAACCTGGCGCTGGAGCTGGCCCGGGTGACCGAGGTAGGCGCGCGATGGCCGCGGGCCGCTGGGTCAGGCGGGGCAATAAGAACGGCGCCGACGGCGCGGCCGTGAGGCGATGCGCGCCACTCATCAACACAGGTCTCGATGCGGCGTGTGGTGGTCATCGGCGAGGGCGAGAAGGACCACGCCCCGATGCTCTACAACGGCGAGCAGATCGGCGACGGCTCCGGCCCGGAATGCGATGTCGCGGTGGACCCGATCGACGGCACCCGGCTGACGGCCAACGGCATGCCGAACGCCATCTCAGTGCTGGCCGTCAGCGCCCGCGGGTCGATGTATGACCCGTCGGCCGTCTTCTACATGTCAAGCTGGTGACCGGTCCCGCCGCCGCCGAGGTGGTCGACATCGAGGCCCCAGTGGCGCACAACATCAGCGCGCGTGGCCAGGGCCAAGGGCTGCTCGCCGCAGGACGTCGCCGTGGTCATCCTCGACCGGCCCCGGCACGAGCAGCTCATCTCCGACGTCCGCGCCACCGGCGCGCGGATCAAGCTCATCACCGACGGGGACGTCGCCGGCGCCATCATGGCGGCCAGGAGGGCACCGGCGTCGACCTGCTGCTCGGTATCGGCGGGACGCCCGAGGGCATCATCGCCGCCACTGCGCGGTCAAGTGCCTGGGCGGGGTCATCCAGGGCAGGCTCGCCCCCGCGACGACGACGAGCGCGACCGGGCCGTCGCCGCTGGCCACGACCTGAGCAGGTGCTCACGACCGACGACCTGGTCGCATCCGAGGACGACTCTTCTTCGCCGCCACCGGCATCACCGACGGCGAACTGCTGGCCGGGGTGCTGCATACCGAGCCGCACGGGCCGCCACCCAGTCGCTGGTCATGCGGGCCCGCTCGGGCACCACCCGGACCATCACCAGCGAGCACCAGCTCTGGAAGCTGCGCGCCTACAGCGCGTTTCAGCTCGACGCAGTCCCGGGCAGCGCATGCGCTTGGTCAAGGCCCGCCCAGACATCCGCCCGGCATGCCCAGAGCGCATAGGCTACGGGCCTGTCGCGTGCGCGGTAACTTCTTGCGGAGACCCGGCTCGACCTGTGGTCCCGACCTTGACGGCGGTGATTCGTGGCTGCGGACCTGATCCGCGCGTTGCTGGCGGCTGGCCGCCGGCGTGGCACCGGCTACTTCTGGGCGGCCGTGCTGCGGCGAGAGTGGGCTGGCCGAGCGGCTCGGCCTATTCGGCGGCGCTCTCGATGGCCTCGGTGCCGGTGATCGCGGTGCTGCTCGCCCGGGCGACTGGCGGTGGCGTCACCCTGTGGGTGGCGCTCGCGGCGGTGGGGGATCGTCTTCGGCGCCGGTCTGCTGGCCTACCTGCTGAAGGGCGCGGCGCGGGGCAGCGCAGGCCCGGTGCTGCCGTCACCGGACGTGGTCGCGATCCGCGCGTCCTGCTGCTGATCGCCGGTGTGCGTTCGTCCTGGCGCTCGCCACGATGCTTCATCTGGCCGCGCCAGGGTGGCTGCTGCTGGTGACCGCCGCCGGGCTGATCCTGGCCGGGCGCTCGCCGCCAGGTCCGCCCGCCGCCGGCCCGGGCGGCACCTCGGCCGCTCCGGCGGGACGCCGCGCTCCGGGACGGGGCCAGCGCGGCCGGGCCGGTGGGTCCGCCCGCCGCGGGCCAGCGGGCGGCGCGGGCAGCTCTGCCCGCACGGGCGCCCAGCTGGTCACGGGAGGCCCGGCTAAGGCACGGGTGGCCCTGCATGGCTCCGCCCCCGCTTCCGCGCGCACCCTGGTCGCGCCCACCGGCTCTGCCGCCCCGGCCGAGCCAGCCGACGTGCCGGGGGTAGGTTGCCACGTAAGCGTAGCCATGCCAGGCGTGCGGGTAACGGTGCCCTCGCGCTCGTCCTCGCACTCACCGCCTACCGCGCCTACTCCGGCGTCATCCGCCACGACTGGCCCTTCCTGCGCGGCGGCGACCGGTTCTCGCACGCCGTGATGGCCGAGCAGATGCTCACGCACGGCTCTTACGGCAGCTACCTGATCTACCCGCCGGGTTTCCCCGCGCCTCACGGCCGTCATCTGCCGCTTCTGCGGGCTGACACCGCTGGGCTGTTCCCGGTGCTCGCGCCCACGCTGCTGGTGCTGTGCGCCCTCGGCGCCTACCACGCTCGCCAGCGGGCTGTGGGGCTGGCAATACGGCATCGCGGCGGCGGCGCTGAACGGCCTCGTCCTCACCGGTGCTTACGCGGGCTTCGCCGAGGGGCCGCTATCCCGACCTGGTGGCCGCCTTCTTCCTGCTCGTCATGATGATCGCCGCGCTCATCACCGCTCTATCAGTCGCCTACGCTGCGGTCGGGCGCACTGGTGGCCGTGGTCGCCGCGTCGGCCGTGCTCTACCACTCGGTCGCCACCTTGTACGCGGCGGTGATGCTGGCCCTGGTCGCGGTCATTGCGCTGCCATACCTGCTCCTCCAGCACCAGCGCCGGGTGGCGCAGGGTCCCGCCGCTGACGCTTGTGCGCGGCGGCGGTCGCTCGCGGTCTGTTACGCCGCCCTCACCTACAACCTGGCCGGGCTGGTCACCGGCCACTCACTCCACCTCGACCGCGGTTTCCTCACCCTCGGCAGCCAGTGGCCCCGGCCCCGCGGCACCTGCTGGCGGCGCTCGGCCCTGCGCTCGTCTGGCTCGGGCTGTTCGGCGCGGGTGCGGTCGCCGTCGGGCGCTCGCTACCTCGCCGGCCCACGCAGGTGCTCGCGGCCGTCACGGTGCTGCTGTGGTGCGTGGTGATGTACGCGTGGGCAGCCGGACCGCGGCGGACGGTTTCCGCAGCGGTTCGAGCGTGACCTCGGCGCACCGCTGTCGGTGGTCGCGGCGTTCGGCCTGGTGATCGTCGTGCGCGCGCTGCTGGCCCAGCGGCCAGGGGCGCGCGGACCGTGCTCACCGCAGCGGCCGCCGCGGCCGCCGTGGCGGTCGGGGCCGTGGTGGTGGTCCCAGGCCGCCCGCAGCCTGACGGCCAGCGCCAGGCCGAACCGGGAGGTGCTTACGCACCGCGTCGCAGCGCGCGGGCCGGTGGCTGGGGCAGCACGGCACCGGCGGGAACATCATCTCGACGCCGTACATGAATCCGGCATCACCAACCGCGCCGTCCTGGCCATGGGCGGCTGATACCGGGCTGCAGTCTTACGGCGCGTTCGGATCGCCCACCCGCGCTCGCTGCCACTCGGTACCGGGCGGCCCCTGCTCGACTCACGGCAGCGTGCTGCTGCACCCGGCCAAGCCAGGCCGCGGGCATCCTGGCCCGCGACGATGTCCGTTATGTCGTGCTCTACCGGTTCGGGCCGGGCGCGGACCTGCCAGCCTTCGCCGCGGACCCCAGCCGGTACACCGCCGGGTCTTCAGAACCCTCGGTCATCATCTACGCGGCGGCCACATCACCCCTGCGGCTGAGCCTGCCGCCACCTGACTCTTCACGGATCTTGGTCGCTGATCACGCCCGTTTCGACCCGGTTCAGGCGCAAGCCATTCAGATCCGGGGGTCGGCCCAGCGTGTCGACGGTCACGCTGGTGTTGTTGCTGATCATGGTTGTCTGTGACCTCGGTGCCGCTGCCCCCGGCTGGGTGCCCGGCGTGCGCGGCGCGGGATGTGGTGATCGCGGAGCAGGCGGCGGCGATCGCGGGCTTCAGGCGAAGGTGGAGCGGCTGGAGCGGCTGGTGTCGCGGAACAGCGGGAACTCGTCGTTCCCGCCGTCGATGGATGCCCAGCCGGGCCGTAGCCCAAGCGGGCGCCGGGCCGGTGGCGGCCGCGGGCGGGTGGCAGCCCGGCGCGCCGGGTCGTTCCTGGCCTGGAGCGCCAGCCTGATGAGCGGGTCGCGGTGTTCCCGCCGGGGCGGTGCGGATGCGGCGCCGCGGCGGCCGAAACTGACGATCTTGGGGTGGTGGCCTCCCACCAGCATTTGATGGGGCGGCGCTCAATGCAGTAACTA